>OJWP01000001.1_pt1 | contig 131532 bp, 119 predicted proteins | sample 1600341 | NCBI WGS metagenome assembly OJWP01 (sample SAMN04436651, study PRJEB24849) | human gut metagenome | biome: human gut; feature: NICU; material: stool | host: Homo sapiens | place: USA: Saint Louis, MO | collected 2010-03-24
GCACTGCACGCCTGGCGCGATCCCGGGTCGCTTCGGCCCACGGGGTCAGTACCATGTTACGTCCGGCGCGCACCAGGATCGGGTCGCCTGTGACGTCGCGTAATCTGCTTAATGTCCGGCTCATGGCCGAGGTGCTGAGGTTCAGGCGACGTGCCGCACCTGCGACACTCGCTTCGCTCAGCAACATGTCGAGTGCAACCAGTAAATTAAAATCGGGATCGGTCATAGCGCTCATTCCTGCACATTCAGATAAGGCGTTTCATGCAACGATAAAGTGCAGATGGTGCGCCTTCCGCCCTGTAAAAGCCAGCTTTATAGTTTTGTCATCCATACACGGTTCTCAGAGGACACATGATGACGCTCTTTTCCACTCAACCCGGCGACGAAGGACTGCCTGGCCCAGCGCGCGCACGGGTGATGGCCGCAATAATGACCACCACCTTAATGGGCGTGTTTGATGGCACCATGATCAACATTGCCCTGCCTTCCATGGCCCAGGAGATGCATGTACCTGCCAGTCTTGCCGTCTGGTTCGCCAACGGTTATCTGCTCGCGGCCGCAATGACGCTGGCGATATTCGCGGCGCTTGCGGCCCGCCTGGGTTACCGACCCGTATTTCTGGCAGGTCTGGCGACATTTACTCTGACATCACTGGGTTGCGCGCTGGCGAAATCTCCTGAAGTGCTCATCGGCATGCGTGTGCTTCAGGGGATCGGCGGCGCGGCGACGCTCAGTATTGCCCCCGCAATACTGCGGTCCGTATTTCCCGGACGAGTGCTTGGCCGCATTCTGGGTTTGCACGCCCTGCTCATCGCCTCCAGTTCCGCTATCGGGCCGGTATTGGGCGGAACGATCCTTCACACCCTGAGCTGGCAATGGCTGTTTGCGATAAACATTATCCCAGGCGCCTTCGCCTTACTGCTGGCGGTCAGCGCGCTGCCGCGGGAGGCGGTTCGCAAGCAAATGCCCTTCGACACCCCGGGCGCCATATTGTCAGCGCTGCTGTTGGGGTCGACGATCATGGCGGCAAACAGCCTCCAGGACGCGACCTATCACCTCGCTAGCCTTTGCTGGACGGTTGTCGCCGCGCTAAGCGGCACGGCGTTTATCTGGCAGATCCGCCGCACGGATAACCCCTTACTGCCGCCGACCATGTTTAAAAATGAACGTTTTACCCTCGCGGCCTTCACGTCGATGATCGCTTTTGTCAGCCAGGGGATCACTTTTATTGCGCTGCCCTTCCTGTTTCAGAGCGAATACGGCTACAGTCCGGTGGTCTCTGCCCTGCTGTTTACGCCGTGGCCGTTAGGCATCGTGCTGATTGCGCCGCATGCAGGCCGGTGGGCGGACACAATTTCAGCCCCGGTGATATCCACCCTGGGGCTGATGATTTTTGTCGTCGGTTTGATCCGGCTGGCGATGTTACCCGACCGCCCTTCAATGTGGGATATCTGTCTGCGGAGTCTGGTGTGCGGAATGGGGTTTGGCTGCTTCCAGAGTCCCAATAACCGTGAAATGCTCTCAAACGTTAGTCGTGAGCATGCGAGCTATGCATCCGGTGTTTTATCCATTATGCGCACATTCGGGCAGTGTCTGGGCGCCGCCGCCGTGGGCGTTTTGCTGGCAACAGATGACAGGTCAATTCATGTTGCGCTGTGGATCGCCGCCGCAGCTTCTGCGGTATCGGTCGTCGTCAGCGCGAGCCGGTTGCGTAAAATCACTCATCCTGCGGAAACAGGATGAGCGCGAAAATATAACTAGCCCTACTCCAGCGCCAGCAGCGCAAAACTCGCCAGCCAGTGTCCGCCGCTGTAGTGACTGCCGACAACATGCTCCACGCTTGCCGAGAGATGACGCGCAACGGCATCGCGTAACGCCTGCTGCGCCGGGTGGTTTTCCGGCAGAGCACGGGCTATGTGCTTCATACACCAGGCGCGGCTGAGGTTAAGCCCGTCCAGATGTGCGATTTTCGGGTCGGTGCGGTCGCTCACCTCTGCCGGGTTCATCAGCGCTGAAACGCAAGCCACCTCCGGCAGAAACGCATCGAACCAGGCCGGGAAATTCGCCACCACCTTACTCATCAGTAACGCCTCGGTCAGCGCCCCGGAAATATACTCGTCGCCGCCCGGCTCATAATGCGCCGGATATTGCGTGTCCTTATGATAAAAGCGCGTCGCCGCGTCCAGGATCGCCTGTTCAAGCCCGTCATCCGTCACCGCCCGGGCATAATCCAGCCCCAGTGCGAGCGCAAATGCGGTGTTGTAGTGCGTGCCGACGCGGATGGGATAGGTGAGCTTGCTGAGGTAATCCACCAGCCGCTGGCGAATATCCCGCGTTAACGGTTGCAGCGTCTGGTACCAGCGCTCCGCCTGCGGCAGCGACGACTGTTTCAGCTCCTGGGCCAGCGCCAGCAGCCAGCCGTAACCATAAGGCCGCTCAAACGATGCGCGGAACGGCGCGGTAAAATAGGCCAGCTCCTTTGCCACCTTCTCGTCGGTCAGGTGTTCTTCGAACAGAGTGATGATCTCTTCCCGGCACGGCAGTTCGGGCCAGAGGCGCAGGCAGCGCAGCAGCAGCCAGTAGCCGTGCACCGCCGAGTGCCAGTCAAAACAGCCGTAAAAAATCGGATGCAGCTCGCGAGGCGGCAACACGTCGCCGTCGTCGTTGAGCAGATGCATAATGTGGTTCGGGTATTCCTGACGTAAATAGGTCAACGGCATTCTGGCGAAGGCGTCAGCCTGATGTTGCGTTAATTCCATTGCAGCTCCTTAGCGAAACACGAGGAAATACATTAAGAACACGTTCACCACCAGCAGGGTTAACGCGGTCGGGATCTGGATCTTGATGACCTGATATTTGTCTTTTAGCTCCAGCAGCGCGGCGGGCACGATGTTGAAGTTAGCGGCCATCGGCGTCATCAGCGTGCCGCAGTAGCCCGCGTACATCCCGATAGCCAGCAGCGGCGCCGGATTACCATGATGGACGTTAATCAGGAACGGCAGAGCGATACCGGCGCTTAACACCGGGAAGGCAGCGAAGGCGTTACCCATGATCATGGTAAACAGCGCCATCCCCACGCAGTAAATGACCACCAGCATGAAGCGGCTGTCCGGGTTCACAAACAGGCTGACCACCTTTTGTACCGATTCGCCGGTATTTGCCACCACAAACACCCCGCCGAGCATGGCGAGCATCTGCGGGAGGATCACCGCCCAGCCAATGGTATCGACCAACCGACGAGACTGACGCACCGCATGCAACGGCGTGCCTTTTGTCAGCCACCAGCCCGTGAGGATCGCCGCCACGCAGGCCACGCACAGCGCCGCCAGGGTGAGCTGTTTCTGGTCGAGCAGGTAAACGCCGCCGATCGAGACGCCCTTCAGGAACAGCGTCCCGATCACCGTCACCACCGGGATCATCAACGCGGGTAAAAACAGCCAGTTTTTTAGCCGGTTCGACGAGGCAACGCGCTCCTCCTCGGTAGCCATTTTATAGTGCCCCTTCCCGACCAGCCCGAAACCGGCCAGCAGCGCAATCACGATAACGGCGCCGCCAATAATGCGATACGCCAGCGACTTGCCCAGCTCCTGCACCATCAGATCGCCAAACAGGAAAATCCCGCCGAACAAGAACCAGAACAGCGCGGTGGTAAAGCGTTTCGGGTTAGCGCGATCGCGAAGGGTCATCACAACCAGCAGCATCACGACAAAGCCGATCAGGTAGTACACGCGGTTAATGGTGATGAGGGTCATCATGGTGCGATCTCCTGCGTACCCTGCTCTGCTTTCCAGGCCATCACGTCGCGACGAATGCTGGCGTCGAGGCGCAGCAGGCGCGTCATATGAATGATCAGTGCCGCAATAGCGGTCGGAATAGCCCACAGGCCGATATGCAGCGGCTCGATCCCCTCGATCCCGTTCTCTTTCAGGAACGCGTCAATCAGCAGTACCGCGCCAAAGGCGATAAAGATATCTTCCCCAAAGAAAACCGCGATATTGTCACACGCGGCGGCATGGGCTTTGATTTTGTCGCGAATAGTCTGCGGCAGTTCGCCGTATTCATTCAGGGCCGCCCCTTCCGCCATCGGCGCCAGCAGCGGACGCACCGTTTGCGCGTGGCCGCCGAGTGACATCAGCCCCAGCGCAGCCGTCCCTTCGCGGGCGACAAAGTAGAGCATCAGGATACGCGCCGAGGTGGCGCTGGCGATCTTCGCGACCCAGGCCTGCGCGCGCTCTTTCAGTCCGTAATACTCCAGCAGACCAATGACCGGCAGAATCAGAATGAAGGTGGCCAGCGATCGGCTATTCACAAACTTTTCGCCAAAGGTTTCCAGCAGCATCCCGAAATCCATGCCAACCAGCAGGCCCGTCGCCAGCCCCGCCACCACGACCACCAGCAGCGGGTTGAAACGCAGTGCAAAACCTATAACCACCACCGGAATCCCGATAAGTGGCAACAGTGTAGAACTGTCCATAAACGTTACCCTATCCAAAGTGAGCGTTGCGCGCCGACGGCTATTTTTTATACTTCGCAGCAGAGCGAAGCCGGTGCATTACGGCGCGCGATGTTGTGTTTTGCGTCAGGCTCCACAGAACCTGCACTAAAAAGCTATATCTGAACGTCAAAAACATGTAAACAATTTATCAATAAAATGTTCTTATTTTATCGACGGGTTTACATTTCGGGGGAAGGATCGTTATGACGACAAAGAAAAAGACGACAGCGTTAAACCACGACGATATAACGGACGGGCGTATCGTCTCATCCCGTCATCTCGTCTCAGAGCGGTGTGCGGAATTATCAGAGCTGGAATATGCGCTGATCATGACCAGCAATGCGTTTAACAAATGGATGGTGCGCTGTATGACCGCAGCGGGTGAACCGGATATGGGGGCCTTTGACGTTTCGCTTCTGCACCACGTGAACCACCGCAACCGTAAGAAAAAGCTGGCTGATATCTGCTTTGTGCTGAACGTGGAAGATACGCATGTGGTCACGTATGCGCTGAAAAAGCTGGTCAAGGCGGGATATGTCACCAGCGAGAAAGCCGGAAAAGAGCTTTTTTTCTCCACCACGGAGGAGGGAAAAGCGCTGTGCATGAAGTACCGGGAGGTGCGGGAAGCCTGCCTGATCAACATTCATGCGGAAAGCGGCATTCCGGGTGCGTCGATTGGTGAGACCGCGCAGTTACTCCGCGCGATCTCCTCCCTGTACGATACCGCCGCACGCGCGGCGGCTTCTCTTTAAGGACGGCGGAAAAGCGTCATACTCCGTCCGGCCAGTTCATAATCGACGGAGTCCGTGATGATCTCCCCTGTGGGGGCATCATCCGCCGTCGAGAGTTCCAGCACCCAGCCCCCTTCGCCAAACTGCGGGATCTGGAATGGCACCGTGCCTTCAAACGGGTTAAACAGCATCAGCACGTCGTGCCAGACGCTCTCTTCCTGCACAAGATCAGGACGGCTGATGGCGAGACCAAGGGTGGATCCCTCATCCCACTGTTCCGACTGCTGCGGGCCGCCACCGGCGTTAAACCAGCGGATCTCCAGCCCGTCGCGCCAGTTTTCACGTCGCAGCAGCGGCTGCTCAGCGCGAAGGGCAATCAACCGACGGGTAAACTCGCGCAGCTTCTCGTCGTTTTCAGTGAGTCCTTCCCAGTTTACCCAGGAGATTTCGCTGTCCTGACAATAGCCGTTGTTATTGCCCTTTTGCGTCCGGCCAAACTCATCACCTGCCAGCAGCATCGGCGTGCCGTGAGAGAAGAAGAGCGTGGTAAGGAAGTTGCGCTTTTGTCGCTCGCGGGTGGCGATGATATCCGGGTTTTCCGTCGGCCCCTCTTCGCCGTAGTTATATGACCGGTTATCGTTGTGTCCGTCGTTATTATCTTCCCCGTTATCGGCGTTATGCTTCTCGTTGTACGACACCAGGTCGTTGAGCGTGAAGCCGTCATGCGCGGTGATAAAATTGACGCTGGCCCACGGACGACGCCCGCGCAGATCGTACAAATCACCGGACCCTAACAGACGGGCGGCAAAATCGTTAGAGACGTTATCCCCCTTCCAGTATTCGCGCACCGTGTCGCGGTACTTGTCGTTCCACTCACCCCAGCCTGGCGGGAAGCCCCCCACCTGATACCCGCCGGGGCCGATATCCCACGGCTCACCGATGAGCTTCAGCTTCGACAGCACCGGATCCTGGGTCACGGCATCGAAGAAGCCGCCGCGCGGATCGAATCCCTCCGGCTCACGTCCGAGAATGGTCCCGAGGTCAAAGCGGAAACCATCAATCTGCATCGATTCCGCCCAGTAACGCAGGGAGTCCATGACCATCTGCAACACGCGCGGGTGCGACGTGTTAACGGTGTTCCCGGTGCCGGTGTCGTTGATGTAATACCGGTGCTGATCCGGCATGGTGCGGTAATAGCAGAAGTTATCAATCCCTTTGAACGACAGGGTTGGCCCCAGTTCGTTGCCCTCTGCCGTGTGGTTATAGACCACGTCGAGGATCACCTCGATACCCGCGTCATGATAGGCACGCACCATGTCGCGGAACCCCTGGATCCCCGCCGGGCCGTAATAGCGGGACGCTGGCGCAAAGAAAGCGAGCGAGTTATAGCCCCAGAAATTTTTCAGGCCGCGATCGAGCAGGTGCTGATCGTCAGGGAACCAGTGAACCGGCAGCAGTTCGACCGAGGTAATGCCGAGGCTTTTAATGTACTCCACCGACGCTTTATGCCCCATCCCCTCAAACGTACCGCGCAGTTCAGGCGGAATCGCCGGGTTAAGCTGGGTAAAGCCTTTTACGTGGCTCTCATAGACCACGGTATGCGGCCAGGGGATATCGGGACGGCGGGAATCTTGCCAGTCAACGGCATTGGGATCGATAACCTTGCATTTGGGCGTAAACGGCGCGCTGTCTCGGGTATCAAAACTGAGATCCAGCTCATCGTGGCCCAGCTCATAGCCGAAGTGGGCATCGTTCCACTCAATGTCACCCACCAGTTCACGGGCATAGGGATCAATGAGCAACTTATTGGGGTTGAACCGGTGGCCGTTCTCCGGATCGTACGGACCATAAACACGGTAGCCATACAGCGCCCCCGGTTTCAGATCCGGCACATAGCCATGCCAGACCTCATGGGTATATTCCGGCAGCTCCAGGCGGGCGATTTCGGTTTTCCCGGAGGGGTCGAACAGACAAAGCTCCACCCGCTCCGCGTGGGCGGAAAACAGGGCGAAGTTCACCCCTTTCCCGTCATAATTTGCGCCCAACTGCTGGCCATGACCGGCCCGAATTTCAAACGTTGTATCCTTTGGCATTTTTGTTCTCTCGATTAATCGCAGGTAAGCAGAACCAATAAACATCCCTTTTCAGACGTTAAATCCAGCGTCTCTGGCAGACGGCGACGCTCACCGGTAAACAGATCCCGGTAGCGCTTTCCGGCCAGCTCCTGGGGTATAGCCACGGTAGTATTGGCCCACAGCGTCGCATTGTCGGTGACGTCAAACACCAGGCGCGGCACGGCGACGATAAGCGCCTCGTCATTGTTTATGCGGGCATAAACGATCAGTTTCTCCTCCCGCTCGCCGCTCACCTTCAGCGGCAGCCAGTCGCCGTAGCGGAAAAGCGCGGGATAATGCGGCCTAAGCCGTAACAGCGTGGCGGTGACGTACTGTTTCACGCTGCCGTCTCGCCAGCGTTGCGCATCGTTAAAGAGGGTTGCATCCGCCGTGCTGAGGTTTTCCGCCAGTGCGGTGAAATCCGGTTCGCGTCGGTTATCCGGGTCGACCAGGCTAAAGTTAAGCCCTTCACTGCCCTGGTAGATGTCCGGTACGCCGGGCGCCGTCAGCTTGATGACCGTCTGACTCATGCTGTTCATTAACCCCGCCCGAATAAACGGCTGGAGTGCGGCACTGAAATCATGCAGGAACAGGGTGTTATCCGGGGAGAGCAGATGGCGCACATAGTCCAGCACCACGCTCTCGTACCCTTCGTTGCTGTCGATCCAGTCGGTACGCTGTTTGGCTTCGCGCAGGGCCTTCTCAATAAAACCAAGGAAACGCGCTTCAAGTGACTTAAGGCCGTCACGATCGTCAGGCGACAGCGTGGCTGGCCAGACGCCCGCCAGCGCCTGGAAAATCATCCAGGTGTCGGCGGCGTTCGGCGCGGTGCCGTCATTAAGAAATCGGACATGCGTCTGGTTCATCTGCCGCCAGCGCGCCAGGTTTTCGCTCCACAGATCTGGCGCTTCCGTCAGGGTGTAAAGCCGCGCCCGCGCGTCCTCGCCGCGTTTGGTGTCGTGGGTGGAGGTGCCCAGTAGCGCATCGGGTTGCCGGGCAAGACGAATGCGCATCTCCTGGTGAAAACGGGAAAGTGAAAACGCGCGCGGCGTCGGGTCGGCGCCGACTTCGTTCAGGGCCAGCTCCAGGTTATGGCGGAAGAACAGCGTATCCTCTACCGACTTCGCCATCAGCGGCCCGGTCAGCTGCTGAAAACGGGTGCGGAAAAGCGAGGCCAGCGCCTGGTCATGCTCTGGCACATCGCCGGTGAGAATACGCACGATCAGGCTCAGAGCGGGTTCAGAGGTGTTGACGCTGGCGACCACCCGGCTGAGCAGCGCCACATCCGATGGCGTCAGCCCCTCCGCGGTGCCGTAGGTGCGATACACCGGAAAAGCGATGAGCAGCTCGCGTAAGGCATGGCGAATGTCCTCGTGCTCCACGTCGGCGCCGTTATGCCCGGCCAGCTCGCTGGCTATTTTGAGTAGCGTGGTAAATTCGCCTTCAAAATTACGATCGGTCATCAGCCCTTTGGCTTTGCGAAGTTCCGCCTGTCTGTCCACGATCGTACCCAGCGTCTCGTCGTGAAGCGTCTCCAGCCGCGAGAGGTTGGTATCATCCACCAGCACTTCCGCCAGCGAGGCGATAAACTCATACCCCGTGGTGCCCGAGACGGGCCATTCCGGGGGAAGCTGTTCCCCTTTGGCGAGGATCTTCTCCACCGTGATGTAGCAGTCCGGCCCGGTCGCCGCCCGCAGGCGTTGCAAATAGCCCAGCGGATCGGCAAGCCCGTCCACATGGTCAATGCGCAGGCCGTCGACAGTTCCGGCGTGGACAAGCTCAAGGATCAGGCGGTGCGTGTCTGCGAATACCGCCTCATCCTCTACACGCACGCCCACCAGCCCGGTAATTTCAAAAAAGCGCCGCCATGAAAGCTGTTTCGGCGCTTCCCGCCAGGACATCAGCCGCCAGCTTTGCGCCGCGTGGATCTCAGCGATGCTCTTGCTTTCGTCATACGTGCCGGGATTAAGCGGATAAGCGGTATCATAGTAAACCAGCGCCGCGCTGTTCGTGACACTGTCACGTTTTAAGGTAATAGCTCCCCGCTCCAGCTCGGCTTCAAAGGTGTCGCCAAGAAACGGCAACGTCAGTGGTCGGGACCCGTCGATATCAAAATACGCTGCGTAGCGGCTCTTCTTGCCGTGCTCGATAACATCGCGCCACCAGCGGTTTTCCAGCGAGGTCGACATATGGTTAGGAACGATATCCAGAATCAGCCCCATCCCCGCCTGTTTAAGCGCCGCCGCCATGCGGTCAAACCCTTCTCGTCCGCCAATCGCCGGGTCGATTTCGTTGGGATCCGTCACGTCATAGCCGTGGGTCGAATCTGTGGTGGCGGTGAAAACAGGCGACGCGTAGAGATGGCTAATACCGAGGTCTTTCATATACGGAATCAGGTCCACCACGCGATCGAAGGTCATGCCGTTGCGAAACTGAATTCGATAAGTAGATGAAGGGATCATAGCGCTGCGTCTCCGTCAGCAAAGCGAACAACAATGCTGTTCGGCGGCAGGTTTTCGACGGCCTCCGGCCAGCTAAAGATCGTTTTTCCGGACAGGTCCGGTAAAGTGAGCGGCTTTTTGCCGATATTCAGCGCCAGCGACAGCGTACCGGACGGAAAACGCCAGCTCACGGCAACCATGCCGAGCGCCGTTTGCAGGACGTGACCCTCAACGGCGCCCCGTTGTTTCAGTAACGGGACGATATTACGCTGACGCAGCGCAATCAGTTCACGCGTAACGTGCAGCCACGCCCTGCCTTCCTCCGTTTCTGCCTTGTTCCAGTCAAGCTTCGACCGCATAAAGGTATTCAGATCGTTAGGATCCGGTACGGTTTCATCGTGCCCGGCATGGCCGGAAAACTCTTTCGCGCGCCCTTCCCGCACCGCTTTCGCCAGGTCGCCGTGGAAGTCGGTGAAGAAGAGGAACGGATGCGTCTCGCCATACTCCTCCCCCATAAACAGGAGCGGAATATGGGGCGACAGGAGCAGTGCCGCGAACAGCACGCGCGTTTTCTCTGCGCCTGCCAGAGAGATAAGCCTCTCCCCCTGGGCACGGTTGCCGACCTGGTCGTGGTTCTGAATAAAATCGACAAAAAACTGCGGCGGTTGCTCGCGGCACTCTACCCCGCGCGATTTCCCGGTCTGAAGCGAGATCTCCCCCTGGTAGACAAACCCTTCTGCCAGCGCCCGCGCCAGTTTTTTCTCCGGCTCAAAGGCAAAATCCTGGTAATAGCCGTGTGATTCCCCGGTCGCGAAGACGTGCGCGACGTTGTGAAAGTCATCATTCCATTCGGCGGTAAAAAGCGGCGTCTGACCATGCTCATCGCGCGGATGCAGGAAAATGACGTTGCGACTGTCTTCGGTGGTGAGATGGATATGCCGATCCGGAAATGCGTCGCGGATCCGTTGCGCTATCTCGGGAAGAATATGGGTCTCTGCGTCGTCATGGATCTGGTCGATGGCATCGAAGCGCAAACCGTCGAGATGATACTCCGACAGCCAGAATAATGGCGCCTCGGCAATATATTGCCGGACGGCGTCAACGTCATAGGCAATACCGTTGCCCCACGGCGTCATACGATCCTGATGGAAAAACGCCGGTGAGAGTAACGGCAGGTAGTTGCCTTCCGGTCCAAAGTGGTTGAGTACGATATCCAGCACCACGGAAAGCCCGAGCGCGTGAGCGGCATCGATGAAGGCATGAAAATCATCCGGTGTGCCATACGCCGAGTGCGGGGCATACAGCAGTACGCCGTCATACCCCCAACCGCGCGCGCCCCCGAACTGGGACACGGGCATCACTTCCAGCTGCGTAATACCCAGATCGGCGAGATAAGGCAGTTTGTCGATGGCCGCCCTGAAGGTGCCTTCCGGTGTGAAGGTGCCGATATGCAGCTCGTAGATCACCGTCTCTTCCCACGGTCGTCCTTGCCATTCCCGTCGCGTGGGCAGGCTGCGACGCGGGTCGATCACTACCGACGGGCCATTGACGTCAGCCTGCTGCGCGCGCGAGGCCGGGTCCGGCACCGCCATTCCATCCTGTAAAACAAACTGATACGTCGTACCGTGCCGGATGCCGGGCACGTCAATCTGAAACCAGCCGTCGCCCATCGCCGCCATCGGGATGTCGGTGTCGGTTAAACGCAACGTGAGATCTTTCTGCCCTTCAGCCCAGACGCGAAAACGTACCACGTCATCGGAAATAAACTCAGCACCCCAGTGCCAGCGACATGTTCTGAATTCCATTCATTGTCCTCGAATGACCACATTTTACGCGGAACGAAATACAAGCTTAGACCAGGATCAACAGAGTGTTATGCCAGCAGGGTATACCGCTTCGTCTATCATCTATTTATAACTCCCACTTAAGGAATACTATGCATATTCGAAAAGGATTAAGCACCGACCTCGCCCGTCTTGAATGTTGTGATTTTTCTTTCATGGTTGATGAGATTGCCAGAGAGCCGTTTATTAATGGCGACTTGCATATCGAGGCGCTGACCGAGCCTTATCTTAAAACCTATGAGCTTGATCTCCAGACGCTGGAAAATCATTGTGTTAATCCAAATTCAATATTTCTTATCGCTGAAACGGATGACGGTGAAATCGCCGGTTTTATTACCGCGTCCTGCAACTGGAATAAATTTATCTCGGTGGATTACATTGCGGTGGAGCGGTCAAAACGCCGAACGGGTGCGGCGCACAGGCTGATGTCCGCCACCCACGTCTGGGCACGAAGCCTCAATGCACCCGGGTTGCGGCTGGAGACGCAGAACGTCAATGTTTCAGCCTGTCTGTTCTATCGTCACTATGGGTTTATTCTGGGAGGGTACGATCGCTATCTTTACAACGCCCTGCCGGAAAAAGATGAAGTCGCCCTTTTCTGGTATTACATGCTGGCTTAAGAAATATTTTACCGCCGCGAATGGAATATAGATTTGTCTGAATTTGTCAATTTTGCCCGCTTGCGTTTAATTAACGACTAATCTTGGAATTCACTATATAAGGAGGCCGGTATGTCTACAGGAAATAATCACACGCTGCATTACCCTCGTCCACCGTTTGCTGAACAACCGCAAATGGCCCCCGGGCTGGCATCGGAAATGAAGCCAATACCGGATCATGGTGAAACAAGTTATATCGGGTCGGGAAAGCTGGCAGGAAAAAAAGCGCTGATTACTGGCGGTGATTCCGGTATTGGTCGCGCGGTCGCCATCGCCTATGCCCGTGAAGGTGCAGATGTCGCTATTGGTTATCTGCCGGAAGAAGAGTCCGATACGGCATCGGTCATTGCGCTGATTCAGGCCGAAGGCCGTAAAGCGGTCGCCATTCCCGGCGACATTCGCGTGGAGTCGTTCTGCGATACGCTGGTGGAAAAAGCCGTCGCCGAACTGGGTGGTCTGGATATCCTTGTGAATAACGCCGGACGCCAGCAGTACTGCGAATCAATCGACGATCTCACCACGGCAGATTTCGACGCGACGTTTAAGACCAACGTCTATGCGCCCTTCTGGATCACGAAAGCCGCGCTGCGCCATTTGCAGGAAGGCGCCGTGATCATCAACACCACGTCCGTGCAGGCGTTTAAACCGAGCGCGATCCTGGTGGACTATGCGCAAACCAAAGCCTGTAATGTGGCCTTCACCAAGTCTCTGGCCCAGCAGTTGGGGCCGCGTGGCATCCGGGTGAATGCCGTCGCGCCGGGTCCGTACTGGACACCGCTTCAGTCCAGCGGCGGTCAGCCTCAGTCCAAAGTTCAGAAGTTCGGGGAAGACACTCCCCTGGGCCGACCGGGCCAGCCGGTTGAAATCGCACCGCTGTATGTGCTGTTTGCCTCCGATGCCTGCTCATACGCCTCCGGGCAAGTGTGGTGCTCTGACGGCGGTACCGGCGTGCTGTAACGCATCCTCTCAGACCTATCCATTTCATGGATAGGTCACATTCACTCCCCGGCTGTTCTCAAAAATCGCAATTGAACTATGATGAACTTACTATTGAGGAGCCCATCATGTTTACTGTGAAAAAACTTGCGATATCAACCCTGTTGACCGGTTCAGTTGTATTCTTTCCAGCGATCCACGCGGTGGCCAGCGTTCCGCAGCATGTGGTGAAACAGCAGGCTGGCGGCTACAACGTTCAGGTTGGCGATACGATTGTCACCGCCTTTACGGACGGCAGCGTGCCGCAGGATCTGCACGCCTTACTGCGCCGGACGACGGCGGAAAATATCGATGCGTTACTGGCTAAAAACTTCCAGGCCAATCCGGTGGAAGCATCGATTAACGCGTTCTATATCGCCATCCCCGGCCACAAAATTCTGGTGGATACCGGTTCCGGTCAGCTCTTCGGCCCCGGCAAAGGCGGGCGGCTGATTGAGAGTCTGGCGACGCAGGGCATCAGGCCGCAGGATATTACCGATATCCTGATCACCCATGCGCACTCCGATCACGCTGGCGGCCTGGTCAAAGACGGTCAGCGCGTGTTTACCCACGCGCAGGTGTATGTCGGCAAACCGGATATCGATTTCTTCTTTAACGACGAGAACCAGAAAAAGTCTGGCTATGATCAGAACTACTTCGACGTTGCGCACAAGACCTTAAAGCCCTATCTGGATGCCGGAAAAGTGAAGACTTTCTCCGGCACGGAACAGCTTCTGCCGGGCATCAGCGGTACGGTTCACCCGGGACACACTCCAGGTTCCGCGTTCTACTCGCTGGAGAGCAAAGGTGAAAAAATGACTTTTGTCGGCGACATAATTCATGTTGCCGCGGTTCAGTTCCCCCAGCCCAACGTGACGATTGCTTACGATGAGGATCAGGACGGCGCCGCCCGGGTACGCAACGCAGCTTTCGCTCAGTTTGTGAAAAACAAAGATCTGATTGCGGCGCCACATCTGCCTTTCCCCGGGATCGGCTATGTGGCGAAAGGTGAGCGGGACGGCTATGCGTGGGTTCCGGTGACCTATACCAACCGTGACGCAAAATAAGATGTCCCCCGCCGGACGTCAGGTATGATCGAGGATGCTCATCAATTTTTTCAGCACCTCAGAGCGAATAATCCGGTGGCAAACCAGCGTCAGCTCGCTCTCCCGGAGTCGGTCAAGAATATCCACATAGACGACGTTTTCTACGCATATCGCCTTCGCTGAGGCCGGTAGCATGGCGATGCCAAACCCTGCCGAGACAAGGCTTATCACCGTGGGGACATCGGTGGCATTTTGCACCACGTCAGGCTGTATGCCCGCGCTGTGGCAGGCATCATAGAAATATTGCTCCAGCCCCATTCCCTCCGGGTCGCGCAGGGCGATCCACTTCTCCTCTTTAACCGACGCAAGCGTCAGCGCGGCGGAGCCAGCCAGACTGTGTTGACGGGGTAAGGCCAGCACCGCTTTTTCCGTTGTGAAAGGACGGCTTTGCAGATCGTCAGGCAGCAGCGGTAACGGGGCACGAATAATGGCCACATCCAGCTGATTGCTTTGCACGGCGCTATAAAGGGTTTGCACGTTCCCCGTCATCATAGACAAGGTGATGGCGGGCCATTTCTCATGCAGAAGCCGCAGCGCGGCGGGCAGCTTACTGTCGAATATCGCACTTGAAACACAGCCGAGATTCAGCACGCCCTGTTCCCCTCTGGCCGTCTGTCTGGCATCCAGAATCGCCTGATCGGTCATAAGAATCGCAACTCTGGCTTTACTGAGAAACGCTTCACCGGCTGGCGTCAGCGTCAGGCGACGATTCGCCCGGCTAAAGAGCATCACTCCCAGACGATCTTCAAGCGTTTTTATCTGCTGGCTTAGCGCCGGTTGCGCCATGTTGAGACGCTCCGCCGCCCGGTGCATGTGAAGCTCTTCAGCCACCACAATAAAATTGCGCATCAGTCGAAACTGCATACCCTGCCTTCATTATTGATAATAAAATTCTTATTAAAATAGCATAAATGATGCAATTGATAGCCCTCTTCGTCCGGTTAAGAATGGAAGCATTCATCCGAGGGGGAAAATATGGAAAACCACATCAACGATCTCAGAAGTGCTATCGAACTGCTCAAACGCCATGAAGGTCAATACCTTGAGACCAGCCATCCGGTCGATCCTGACGCGGAACTGGCGGGTGTGTACCGGCACATTGGTGCTGGCGGAACGGTAAAACGTCCAACGCGCATCGGCCCGGCGATGATGTTCAACGCGATTAAGGGGTATCCCGACTCCCGTATTCTGGTCGGAATGCACGCCAGCCGCGAGCGGGCGGCGCTCCTGCTGGGCTGCGAACCCTCTGAACTGGCAAAACATGTCGGCCAGGCCGTGAAAAACCCGATTGCTCCCGTTGTCGTCCCGGCGACCCAGGCGCCGTGTCAGGAACAGGTGTTTTATGCCGAAGATCCGGACTTTGATCTGCGTAAATTGCTTCCGGCACCGACCAACACGCCGATAGATGCCGGTCCGTTCTTCTGTCTGGGGCTGGTGCTGGCAAGCGATCCGGAAGACGCGTCACTGACCGATGTCACTATTCACCGCCTCTGCGTTCAGGAACGCGATGAGCTTTCCATGTTCCTTGCCGCGGGCCGCCATATTGAAGTGTTCCGTAAGAAAGCCGAGGAGGCGGGAAAACCGTTGCCGGTCACGATCAATATGGGACTCGATCCCGCTATCTACATTGGCGCCTGTTTCGAAGCCCCGACCACGCCCTTCGGCTATAACGAGCTGGGTGTCGCCGGTGCGTTACGTCAGGCCCCCGTCGAGCTGGTGCAGGGCGTAGCCGTAAATGAAAAAGCGATAGCGCGTGCGGAAATTATCATCGAAGGCGAACTGCTGCCGGGCGTGCGCGTTGAAGAAGATCAGCATACCCACACCGGGCACGCCATGCCGGAATTTCCCGGCTACTGCGGGGAGGCTAACCCCTCGCTGCCGGTGATCAAGGTGAAGGCCGTGACGATGCGCCATCAGGCGATCCTGCAAACCCTGGTGGGTCCGGGCGAAGAGCACACCACGCTGGCCGGTTTGCCAACGGAGGCGAGCATCCGCAATGCGGTGGAAGAAGCCATCCCCGGTTTTCTGCAAAACGTCTATGCGCACACCGCTGGCGGCGGCAAATTCCTTGGCGTATTGCAGGTGAAAAAACGTCAGCCTTCTGACGAAGGGCGTCAGGGTCAGGCGGCACTCATCGCGTTAGCCACCTATTCCGAGCTTAAAAACATTATTCTCGTCGACGAAGACGTGGATATTTTCGACAGCGACGACATCTTGTGGGCCATGACCACCCGTATGCAGGGCGATGTCAGCATCACCCATCTGCCGGGGATCCGCGGTCACCAGCTCGATCCGTCTCAGGCGCCGGACTACAGCCCCTCCATTCGTGGAAACGGCATCACCTGCAAAACGATTTTCGACTGTACGGTGCCCTGGGCACTGAAGTCCCGCTTTGAGCGTGCGCCATTTATGGAGGTAGACCCGACGCCGTGGGCGCCTGAACTGTTTAAAAAATAGCGTTAACCGGAAAATCCTCTTCACCCTTCACGGGTGAAGAACCTCACGCTGAAATTGCCGCGTCCCCTGCTTTCTTGTAACCTTTGAGCGTTTATCACATCCCCATAAAAAATGAGACTACCGGACGCCTATGACAGCACATATTTCCAACGATCCTTTGCATGGCGTAACGCTCGAAATGCAGGTTAACGCGCTGGTTGCGCGATATGGCTGGAATGAACTGGGCAACCGAATCAAAATCAACTGTTTTCGCAAGGACCCGAGCGTTAAATCGAGTCTGAAGTTCCTGCGCCGTACCCCATGGGCGCGGGCGGAAGTTGAAGCCCTCTACCTCGACTCCCTTCACGATGACGGTAACGGGGAACAGGACGAACCGGCCTTTAATCCCTGGACGGATAGCCGGACACCCAGGAGCTAACACGCAAATGATGCGACATGTAAAACGGACTGGCGCGCTGCTTGGCTGCGCGCTTTTACTGGTAAGTTGCACCTCCAGACCACCTAAATCACTCGTTACCCCGCTGCCGCAGGCGAAACCTGTACAGCAGACAAACGAACCCATGCGCGGGATCTGGCTGGCGACCGTCTCGCGTCTCGACTGGCCTCCCGTGTCATCGGTGAATGGCCGCAGCGCGGAGCAGCGTATCGCCCAGCAGCAGAAGGCGCTGACTGACAAACTCGATAAGCTGAAAAACCTTGGGATCAACACCGTCTTTTTCCAGGTCAAACCGGACAGTACGGCGCTGTGGGCCTCTAAAATACTGCCGTGGTCAGATACCCTGACGGGGACTATCGGGGAAGATCCCGGTTACGATCCGCTCCAGTTTATGCTGGATGAAGCGCATAAGCGAGGGATGAAGGTGCATGCCTGGTTTAACCCGTACCGCGTTTCCACCAACACAAAGCCGTCGACCATCGCCGCGCTTAACCGCACCTCGTCGCTTCATCCTTCCAGCGTATACGTCCAGCATCCGGAATGGATCCGCACCTCGGGGGATCGTTTTGTTCTCGACCCGGGCATTCCCGAGGTGCGGGACTGGATAACCCAGGTGGTGATGGAAGTGGTGGATCGCTACCCTGTCGACGGCGTTCAGTTCGACGACTATTTTTACACCGAAACGCCGGGGTCCCCCCTGAATGATGCCTGGACCTTCAGGCGCTATGGCGAGGGATTTGCGTCAAAAGCGGACTGGCGTCGACACAATACGCAGCAGTTGATTGTGCAGGTCTCCAGGGCGATCAAGCAGGCAAAGCCTGAGGTTGAATTTGGCGTCAGCCCGGCGGGGGTCTGGCGCAACCGATCCTTCGATCCGGCAGGCTCGGACACGCGCGGTGCCGCAGCCTACGATGAGTCCTACGCTGATACGCGTAAGTGGGTACAGCAGGGTTTACTGGATTATATTGCGCCGCAGATCTACTGGCCCTTCGCCCGCGACGCAGCGCGCTACGATGTGCTGACAAAATGGTGGGCTGACGTGGTGAAACCGACCCATACCCGCCTGTATATCGGGATCGCGCTCTACAAAGTGGGCGCGCCTTCCAGAAATGAGCCGGACTGGACGGTAAACGGCGGCGTACCGGAGCTGAAAAAACAGCTCGATCTCAACGACTCACTGCCAGACGTAAAAGGCACCATCCTGTTCCGCGAAGATTATCTTAATCAGCCCCAGACGCAGGAGGCCGTAAATTATCTGCGTGGACGCTGGGGGAGCTGATGAAGAAAAGGCAGAAACACGCTGTTTCTGCCTTTCTCTTATGGCTTCGGCCCGAACATCGCCTCAAGCTGTTTTGCGTCTGGCATACCCACGACCTGTTGCAGTTCGTTTTGCTCATTCAGGTAATAAATAGCCGGTGTGGCATTCGCGCCAAGACTGTCCATAAGCGTCTGGTGATTTTGCAGGATCGCAACGGTTTCCCGGGATGCCGCGCCTTCAGGCTTAGGCAGCTTTTTGCCGCCGGACAGCTCATACGCTTTCCAGGCCGACACCGGATCTTTCGCATTCAGGATCGCGGAGGCGTTACGCCCGCTGTTCGGGTTGAGAAACGCGACCAGCAGCGTATTAAGCTGGACCTTCCCGGCCGTCACCCACGGCTGCGCTTCAGCCCAGAACTGCTTGCAGTACGGGCAGAACGGGTCGGCAAAGACAAAGACTTTGCGCGGGGCAGTCTCCGCACCCTCTTTCAGCGGATGCGCCGCATTCAGCTTTTTCCACATCTCGCGGCCCATCGGGGCGTAGATCTCTTTCTGGAAAAAGGCCTCACTGAGGTTGGTTCCCTTCTCATCATAAAGATAACCAGACACCACATGCTTTCCGTCAGGCGTCAGAAAGAGCGTCACGCCCATGTCCTGATATTTCCCCAGCCACGCTGGCGCGCCGCCGGGGGCGTCAATTTTCTTGATGATTTTGATGTCCTGCTGTTCACTGAAGTGCTTCACCACATCCGGAAGCGACTCCTCTGCCCTGACCAGCCCTGTAACCATCAGAGCAGAGAGTAACAGCACCTTTTTCTTTGCTAACCGTTGAAGCATAACGACCCCTTTAAAATATTGTTTTTCAGAGTGGTCGAAGTTTATTGCCCTGTCAACGCTTCATAAATATCCTTGAGGCGACTACGCAAAAATCGCACGGCTTTGTGTTTGCGGGATAATAACGCCTGCACACTGTCGCCTGTTTCCTCTGCCAGCACCTTCATGCTGTAGCCCTCAAATTCCGTTTTTTCAAACACCTCGCGCTGAGGTGGCGGCAGTTCCGACAGGGCTTGCCCCAACTCTTCCCATAGCAGCATGTTGAGATACTCCTCCTCCGGCGTTTGCGGTACGCCGAATAACGTCTCTGCAATCTCCTGTTCCGGAAAGTCCTCCTCATCTGCTGTCAGGTACCCCGGCAGTGAAACCTCGTGCTTTTTTCGCGCCCGGTCGATCATCTCATTTCGTGCAGCGCGAAACAGCCAGGCGGCGACGTTCTCGACCGGCTGTTCCACTTTCATCAACTGCCAGGTCACTTCCTGAAGAATATCATCGACATCATCACGAACCGCAGTCCGTCCGCGAATGAAGGCTTTTAGCCGCGCGCGGCAGGCATTGAGTGCCGAGATCAGTAATGATTCCCCCGCCTCACCGGCTTTCATATTGCTCACTCGGCTTCCGGCGCTTTCGCAGCGTTATCATCTCGCTTCTCATCCCGGCCGTCGTGCCACCGGCAATGGCCGTGGCGCCCAAATCCTGCCCGACGCTGCTGAATGAAGGCCTCACGTTGTTCGGGGCTCATATTCATCCATTGTTCGTGCATACGGCGGTGTGCACCGAACATGCCCGGACGAAAACCCAGCCCACCGAAAAGAATGCGGCTCAGCAGCAGGATCCCCAGAGCCTGCCAGAAGCCAATGGCTTTAACCCCCAGGATGGCCGGGAGTAACGCGTTCCACAGGGACATGACCAGCAGGCCAAGCACCACAAACAGGACTGCGCCAATCACGATGCCCTTGCCCGTACGATGGCGGCCCAAACCACGCCCGTGACCTTTTCCATGCATATCAAAATTTCTCATGTGTACCTCGTTTACGTTGAATGAGTATGATCTCTGATGAGGTAGACGAATGAGGAATAGAAATATTGCCGGGGAAAGATAAAATTTATGTAATGACGGGTTTGTATGGTTAACCGTATTGGCTGAAGGAGATTGTGCAGCGGCTACATGCAGATATTAAAAAGGCTCCATCAGGAGCCTCTCTGAACATCACGCCGTCGCAGGCAAACTGAAACTCGAAATACTCTGCGACAGCTGCTGCGCCTGTTCCTCCAGCGAGGCGGCCGCAGCGGCGGACTGCTGCACCAGCGCCGCGTTCTGCTGGGTTACGCCGTCCATCTCCGTTACGGCCTGCCCAACCTGACCAATCCCGCGGCTCTGCTCTTCAGAGGCAACGGAAATCTGTTCCATCAGCGTGTTCACTTTATTCACAGAGCTGATAATAGAATCAATCACCTCTCCCGAACGATTCACCAGTTCCGCACCCTTTTTCACGCTGGAAACAGACTGGGCAATAAGGCTTTCAATATCCTTCGCCGCCACTGCGCTTTTCTGTGCCAGAGTGCGAACTTCACTCGCCACCACGGCAAATCCTCGCCCCTGGGTACCGGCACGCGCCGCTTCAACGGCCGCGTTCAGTGCCAGAATGTTGGTCTGGAAAGCAATGCTGTTGATAACGCTGGTGATGTCCTCAATGCGCTTCGAATTGGACGCGATAGTATTCATCGTTTCGATAACTTCGCGGGTTACCGCTTCGCCGGTATGGGCATTTTTTACAGCATCCTGCACCAGCTTACCGGCCTGGAAAACGTTGTCGGTGTTATTCGCCACCGTCGCGCTCAGCTCTTCCATGCTGGCGGCCGTCTGGGTCAGGGCCGAAGCCTGTTGCTCGGTACGGGAAGCCAGGTCGATATTGCCGGAGGCAATTTCCTGCGCCGCATGCGTCACGGTGTGGCTGGCATCGCGCACCTGAGAAATGGTGGAGAGCAGCGCCTGGCGCATCTGCTCCATCGAGGACATCAGGTGATCGATTTCATTCCCGGAATCACGCTTGACCGGTACCGGTACGTCCAGCTTCCCGTCCGCAATCTGGCGACAGTGCTCGCGCGCCAGGTTCACCGGCGCAAACACCACGCGTTTCATCAGCAGGCTGACGGCAAAGATCACCACCACAAACAGCACCGCAATGCAGGCGATGATGACCAGACCCGAAACGAAATTCCGACTCGCATCCTCGTTCAGCGTTTTGGCATATTTCTGGTGAACGGAGAGAACCTGGTCGAGCACAATTTCATATTGGCGATCGAGTTGAGACACCACGGGAATAAGGGCGTTGAAACGCGACACATCATGGGCGGCGGCAGCGGCAATCAGGGGCGCGAGTCCCTGATTACGGTAGTTTTGCCACGCCTCCTGGTAGGCAGCGACCAGCGGGGCTTCATCCAGCAAACGCGGCGAGGCCATAAACGCCGAAAATGCACTATCGGCTTTGGTCAGCGCCTCTTTAACCGAAGCCAGTTTTGCAGACGAGTCGGTGGCGTCCCCCGCTTCCACCATCTTCACATACTCCATGACCCTGACGCGCAGGGTACGGCTGTGGTTAATGGGGTCAATAATGGACAGAACTACCTGAATTTCTTTGTTCACATTATCCAGCGAATTATTACTTTTAATGATGAGCCCAACGCTGGTAAGGATGCTGGCCACAAAGAAGAAAAGCAGGGAAAACAGGATAATCAGGGATGATTTTTTCAACGACATAACACACCTCAGGGATATAATTTCCCTTTGGTTATCGGCTGAATCAGATCTTTAATTAATTAAAGTTATTGATGTATCCAGGAAACGTTACACTGTCACTTGGCAGCCTTATATCGCCGTTGCAGAGTGGCATCCAGCTTACGCTGGATCGGCTCCGGCGTTTCCCCTTCAATCAGTTTGCCAATCAGATCAAAGCAGTGCCAGGCGAGCTGTCGGTTATCCTGACGAACGGTATCGACAGGAATGGTCAGAGAATCATAGAGATAGTGATCGTCGAAGCTGGCCAGACGTATATCGCTTTGCAACAGGTTATGTTGCCCCATATAGCGCAACACCCCTTCCAGCAGACCGCAGGCGGCGGTAAAGAGAGCTTTTGGCGGACGGCCCAGACGCGCGCAAAGCTCGGCAAACATTTCATAGCCGGAGCTGGGATGGTAATTACCATGAATGATCCACTCCGGACGTAACTCGACGTTGGCATCGCGCAGCCCCTGCTTAAACCCTTCCAGACGGTCACGCGTCGGGGAAAGCCGCGGCTGCCCGCCGAGGAAGTAGAACTCATCCGGATGCTGGCGGGCGATGTCGGCCACCAGAGTGGCGGTTGGGGTAATCGAATCGGTGAGGACCAGCGGCAGAGAGCTGTCGTTCATATGACGGTCAAAGAGCACCACGGGCAACTGTTCGCTCAGCTTTTGATAGTCCGCGTCGTTGAGCATGCTGGAGGCGACAATCAGCCCGTCCACCTGACGGGCCACCATGTTATTGACCACCACCGTCTCCTGGCCCGGATTTTCATCGCTACAGGAGATCAGCAGCTGAACACCCGCCTCGCGGCAGAGAGTCTCCAGCTCATGGGAAAAAACGGCAAACCCGTAGTTGGTGATTTCCGGCACCACCAGACCAATGGTGTGGCTGCGGTTATCCCGCAGCGAACGGGCGTGAATACTGGGCTGATAATGATGTTCTTTGGCAATCGCCAGCACGCGCTCGCGCGTCTCCTCCGCCACCCGAAGCTCTTTGCTGCGGCCGTTCAGAACCAGACTGGCGGTGGCTTTTGATACCCCCGCCAGCGCCGCGATATCTTTAATGGTGACGCGTTTTGTTTTTCTCACAACGACTTAGTTCCGGCTGCCAAAACCACTATTCTATCATGCAGCTGCGCAGCGACCAGTAGCGTAATGTGATGTCGGACGCACCTTCGAAGCGCACCTGAGCCGGATGGTCAGGAAAATAGCGGCTGCTCATGACGCCTTCACCGTGATTGATGAAAATTTCGACGCTGGAACGGTCACACAAGACGCGTAAATGATGAACATGGCCCCGCCAGTAGCGGGTCAACGTCTCTCCGGTTTTCAGGCTGGCGCGTTCCAGACGTAGCCCCTCGTCATCCACAACCAGACGCAACGCACCGGCAAAATCCACATTCACGCGTGAAGTGCTCAGTTCAAACTCAAGGCGTGCCCCATCCAGTTCCGGCGCAGCGTCGGCGCGGCCCTGCCAGTGATGTTCACTCTCGCGCAGCGTTTCCAGCTCACGTACCGGCGTTTGCCAGAGCTTACCGTCGCGGTAGCGCAGCTCCCGTGGACAGGTCATCTGGTGGATCCAGCCGTGCGCCCGCGTAGGCTGGAGCATCTCCTCGCCGTCCGGCACGCCCATCCAGCCAATGAGGATGCGGCGGCCATCTTCTGCCACCGTGGTTTGCGGCGCGTAAAATTCGAAACCGGCGTCAAGCTCATGCAGTTCGCCGTGCGCAAATGCAGACGTTTGATAATCAAATGCCCCACTCATCCAGACTGCCGGAAAGGTATTGAGATAGCGATGCGGTTCGCGCGCCAGCCCTTGTGGGCAGCAGATCAAGACGTGTGTGCCATCCAGCGCAAACAGATCCGGGCACTCCCACATATAGCCCGCGTCCGTGAGTCCGTTGACGCCGTGACCGGCGATTTCGCCGCAGGACGCCCAGGTGTGCAAATCGGCTGACGTAAACAGCAGCACTTTGCCGCGCTTTTGCCGGTCCTGCGCGCCAAGCACCATGTGCCACCGCCCGTCATGGCGCCACACTTTCGGATCCCGAACGTGCCCGGTGTACCCGTCCGGCAGGGGCAATACCGGCCCCAGTTTGGCAAACGTGCCATCGTCATTTTGCACCGCCAGACACTGCCAGGCGGTGCGGCCACCATCGTCAAACTTAACGTTACCGGTGTAGCACAGGGTCAGCACGCCGTTGTTATCCACGGCGCTGCCGGAGTAACAGCCGTTGCGGTCGTACTCTTCGTCGGGCATCAGCGCCATTGGTTCGTGCTGCCAGTGCACCAGATCTGCTGAGCTCCAGTGTCCCCAGCACTTATAGCGATGGTCGCAGCCCAGCGGGTTCCACTGATAAAACAGATGGTAGCGTCCGGCGAACCAGATAAATCCGTTCGGATCGTTCATCAACCCCGTCACCGGCGCGGGATGCCACTGCGGATAATGGCTGTCCGCCAGCGCACGGGGCTGGCCTTGCATAACGGCCTGCAACACGGCAGGCCAGCGGGAAGTTAACGTCATTATTCAGAGTCCGTCTTATATTTCAGCAGCAGAGAGACGGTGAACGCCACGCCAAAGGCAATCACCATGCCGATAATATAGTTGAGCAGCGAGCTGGCCTGGACGATCGCCATGCCGGGAAGCGCCGTCAGCCCAACGGCGGTCATGTAGACATGCACCGACACCACCCAGGCACCGCCCGCGGCACCACCAATCAGCGCCGCGATAAACGGCTTCACGAAACGCAGGTTGATACCAAAAATCGCCGCTTCGGTGATGCCCAGCATCGCGGAAAACGCCGACGGTAAGGTAATGGCTTTGATTTTCGCATCACGGGTTTTGAACCACACCGCCAGACACGCCCCGCCCTGCGCTACGTTCGCCATCGCCCAGATCGGCAGCAGGAAGTTAACGCCAATCGACGGGTTACCCAGCAGCCCGGCTTCGATGGCGTGAAAGCTATGGTGAATACCGGTAATGACAATCACCGAGTACAGCCCGCCAAACAACAGCCCGGCCAGCCAGCCTGCGTGGGCAATCAGGGTACTGAGAATGAAGGAGATCCCGTCGCCCAGCGCGCGCCCCGCGGGGCCAATAATCAACAACGCGATGAAGCCGGAGATAACGACGGTCAGGAACGGCGTCAGGATAAGATCTAACGCATCCGGTATCGCCCGGCGCAGCTGTTTTTCCACAATGCTCATAAACCACACCGCCAGCAGCACCGGGAAGACGGTTCCCTGATAGCCAATCATGGCGATTTCAAGACCGAAGAAGTTCATGGTGTGGAAGCCGGACGCCACGCCCCAGGCGTTGGTCAGCGCCGGGTGCGTCAGAATGCCGCCGAGCGTTGCCCCCAGATAGGGGTTGCCGCCAAACTCCCGCGCGGCGGTGAAGCCAATCAGGATCGGCAGAATGATAAACGCCGCCGAGCTGCACATATCCAGCATGATATAGAGTGCGTTATCCGGATTAACCCAGCCGTAGGTTTTTACCATCCCGAGCAGCCCCATCAGCAGACCCGAGGCCACGATCGCCGGGATAATCGGCACGAAGATGTTGGAGAGCAAACGCGCGATACGCTGGAACGGGTTCAGCTTGCGGGCTGCAATATCCGCCGCTTCCGATTTACTGGACTCGCTAATCCCTGCCGCCTGAATAAACGCCGCGTAAACCTTATTCACCACCCCGGTGCCGAAGATCACCTGCATCTGCCCGGCGTTTCGGAAACAGCCTTTCACGCCTTCAACCTGACCGATGGCCTGCTGGTCGGCAAGCGCATCGTCGACCAGCACCAGACGAAGGCGCGTGGCGCAGTGTGCTGCGCTGGCAATGTTCTCTTTGCCACCGAGCAGCGGAATAAGCTCGCGCGCAATATGATTAAAATCCATAGATACCTCTTCCTGACCTCTTTTTATGATGTTCGAAACGCCCCCGCGGTGCGGGAGCGTGAAGGGTTAAAACCAGGTTTCCATCTGCACCCCAAAGTTCCATTCCCCGCCCGCGTTGAAGCCACTGCTGCCAAAGGCGTCATCGCTGGCGTAGTTATCCAGCTTGCTGCTCCAGTCCATCCAGGTGGCGAACAGACGCAGCTCCGGACGGCTGAAGAAATCGCCAATCTTGCCCGCCTTTAACGTCGGGGCGAAGGTCAGCTTGTAGAGGCTGCCGTTAACCGCATTGCGATCCTTGTAGCCTTCCGGGTGTAAATCCATGTACTGATAGCTGCCCTCGAACGCCAGCGCGAAATTCTGGGTCACCTCTTTGATGAGACGCGTATTGAGCGTGACCCACTCATAGCTGTCGCCCTTCACGTAGCGATCCTTACTGCTTTGCGCCAGTACGGCGGGCGCAATGTGCCAGCCACCGCCCAGCGGCGTGACACCGTAACTTGCAAAGCGCCAGGTATCGGCTTCTGAAAGCAGCGCGCCGTCTGAACCGATGCTTTTCACCTCGGCACCCAGACCGTGGCCGTAAAGCAGCGCCGTTTTGGCGGAACCTTCCCGCAGGCCGTAGAAGCTCTCGTTATGCAGACCCACCAGGGCATGTACCCCGTTGTTCGCCGCGTCGGTTTTAATCGGATCGCCATTGCTGTCCTTACGATCGTCATTATCTTTTGCCCGCAAGCCGCTGACCATCATCTGCACCGGCCCGGCAAAGTGGTTCATGCTGAGGATGTAGTTCTGAACGTTGTTGTCGATCTCCTCTTCGCTGCCGAAGTTACGGCCATAAAGGGAGAAATTACTGTGCAGCGTATCGTTCCACTTCACGTCGTAGACGCCACCGCCGGTCCCGGCGAGAAATACCACGTCGGAATCCAGCCAGTGGATGTCGAAGTTGTCGCGGTCAAAACGCTTACCTGCCCAGAAGGTGCTGCCCTTCAGCGCACCGGTAAAGTCCGGCAGATTACCCAGTTCGGCAAAGGCCTGACGAATGTTCAGGTCACTGCTGTCTGCCGACCAGTCGTTATAGGTTTTCTGGCCATCGGCAAGCATCGCCTTAAAGCGCGTCGTCGCACCGCTCTCCAGCGTCTGTTTATGCTCAACATTCAGCTCAACGTAGGTATCCGCTTCGTTCCCCAGACGCCCGATGGCCCCGCCCGTTTCCCCGGCGGGCGTCAGATAAGGGCCGCTTTTGCTGCTGGAGGCCGCGTCATTCATCAACAGGCCGGAACGGGCGTAACCGTGAAACTCAAAGCCGCCTGTCCGATCGGCTTTCTCCTCCAGCGCCGTGGTACGCTGCGCCACCGCCTGCGTGGTGGTTTGCGCTTTCTGTTGCGCGGCCACCAGCTGCTGCGTTTTCTGTTCCGCTGCCGTGGCGCGCTTTTCAGCCACCTGCGCGCGGGTTTCCGCCTCCTGCAAACGTTGCTCCAGCGCCGCCAGGCGCGCTTCAATACGTGTCATATCCGTCTGGGCAAAAACAGAGGTACTGCCGGCCAGCATGCCTATCATCACGGCAAGTCTGCGTTTTTTATACATTTTGTCGCATCCCTAAAAATTACAGTGAAAGTGCTAAATTGCTAAACCGGTTTAGGTTGCTGATACTAAACCGCCGAATTTTGGATCGGCAACGTTTTTTGCTAAACCGTTTTAGTAAGTGTGATCGAGGCGACAATTCAGGCCGTCGGACGACGGCCTGAAGGATGAATTACAGTTCGTGATGGTAAGGCAGCGCGGTCATTGCCCCTTTTGCGGTTGTGGCCAGCGCCCCGCAGCGCTGCGCCAGCGTGATGACCTCTGAGAGACGGGCTTCGCCATCATGTGCAAGACCGAACAGCAGTCCGGCGACGAAAGCATCCCCCGCGCCGGTGGTATCAACGCATTCCACGGGCGATGCAGGATAGTGCGTCAACGTACCTTCCTGCCAGGCGGTTACGCCCTCTTTTCCCTGCGTCACCAGCACCAGCCTGGCCGGACAGGTGCGCATCAGCGCCGCCAGCCCCTCATGGACCTGCGCATTCCCGGTTAAGAACCCCAGCTCTTCCACCGAGATTTTCACCACGTCGGCACAGGCTAATGCCCGCTCGAGACAGTGGCGCAACTCCACTTCATCGTGCCAGAGATCGGCGCGAATATTCGGGTCAAAGCTGACGAATCCCCCCGCCTGTCTGATCGCGGACATCGCATGAAACGTCGCGGAACGGCTGGGTTCGGCGCTGAGCGCGATAGAGCAGACGTGCAGCCACTCCCCCGCGCGAAATGGCGGGAGGTCGGCAATATCGAGGAACAGATCAGCGCTCGGGCGCACCATAAAAGTAAAGGTCCGTTCGCCGTCATCATCAAGATCCACCACCACCGTAGAGGTGCGATGCTGCGGATCCAGTCGCAACCGTTCTGTATTCACTTTCTCATTCTCAAGCGTTTTTTGCATAAAGCGGCCGAAGGGATCGTCGCCCACCCGACCGATAAATGCACTTTTGCCGCCCAGACGCGCAATCCCCACTGCAACGTTGGCCGGTGCGCCGCCCGGACATCGCAGCAGTTTGCCCTCTCCGTCGGGCAGAAGATCCACCACTGCATCGCCAAGTACCCAGATCGTCTCCATATCACCTTCTTAGCTAAATCGTGTTAAACCGGTTTAGCCATTTAAGCACAGGCATTGTGTCGGGGAAATATGGCGAGGGAAAATTTGCTTAACGCAGCCGATGGGGCCAGTGGATATCACCCACACCGTTGAGCAGCGGGCGGGCGAACAAAAAGCCCTGGAAGCGGCGAATACCGGCGGATTCAAGCCAGCACCACTCTTCTGTCTTCTCTATGCCTTCTGCGACCAGCGTAATTTCCAGATCGGTGCAGCAGCTGATTATCGACTTCACAATCGCCTGCTTCGGTCCGCTCAGGTGGATATCGCTGACGATCTCCCTGTCGATTTTGAGCTTATCCGGCTGGAACCGGGTAAGCAGCGACAGCCCGGCATAGCCGGAACCAAAATCATCTATCGCCAGCCCAACCCCTTCCGCACGCAGCTGTTTAATGGCGCTGTTAAACTGATTGAAACCAGAGATCATCTCGTTCTCAGTGACTTCAATGATCACCTGCTCTGGCTGGAGTCCGTGCTTTTTGATCTGCGTGACCAGGAACTCTACCGCACCCGGCACGTTGACCAGCGACATTGGCAGCAGGTTCACCGCCAGTTTGTGGCTGCCAATGCCCAGCTTTTGTGCCAGCGCAAAGGTCCAGGCTTTGGTTTCCAGGTCGACCTGGTAAATCTGTTCGCGATCGAGACTACGGAAGAAATGCTCCGGGCTGCCGCCGTCGTTTCCGCGTATGAGCGCTTCAAGGGAGCTAATTTTGCCTTCGGACGGCTCGATAATCGGTTGCAGCGCAAACTGACAGGGCTGACCCGCCAGCAGGCCTAACCCTTCGCCAAACGGGGCGCGCTCAGGCGAAAGCGTCCATTTATCAGGCTCATAATCCGATGCGGGTGGAACCGCGGCTTTGCCGGTAATAAAGGTCTGAATGAATTTGAAGACCCGATCCTCAGAAGTCAGATAGCTTTCCAGCTTGCTGTAATGCAGAACCGACGCCAGAACCGCTTTCGGGGTCTCAACGTCCAGGTCAAACAGCAGCATTCCCACGTTATCAAAACGTCTGCGCGGACCGTAATCGCGCATCAGCTCCACCACGCCGGTATGCCGGTCATCCGCACGGATGGTGTTAAAAAGCGCGACCACGCTCTGTTCCGTGCCTTCAAGAATTTGCAGAACGTCATGACCGCGTGAGAGAAGAATGCCGGAAATGCCCTGCTCCGTGTTTCGGATCCTGGCCTGTTCAACCAGCGCGCTTAACGCTGCGGAGGTACAGGTTAAGCTCAACTGGCTTCGATAAATAAGAGTTGTCAGCACAAAAACGGGTCCGATATGGGGTATACGCCTGAACGGTACTGTTTAACACAGTTCCCCGGTGTGACCTAATCTATTCCACGCCGGGCTTAATGCTCCCTGATACGGCTGTCGATCCGCGTCTGCATATAGTCATAGAACGGATTCGACGTCACGCGCATCAGCGCATCTTTGCCGACGCTCAGCACCGATGTTTCTCCCCACAGGGCAATCGTCCCGAGGCTAATTCCATAGCGGTTTTTCACCTCAGGATGGCGGCCGTACAGATCGTCATCAGGCGGGAACGGAATGGCAACATGTGACAGGGAATATACCTCCTGCGGATACGAGACCGACAGCGGCGCCACCGATTCCTGGGTGCTGCCCGCTGGCGTTGTTTTTGCCACCATATTAAACCTGTCGGGGCTGGCATTGGTGACAATCGTGACACTGTAACGTCTTTTTGCCTCGGGCAGCAGGTCAGCCACCGCCGTCCAGGATGCGGACTTAAACAAGGGGCGGAAACTCCCGGCCTGGTTGATATCAAATACCACCAGTTCGCTGCCGTTTGCCGGAAGCTGGTCAAACAGCCCGGTCACCACGGCGCGGGTACTGACCGTTGAATCCATCACCGACTGAAAGGCCAGTACCGGCGGGAGCTGCGTCAGTTTGTGGTCATGAACATCGCGATTTATCTGCTCATGCAGCGCCCGGGTAAGCAGCCACGACTGACGTGCCGCATTCACCGGGAAAGAATTGTATTTATAGGGATTGTATTCCGGGGAAATGTTGAGCCATGCAGCTTTCGCAAACGCCGGTAACAGGGCCGGTAGACCGGCGAAACCGGCAAAGCGCGCAAATGCCGTGACGCCAATCATCGGTGACAGCAAAACAATCTGCTGAGGTTTACGCAGTTCAGGCGCATCAAGGGCATCGAGGGCGTATTTCATCGCCAGCGCCCCGCCGTTGGAGTAGCCCACCAGATGCAGGGGGAGATCGTTCCCCGTCAGGCGCGTCGCTTCACGAACCGCAAGGCGCGTTGCCGCCAGCCACGCCTCCCACTCAACGTTTGTCAGCGCACCCGGTGCCGTGCCGTGTCCGGGTAACCGCGGCACAACGGCCACAAAGCCGTGCTTTTGATAATTCAGGGCCAGATGCCTGACGCTGTAGGGGGAATCCGTCAGACCGTGCAGCAACACAACCGCTCCGCGCGGCTTTCCGGCAGGCATCAGCACAAACGACCGGTTCGCATCCGGGGAAAAGTGTCCTGGCCAGACCAGGCTTTGACGGTAATAGCGGTTCAGCGGCGTACGCTCTGCGGGGGTGACTTTCGCCGTCACCTCCGCGTCAAGAGCGGTGAAGATGGCGTTTTCCCGCGCGACGTAAGCCGCGAAGCTCGCGTTATCTATCTCCTGCACGGACATTTCGTCCGCCCGCCAGGTGTGCCAGTGATGCAGGGCTGGCCCCTGCTGCGAAAGATAAACCCGCACCGCCAGCAGAACGAGCACAATGATCCCGATGACCATCGCTATTTTTTTTTGCGAGAGCCATCAGGCGCACGCTGACCCGCCAGGGCAAATTCGCCATGTGAGGCTCCCTCTCTTATTCCCAGAGCATGCATCTTACCAAAAATTGTGAAGAGACTGACGTATTCACCAAATAGATACCCCTCAAGCCGGACACTGCACCAAAAGTGAACTACGCTGCACAAATGTTGAGCATCTGTTAAACAAATATTGCATTAACTTTGCTGCACAGCGCGTTTTCGCCGCAATGTGAACATGGCACGCGTCCTGCATTGTTAATCCGGTAACAGAAACCCGGCCTTTGACAGCCAGTTAACAGCGAGGCGGTATGACGACCAAACCTGAGGTGTTGAGCCGTATCGAAGCAACCTTCAGCCAGCTCACCCCGAGCGAAAAGCGGGTGGCAAGCTGGATGCTGGCGCACGTCGGGCAGATCCCCTTTGAAACGGCAGAGAGCGTGGCGCTGGCCACGTCCACCAGCGGGATCACCGTCGGACGCTTTCTGCGCAAGCTGGGCTATCGCAACCTGGACGATGCCAAAAAAAGCCTGCGCGATCCCCACCAGCCCTGGGGCATTAACGAGCGTCTTGACTCCTGGAAACAGCAACAGCCGCTGTCAGATCGCCTTCAGCACTCCCTGTCGCTGGAGGTGGACGCCATTGCCCATGTATACCAGCTGGCGCAAAGCGAAACCTTCAGGCAGGTGGTCCAGCACCTTACCCATGCCGACGCCGTCTTCGTGCTGGGGATCCAGTCCACGCGCGGGATCGCCAATGCATTCTTCAGCCATCTGGAATATCTGCGCCCGCGGGTGAGTTATTCCGAGGGGCTCTCCGGCAGCTGGGTGGAGTCGCTTAACTCCGGCTTTGCAAACCCGTATATCGTGCTGACGGATACCCGCGCCTACTCCGCCATTGCCCGTCAGTACTGCCGCGTGGCGAGTGAAAAAGGCCTGTCGATGGCGCTGATCACCGATATCTGGTGCCCGTGGGCGCGGGATTACCCGATTGATTTACTCCAGGTGAAGACCGATACCGGCCATTTCTGGGATTCGCTGGCGCCGGTGAGCTGTCTGTTCAACCTGCTGCTGTCGGGCGTTGTGGAGGCGCTGGGGGATGCGCTGCCGGAGCGTCTGGCAATCAACCGACAACTACAACAAGAGTTTGGTCAATTTGAACGCTAAAGGAGCGGAGCTATGCCTGAAGAGAGTCAATTGATTGATGTGGCGAAAACCTTTCCCACGCTGCATATCGATCTGAAATACGCGACCGCCGATAACATTACCGGCCGCCCGATCTACCAGCACGCCGCGTGCCTGCTGCATACGGATGCCGCCACCGCGCTGGCGAAATCGATCAGCATCGCCGCGCTGGCGGGTCTGAAACTGGTGGTTTACGACGCCTACCGCCCCCAGCAGGCGCAGGCGCAACTCTGGGATGCCTGCCCCAATCCGGAATACGTGGTGGATGTCGCCATTGGCTCTAACCACAGCCGGGGCACCGCCATTGACGTCACGCTGATGGATGAACACGACAACGTGCTGGATATGGGCGCCGGGTTTGACGAAATGCACGACCGGTCTCATGCCTGGCACCCTTCCGTTCCGCCTGAGGCGCAGCGTAATCGTCTGCTCCTGAACGCCGTGATGTCCGGCGGCGGTTTTGTGGGCATCAGCAGTGAGTGGTGGCATTTCGAACTGCCGAACGCCGCCAGCTATCCGCTGTTAGATGACCAGTTCGCCTGTTATCCGACCACACACTCACTGTAATTCTGGAGCCCGGCCATGAAAACAACGCTGCTTACTACCCTGATTGCCGCTACGCTCGCCCTGAGCGCCCCACTCGCGCTGGCGGCGGTGCCAAAAGATATGCTGGTGATTGGCAAAGCTGCCGATCCGCAAACGCTGGATCCGGCGGTCACTATTGATAACAACGACTGGACGGTGACCTACCCTTCGTACCAGCGTCTGGTGAAATACAAGCCTGGCACCACGGAGGTGGAAGGCGATTTGTCGACGGGCTGGAAGGCGTCAGACGACCAGAAGGAGTGGATGTTCACCCTCGCGGATAATGCAAAATTTTCCGACGGCACGCCGGTGACCGCCGAAGCGGTCAAGCTGTCGTTTGAACGTCTGCTGAAAATCAACCAGGGGCCGTCTGAAGCGTTTCCGAAAGATTTGAAAGTGGACGCGGTGGATGCGCATACGGTGAAATTCACCCTCAGCCAGCCGTTTGCCCCGTTCCTCTACACGCTGGCCAATGACGGCGCGTCGATCGTCAACCCGGCGGTGCTGAAAGCCAATGCCGCCGACGATGCGCGCGGTTTCCTGGCGCAAAACACCGCGGGTTCCGGCCCGTTTATGCTGAAAAGCTGGCGGAAAGGTCAACAGCTGGTGATGGTGCCCAACCCACACTGGCCGGGCGAAAAACCGCACTTTAAGCGCGTCTCGGTGAAGATTATCGGTGAAAGCGCCTCGCGTCGCCTGCAACTTTCCCGTGGCGATCTGGATATCGCCGACGCCCTGCCGGTGGATCAGCTCGCCGCCCTGAAGCAGGAAGGCAAAGTGGCCGTGGCGGAATACCCGTCCCTGCGGGTGACCTACCTCTATCTGAACAACAGTAAGCCTCCGATGAATCAGGTGGATTTGCGCCGCGCGGTCTCCTGGGCCACCGATTATCAGGGAATGGTGAAAGGCATTCTAAGCGGGAACGGCAAGCAGATGCGCGGCCCGATCCCGGAAGGCATGTGGGGCTTTGATGCGAACGCCATGCAGTACAGCTTTGACGAGGCGAAAGCCAAAGCAGCGCTGGAGAAGGTCAACGATAAACCCGCCAGCCTGACGTTCCTCTACTCCGATAACGACCCGAACTGGGAGCCTATCGCCCTCTCCACGCAGGCGAGTCTGAGCAAGCTCGGAATCAACGTCAAGCTGGAGAAACTGGCGAACGCCACCATGCGCGACCGCGTCGGCAAAGGTGATTATGACATTGCGATTGGTAACTGGAGTCCGGACTTCGCTGACCCGTATATGTTCATGAACTACTGGTTCGAATCGGACAAAAAAGGGCTGCCGGGCAACCGCTCATTCTATGAGAACAAAGAGGTCGATGCCTTGTTGCAGGCGGCACTGAAAACTACCGATCAGGCGGAACGCACCAAAGATTACCAGCAGGCGCAGAAAGTGGTGATTGACGAAGCGGCTTACATTTATCTGTTCCAGAAGAACTACCAGCTGGCGATGAACAAAGAGGTCAAAGGCTTCACCTTTAATCCGATGCTTGAGCAGGTCTTTAACATCGCCACCATGAGTAAGTAACGGCCCACGCCGGGGGGAAGTGTATGACGTTCTGGAGCATTGTGCGCCAGCGCTGCTGGGGGTTAATCCTGGTGGTGGCCGGTGTCTGTATTATTACTTTTATTATTTCACACCTGATCCCCGGCGATCCGGCCCGCCTGCTGGCCGGTGACCGCGCCAGCGATGACATCGTGCAAGGCATCCGCCAGCAGCTGGGGCTGGATCAACCGCTCTACATTCAGTTTGGCCGCTATGTTGAGGCGCTGGCGCACGGCGATTTGGGCACGTCCATTCGCACCGGTCGCCCCGTTGCGGAAGATTTGAAAGCCTTTTTCCCCGCCACGCTGGAGCTGGCCTTCTGCTCTTTGCTGCTGGCGCTGGTGATTGGCGTACCGCTGGGCATTTTATCGGCGGTGTACCGTAACCGCTGGCTGGATCACCTGGTGCGGCTGATGGCGATGACGGGCATTTCGACGCCTGCCTTCTGGCTGGGACTGGGGGTCATCGTTCTGTTCTACGGGCAGCTGCAAATTCTGCCCGGCGGCGGCAGGCTGGACGACTGGCTCGATCCCCCCGCCCACGTTACCGGGTTTTATCTGCTGGACGCCCTGCTGGAAGGCAACGGCGAGGTGTTTTTTAACGCCCTACAGCACCTGATTTTACCCTCCCTGACGCTGGCTTTTGTCCATCTGGGGATCGTAGCGCGTCAGGTACGTTCCGCGATGCTGGAGCAGCTGAGCGAGGATTACATTCGTACCGCCCGCGCAAGCGGGTTGCCGGGCTGGTACATCGTGCTGCGCTATGCCTTACCCAACGCCATGATCCCCTCCATTACCGTGCTCGGGCTGGCGCTGGGCGATCTGCTGTACGGGGCAGTCCTCACCGAAACCGTGTTTGCCTGGCCGGGGATGGGCGCCTGGGTGGTGACCTCCATTCAGGCGCTGGACTTCCCTGCCGTCATGGGCTTTGCGGTCGTGGTGTCGCTGGCCTATGTCTTCGTTAATCTGGTGGTCGATCTGCTGTATCTGTGGATTGACCCACGAATCGGGCGCGGAGGTGCCGAATGATGTTAACTCAGGAAACGCCCGTCCCCGTCAGCACCGCTAAACAGCGCATCAACTGGGCAAAGCTGTTCTGGATGTTGCGCAAAAGCCCGCTCACGCTGATCGGCGGAGTCATTATGATCGTGATGCTGCTGATGATGGTGGTCTCGCCGTGGATCGTCCCGCACGATCCGAACGCGCTGGATCTGACCGCCCGCTTGCAGGCGCCTTCGGCCCAGCACTGGTTTGGTACCGATGAGGTTGGACGGGATCTGTTCAGCCGCGTGCTGGTGGGCAGCCAGCAGTCCATCACGGCGGGGCTGGCGGTGGTGGTGATTGCGGGCGGCATCGGTTCGCTGCTTGGCTGTTTGTCCGGCGTACTCGGCGGACGCGGCGACGCCATCATCATGCGCATCATGGACATTATGCTCTCCATCCCCTCGCTGGTGCTGACCATGGCGCTGGCCGCCGCGCTTGGCCCAAGCCTGTTTAACGCGATGCTGGCGATTGCGATCGTGCGTATTCCGTTTTACGTGCGGCTGGCACGTGGCCAGACGCTGGTGGTGCGCCAGTTCACCTACGTGCAGGCCGCCCGCACCTTTGGCGCATCGCGCTGGCACCTGATCAGCTGGCATATCCTGCGTAACGCCCTGCCGCCGCTGATCGTGCAGGCGTCGCTGGATATCGGCAGCGCCATTCTGATGGCCGCCACGCTGGGCTTTATTGGGTTAGGCGCGCAGCAGCCCACCGCCGAATGGGGCGCGATGGTAGCCGTCGGGCGTAACTACGTGCTTGACCAGTGGTGGTATTGCGCGTTCCCGGGGGCGGCCATTTTGATCACGGCGGTCGGGTTTAATCTGTTTGGCGATGGTCTTCGCGACCTGCTGGATCCCAAATCAGGAGGGAAGCAGTCATGAGTGATTCCGTATTATCGATTGAAGATTTGCACCTGAGCTTCCCCATTTTTCGCGGCGATGTACATGCGCTCAACCACGTTTCGCTGGAGATTGGCCGGGGTGAAATTGTCGGCGTAGTGGGCGAATCGGGTTCGGGAAAATCGGTCACCGCGATGCTGGCGATGCGCCTGCTGCCGGAAGGCAGTTACCATGTTCACCATGGCCGGGTGACGCTGCTCGGGGAAGATGTGCTGAACGCATCGGAAAAACAGCTTCGCCAGTGGCGCGGCGCCAGGGTGGCGATGATTTTTCAGGAGCCAATGACGGCGCTCAACCCCACGCGCCGGATTGGCAGGCAGATGGTGGAGGTGATCCGCCAGCATCAGTCGCTTTCCCGCCGCGACGCGCAGCAGAAGGCGATCGCCCTGCTGGGCGAGATGCAAATCCCGGACGCGGCGCAGGTGATGGATCGCTATCCGTTTGAGCTTTCCGGCGGTATGCGCCAGCGGGTGATGATCGCCCTTGCCTTCTCCTGCGAGCCGGAGCTGATCATCGCCGATGAACCCACCACCGCGCTGGATGTGACCGTTCAGCGCCAGGTGCTACGGCTGTTGAAACATAAAGCGCGCGCCAGCGGGACGTCGGTGCTGTTTATCAGTCACGATATGGCGGTCGTCTCGCAGCTTTGTGACCGGATGTACGTCATGTACGCAGGCAGCGTGATCGAAAGCGGCAGCACGCAGACCTTGATTCACCATCCTGTACACCCCTATTCGATCGGCCTGCTGCGGTGTGCCCCGGAAAATGGTGAACCGCGCGAGATCCTCCCGGCTATTCCCGGCACGGTGCCTAACCTCAGCCACCTCCCGCGCGGATGTGCCTTTCGCGAACGCTGTTTTGCTGCCGGTGCGAAATGCAGCGAAACGCCGCGCTTAATTTCCACGGGCGCAGAAGGCCAGCAGGCTGCCTGCTGGTACCCACAACAGGAGAAACGCCATGTCTGAGGTACTGCTGGAACTGGACAGCGTGCATGTGAATTTTCCTGCACGCAAAAACTGGCTGGGGCGCGTGACGGAGCAGGTGCACGCTCTGAACGGCATGGATCTCCGGATCCATCGCGGCGAAACGCTGGGCGTGGTGGGGGAATCAGGCTGTGGGAAAAGCACGCTGGCGCAGCTGTTGATGGGCATGCTCAAACCGAGTACCGGTGCGTGTCAGCGCGCGAATGCGGCAGGCGGTATGCAGATGGTATTTCAGGACCCGCTCTCGTCCCTCGATCCGCGTTTACCCGTCTGGCGCATCATCACCGAGCCGGTGTGGATCCAGCAACGCCGCAGCGAACGGGAGCGTCGCCAGCTGGCTGGGACGCTGGCGCAGCAGGTGGGCATTCGAGCGGAATATCTTGACCGTCTGCCGCATGCGTTTTCCGGCGGACAGCGTCAGCGCATCGCTATCGCCCGGGCGCTCTCTTCGGATCCGGACATCATCGTGCTGGATGAACCCACCAGCGCGCTGGATATTTCCGTCCAGGCGCAGATCCTCAATTTGCTGGTTGCCCTGCAACAGCAGCGCAATCTGACCTACGTGCTGATCTCGCACAACGTCTCGGTGGTCCGGCACATGAGTGACCGGGTGGCGGTGATGTATCTGGGGCAGATTGTGGAGCTGGGTCCGGCGGACCAGGTGCTGGGACAGCCGCGGCATCCGTATACGCAGCTGCTGCTTGACTCCGTTCCCCGTACCGGAGAACCGCTGGACGAAGAGCTGGCATTACGCAAAACCGATCTCCCCGGTAATCGCCACCTGCCCGATGGGTGCTATTTTCGCGACCGCTGCCCGCTGGCAACAGAGGGGTGCGAACGGCCGCAGCCGCTTCAGCCCGCAGAGGGAGGCCGAAGCGTACGCTGCTGGCGTAACCGCTAGATTTGCGCCATCCCGCCATCGACAAACAGCTCCGTGGCGTTTATAAAGCTGGCGGCATCGGATGCCAGAAACGCCACGGCTTTCCCGACTTCACCCGGCGCGCCCAGGCGACCCAGCGGCACCTGGGCCGCCAGCGCGTCGTATAATCCCTGACGCTGTTCTTCGGGAACCAGATCGCCAAGACCGGGCGTTTTCACGGGGCCAGGGCTGACGACGTTGACGCGTATCCCGCGGCCCTGTAAGTCCAGCGCCCAGGAGCGGGCAAAGTTACGCACGGCGGCTTTACTGGCGCTGTAGACGCTGAAATTCGCCGTCCCCTTAATCGAAACCGTCGATCCGGTGAGGATAATGGATGAACCAGAGGAGAGCAGCGGCAGCGCTTTCTGGACGGTGAACAGCACGCCGCGCACGTTGGTGGCAAAAATCCGGTCAAACTGCTCTTCGGTGATGGCGCCCAGCGGCAGCATGTCGCCGCCTCCGGCGTTGGCGAACAGAATATCGAGTCGTCCTTCTTCTTTAGCAATCTGCGCGTAAACCGCATCCAGATCGGCCATTCTGGAGACGTCAGCGCGGATAGCTACCGCCGCGGCGCCAATGTCTGCCCGCGCGGAATCCAGTTCGGCCTGACGACGTCCGGTGATATAGACCTTCGCTCCCTGCGCCGCCAGCTCCTGTGCCGTTGCGAGACCAATACCGGTGCTGCCGCCGGTCACCAGAGCGATTTTTCCTGCAAGCGTTGTATTCATACTCATAACCTTCTGTTGTGATGTAAAAGAGGAGCGTTTGCCCGCGTCAGGCAGACTTTAGTCCTTGCGGGATTAGCGATAAACGGGCAAAAATGAAAATGAATTTTCACAGCAGGAAATAATCAGAGGAGATCTGTGTGGATCAGCTAATGGCAATGCGCGCCTTTACGCGGGTGGTTGAATCCGGAAGCTTTACCCGAGCGGCAGACTCCCTGAACATGCCGATAGCCACGCTGAGCAAGCTGGTAAAATCACTTGAAGCGCACCTGGAAACACGGCTGCTGCATCGCACTACGCGCCGGGTGGTCACGACGGCAGAAGGCATGGAATACTACGAGAAAGTGCTGCGGGTATTAATTGATATAGAGGACATTGATACCGCCTTTCGCGCATCGTGCTGCACGCCAAAAGGCCATTTGCGTATCGACGTGGGAGGCTCAACCGCCCGGGACGTGTTGATACCCCTGCTGCCGGATTTTTTTCAGCGCTACCCGGACCTGCGCATCAGCCTGGGGGTAGCCGATCGTCCGGTAGATTTAATCAGTGGAAACGTAGACTGCGTGATTCGCGGCGGCCCGCTGGATGACTCTTCGCTTATCGCCCGGCATATCGGTGACGCCCGGATGATCGCCTGCGCGACGCCGGGCTATCTTAAGACTCACGGCATCCCTGCCTACCCGCAGGAGCTGCGCAACGGCCATAAGCTGATAAGCTACCTTTCCCCCGTTACCGGACGCGCATTCCCGTTTCGGTTCCTCGAGCGAGGTGAACCGCTGGAGATCAGCGTTCCGCACCATCTTGGAGTCAATGAAAGCAACGCACACCTGGCCGCAGCGCTGGCGGGTTTAGGGATTATTCAGACGTTTGGCTATGCTGCGAGAGCGCATCTGAAAACGGGTGCGCTGGTAGAGATCCTGAGCGACTGGCGTCCTAAGGCGTATCCTTTTCACGTGGTCTATCCACAGAGTCGGCATTTAACGCATCGCCTGAGAGTGTTTATTGCGTGGCTTGCCGAGGTCTTCCCTGCGGCGGTAAAAGGTTAGCCGGGCATTTGCCCGGCCTGATATCAGTTCAGTTTGTAATCCAGCGTAATTTCCGCTTTCAACAGCTGCGAAACCGGGCAACCCGCCTTCGCTTTCTGAATAATGCCGTCGAACTGCTGTGGATCAATACCCGGGACCGTCACCTTGCTTTGCAGCGCCACTTTACTGATGGCAAAACCGCTGTCGGTTTTATCCAGCGAGACATCCGCCGTGGTATCGATGGAATCAGCGGTGTAACCCGCTTCACCCAGCATCAGCGACAGGGCCATAGAGAAACAGGCCGCATGCGCTGCACCAATCAGCTCTTCCGGGTTGGTCCCTTTTTCGCCCTCGAAGCGGGTGTTAAAGCCGTAAGGTTGCTGGTTAAGGACGCCACTCTCTGTTGAAACCGTCCCTTTCCCGCGTTTGATGTCGCCAGACCAGTGTGCTGAACCGTGCTTATGAATCGTCATTCTTGCTCTCCTTTTGGCTTACAAAGGGATAAGTATAGGACGCATAATCCATTTTGCGTGGAAGACAGATTAGTCCGAGCGCGTGGCAAGGTGGTTTGCCAGCGCGTCGAGGAACACACGCTGCGCCGCAGGTTGGTAGTCACGCGACTGATAAATGCCAAAAATACCAATCGGTTTTGGTGTAAAGGCGCTGAGCACCGGCACCAGGCTACCCTGCCTTAGTGCCGCGTCGGCCTCGCGCTCGGGCAGCATGGCAATACCACAGTGGTTTATCGCCGCCTCCATCAGCAGAGACGAAATGCTGGCGCTGAGATTGCCGCTGACCGCCGTCGTAACCGGCTCCCCTTCGGGCGATAAAAAACGCCACGACTGACCGGCAAAAAAGCTGTAATGCAGGCAGTTGTGCCGGGCTAAATCCTCCAGCTGCTCTGGAACACCCCGGCTGGCGAGGTAGAGCGGCGAAGCGCAAAGCACGGACCGACACTCTCCCAGTCGGCGGGCGATCATGCCCGGCTCGGGGTTATCGGTGATACGGATCGCCACGTCAATTCGCTCCCCAACCAGGCTCACCGGATGGTTATTCACATCCAGCTCAATGCGCAGCTGCGGGTAACTCTGCAACAGATCCGGCAGCACCGGAGCGATAATCTGCATCGCGGTAAAATGCGCGCAGGCGACACGCAGGGTGCCTGAGGGGGATTCCTTCACGGACTGATCTTCGATTTCCTGAGAAATTTGCGAGAGCGTGCGTGTCTTTTGCAGCACCTTCTCCCCCGCCGCCGTCAGCGTCAGCTTGCGGGTGGAACGGTTTACCAGCCGCGCACCGGCCCACTTCTCCATCTGCTCCAGATAACGGCTCACCATCGGGCGGGAGATCCCCAGCGCCCGCGCCGCCGCGCTTAAACTCCCCAGCTCACAGATGCGGTTGTACACCTGGGCGGCAATAACGCGATCCATTCTGACCTCCATTTGCTCGATTTATGAAACTAAGCATCTCCTGTTTCAGGAATTCTGGCAAATGCAGAGATCCGTACAATAGAGACTTTCCTGAAGAACAGAGACATAACCATGACAATCGCCCGCCTTGCTTTGCTGACCACCCTTTTCACTCCGGCCGTCTTTGCCGCGCCGTTAACCATTGATACGTACAACCCGCAGGAAAAAGGCATTTTTGCCGTTTCTTCCACCCTGGTGTCTGGCCCGAAAGAGGCGGTGCTGTTTGACGCGCAGTTCAGCGTGAAAGATGGCGAAGCGCTGGTAGAAAAAATCCGCCACAGCGGTAAAACGCTGAACAAAATTGTGATCACCTCCGGCGATCCGGATTTCTATTTCGGCCTGCAACCGCTGGTGAAAGCCTTCCCCAACGCCAAAGTTGTCGCCACGCAACAGGTGGTGGACCATATCAGGGCCACAAAAGACGCGAAGCTCGCCTTCTGGGGGCCGCAGATGAAAGACGGCGCGCCGACACAGCTCTACGTGCCGCAAGTGCTTGCCTCAACCACCTTTATGATTGACGGTGAGAGAGTGAATATTGAAGAGCCTGAGAGCTATGCGGCGTATGTCTGGATCCCCTCCGCAAAAACCATCCTCGGCGGCACGGGCGTCTCGTGGGGCATTCACGTCTGGACGGCGGATACCCAAACGCCGAAAAGCCGCAAACAGTGGCAGCAGACGCTGGATAGCATGGCAGCCCTTAAGCCCGAGCGCGTTATTCCTGGCCACTACCTGGGGACACCGCCAGCGGGGACCGGCGCTATCGACTTTACCCGTCGCTATCTTCAGCAGTTTGAACTGGCCCTCACGTCGCATAAAGCGTCAACCGACGTTATCAACACGATGAAAAAACAGTGGCCGAACCTGGCGGAAGTCAGCTCGCTGGAACTGAGTGCGAAAGTGAATACCGGCGAAATGAAGTGGTAATCGCCTGATTATCTCCTGCTATATTTACATTTTTTATAGCAGGAGATTAATATGCAATCGTCAGTAAGGGGCATCGACCATATCGGTATTACGGTGCCCGACATTGAAAAAGCCACCCTATTTTTTGAACGCGCTTTCGGCGCACAGGTTTTATATCATTCTGTCGATGCGGAAAGCGATAATATTGACCAGACCGCCCAACAGCACACCTTAAAATTATTGCCCGGCACTAAAATTCACGCCATCCGCATGCTCGCCATGCCTCACGGACCCGGCATAGAACTTTTCGAAATGCATGGCCCTGAACAGGGTATGCCTGCCCGCGCAAGCGACTTTGGCCTTCAGCATTTTGCTGTTTATGTTGATGATTTTGACAAGGCGATAGCTGCGTTCACCGCAGCCGGCGGGGAGATGTTTACCGAGCCAAAGCCGCTCGCGTTTCCGGATGAGCAAGGTGAAGGTAATGCTTTCTGCTACGGACAAACCCCCTGGGGTAGCATTGTGGAATTGATCTCCTGGCCGACGCCCATGCCTTATGAAAAAACGACAAATTTACGTCGCTGGAAACCCTAAATTTTATTTCTGTGCTACGGGATATGATATTTTTATTTCCAGGACGAATCTGAGCCACAACGACAAAAATATTTGCCAATCTGAATACGAATTACGATTTTGCACGCCGTAACATTAAACAGACAACGACACGGAGGCAGCATGTTTACTTATTACCCGGCACATACCACAGCAGCACAACCCGAACTCGTTAACGCGATTGCACAGGGTCTTCAGGCGGAGCACGGTGTTGTTACTGAAGATGACATTTTGATGGAACTGACCAAATGGGTGGAATCCACGGATAATGACATCCTCAGTGACATCTACCAGCAAACCATCAACTATGTGGTCAGCGGGCAAAATGCACCTTTGTAAAAACCTGCTAAGCTGGATCTGCAACCTAAGGGGTTACATTTCGTTTGCGTAAGCAAACTTGTCCTTAAAACTATCAACAGGATTGAGGAGTTAATATGAAATCGAACCGTCAGGCACGCCACATTCTGGGACTGAACTACAAGCTCTCTAACCAGCGTAAAGTGGTTATTGAAGAGGGGAGCGAAAAGCAAGTGACCCACGCCACCGGCAGGAAACGTCAGGCAGACAAGTAAGTTCCAGTACGAAATCCACAACACCATCGGTTTCCCCGGTGGTGTTTTTGTTTATGTGTTGCGGTAATTAATATTCAGCTCCTTTATAATACCGCCCGACCGCACCCCATAGCACAGGCCAGAAAGATGACAAACAGCAGTGTCAGGGACGGATCTTCTTAAAAAGAGTGAGTGACATGGACAACAAACTGAAAAAACATCGTTCCCTTTATATTCCTTACGCCGGTCCGGTTTTACTGGAATTCCCCCTTCTGAACAAAGGCAGCGCCTTCAGCATGGAAGAGCGCAGCAGCTTTAACCTGCTGGGACTCCTGCCAGAAGTGGTTGAAACCATTGAAGAACAGGCAGAACGTGCCTGGATCCAGTATCAGGGCTTTAAAACCGAAATCGATAAACACATCTACCTGCGTAATATCCAGGACACCAACGAAACCCTCTTCTACCGCCTGGTGCAGAACCATCTCGAAGAGATGATGCCCGTCATTTACACCCCAACCGTCGGCGCGGCGTGTGAACGTTTCTCAGAGATCTACCGCCGTTCCCGCGGTGTGTTCATCTCCTACCAGAACCGTCACAACATGGACGATATTCTGCAAAACGTGCCTAACCACAACATCAAAGTGATCGTGGTAACCGATGGCGAACGTATTCTGGGTCTCGGCGACCAGGGCATTGGCGGGATGGGGATCCCCATCGGTAAGCTTTCGCTGTATACCGCCTGCGGCGGAATCAGTCCGGCCTACACCCTGCCGGTGGTGCTGGACGTAGGGACCAACAACCAACAGCTGTTGAACGATCCGCTGTACATGGGCTGGCGTCACCCGCGCATTACCGACGACGAGTACTATCAGTTTGTTGATGATTTCATCCAGGCCGTGAAGCACCGCTGGCCGGACGTGCTGTTGCAGTTCGAAGACTTCGCGCAGAAAAACGCCATGCCACTACTGAACCGCTACCGCGATGAGATCTGCTCGTTCAACGATGACATTCAGGGCACCGCGGCGGTCACCGTGGGAACGCTGATTGCTGCGAGCCGTGCGGCAGGCAGCCAGCTCAGCTATCAGAAAATTGTCTTCCTGGGTGCAGGCTCCGCGGGCTGCGGCATCGCCGAGCAAATTATTGCCCAGACCCAGCGCGAAGGCTTAAGCGAAGAGCTGGCCCGCTCCCGCGTCTTTATGGTGGATCGTTTTGGCCTGCTGACCGACGGTATGCCGAACCTGCTCCCGTTCCAGACCAAACTGGTGCAGAAGCGCGAGAATCTGAAAAACTGGGATACCGACAACGAAGTGCTCTCGCTTCTTGACGTGGTGCGCAACGTGAAGCCGGACATTCTGATCGGCGTGTCCGGGCAGACCGGTCTCTTCACGGAGGAGATTATTCGCGAGATGCATAAACACTGCGAACGTCCAATCGTGATGCCGCTGTCTAACCCGACTTCACGCGTTGAGGCGACGCCGCAGGATATTATCGCCTGGACCGAAGGTAAGGCGCTGGTCGCGACCGGCAGTCCGTTTGATCCGGTGCTGTGGAAGGACAAACTCTACCCCATCGCGCAGTGCAACAACTCTTATATCTTCCCGGGAATTGGCCTGGGGGTCATCGCCTCCGGCGCGTCACGGATCACCGACGAAATGCTGATGTCCGCGAGCGAAACGCTGGCGGGTCACTCACCGCTGGTGAATAACGGTGAAGGGCTGGTACTGCCGGAGCTGAAGGACATTCACAAAGTGTCCCGCGCTATTGCCTTTGCCGTTGGCAAAATGGCGCAGCAGCAAGGCGTCGCGGTGAAAACCTCTGCCGACGCGTTGCAGCAGGCGATTGACGATAACTTCTGGATGCCGGAATACCGTAGCTATCGTCGTACTTCGATTTAAATATTGCCCCTCACCCAGCCCTCTCCCCAAAGGGGAGAGGGTGAAAACCGCACCGGACAGTCCCCTCGCCCCTTTGGGGAGAGGGTTAGGGTGAGGGGAATATACGGCACTACCCACTAGCCAAACCCATTTTCCCCCGCTACACTCCCTTCATCCATTAACCTACTGAATATATAAGGAGGCCAATTATGCTGTACTGTGAAATTTTCAATGTTTCACATACATTTGGTGATCGCACCAGCTCAAGCGTTATCGGTATCGTGCTGCGATAACTTCCGCTTGAGCGAAGACACCAACCCCTGAAATCCCTTCTCTCGGGCTTACTGAGTTATCGTCAGCGATGTTTGACGAGGCATAAACATGCCTGTAACTCCTGGGTAAGCAACAATGAGCGCTCTACTCACTGCACATTCTTTACGCGTTGATACGGCGTTCGGCACGCTCTTCGACTCTCTCTCCTTTACGTTAAAAAAAGGCGATCGCATTGGCCTGTTGGGTGATAACGGCTGCGGAAAAAGTACGCTGCTGAAAATCCTCGACGGGACGCAGTCCCCTGCCGCCGGAACCGTTTCGCTGGCGGGACATTGCCTGCTGGCGCGCGTGGAACAACATCTGCCGGAAACCCTTTATCCCCTGACTATGCTGGATGCAGTGCTGGCGCAGCTGCCTTTAGCTGAGCGCGACAGTCTGCGCTGGAAAGCCGAGACGCTGCTGGCCGGGATGGGCTTTACGGTGCAGGAAACCCTGTTGCAGTCCGCCACGCTGAGCGGCGGTCAGCATACGCGTTTGCTGCTGGCACGAGCGTTGATAAACGATCCGGATCTGCTGCTGCTGGACGAACCGAGCAACCACCTCGATTTGCCGACCCTGCTGTGGCTGGAGCAGTTTTTACAAAACTGGTCCGGCAGCTTTGTGCTGGTCTCACACGACAGGCAGTTGCTGGACGCGGTAACCAACGGCAGCTGGTTCCTGCGCGATAAGACGCTGCACGCCTTCGCCCTTCCCTGCACTGCCGCCCGTCAGGCGCTCGACGCGAAAGACGAAAGCGATGCGCTACGCCATAAGGCAGAGCAAAAAGAGATCGACCGCGTAACGGCCAGCGCCAGACGTCTCGCGACCTGGGGCAAGGTCTACGACAACGAAGATCTCTCCCGGAAGGCTAAGCAGATGGAAAAACAGGTCGAACGGCTGAAAGAGAGCCAGACGGAACTGACGGCGGGAAGCCAGTGGACCTTAACCCTGCGCGGGGACGCGCTTCGGGCTGACCGCCTGCTGGAAATGACCCACCTCGGCGTACCCCCTGCGCCGGGTTTGCCAGACCTGTTTACGCTCGACAGCGCCCGGCTGAAAAGCGGCGATCGCGTGGCGATTGTGGGACGTAACGGCTGTGGTAAATCGTCGCTGCTGAGGCTTATCTGGCGTCATTTTCGCGACGAGATCGCGGACGACCGGCTTAAGCGTCACCCGCGCGTCTCGCCCGGCTACTACGATCAGACCCTGCACCAGTTGCCGGACGATGCGGCGCTACTTGATGCGCTGGAGCCTTTCGCGCCAGATCCGCAGACCCGCAAAATGGCGCTCATCAGTGCCGGGTTCCCATGGGCGCGTCACGGGCAAAAAGTCAGTACGTTGAGCGGCGGGGAACGTTCGCGCCTGCTGTTTGTCGGCCTGACGCTTGCCCGCTATAGTCTGCTGATGCTCGATGAACCGACCAACCACCTCGACATGGAAGGCAAAGAGGCGCTGGCAGAAACACTGCAACAATTTGAAGGCGGCGTGCTGCTGGTGAGCCACGATCGTCAGTTAATTCGTCAGAGTTGCAACCGTTTCTGGCTGATTGAGGACGGCAGGCTGAGCGAATGGCACGATGCGGAGGCGATGTTTGAACGCCTGCGTGAGGGCACCGGTCCGGTTGTACCTGAGGCGTCGAAGGCCGCATCAACGCCACCATCTGCGGCGTCTGACGATCTGCTTGAACGCCTGGTTGCCCTCGAAACGCTGCTGGAAGAGGATTTGGCGCGCAAGCCAAAACACCAAAAACCGCAGTTGCAGGCACAATGGCGAAAAGAGATCGAGGTGATAGAAGCGCAGCTGTAAATCTGAGCCCGGCGGTGATATCGCCGGGCCAGTGTTTTTCACCCCTGTTTATGGGTGATACACCCTTTTCTTAATCCGAAAATGCATTAATTAATGACATTATGTTGCCGTTTCCTTGCATTACAGCGCCAAAGTATTAATCCTTAATGGGTAATTAGACCTGCTATGCAGATACTCATCATGAAAGGAGAAACATATGAAGGCTGCTGTTGTCACTCAGGATCATCAGGTTAACGTCACAGAAAAAACCTTACGCGCGCTCAAGCATGGTGAAGCGCTGCTGAAGATGGAGTGCTGTGGCGTTTGCCATACCGATCTCCATGTTAAAAACGGCGATTTTGGCGACAAGACCGGGGTGATCCTCGGCCACGAAGGGATTGGTATCGTCAAAGAGATTGGTCCTGGCGTCACGTCGCTAAAAGTAGGCGATCGTGCAAGCGTGGCGTGGTTCTTCGAAGGCTGTGGCCACTGTGAATATTGTAATACAGGCAACGAAACGCTGTGCCGTGACGTGAAAAACGCGGGTTACTCCGTTGACGGCGGCATGGCGGAAGAGTGCATCGTAACCGCGGATTACGCGGTTAAAGTCCCGGACGGACTGGACTCTGCGGCGGCCAGCAGCATCACCTGCGCCGGGGTCACTACCTACAAAGCGGTAAAAGTCTCTGACATCAAACCCGGCCAGTGGATTGCGATCTATGGCCTGGGCGGTCTGGGCAACCTCGCGCTGCAATACGCCAAAAATGTCTTCAATGCGAAAGTTATAGCCATTGACGTGAATGACGAGCAGCTGAAGCTCGCTGCCAGCATGGGCGCAGACTTAACCGTGAACTCCCGCAGTGAAGATGCGGCAAAAGTGATTCAGGAGAAAACCGGCGGCGCGCATGCGGCAGTGGTGACGGCGGTGGCGAAAGCGGCCTTCAACTCTGCCGTTGACGCGGTGCGAGCCGGTGGCCGCGTGGTGGCTGTAGGCCTGCCGCCGGAAGCGATGAGCCTGGATATTCCACGTCTGGTTCTGGATGGGATTCAGGTAGTGGGTTCCCTGGTGGGTACCCGTCAGGATCTGCTCGAAGCCTTCCAGTTTGCGGCTGAAGGTAAGGTGAAACCGAAAGTTACAATGCGCCCACTGGAAGATATCAACGCTATCTTCAAAGAGATGGAACAGGGCCAGATCCGTGGCCGTATGGTGATTGATTTACGTTCTTAACCGCGAGGGTCTCCCCGGTGAAGGGTGTGGAGACCCAAAAGGCGACATCAGGCCAACGCGCGCGCGTTGGCCTGACGCTTTTTGGCACATAAATAACCATACATCAGCAGAGAGGTCATCGCAGAGAAGGATAAAATCGCGGCCGGCAGCGTGACATAGCTCCAGCTAAAGCCGAGCGTAATCATCAATCCACCGAAATAAGCGCCAATTGCGCTGCCGAGGTTAAACGCCATTTGCCCGCCTGCGGCCCCCAGCATCTCGCCGCCTTTCGCATTTTGCAGCAGCAGAATTTGCAGCGGCGCAGAGAGCGCAAACAGCCCGGCGCAGCAGACGAATCCCATCACCAGTGAAGCTGTTTTAAGCTCGCCAAATGCGAACAACGCCAGCAGGGAAGCCACAATCACCAGGTCGGTGGTGGCAGCAATGCGCAGTGGACTAAAGCGCGACGACAGCTTGCCGCTGAACACATTACCCAGCACCATGCCCAGCCCCATCAGCATCATGATCGCGGTCATGACGCCCTCGGAGAAGCCTGACACGTTGACCATAAACGGCTTCACGAAGCTAAACCAGGCAAACACCCCGGCATTGCCAAACATCGTAGCGGCAAAAATCAGCCACGGTTCCGGTTTCTTCAGGAAGTGGAATTGTTCGGCCAGCCGGGTGGTTGTCGTGTCGCGAATGTCTGGCACCCACAGCAGAACAGAGAGGATCACCAGCGCATCAAAGACCGCAATTAAGAAAAAGGTATAACGCCAGTTAAATTCGTGTCCGAGCCATGTTCCGAGCGGAACGCCAAGCAGGTTGGCAACGGTCATCCCGGCAATCATCCCGGCCACAGCGACCGTCACTTTACCCGGCGGTGCGATTTTTGACAGGATTATCGCCCCCACACCGAAAATCGCGCCATGCGGGAAACCAGAGATTAAGCGCCCCGCCGCCAGCCCCACGTAGGAGTCAGAGAAGGTAAAGAGCGCGTTTCCGACAACGCACATCGCCACCAGAAAAAGCAGGGTTGTTTTCAGCGAGAATTTGCTGGAGAACAGCGCCACAATCGGCGCGCCGATCACCACGCCAAAAGCGTAAAACGAAATCATATTTCCGGCGGAGGGAATCGAAATTCCCGTATCGTGAGCCAGCTCTGTCAGCACACCCATGATGCCAAATTCAGCCATCCCCAGGCCAAAGGTACCCAGTGCTAACGAAAAAATTGTCTTTTTCATACCGCGACCACTGTTGAAAAATATGCAGCGTGCATTATTGATTAAACTTGTATGGTGAGCCAGTTCAAATCAACTTTCTGACACATTAATCCATTCATTCAGGTCGATTACACTCTTAATACGGCCTCGATCCCGCGACCGGACACAAAGGGAGACCCACCATGGTCAGTAAGAAGAAAACCCGTGTTGATGATGTCGCAAAAAATGCGCCACTCAAAACCAAAGCGTACGAAGAAGAGCTTCGCCGCCTCCATGTTGAACTGGTTAAGCTCCAGCAATGGGTGGTCGCCAAAGGGTTAAAGGTCTGTATTGTTTTTGAAGGGCGAGACGGCGCCGGTAAGGGCGGTACTATCAAAGCGATCACCGAGCGCGTCAGCCCTCGGGTGTTCCGCGTGGTTGCGCTACCGGCCCCGACCGATAAAGAGAAAAGTCAGCTCTATTTTCAGCGTTACGTTTCCCATCTGCCCTCTGCCGGTGAAATCGTCATTTTCGACCGCAGCTGGTACAACCGCGCTGGGGTGGAAAAAGTCATGGGGTTCTGTACCGAAGAGCAGGTCGAAAAATTTCTTGATGGAACGCCAGTGATGGAAAAAGCGATGGTCGATGCCGGGATCATCCTGTTGAAGTACTGGCTTGAGGTAACGCCGAAAGAGCAGGAGCGCCGCCTGCGCGATCGCATTAATGATGGTCGCAAGATCTGGAAACTGTCTCCAATGGACATTAAATCTTTCAATCTGTGGGATGAATATACCCTCGCCCGCGACGCGATGTTTAAAGCGACCGATACCGCCTGGGCGCCGTGGTTTGTGGCGCGTTCAGAAGATAAAAAACGGGTGCGGCTGAATATTATTTCGCATCTGCTTTCCCAAATCCCCTATAAAGAAATTCACGTAGACAAGGTGGATTTACCGAAACGCAAGATCGGTAAAGTGAAGCCTACAAAATATCCCTTCCGGTATGTTGCGGAGCGGTTTTGATATTACTGGAATACGGCTCGCATAATGTAGATAACCAGGGGAAACAGTATTGTTTTTTGTTGGCTGCGGTTGATAATGGCCGCACCAACAAAGGAGAAAACATGAAACCTAATCGTTCAGAAACGTGCGGCAGAACAGAGCACCGCATGGCAAAAAGACCTCGCCCAGACACAACGGCAGCAGAGCGAGCGCGCCAGCGTCAACAGGATCAAAATTTCATCAAAGCTATGAATGAGTTAACGGCCAAAGCCGGGCTATTGTCGGATGACCCTTGCTTCGGAGGGCTTTGATGTGTTTTCAGTTTGACGTTTATCGCAATCCATCAGACAGAACGCGTGAATATCAGCCCTACTTTATGATTATTCAACAAGATTATTATGAGGACTTATCAACGAGATTTATTGTACCGTTAAGCTATCACAATCATTTAAGAGGTTATTTAAACGCTGCAACGCCACTGGTAAATAGCGCAGCGCCGCCGGACAATGCCGACGGCGCCAGGTTTACTTCAACCCTTCCGAACTCTCTTTTTGCGCTTCAAGACGCTCAACGTCCCGGTACCAGCGCGGATGGTGTTTTTGCGCCCAGCGGCGGCTCACCTTCCCTTCAATCATGCCTTTAATCGACCCCTTCACCCAGAATGCCATATACATATGGATCAGGATGGCGTGGATCAGAATAATGGCCGAGGTCGCGTGGATCAGCAGCGCGTAGCGCACCACCTGAATCGGGAAGTATTGGGCAAAATACGGACGCCAGATGATCACTCCGGTCACCAGCAGCACAAAAATCATGCTCATGATGGTCCAGAACATCATCTTCTGTCCGGCGTTGTATTTGCCCACCTTCGCAACTTTATGCTCGTTGCCTTTCAGAACCTCAACAATTCCCTTCAGCCATGGAATATCCTGCTTGTCAGGAATGTTGTGATGAACGAAACGCACAAACATAAACATCAGCACCACGAAAATCAGCACGCCGAAGAACGGATGCAAAATGCGCCCCATCTGCGGTGTCCCGAAGGTTTCCGTCAGCCACTGTAGCGTCGGGAAGAAGAACGAAATGCCGGATACCGCCACCAGGAAGAAGCAGATGACCACCGTCCAGTGACAGGCGCGATCGACAAATTTTGTGCGCACTATCATTTTCGACTTACTCATGATGCTCCTCCTCGTCGTCATCCACCTCTTTATTCGGCCCGATACCGATGTAGTGATAAATCAGCCCGGCAAAGGTGGCGATAAAGCCCGCTGCTGAAAGCGGTTTGAGCGCCCCTTTCCAGAGATTGATGGAGGTATCGATCGCCGGATCTTTCGGCAGATTGTGATACAGCTCCGGCTGGTCATTGTGGTGCAGAACATACATGACGTGCGTACCGCCCACGCCCTGCGGGTTATAAATCCCTGCCTTGTCATAGCCGCGCGCTTTGAGCTTATCCACCCGCTGCTGCGCCACTTCCAGCATCTCTTTTTTGCTGCCGAAGTGGATCGCCCCGGTCGGACAGGTTTTTACGCAGGCAGGCTCCTGGCCGACGCTGACGCGATCGACACACAGCGTGCATTTATAGACCCGATTATCCTCTTTATTGAGACGCGGGATATTAAACGGACAGCCTGCGATGCAGTACCCGCAACCGATACAGTTATCCTGCTGGAAGTCGACAATCCCGTTGGCGTACTGAATGATTGCGCCAGCAGACGGGCACGCCTTCAGGCAGCCCGGATCTTCACAGTGCATACAGCCGTCTTTGCGGATCAGCCACTCCAGTTTGCCGTTCTGGTCGGTTTCGCTAAAGCGCATCACCGTCCAGGTTTTAGCGCTCAGATCAGCCGGATTATCGTAAACGCCAACGCAGTGCCCCACCTCGTCGCGGATATCGTTCCACTCCGAACAGGCCACCTGGCAGGCTTTACAGCCCACGCAGGAGGAGACATCGATCAGCTTGGCGACTTCTGCCTTGTAATCCCGCGCGCGAGGCGCGGGAGTGATCGGGTTAGTCGCGGAGCGTTTAATAATGTCTTGTGTTTCCATCGCCATTTAATCGCTCCTTACGCTTTCTCGATGTTGACCAGAAACGCTTTGTACTCCGGCGTTTGCGAGTTGGAATCGCCGACGTTTGGCGTCAGGGTATTAGCGATGTAGCCTTTCTGCGCCACCCCTTCAAAGCCCCAGTGCAGCGGAATACCCACCGTTTCCACCTGCTGGCCGTGCACGTTCAGCGTTTGCAGACGACGGGTGACCACCGCCACCGCGCGAATAAAGCCGCGCTTGCTGCTGACCTTCACGCGATCGCCATTGGCAATGCCCTTCGCCTTCGCCAGCGTTTCGCTTATCTCCACAAACTGTTCCGGCTGCGCGATGGCGTTAAGCCGCGCGTGCTTGGTCCAGGTATGGAAATGCTCGGTCAGGCGGTAGGTCGTTCCCACATACGGGAATTTGTCTTTTTTACCTAAACGCAGCACGTCCTCTTCATAGATGCGCACCACCGGGCTGGACACCACGTTCGGGTGCAGCGGGTTAGTACCCAGCGGCGTTTCCATCGGCTCGTAGTGTTCCGGGAACGGCCCTTCCGCCAGTTTGTCGATGGCAAACAGACGTCCCAGCCCTTCCGGCTGCATGATAAACGGCCCGGTGTTGCTGCCCGGCGGGGCGGTGTTGAAGTCCGGGATATCGTTCCCCGTCCACTTCGAGCCGTTCCACTCAATCAGCATGCGTTTCGGATCCCACGGCTTACCGTTCACGTCGGCGGAGGCACGGTTGTACAGTACGCGGCGGTTCAACGGCCACGCCCATGCCCAGCCCAGGGTGTTACCGAGGCCTGACGGATCGGCGTTATCACGGTTGGCCATCTGGTTACCCTGCTCCGTCCAGCTGCCGGTGTAGATCCAGCAGGAAGAGGCCGTGGTGCCGTCGTCACGCAACAGCGCAAAGCTGTTCAGCAGCTGGCCTTTCTTCGCCACCAGATTGCCGTTGGCATCGTACAGGTCGGCCAGCGCCACGCCGTTGTTCTCTTTTGCCACCTCTTCGGACTCGGGATGATCCGGCTGCTTGTAGTTCCAGCTCATCTTCAGCAGCGGCTCAGCGCCTTTGCCACCTTCGGTGCGGTACATCTCGCGCAGGCGATGGTAAATGCCCGCCAGAATTTCGCCGTCATTACGCGCTTCGCCCGGCGCATCCTGACCTTTCCAGTGCCACTGTAGCCAGCGGCCAGAGTTGGCAATAGAACCGTCCTCTTCCGCAAAGCAGGTCGATGGCAGGCGGAACACCTCGGTCTGGATCGCTGTCGGATCGACATCGTTTGATTCACCGTGGTTTTGCCAGAAGGTAGACGTTTCGGTAACCAGCGGATCGATAACCACCATGTACTTCAGCTTGCTCAGGCTACGAACAACTTTGTTTTTATCCGGGAATGACGCCACCGGGTTAAAGCCCTGGCAGATATACCCCGTGACGGCGCCCTTATCCATCATGTTGAAATACTTGATGACATCGTAAGCCTGGTCCCATTTCGGCAACCACTCAAAGCCCCAGTCGTTCTCTTTCTGCGCCGCATCGCCGTAGAACGATTTCATCAGACTGACGGCAAACTTCGGATAGTTACTCCAGTAGTTCACCTGGCCCGGGCGCGTCGCTTTTGGCGTGTTGGCGTCAAGCCAGCTTTGCCAGTCGGTCTGTTTCTCGGACGGCAGGGTCAGGTAACCCGGCAGGCTGGTCGACAGCAGGCCGAGGTCGGTTAAGCCCTGAATGTTAGAGTGTCCGCGCAGGGCGTTCACGCCGCCACCGGCCATCCCCATGTTGCCGAGCAGCAGCTGGATCATCGCCATGGTGCGAATGTTCTGCGCGCCCACGGTATGCTGCGTCCAGCCCAGTGCGTAAAGGAACGTCGTGGTTCTGTCGGCGGCGCTGGTGGAGGCCAGCACTTCACACACTTTCAGGAAATCTGCTTTCGGTGTACCGCAGATGTTTTCCACCACGTCCGGCGTGTAGCGGGAAACGTGCTGTTTCAGCAAGTTCCACACGCAGCGCGGATCGGTCAGGGTGTCATCGCGTTTCGCGTAGCCGTTTTCATCGAACTGATAGTTCCAGGACGATTTGTCGTACTGACGTTTCCCGGCGTCATAGCCGCTGAACAGGCCATCTTCGAAGGCGAAATCTTCCCGCACCAGCAGACCGGCATTGGTGTAATGCTTAACGTATTCCGCGTTAATCTTATTGTTTTCGATCAGATACAACAGCACGCCGGAAAGGAACGTAATATCCGTACCGGAGCGGATCGGCGCATAAATATCGGCCACCGATGCCGTACGCGTAAAGCGTGGATCGACGACGATGAGCGTCGCATCGTTGTTGTTTTTCGCTTCCATCGCCCAGCGGAATCCCACCGGATGAGCTTCAGCGGCGTTACCGCCCATCACCACCACGACGTTAGCGTTTTTGATATCAACCCAGTGGTTGGTCATCGCACCGCGACCAAATGTTGGAGCAAGACTTGCTACCGTTGGTCCGTGTCAGACGCGCGCCTGGTTATCAACCGCCAGCATGCCAAGGGAGCGCACAAATTTTTGCGTCAGCATGCCGGTTTCATTACTTGCCGCAGATGCACACAGCATCCCGGTGGAGGTCCAGCGGTTTACGGTGACGCCCTGCTCGTTCTTTTCAATAAAGTTGGCGTCGCGATCCGCTTTCATCAGTTTTGCAATTCGGGAGAAGGCCTCGTCCCAGGAGATGCGCTGCCATTTGTCTGAACCCGGCGCTCGATATTCCGGGTAGCGCAGACGGTTTTCACTGTGAACATAGTCCAGCAGGCCCGCCCCTTTCGGGCAAAGCGCCCCGCGGCTCACCGGATGATCCGGGTCCCCTTCAATATGATAAATCGCTTCTTTGGCGTTCTTCGCGCCATCCCCCAGGCTATACATTAATAGCCCACAACCCACGGAGCAGTATGTGCAGGTGTTACGGATCTCTTTCGCGCGCAGCAGTTTATAGTTGCGTGCCTGAGCCAGCGCCATTTTGGGAGCAAATCCCAGCATTGCGGCTGTTGTTCCGGCCATACCGCCCGCGCAGATTTTAAAAAATTGTCTGCGACTGACGTCCATTGCTGTCCTCGTTATCTGATAAGACTTCGCGCCGCAAACTAACAGCAAAGCCCCTGTTTTTTTTGCGTCAAATCAAGGTCGCCAGTCTTCGCCCCCTTAATAGTCACTGCCGGTACGATTTTTTAATCCTTTCGGGTTAACAGGCTCTGAGAAAATTCGCCAGCTGCCGCGGATAGATGCTATAAGTTTTCCCTTTGATTTTTAAAAGACTGGCAGGGTAATGGACAGAAAAAGAGCAACGCTGATTGGTCTGGCGGCCATATTGCTGTGGAGCACCATGGTGGGTCTTATCCGCAGCGTCAGCGAGGGACTGGGCCCGGTGGGCGGCGCGGCAATGATTTACACCGTCAGCGGGCTGTTATGTCTGGTGACGGTAGGTTTTCCGGATCTTCGGCGTTTTTCCACGCGCTATCTCATTGCGGGCAGCATCCTGTTTGTCAGCTATGAGATGTGCCTGGCCCTGTCATTGGGATATGCCGCAACACGCTCGCAGGCGATTGAAGTGGGTATGGTCAATTATCTTTGGCCAAGCCTGACGATAGCATTCGCGATTTTATTCAACGGACAAAAATCTACCCTGTGGGTGATCCCGGGGCTTCTCGTCTCGCTGTTGGGCGTGTGCTGGGTTTTAGGCGGCGAAAACGGCCTGCATCTGAATGACATCATGCAAAACGTCGTCTCCAGCCCGCTAAGTTATGGGCTGGCGTTTGCCGGCGCCTTTATCTGGGCCGCCTACTGCACCGTCACCAGTAAGTATGCCAAAGGGCAAAATGGCATTACCCTGTTCGTCCTGCTGACTGCCCTGAGCCTGTGGGTTAAATATGCCGTCAGCGATCAGCCCGAAATGGTGTTCAGCGTACCGGTAGTGGTGAAGCTGTTGATGTGCGGTGTTGCCCTTGGCTTTGGCTACGCCGCATGGAATATCGGTATTCTCCACGGTAACGTGACGGTGCTTGCGGCTGTCTCTTATTTCACGCCCGTTCTTTCCGCCGCACTGGCGGCATTTTTACTCAGCTCCCCGCTTTCATTCTCATTCTGGCAAGGGGCATTAATGGTCTGCGCCGGATCGTTGCTATGCTGGTACGCCACACGCAAATAGCTTTTTATTTTTGCCGGGCACGAAATATGCCCGGCAAAAAAATTAACAATATTTTAATATGTGATCACACTCGGGAATATAATTCTTAACATTCGCGTGTGTTTATATTTCTGTATAGAGTGCAAATGTAAAGCAAGACAGTAGTGTTAATTGACATAAACTGACAACACAGGTAATTAATTCACTACCAATATTCCCGGGCTATATAGCACGAATTGCAATAGTATATTTCTGAATGTGTTTATTCAAAAACAAGCTTCTGCTCGCCGTAAAATTCATAATCACCTGTTCTAAAAGAAGTTTACACGCCTTATATTTTTTTATTCTGCGCTAATATCCGTTAGTTTCATCTAAAAACTAAAACCTTCATAAACTATGTGTAGCCATATTATCATGGTCGGTTAATAATCAATTTATGTATATATATTAATCTATTTCGGCGAGATGAGAGCAATTTATCGGATCAGGATCACACTAATTGAAATTATCTTTAATATTTTGAAACTTATTATTGAAAGCAGTCTATGGAATTTTAAAAATAGTCTGCCATTGACGATAAGCCTCGTTTAAAAATCGCTCAGGTGGCTTAGGAAATACCTAAATAAAATTATAAGGATTATTTAAGATGAAACTTAAATTAGTTGCAGTGGCAGTCACTTCCATGTTGGCAGCAGGCGTTGTTAACGCGGCTGAAGTTTTTAACAAAGACGGTAACAAACTGGATCTGTACGGCAAAGTTACGGGTCTGCACTATTTTTCTGATGATGCTGGTAGCGACGGCGACAAAACGTATGTGCGTCTTGGTTTCAAAGGTGAAACCCAGATCAACGATCAGCTGACCGGTTACGGCCAGTGGGAATATGAGTTCAAGGGCAACCGCTCTGAAAATCAGGGTGCAGACGGCAACAAAACCCGTCTGGCATTTGCTGGTCTGAAATTCGATGAGTTTGGTTCTTTCGACTACGGTCGTAACTACGGCGTTGCATACGACATCGGCGCATGGACTGACGTTCTGCCAGAATTCGGTGGCGATACCTGGACGCAGACTGACGGCTTCATGACTGGCCGTACCACTGGCGTTGCAACCTACCGTAATACCGACTTCTTCGGTCTGGTTGACGGACTGAACGTGGCGGCACAGTACCAGGGTAAAAACGACCGTGACGACATCACCGAATCCAACGGTGACGGCTGGGGTCTCTCTTCTACCTATGAATTCGACGGCTTTGGTGTGGGTGCGACCTACGCAAAATCTGACCGTACTGACCGTCAGGTTCGTGCAGCAAGCAACCTGAACGCCGGTGGCGAAAACGCAGAAGTCTGGGCTGCTGGCCTGAAGTACGATGCGAACAACATCTACCTGGCTACCACCTACTCTGAAATCCGCAACATGACGGCGTTCGGTAACGGTCACGTTGCCAACAAAGCGCAGAACTTCGAAGTTGTGGCTCAGTACCAGTTCGACTTCGGTCTGCGTCCGTCCATCGCTTACCTGAAATCCAAAGGTAAAGACATCGGTTCTTACGGCGATCAGGATCTGGTTGAATACGTTGACGTTGGCGCGAGCTACTACTTCAACAAAAACATGTCCACCTATGTTGATTACAAAATCAACCTGGTTGACGACAGCCAGTTCACCAAAGATGCCAAAGTGGCTACCGACAACATCGTGGCCGTGGGTCTGACCTACCAGTTCTAAGATGTGTTAGTGCACTCAGGCCAGCCTTTACGGCTGGCCTTTTTTATTGCTGTTGCCCGACCTTCGCCAGACTAAACCAGATACCCACCGCAAGGATCAGCAGCATGCCTCCCGCGCTGCTCAGGGCCACGCTGTGCGAGGTGATGAAGGCGGTTTTTGCCGCCATTATTACCGGCTCGGCCAGCGACGGCGTCAGCTCCTGCGCAACCTTCATCGCTTCACCGATGGACGACGAGGCTTTATCGGTAAGCGACGCGCTCAGCCCCTGCGGCAGTTCAATAGACGCCGAAAAGCTGCGGGTCAGTAGCAGACCGAAAATGGCGATCCCCAGACCGGCCCCCAACTCATAGGACATCGTTTCGATCGCGCCTGCGGCTGCCGCTTTTTCTTTCGGGGCGGCGGCCATGATCGCTGACGTCGATGCCAGCAGTGCGCTGGCGGCACTGAAGCCCAGCAGCACCATCAGGCTCCATGCCTGCCACTGTTGGGTGCTGAAATCGAGTGTCGACAGGCCGATAAAACTGACCGCGCTTAACCCCATACCCCCGGCCGCGACAATGCGTAGCCCCAGACGCCCGACCAGCACACCCGCGATCGGCCCGCTAAATCCGCTTGCCACCATCACCGGCAGCATAAATATCCCTGCTTCAAACGGCGTAAAACCATGCACGAACTGCAACTCCTGCGCCATCAGCAGTTCAAATCCCACCAGCGCAATCATGGCGGTCATTGCCATGACCACGCCGCTTAAAATGATGCGATGGCAAAACAGACGCATGTCGATCATCGGCACGCGGGCGCGCAGCTGGATACGGACGAAGATAAACAGCATCACCGCCCCGGTAAGCAGCGTACAGGCCACCATCCACGGCGACAGCACCCCTTTCAGGGCGGTTTTGGCGCTATAGACCAGCAGTAAAATGGCGACAATCAGCATAATGGCATGGCTGATATTGAGCGGCTGTTCGGGACGCCCCTGCTGAGCAGGCACAAAGCGCGCAGCAAGCGAAACCACGATCAGCACGATCGGCACGTTAATCAGGAACACTGACCCCCAATAGAAGTGCTCCAGCAACATGCCGCCAATCAACGGGCCAAACGCCGCGCCGCCCGAACCAACGGCCGCCCAGACACCGAGGGCAATATTGCGGTGCCGCGCGTCATTAAACAGGGTGCGGATCCCTGCAAGCGTTGCCGGGATGATCATCGCCGCCCCTATCGCCAGCGACGCGCGGGCAGCGATCAGCCAGCCCGCGGACGGCGCAAAAGCCGCCGCTAACGATGACAGGCCAAACAGCACGCTGCCGATCATCAGCAGGCGCTTGAAGCCAATGCGATCCCCCAGCGCGCCCATTGGCAGCACCATCCCCGCCATCACCAGCGAGTAAATATCAATAATCCACAGCAATTCGTTGCCGCTGGCACCCAGCGTCATGCTCAATGTTGGCGCCGCCACGTGCAGCACCGTCGCGTCAATCGCCACCGGGATATACACCAGCACGATAATCACTAACGCTAACCACTGACGAAACATAAATTTCCTTATCACTTAAAAACTGGACACATGTCCAGATTGCGATCCTACGTAAAGTTGAACACTTGTCCAGCTCTTTGTTACACTCGTTTCGTTGCCATTGAGAGTGAGAAAATATGCGTTATCTGAGCAAGGACGAACGGCGGGAAGAGATCCTACAGGCCGCGATGCGCGTGGCGCTGACTGAAGGGTTAGCTGCGATGACCGTTCGCCGCATCGCCGCCGAAGCGGGCGTTGCAACCGGGCAGGTTCATCACCACTTTGCGTCGGCGGGCGAACTTAAATCGCTGGCGTTTGTGCGGCTGATCCGCGATTTACTGGACGCTGAAATCGTGGGCGATAACGCCGGGTGGCGCGAGCGCCTGCATGCTATGCTCGGCAGCGATGACGGCGGGTTTGAGCCTTATATTCGACTGTGGCGGGAGGCGCAAATTCTTGCCAGCCGGGATAGCGACATTAAAGGCGCTTACGTTCTGACCATGGAGATGTGGCACCAGGAGACGGTCGCGATTATCCGTGCCGGCGCAGAGGCCAACGCCTTTACGCTTGCTGACCAGCCAGAAAATATTGCCTGGCGATTAATCGGCCTGGTATGCGGACTGGACGGCATATACGTATTAAATATGCCTGAAATGGACGATGCGGCATTTAATAAGCATCTGGATAAACTTATCTCCCTCGAATTGTTTTAATACTCCCATCGGGGTATTAATTTCTGCAAAAAGTTACAATTAGTAACACATAAAGCGAACCCTGATTCCCATTCCAAACTCAGGGATTCGCTTTTTTATCTATCCTTTCAGATGTATCCCATAACATCCAATAATTTCTACAAACCATCGACAACTATCTTTCTGTTTTCACTTCTTTTTTCTCTTCATTTGGTAAGCAAGAGGGTGATATGTCACATCAAAGTGAGAAGAGTAATCAGCATCTGTTGAGTAACTGGAAACCGGAAAACGCGCAATTTTGGGAGAATAAAGGGAAACATATCGCACGCAGAAACCTGTGGATTTCCGTCGCGTGTTTGCTTCTGGCGTTTTGTGTATGGATGTTGTTTAGCGCTATTGCGGTGAATCTTAATAAGGTCGGATTTAATTTCAGCACCGATCAGCTTTTTATGCTAACAGCATTACCTTCTCTCTCCGGCGCGATATTGCGCGTCCCCTACTCTTTTATGGTACCGATATTTGGCGGACGTTACTGGACCGTGTTAAGCACCGTGATCCTTGTTGTGCCCTGTGTCTGGCTTGGGATCGCCATCCAGAATACCGCTACGCCCTATTGGGTCTTCATCATCATCGCGCTGCTGTGCGGTTTTGCTGGCGCCAACTTTGCTTCCAGCATGGGAAACATCAGCTTCTTCTTCCCGAAAGCCAGACAGGGCAGCGCGCTGGGTATTAACGGCGGGCTGGGAAACCTGGGCGTCAGCGTGATGCAGCTGGTTGCGCCGCTGGTCATCTTCCTGCCGATGTTCACCTTCCTCGGCGTGCACGGCGTACCGCAGGAGGATGGCTCGACAATGTGGCTGGCGAACGCGGCCTGGATCTGGGCGCCGCTGCTGATTCTGGCCACCATTGCGGCGTTTTTTGGCATGAATGACATCGCCAGCTCGAAAGCCTCCATTGCCAGCCAGCTTCCGGTGCTGAAGCGCTTTCACCTCTGGCTGCTGAGCCTGCTCTATCTGGCGACTTTCGGATCGTTTATTGGTTTCTCGGCGGGCTTTGCCATGCTGTCGAAAACCCAGTTCCCGGACGTGAACATCCTGCACCTCGCCTTCTTCGGTCCGCTGATTGGCGCCCTGGCGCGTTCGGCTGGCGGGATGATTTCTGACCGGCTGGGCGGCGTGCGCGTTACGCTGATCAACTTTGTTTTTATGGCCATCTTTAGCGCCCTGATTTTCCTGACGCTCCCCGGATCAGGTTCCGGCAGTTTTATGGCCTTCTATCTGGTCTTTATGGGCCTGTTTCTGACCGCAGGGCTGGGCAGCGGATCGACCTTCCAGATGATCGCGGTTATCTTCCGTCAAATCACCCTCGACCGCGTGAAAAAACAGGGCGGGAGCGACGAACAGGCGCAGCATGAAGCAGTGACCGAAACGGCTGCCGCGCTGGGCTTTATCTCTGCCATCGGTGCGGTGGGCGGGTTCTTTATTCCCAAAGCCTTTGGTACGTCACTGGCGATGACCGGTTCTCCGGTGGGCGCCATGAAAGTCTTTCTCGTTTTTTACATCGTCTGCGTGCTCGTCACCTGGCTGGTGTATGGCCGCAAATCCTCACAAAAATAATAACTATATCTTCGCCGGAGTGTGATGCCTCACCCTCCGGCCATGCTATCGAAGCAGGAGAAATGTCATGAGCAAACTGTTGGACCGCTTCCGTTACTTCAAAACAAAAGGCGACAGTTTCGCCGAGGGGCACGGGCAGGTGTATCACACCAACCGCGACTGGGAGGACAGCTACCGTCAGCGCTGGCAGTTCGACAAAATTGTACGATCCACCCACGGCGTTAACTGTACCGGCTCCTGTAGCTGGAAGATTTATGTCAAAAATGGGCTGGTGACCTGGGAAACTCAGCAGACCGACTACCCGCGCACCCGCCCTGACCTGCCCAACCACGAACCGCGCGGCTGCCCGCGTGGCGCGAGCTACTCGTGGTATCTCTACAGCGCCAACCGTCTTAAATACCCGCTGGTGCGCCGCAGGCTGATTGAACTCTGGCGCGAGGCGCTGGCGCAGCATACCGATCCGGTGCTGGCCTGGGACGCCATTCAGAACGATCCGCAAAAAGCGCAGAGCTACAGAAAGGCGCGGGGTAAAGGCGGGTTTATCCGCTCAAACTGGAAAGAACTCAACCAGCTTATTGCCGCCGCCAACGTCTGGACCATCAAACATTACGGCCCGGATCGCGTGGCCGGTTTCTCCCCTATTCCGGCGATGTCGATGGTCTCTTACGCCGCCGGAACGCGCTACCTCTCTCTGCTGGGCGGCACCTGCCTGAGCTTCTACGACTGGTACTGCGACCTGCCGCCCGCGTCGCCGATGACCTGGGGCGAGCAGACCGACGTGCCGGAATCCGCCGACTGGTACAACTCCAGCTATATCATCGCCTGGGGCTCGAACGTGCCGCAGACGCGTACCCCGGACGCCCACTTCTTCACCGAAGTGCGCTACAAAGGGACCAAGACCGTCGCCATTACGCCGGACTTCTCGGAGGTGGCGAAGCTCAGCGACCAGTGGCTGGCTCCCAAACAGGGTACCGACAGCGCCCTCGCCATGGCGATGGGCCATGTGATCCTCAAAGAGTTCCACCTTGATAACCCGAGCGAGTATTTCCTCAACTATTGCCGTCGCTACACCGACATGCCGATGCTGGTCCTGCTGGATGAGCAGGCAGACGGTCGCGTGGTGCCGGGCCGCATGCTGCGCGCGTCGGATCTGGCCGACGGGCTGGGCGAAACGAATAATCCGGAGTGGAAAACCATCGCCTTTGACGTGGCCGGGAATCTGGTGGCGCCGAACGGATCCATTGGCTTCCGCTGGGGTGAAAAAGGCAAATGGAACCTGGAGTCGCTGGCGGCGGGTCAGGAAACCGAGCTGACGCTATCCCTGCTCATCACCCACGACAGCGTGGCGGACGTCGCCTTCCCGTACTTCGGCGGTAACGAAAACCCACACTTCCGCAGCGTGAACCAGGAGCCGGTGCTGACGCGCCGCGTACCGAGTAAAACCCTGACGCTGGCGGACGGCAGCCAGCGACGGGTGGTCAGCGTGTACGATCTGGTGCTGGCGAACTACGGCCTCGATCGCGGTCTGGAAGACAGTAACGCCGCGTTAAATTACGCCGAGATAAAAGCCTACACCCCGGCCTGGGGCGAACAAATTACCGGCGTGCCCGCGTACTTGATTGAAAAAATCGCCCGCGAGTTTGCCGACACGGCGCATAAAACCCACGGCCGTTCGATGATCATCCTCGGTGCCGGTGTGAACCACTGGTACCACATGGACATGAACTACCGCGGGATGATCAACATGCTGGTCTTCTGCGGCTGCGTCGGGCAGAGCGGCGGCGGCTGGTCTCACTATGTGGGCCAGGAGAAGCTGCGCCCGCAAACCGGCTGGCTGCCGCTGGCCTTCGCGCTGGACTGGAACCGCCCGCCGCGCCAGATGAACAGCACTTCCTACTTCTACAACCACGCCAGCCAGTGGCGCTATGAGAAGCTGACCGCCCAGGAGTTGCTTTCTCCCCTTGCAGACGCGACGAAATTCACCGGACACCTGATCGATTTCAACGTGCGCGCCGAGCGCATGGGCTGGCTGCCGTCGGCCCCTCAGCTCAACCTTAATCCGCTGCATGTGAAAGCCCGCGCCGACGCCGCCGGGATGTCGCCGCAGGACTATACCGTGCAGGCGTTAAAATCGGGTGATATTCGCTTCGCCTGTGAACAGCCGGACAACGGCAAGAACCACCCGCGCAACCTGTTCGTCTGGCGCTCGAACCTGCTCGGCTCGTCCGGGAAAGGCCATGAGTACATGCTGAAATACCTGCTTGGCACTGAAAGCGGTATTCAGGGTGAGGATTTAGGCTCAACGGACGACGTGAAGCCTGAAGAGGTGGAGTGGCAAACCGCCGCCATTGAGGGCAAGCTGGATCTGCTGGTGACGCTCGATTTCCGCATGTCCAGCACCTGCCTGTTCTCGGATATCGTCCTGCCCACCGCCACCTGGTATGAAAAAGACGATATGAATACCTCGGACATGCATCCGTTTATTCACCCGCTTTCCGCCGCCGTTGACCCGGCGTGGGAATCGCGCAGCGACTGGGAGATCTACAAGGGCATCGCCAAAGTGTTCTCTGAAGTGTGCGTCGGGCATCTCGGCACCGAAACTGACGTGGTGCTACAGCCGCTACAGCATGATTCACCGGGGGAACTGTCGCAGCCGTTTGATATTCTGGACTGGCGCAAAGGCGAATGCGATCTGATCCCCGGCAAAACGGCACCGAACATCGCCGTGGTCGAGCGTAACTACCCGGAAACCTACGAGCGCTTTACGGCCCTTGGACCGCTGCTGGACAAGCTCGGCAACGGCGGAAAAGGCATATCGTGGAACACCCAGAACGAGGTCGATTTCCTCGGCAAGCTCAACTACGTCAAGCTCGACGGCCCGGCGAAAGGTCGCCCGCGCATCGAGACCGCCATTGACGCTTCAGAGGTGATCCTCGCCCTCGCGCCGGAAACCAATGGTCAGGTCGCGGTCAAAGCCTGGGAAGCCCTCGGGGAACTGACCGGGCGCGATCACACCCATCTGGCGCTGAACAAAGAAGACGAGAAAATCCGCTTCCGCGATATTCAGGCGCAGCCGCGCAAAATCATCTCCAGCCCGACGTGGTCCGGCCTTGAGAGCGAGCACGTCTCCTATAACGCAGGCTATACCAACGTCCACGAGCTGATCCCGTGGCGCACGATTTCAGGCCGCCAGCAGCTGTATCAGGATCACGTCTGGATGCGCGCCTTCGGGGAGAGCCTGGTGGCCTATCGTCCACCGATTGACACCCGCAGCGTCACCCATATGCGCGAGATCCCGCCGAACGGCTTCCCGGAAAAAGCGCTCAACTTCCTGACGCCGCACCAGAAATGGGGCATTCACTCCACCTACAGCGAAAACCTGCTGATGCAGACCCTGTCGCGAGGCGGGCCGATTGTCTGGATCAGCGAAACCGACGCGCGCGAACTGGGCATTGAGGACAACGACTGGATCGAAGCCTTCAACGCCAACGGCGCTCTCACCGCACGCGCAGTGGTCAGCCAGCGCGTACCGCCGGGCATGACCATGATGTACCACGCCCAGGAGCGCATCCTGAACATTCCGGGGTCAGAAGTGACCGGACGGCGCGGCGGGATCCACAACTCCGTTACCCGCGTCTGCCCGAAACCGACCCACATGATTGGCGGCTACGCGCAGCTGGCCTACAGCTTCAACTATTACGGCACCGTCGGCTCGAACCGCGACGAGTTCATCATGATCCGCAAAATGAAAAACATTAACTGGCTGGACGGCGAAGGTCGGGATCAGGTACAGGAGGCGAAAAAATGAAAATACGCTCACAGGTTGGCATGGTACTGAATCTCGATAAATGCATTGGCTGCCACACCTGCTCGGTCACCTGTAAGAACGTCTGGACCGGGCGCGAAGGGATGGAGTATGCGTGGTTTAACAACGTGGAGACCAAACCGGGGATTGGCTATCCGAAAAACTGGGAAGATGAGGATGAGTGGCAAGGCGGCTGGATACGCGGGATCCACGGCAAGCTGACCCCGCGCCTCGGGGGCAAAATGGGCGTGCTGTCGAAGATTTTCGCCAACCCCGTGTTGCCGCAGATTGACGATTACTATGAACCCTTCACCTTCGACTATCAGGATCTGCACCGCGCGCCGGAGGGGGATCACCTCCCTACCGCCCGCCCACGTTCACTGATCGACGGCAAGCGGATGGACAAAATCGTCTGGGGACCCAACTGGGAGGAGCTGCTGGGTGGCGAGTTCGAAAAACGCGCCCGCGACCGCAACTTCCAGAAGATACAGAAGGAGATGTACGGTCAGTTTGAAAACACCTTCATGATGTACCTGCCGCGCCTGTGCGAGCATTGCCTCAACCCGAGCTGCGTCGCCACCTGCCCGAGCGGCGCCATTTATAAGCGCGAAGAGGACGGCATCGTGCTGATCGACCAGGATAAATGCCGCGGCTGGCGTCTGTGCATCAGCGGTTGCCCGTACAAGAAAATCTACTTCAACTGGAAGAGCGGCAAATCAGAAAAATGCATCTTCTGCTACCCGCGCATCGAGTCCGGCCAGCCGACCGTCTGCTCGGAAACCTGCGTCGGGCGCATCCGCTATCTCGGCGTGCTGCTGTACGACGCGGACCGTATTGAAGAGGCAGCAAGCACCGAGCATGAAACCGATCTGTACGAGCGTCAGTGCGACGTGTTCCTCAACCCGAACGATCCAGCGGTGATTGAGGAGGCGCTGAAGCAGGGTATTCCGCAGAACGTGATTGACGCCGCCCAGCGTTCGCCGGTTTACAAAATGGCGATGGACTGGAAGCTTGCCCTGCCGCTGCACCCGGAATACCGCACCTTGCCGATGGTCTGGTATGTGCCGCCGCTGTCGCCAATTCAGTCCTACGCGGACGCGGGCGGTCTGCCGCAGAGCGACGGCGTTCTGCCTGCGGTTGAAAGCCTGCGCATCCCGGTGCAGTACCTGGCAAACATGCTGAGCGCTGGCGATACCGGGCCGGTGCTGCGCGCCCTGAAACGCATGATGGCGATGCGTCACTACAAACGCTCCCAGACCGTGGAAGGCGTGACCGATACCCGCGCCATTGAAGAGGTCGGCCTGACCGAAGCGCAGGTTGAGGAGATGTACCGCTACCTGGCGATTGCTAACTACGAAGACCGCTTCGTGATCCCGACCAGCCACCGTGAAATGGCGCGCGATGCCTTCCCGGAGAAAAACGGCTGCGGCTTCACCTTTGGCGACGGCTGCCACGGCTCTGACACCAAATTCAACCTCTTCAACAGCAGCCGCATCGATGCGATCAACATCACCGAGGTGCGCGATCACGGGGAGGGAGAGTAATGCAAATCCTCAAAATCATCGCGCTGCTGATTGAGTATCCCGATGAACTGCTGTGGGAAAACCGCGACGAAGCGCTTTCCCTGGTTGAACAGGACGCGCCCATGCTGCTGCCGTTTGCGCAGCAGCACCTGAGCGCCCCGCTGCTGGATAAGCAGGCTGAATGGTGTGAAGTGTTTGAACGTGGTCGCGCAACCTCGCTACTGCTGTTCGAGCATGTTCACGCCGAGTCCCGCGATCGCGGTCAGGCGATGGTCGATCTCATGAGTCAGTATGAGAAAGCGGGTCTTCAGCTTGACTGCCGCGAGCTGCCGGACTATCTGCCGCTCTATCTGGAATACCTTAGCATCGTTACCGACGACGAAGCGCGCGAAGGGCTGCAAAACGTCGCGCCTATTCTGGCGCTGATTGGTGGCCGCCTGAAACAGCGCGGCGTGGCGCATTACCAGCTGTTTGACGCCCTGCTGACGCTGGCGGAAACGCGGCTTTCCAGCGACAGCGTGGCGAAACAGGTGTCCGGTGAAAAACGGGATGATACCCGTCAGGCGCTGGACGCGGTGTGGGAAGAGGAACAGGTGAAGTTTATCGAAGACAACGCCACATCGTGCGACAGCTCGCCGATGCAGCAATATCAACGACGCTTTAGCCAGGACGTCGCGCCGCAGTACGTGGACGTCAGCGCCGGAGGCCCAAAATGACACATTACCTGAACGTGTTTTTCTATGACATTTATCCGTATATCTGCGCCACCGTTTTTTTCCTCGGTAGCTGGTTGCGCTACGACTACGGGCAGTACACCTGGCGCGCCTCGTCGAGCCAGATGCTCAGCAAACGCGGGATGAACTGGGCCTCGAACCTGTTTCATATCGGGATCCTGGGGATCTTCTTCGGGCACCTGTTCGGCATGTTAACCCCCCACTGGATGTACGCCTGGTTTTTACCCGTCGCGGTTAAACAGCAGTTAGCCATGATTGCGGGCGGGATTTGCGGGGTACTGACGCTGATTGGCGGGTCAATGCTGCTTTACCGCCGCCTGTTCAACCAACGGGTACGCGCCACGTCCACCACGCCGGATATCATCATCATGAGTATCCTGCTGCTTCAGTGCATCCTGGGACTGTCGACCATTCCCTTCTCCGCCCAGTATCCTGACGGAAGCGAGATGATGAAGCTGGTCGGCTGGGCGCAGGGGATCGTGACGTTTAAGGGAGGCTCGTCAGAAATGCTGAGCGGCGTCGCACCGATCTTCCGCGTGCATCTGGTGCTGGGGATGACGATCTTCCTTATCTTCCCGTTCACCCGTCTGGTGCACGTTTGGAGTGCGCCGTTTGAGTATTTTACCCGTCGCTATCAGGTGGTGAGATCGCGCCGTTGATTTTGTCGGGTGGCGGCTTCGCCTTACCCGACCTACGTTTCAAGCCGCTGTAGGCCCGGTAAGGCGTAGCCGCCACCGGGCTATTTCCCTGCCTGTGGATGCGTATCAAACCCCGCCATCACGGCCGTCAGCTCGGCCAGGGTAAAGCCGTGCTTCGGGTCATCAACGCCCAGGCCAAACCGCGCCTGCATCAGCTTATACAGCGCCTCCGCATCCGGCAAATGGATCTGATCCTCCACATGCCCGTTCTGCCAGTGGGTAAAATTAAAGTTGGTCAGCGTCAGCTTGCCCCCGTCCGGCAGGTGGCGACACATCAGCAGGTGATGACGGAAATGGGACTGCGGCCAGTGCGCCGACCAGAAGTTTCCCATCACGTAATCGTTGAAGTACTGGGTCGCCAGGTCGAAGTGGTACATTGACTGCCAGTGCTCGTGATGGCGGAATTGCAGTACCCAGTCGTTACCCTCGCTCAGCAAACGATAACTCCCGTGCGGGGTTTCCTGTTCCTCGTTGGCGATCAAACGAATCGGCGCCGTCAGCGTTTGTCCGCCAAATCCCACATCGGCGATCCAGCGCTCGCCGTTCAGCTCAACCAGCAGCAACCGGTGCGTACGCGGCGGCATCTGCGTCGGATTAGCCAGCACAACCCGCCCCAGCACGCTGCGCACCGTAAAACCGACTTCGCGTAACACCCGCTCAAACAGGCCGTTTTGCTCAAAGCAATATCCCCCCCGCCGCGCGGTGACAAGTTTATCCACCAGACACCCGTCGTCCAGATGGATTTCACGCGGCAAAACAACATCGATATTTTCGAAAGGGATTGCGCAGTTATGGTGTAAATGCAGCCCCCGCAGGGTATCGATATCAACCTGTACGGGCTGCTGCCAGCCCGTGCGGGCGAAATAAGCACTCAGAAATGGGGACATGATTTGCTCCAGGATGTGATATCCCCTGTTTATAAACTATTTTCCCTTATGCATATGCGCAAAAGTGCTTTTTCGTCATACTCATCGTGTACATGAGGAGATCCTATGAACCACTTTCGCCCTGTTGAATTACGCCATGCCAGCCGTCTTCTGAATCACGGTCCAACCGTGCTCATCACCAGCCGAGATGAGACCATCGATCGTCGCAACGTCATGGCCGCCGCATGGTCTATGCCGGTGGAATTTGAGCCCCCGCGTATCGCGATTGTGGTAGACAAAAGCGCGTGGTCACGGGAGTTGATCGAACGCAGCGGGAAATTCGGCATTGTGATCCCCGGCGTGGCGGCAGCCAACTGGACCTGGGCGGTCGGCAGCGTCAGCGGGCGCGACGAGGATAAATTCAACTGCTACGGGATCCCGGTTATTTATGGCCCTGAGCTTGGCCTGCCGGTTATAGAAGAGAAATGTCTGGCGTGGATGGAGTGCCGGTTATTACCTGTAACCTCTGCGGCCGAGAAATATGACACTCTTTTTGGCGAAGTGGTTTCCGCCGCGGCGGATGAGCGCGCATTTGTCGCCGGGCGCTGGCAGTTTGACGGGGATAAGCTGAATACGCTGCATCATCTGGGTGCCGGTACGTTTGTCGCGAGCGGGAAAATGGTGAAGGCGCTGGAATGATTTTTTAATTATACCCATCTGAATTATATGAAATTTCTATGGCATTTTATGTTTATCATGACGATGTTAAACGGAGGATATTTCACAAGCTGTTGCATAAACAATCTTTCGTAAAGGAAATATCCATGTCATGGAACAAAGATGGCGCAATATCATATGCGAAATCACACGCGCAACCCAGCAGCACGGGTTATTGTGCTCGTTACGTAACAGAAGCGATCAGAGCGGGTGGTCGATTAAAAATCCCCAACACGCGTCTGGCAAAAGATATGGGGCGCACATTAGTCAATGCAGGCTTTCACCTGGTATATGATCAACCCCATGCTGGTGACGTCGCAGTTATCCAAAATATAATTGGTCATGATAGCGGTCACGTTTGTATATACGATGGTCAACAGTGGATCAGCGATTTTGTGCAACGCACCATGTATCCTGGGCAGGCTTACCGCAACATACAACCTCATTACGAACTGTTCAGGCATGATTAATGAAACCACTCTACTTTTTACTTTTCGCCCTGTCTCCGCTCGCGGCCGCAGAAAACATTTATGCACCGGGTCAAGCGGCGCTTAAATTCAATCAATGGTATATAGCGCAGTTAGATCAGAACAAACCACCCGTACTCAATCCAGACATTATGAACGAGTACGTAGCCTCAGGGACCATTGCAGCAATTAAAGAAATGTACTCTGGCGACAGTAACGGCAAAGATATGCCCGATGCGGATATGTTTATCAAAGCGCAGGACTGGGATGATGACTGGAATCAGGTAACCGTCTTACATTCTGATTTTGACGCCGTTTGCACAAACGTCTATGTCGCATTTGGTAAGAAGCAAGATCATGTTATTGCAGATTGTCTCGTTGAAGAGCAAGGAAAATGGAAAGTGCGATCGGCGACGCTAATTAAGTAACAGGCATAAACTCCCTGTCGTAATAATAAAGGCACATGGTAGCCAAATGACTACCATGTGCAATTAATTAACTCTTCACACGCTTCGCAATAATCTCATCCGCAACATTCCGCGGTGCTTCCGCAAAATGATGGAACTCCATCGTATACGTCGCGCGCCCCTGGGACATCGATCGCAGCGTGGTAGCGTAGCCAAACATCTCAGCCAGCGGCACGTCAGCGCGAATAATCTGGCTACCGTACTGCTCTGCCATCCCCTGCACCAGGCCGCGACGGGAGGAGAGATCGCCCATAATGTTCCCGGCGTACTCTTCCGGCGTTTCCACCTCAACGTGCATCACCGGCTCAAGAATAACCGGATCCGCCCGCCGTGCGCCCTCTTTGAAGCCGAGGATCGCCGCCATGCGGAAGGCCATCTCCGAGGAGTCAACGTCATGGTAGGAACCAAACGTCAGGGTCGCTTTCACATCCACCACCGGATAGCCCGCCAGCACTCCCGTATTCATGGCTTCTCGCAAGCCTTTTTCCACCGACGGGATGTACTCCCGCGGCACCACCCCGCCTTTGGTGGCATCTTCAAACACAAAACCACTCCCGGCGGCTAAAGGCTCCAGGCTCAGGACAACATGACCATACTGCCCTTTCCCGCCGGACTGCCGGACAAATTTACCTTCAATATCCTTCACCGCTTTACGCAGGGTTTCGCGGTAGGTGACCTGCGGACGACCAATGTTCGCCTCAACGCCAAACTCACGCTTCATGCGGTCAACGATGATTTCCAGATGCAGCTCGCCCATCCCGGAGATAATCGTCTGGCCGGACTCATCATCCGTGTGCAGGCGGAACGACGGATCCTCCGCCGCCAGACGCTGTAGGGCGATCCCCATTTTCTCCTGATCGGCCTTGGTTTTCGGCTCAATCGCCAGCGAAATAACCGGGTCCGGAAACTCCATCCGTTCAAGGGTGATCACCGCATTCGGGTCGGTCAGCGTGTCACCGGTGGTGACGTCTTTCAGCCCGACACAGGCTGCGATATCCCCTGCGCGCAGCTCGTCCACCTCATGGCGATCGTTGGCATGCATCAGCACGATGCGTCCGATACGCTCTTTCTTGCCTTTCACCGGGTTATACACCGCGTCGCCTTTGCGCAGTATGCCGGAATAGACGCGGATAAAGGTCAGCTGGCCGACGTACGGATCGCTCATCAGTTTAAAGGCCAGCGCCGAGAACGGTTCATGATCGCTTGGGTGGCGCTCGGCGTGCTGTCCGTCTTCATCAACACCGTCAATGGCGGGCACGTCCAGCGGAGACGGCATCAGCTCAATCACCGCGTCGAGCATGCGCTGCACCCCTTTGTTCTTAAAGGCGCTGCCGCACAGCATGGGCTGTATTTCACCGGATATAGTCCGGATCCGCAGCCCTTTGATGATTTCCGCTTCATCCAGTTCGCCCGTCTCAAGGTACTTATCCATAAGTTCCTCGCTGGCTTCTGCCGCCGCCGAAACCATTTTTTCTCGCCACGCCTGGGCGGTGCTCAGCAGATCGTCGGGCACCGGCGCGTAGCTAAACGCCATACCCTGCGTTGCATCGTCCCACAGAATGGTGCGCATCTTGATGAGATCCACCACGCCCGTGAAGTGTTCTTCCGCACCCACCGGGATCACAATCGGGACCGGATTAGCTTTCAGACGCTCCTGCATCATCTGCACCACGCGGAAGAAATCCGCACCCGGGCGGTCCATTTTGTTGACGAAGGCCAGCCGCGGGACGTGATATTTATTCGCCTGACGCCAGACGGTTTCCGACTGGGGCTGCACGCCACCAACGGAGTCATAGACCATTACCGCGCCGTCGAGCACACGCATGGAACGTTCCACCTCAATGGTGAAATCTACGTGCCCGGGGGTGTCGATAATATTGATGCGGTGCGGCTCAAAGCCTCTGTCCATACCGGGCCAGAAACAGCTCACCGCCGCCGACGTAATGGTGATCCCGCGCTCCTGCTCCTGCGCCATCCAGTCGGTGGTTGCCGCGCCATCGTGTACTTCACCCAGCTTGTGGCTCATCCCGGTGTAAAACAGAATGCGCTCAGTGGTGGTGGTTTTACCGGCATCGATATGCGCGGAGATACCGATGTTGCGATAACGTTCGAGTGGAATGGGTCGGGGCATGATATTTCCTTACGTCTTTATGACGGGTATGTGACGACCGGGATGGTCGCGTATTCGTTCGTTTGTTATAATAGTCCTATTGTACGAGTATTATCGAACTATTTTTTAACGGTTGACCTATTGTTGATATAGCTCAATCTGACGTGAGACGCAGGAAAACGATGATCCCAAACCACCCGGAACCTGAACAAATAGTGTTGGAAAATGTGCTCTTCGCCCTCGGCAATCCGCTGCGACTGGCGATTATCCGCAGGCTGGCCGACGGCAGCGAACTGAGCTGTAACGCGCTGCGCCCGGAAGAGGTAGTGAAATCTACCATGACCCACCACTGGCGCGTCCTGCGCGACAGCGGCGTGATCTGGCAGCGCCCGCAGGGGCGCGAGAATATGATTTCACTAAGAAGAGAGGATCTGGATGCCCGTTTTCCAGGGCTGATGGCGATCTTGCTCCAGGCTAAGTAGCGGCAGCATCTTCAAGACGATAAACCGGAACGCGCCGTGTTGTTCCGGTAAGGGTGTCGAACACCTCCGTATCGGACGTCACTATTCTCATCCCGGTCTTCCTTAACCGCTGCACCTCGGCGGCTATGCGCTGGAGGCCAAACCAGAAAAGCCCGTCAAGCGCGGTGACCGCAAGCCCCTGTTCCAGCGCCAGCTGGAGGCGCTCGCGGGGGGCTTTCACCTGCTGAGCGATTTGCCGGTAAGGCACTTCCGAACCGCCGGACGCATCGATCCGCTGAATACGGGTCTTCAGGTGGTAGGTAAATTCATCGGGAATGCCGTTCAAATCCCGTTTAAGGCTGTAGACGCAGCCAAACCGCTTCCCGTTGAACAGGACATTTTTTTGACTGAGCTGAAACTCATTTCTGATGCTATCAATCAGCTGCGGTGCACGGGTAAGAAGTAACCGGAAGGGAAGCTCAAAGCTGGTCACATAATCCACATTCAGCAGCGCGAGACGCAGCCGCTCTTCTGCCCCGGATTTCTGGTCATGACACTCGCGCATCACCTCGGCCCACTGGCGCGTCAGACGTTCCGGCTCGTCGGCTTCGGTGAGGAGGTATTTTTCTAGATGATAATCGACTCTTCCGGTCATGTGGGGCATCCCGTCAATATGGATGCGGTAATTCTATCCAGCGCGGCAGGATTTATAAAGGGCGGAGCGCACCGGCATCCGCCCTGCCGGGCTACTGCTGGATACTCGACCGGTCCGAAATATCGCTGGCAGAAAAGGTTCTTGCAGAAGATGGGATCTGTTTTTTGCGTTTATACCGGTCCGGCTGGCCTTCAGGGCGGGTTTTGAACCGGCGATGCAGCCACATATATTGCTCAGGCGCCATCATCACGGCGCGCTCAATCGCTCTGTTCATTTGCGTGGCCACCGACGCTTTGTCGCCTCCCTGCAAGGTATCGCTAATATCTTCCAGAATAATCAGCTCATACCCTGTGCCATCTGCTTTTCTGCGCGGTACAAACGGGATCACGGCCGGTCTGGCACTTTTCACCAGCATGTAGCTCCCGGCAGTTGTCGCGGCGTCCGGGACGGCAAAAAACGGCACAAACACGCTATTCGTTTTGCCATAATCGTGGTCCGGGGCATACCACAGGATCTCGTTTTGCTTCAGCGCGCGGATCATGCCCTTCAGGTCATAGCGGTCAAGCATGGTTTTATTGGAACGCAGACGACCGCGCGTTTGCAGCCAGTCGAGCAACGCATTATTGTTGGGACGATACACACCAATACCCGCGTTGAGCATGCCAAAGATGCGTGCGCCTAATTCCAGCGTGAGAAAATGCATGCCAATGAGCACCACGCCCCTTCCTTGCGCCCGCGCCTGTTCCATATGTTCGTAGCCGGTCACGCTGAAGTGTTTCCGTACGCGCCAGTCTGGCCAGAACCACGCTATCCCCGTTTCGATGACGCCCATTCCAACCGATTCAAAATTACGCTCAAGCAGACGCTCGCGCTCGTCCTCTTTCATATCAGGAAAGCAAAGCTCAAGATTTCGTCTGGCGATCTCCACGCGGCGTGGAAGCAGGCGCATAGCCAGACGCCCAAGCCCGTGACCTGTTTTCAACAGCAGCGGGTACGGAAGCTGAACCGTGCACCAGAGCGCGGCAATGCCTGCCCAGCTGAGCCAGTAACGAGGATGAATAAAGGCGAGTGAAAACTGAGGTAATTTTGTCATGGAAAAATTATCCTTTTACTAATTTGTACTTAATCTGGTGCAGTTGCAATGCTTACCTGCTGATTTAACGGATATTGTTCGGATGGATGAATTGTAGCGGAATCGTTATGGTTTTTATTATCGATTTTTGCGAAAGGGAATAAAAGTGGGGATCGCCGGGTGATATTGCACCACCCGGCAGGCAAGTTACATCGAATAGCCGGGCTTCTTAATCAGTTCATCCAGTTTCGGGCCGATCTCGGTATCCCAGACCTGCGCTTTCCAGTCAGCTTCCTGAACCTCCTGAAGCGCCACGGAGATTGAGCGATCTTTGCTGTTCAGGTGACGGGCGATCGCTTCGGCGATATCCGCCGCCAGGGCCGTTTTTTGTTCGTCAGTCAGATCGCGTGGAAAACATTTGATATCTACGTGTGGCATGGGCAGGGCTCCTTTTATAGGTGAGCGTTCCACGTTATCAGATTATATCGTTAGCTTTTAGCACCTTGTGCAGTTCCGGCAGCGCGCAGACGGCATCCGCGACGGCGGTAATATTAGGCGTGTTAGTGGCAAACCACTCATGACGTGGCCCCCAGGTACGCGCAACGGCAATATAGACGTCAAGCAGCGTCAGCTGTTTGCCAAACGCAAACGGCGAGGCGCTGAGCTGGCTGTCGAACCACAGATAGAGCGATTTTCGGTACTCAATGCAGTTTTTCTTCAGCTGTTCCGGGGCATCAGGAACCCAGCGTTCCGGGTAGTCTGCATACGTAAAGGTGGGATAGACGTTCGCCACAAACCAGATGAGCAGGCGCTGAAACTGCTGGCGCTCGGCCTGCCCTACGGGCGGCGCGAGGTCGGGACGTCTGTCGAGCACCATCAGGGCGATCGCTGCGGTTTCCGTCACGATCGCCCCATTTTCCAGCTCCAGCGTCGGCACCTGGCACAGCGGGTTCAGTTTCAACAGCAATTCGCGCTGCGGGCCGGGCTGGTCAAACCCGTCCACGTTGACGAACTGATACGGGATGTCTGCCAGAGTCAGCATCACTTCACTGATTGCCGATCCCCAGCCGGGTACGCCATAGAGTTTGATCATGTTGCCCCCTCAGGGATGAAAACCCTAAGTGTAGAGCACCATTAGTAGGTTATCCCGGGCGGGTTAACGTCAGAAGACGTCACCGCTTCGCCCGCCTCCCCCCAGCGCGCCAGCACCTTTTGATAATCCCCGCGCTTAATCGCACCGTCCAGCGCAGCCTGCAACGCATACACCAGCCCATTGCCTTTTTTGGTTGTGGTGGCGACATAGGCTTTCTTCGGCCCTAATCCCACGACGCGGGTTTTGCCGGTTAACGCGGCTTTGTAGGCCGAAACGGACTGCGGTCCAAAGAAAACATCCGCCCTGCCGGACTGAATATAAAGATTGCCTGAGGCGTCGTCGGTCAGATAAACCGGCAACGCAGGCTCGCGCCCGGCCTTTTTATTCTCTTCGTTCCAGCCCAGCAGAATACGTTCCTGATTGGTGCCTGACCCGACAATCACCTTTTTACCGGCCAGATCTTTCGCACGGGTGATCGACTGTACGTTGCTGGTGGATTTCACCGAGAAGGCGAGGGAATCGACGCGATAGGTCGCAAAATCGAACTTCGCCTTACGTTGCTCGGTGACGGCGATATTCACCAACGCCACGTCATAACGCCCGGAAGTGATCCCCAGCGGCCAGTCTTCCCACGCCGTTGGCACCAGCTTCAGCTTCAGCCCCAGACTGCCCGCCAGCAACCGGGCGATATCCGGGTCGCTGCCAATACGGGTGCGGTTATCACTGGCCAGCAGCGCCAGCGGCGGAGAATTCAGCGCTGAAATCGCCACCGTGAGGGTACCCGGCTCAACAAATTTATAGTTCGCCGGGATTTTCGCCACTGCCTGTTGATCAACCGTCACCGGCAGCGGCTGTTCGTTGGCCTTTAAATCAATGCTGGCGTAGCTCGCCGTCGTGAAGACCAGCCCAGCCAGGAGTCCATATTTCATCTGCGCTCCTTACAGCACTTTTGAGAGGAACTGGCGCGTTCGCGGATGCGACGGTCGGTTTAACACGTCGTCGCTGCTGCCCTGCTCCACAATTTTACCGTCGACCATAAATACCACCTTGTCCGCCACTTCCCGGGCAAAGCCGATCTCATGGGTGACCACCACCAGCGTAGTGCCGGAACGGGCGAGCTTTTTAATCACGTCCAGCACTTCGCCAACCAGTTCCGGATCCAGCGCCGAGGTGGGTTCATCAAACAGCATCACGCGCGGGCGCAGCGCCAGCGCGCGGGCAATGGCGATACGCTGCTGCTGGCCGCCGGAGAGGTGACGCGACCATGCATCGGCTTTATCGCGCAGACCTACCACATCCAGAAGGCTGTAGGCGTTTTCAACAGCCTCTTTTTTACTGAATTTTTTATGCGCGATAGGTGCTTCAATCAGGTTTTCCAGCACCGTGAGATGCGGAAAAAGATTGAAGTTCTGAAACACGTACCCAACGTTGACGCGCTGTTTGAGGATCTGTTTCTCTTTGAGCTCGTAGAGTTTGTCACCCTGACGGCGATAGCCGATGTAATCCCCGTCAATCTGAATAAAGCCTTCGTCTACGCGCTCCAGATGGTTAATGGTGCGCAGCAGCGTCGATTTTCCCGATCCAGAGGGGCCGAGGATCACCGTCACGGAGCCCGGCGGGATCTCAAGCGTGACGTTATCGAGCGCTTTATGTCGGCCAAAAAACTTACTGACGCCGGTAATGGAAATATGTCCTTCAGGAGAGGCTTGCATGAACAGGCTCCTGTGCTGGCGAAGTGGTGACGGAACGCGCGCGACTGGCCGCCCGGTTGTGGTTAACGGCGGAGCGGCGCTCGCTGCGGGCGAGTCCACGCTCAATAACATGCTGGATGGCAGACAGTACGGTGGTGATCACCAGATACCAGACGGCCCCCACCATCAACAGCGGGATCACCTCCTGGGTGCGGTTGTAGATCATCTGGATCGTGTAGAACAGTTCCGGCATCGCCAGCACGTAAACCATCGCCGTCCCTTTGGCGAGGCTGATGATTTCGTTAAACCCGGACGGCAGGATGGTGCGCAGCGCCTGCGGGAGAATTATGCGCACCGTGCGACGCCATGCCGGCAGACCTAGCGCAGCGGCCGCCTCATACTGACCGTGGTCGACCCCAAGGAAACCCCCGCGAATGATCTCCGCAGTATAGGCGCTCTGCACCAGCGTCAGCCCCACGATGGCGGTAGAAAACTGCCCGAGCACGTTGATGGTGTCAAAGCTGCCCCAGGTAATGCCGGTAAAAGGCACGCCGAGAGAGAGCGTGTCGTACAAATAGGAGAAGTTATAGAGGATGATCAGCACCACGATCAGCGGCAGCGAGCGGAACAGCCAGATGTAACCCCAGGCCAGGCTGCTCAACAGCCATGATGAGGAGAGCCGCGCCAGCGCCAGCATGCCGCCCGTCACCACGCTCAGCACGGTAGCTATCAACGTCAGCAGCAGCGTCTGACCGACGCCTTCGAGGATCACCGGGTCAAAGAACCAGCGGGCAAAAACCGCCCACTCCCAGCGCGGATTAAAGGCCACGGACTGGATCACGACCGCCAGCACAAACAGCGCCACCACGGCGCCAGCAGCGCGCAGCGGATAACGTGCCGGGACCACTTTTATGGTTTCAATGTTGCTCATCGTCGCTCCTTATGCGGTTTTGCTGAGCGCTTCGCGGATCAGCGTTTTGGTGAAACGTAGCCGACCATCGAACGGCGGCTGGCTGTACTCTTCCGGATCGCGGTTGAGATCGAACTGCGGCTGATACCCCTGGCTGAGATAGAGCCGCACCGCCTCCGGCTGACGAAACCCCGTTGTCAGGTAGATGTGGCTGTAGCCCGCCAGCACCGCCCGGCGCTCCAGCTCCTGCACCACGCGCGCGGCGAGTCCCTGCTGGCGCAGCGTTTTATCCGTCCAGATGCGTTTGATTTCCGCGGTACGTTCGTCGAAAGGCTTGTACGCACCGGTGGCGAGGATTTCGCCATCGCGCTCCAGGACGATAAACAGCCCCTGCGGCGCCAGGTACCACTCTGTCAGCTCGACTTCCGCATCCTTTGAAAAGTAGTCACCGTAACGCGCGGCGTATTCACCGAACAGCCCCTCGATAATGGGCTGAAGATCGGCATCTTCCGGCGAAACGTCACGAAATTGTTCCCGCATAGCGCCTCCTTAATCGCCCAGACCGGCCGGGTTAACGTCGGAATGGGGGATACGCTCCACGCCTTCCCCCCAACGGTTCAGCACTTTGTCGTAATCTCCGTTCTTGATCACGCCGTTCAGCGCGGTCTGAACCGGTTCGACCAGGCCGCTGCCTTTTTTCAGCGTCACGGCAATGTGCGCCGCCTTCGGCCAGCCGCCGTCGACGCTGCCGACCAGTTTGGTTTTCCCGTTGAGCGCCGCTTTCCAGGCGCCGATCACGTTCGGGCCGAAGTAAGCATCCGCACGTCCGGACTGAATCGCGAGGGTTTGCGCCGCATCGTCTTTGGTGTAGATCGGCGTAAAGGGTTTAAGCCCTTTTTTGAGGTTCTCTTCGTTCCATGCCAGCAGAATGGCTTCCTGATTAGTGCCGGAGCCGACGATGATGCGCAGCCCGGCGATATCCTCCGCCTTCTGGAGCGAAGCGATCGGGCTGGTGGATTTCACGTAGAAGCCAAGAGAATCCTTGCGATAGGTGGCAAAGTCGAACTTCTCTTTGCGCGCTTTGGTGACGGTGATGTTGCTGATAGCCGCGTCGTATTTCCCGGAGGCCACCCCCAGCGGCCAGTCTTCCCAGGAGGTGGGAACCACGTTCAGCTCCAGCCCGAGGCTGTCCGCCACCAGACGCGCAATGTCGACCTCACTTCCCAGCAGGGTTTTGTTGTCGTCAGAAAAGACCGTCAGCGGCGGTTGATTCAGGCCCGCTACCGCCACGGTGAATTTCCCTGGCACGGCAAAGTGATAGTCTTTCGGCAGTTGCGCGATCGCATCGCTGTTTTTGGCGGTATTGATCGGCGTTTTATTGGCCTCAATGCTCACGCCGGTGCCGTTAATATTGACGTTCTCTGCCCAGACGGCAGGGGTAAAGGCCAGCGCAAGCGCCAGAATAAGCGATGATTTCTGCATAGCATTGTTCTCTTTTATTGTTGTGTGAACTGGTTTTTGGGTTCGTCTAAGCCCAGACTTTCGCGCAGCGTGGTGCCGGGATAGTCGGTGCGGAACAGGCCGCGCGCCTGTAAAACGGGCACCACCTGGTCGACAAAGCGCGGGAAGGTGTCCGGCGTCCCGCCCTGAATGATGAAGCCGTCTGCCGCCTTCTCCTCGAACCAGGCCTGTAAACCATCGGCCACCTGCTCCGGTGTGCCGGAAAAACGCGGGCGCGGCGATGCGGCTTCCAGCGCGACCTGACGCAGAGTTAAGTTGCGCTCCCGGGCATTACGTTTGATTTCATCGGTGGTGCTGCGAAAGCTGTTTTGGCCTAAATCGCCAATATCCGGGAACGGCGCGTCGAGGGGATACTGGCTAAAGTCGTGATGCTCGAAATAACGTCCGAGGTAATTCAGCGCATCAGCAATGGAGACCAGTGCCGCCGTGGTTTGATATTGTTTTTCGACGTCATTGGCGTTGTTTCCGACAATGACGCTGACGCCCTGGAATATATGTAAATCCCCTGCGCGGCGGCCGTGACTTTCCAGCTGCTGTTTAACATCCCGGTAAAAGGCCTGGGCGTCTTCCAGCGTGTCATGGTGGGTAAAGATGGCGTCGGCGTGTTTTACCGCCAGCTTTTTACCGTCGTCGGACGCGCCAGCCTGAAAGACAATCGGACGTCCCTGCGGCGTGCGGCCAATATTCAGCGGGCCGGAAACCTGGAAGAAATCACCGTGGTGATCAAGGGTATGCAGTTTCGACGCATCAAAGAATTGTCCGCTCTCTTTATTGCGGATAAAAGCATCCTCTTCCCAGGAATCCCACAGCCCTTTCACCACGTCGAGATACTCATCCGCAATGCGGTAGCGCAGCGCATGCTCCGGGTGTTTTTCGCGGGAGAAGTTCTTCGCCGATCCTTCCAGCGGCGACGTCACCACGTTCCAGCCCGCCCGTCCGTTGCTCAGGTGATCGAGGCTGGCAAACTGGCGCGCAACGGTGAAAGGCTCGCTGTAGGAGGTGGATAACGTGCCGACCAGCCCCAGGTGCGAGGTGATACTCGCCAGCGCGGACAGCACCGTCAGTGGCTCAAAGCGGTTTAAAAAATGCGGAATGGATTTCTCGTTAATATAAAGACCGTCGGCGACAAATATAAAGTCGAGCTTGCCCGCTTCCGCCTTTAAAGCCGTTTCTTTAACGAAATCAAAATTAATGCTGGCATCTGCGACCGCCGCCGGATGGCGCCAGGCAGACATATTTCCGGATGCACCATGCAAAATGGTCCCCAGCCGCAATTGTCGATATGCAGACATATTCACCTCAAATGAATTAAACGTGTTGCAGGGCTTGTTCCGCGAGCTGAGCAAAATAGCGGGCAGCGGGTTCGATGAGTGCTTCGTCCGGGTTAAATGCCGGGTGATGTAACCCAAACGGACTGTTGCTGCCAATGCTGACAAACGCGCCGGGAATGTTTTGCAGATAGACCGCGAAATCCTCCCCGCCCATGTGCAGTTCCGCATGCCGGGTTTCATATCCCGCTTCGCGCGCCACCGAGCTGGCAAACCCGGCCCAGTGCTCATCGTTCACCAGCGCGGTAGGCCCGGCGTACCAGGTGATGTTGATCTGCGCGCTAAAGGCGCTGGCAAATCCGGCGGCGATTTCACCGACGCGCGCTTTCACGTTCTGCTGCACTTCCGTGCGGTGCGTACGCAGCGTACCCTCCAGCTCAACGCTTTCCGGCAGTACGTTCCAGGTATTTCCCCCGGCGATGCGCGTCACGCTCAGAACAACCGAATCCAGCGTGTTGACGTTACGGCTGGCAACGCTTTGCAGCGCGGTTACCAGCTGGCTTGCCAGCACGATGGCGTCGTTGCCTTCATGCGGACGTGCGGCATGCGCGCCTTTGCCGGTCACGTGAATAACGAAGCGATCAACGTTGGCATAGAACGGGCCGCCGCGCGTGGCAAACTCGCCGACCGGCAGTGAAGGCTCGTTATGCATGCCGAAAATCGCGCGTACGTCGCGTAACGCCCCGGCCCGCACCATGCTTTTTGCACCGCCGAAATTCTCTTCCGCTGGCTGGAACAGGATCCGCACGCGGCCGTTAAGCGAGGCTTCCCGCTCTTTCAGCTTTAACGCTGCGCCGAGGATCACGCTGGTGTGAATGTCGTGTCCGCAGGCATGCATCACCCCCGCACGCCGGGAGCTAAACGGCACCCCACTGCGCTCGTCGATGGGTAACGCGTCGATATCGGCGCGCAGCGCAACCAGTGCGTTACCCGTGCCGATCTCCGCAACCAGCCCGGTCTTGAGATCGTAATCAAGCGGGGCAATCCCGGCCGCCGTCAGCCACTCGCGCAGGCGAGCCGTTGTTTCGACCTCCTGACCGGAGAGTTCAGGGTTCTGGTGCAGCTCACGGCGCCAGGCAATCAGTTGTTCGCTAAAGCTCATACGGTCACCTCCCTGTTAAGGCGCGCCTCGGCCAGCAGTCGCAGGGACTGCACGCGCGTTGCGCCATCCGCCACCGGCGTGTCGATGATAAATTCCTCAATCCCCCACTGCTGATGCAGCGCGTTGAGCTGTTCAAGCACCGACGCCGCCGTTCCGGCCAGCAGAGACTGCGCCCGACGCGCGATGCGCACCGGTTTACTCCCCGCCTGCCGCGCAAAAGCGTAGGCCTGTTCTTCGCTGGCCACGGTGACGCGCTGCCCGTTTGCCAGCTCCACGCCCCACACTTCAACCTTCTGCGCCAGCGCGTCGGCCTCGGCCTGCGTGGGCGCAACGATCGCCTGCACGGCAACAATCACCTCCCGGACGCTGTGTTGACGCCAGGCTGTAACGACCTCGCGCAGCAGTTCAGGATCACCGTTCAGGTGGGCGGCAAAGACAAAATGCCAGTCGAGGGAGGCCGCCAGCAGCGCGCTTTCGGTGCTGGCGCCCAGCAGAAAACCATGGGCAGGCACCGGCGGCAGCGGCGTGGCGCGAACGTCCTCCTCCGCTGACTGATTTTCAGGGCGGATCCAGCGATCGAGCTGCGTCAGTTGTTCAGCAAAGCTGCCTTTTTTCTGCGGTTCCAGGCCGTGCTGCAACGCGCGAGTTGAGAGCGGCAGACCGCCGGGCGCTTTACCAACGCCCAGATCAACCCGGCCCGGCGCCAGGGCAGCCAGTACGTTAAAATTTTCGGCGACTTTATAGGGGCTGTAGTGTTGCAGCATGACGCCGCCGGAACCCACGCGAATACGCTTTGTTTGCCCGAGGATCCAGGCAATCAGCAGTTCCGGCGAGGGGCTGGCAAGCTGCGGGGTATTGTGGTGTTCGGCAATCCAGAAGCGGTGATAACCCAGCGTTTCCGCCTGCTGCGCCAGTGTTAAGGTTCGCGCCAGCGCATCGGCGGCTGTTTCGTGTTCTGCGACGGGGCTTTTATCCAGAATGCTGATTCGCCATGACATGTTGCGTTCTCGTTTGACTTAACATGGCGTCATTATTAAAGGCGGATTTCACCTCTGAGAAACAATTTATTTACATTTGGATTGCCGGAAAACGGCAATAGAGGATCTGTCAACGGCGTGACTGGAGCGATGTAATGAGTGTTTCCGCTTCATGCCGTCGGGTAATGCGGAGAAAGCGAATGTGTGCGTACTGCGGGTTGTGCATATCCGCTTCATAGCGTTTGCGGTTGCTGCGCCAGGTCTTGATCGTCCAGATGATGATGGAGTCCTTGCTAAAGAACGATTGACGAAAGCTTTCGCGGTTCCCCGTACCGGGCCAAAGCTCCTGTTTGTGCCATGCACGTTTGAAGGCTCGCGTCACCGCCTGCCAGAGCGTGCGGATAAACCCATGATCTATCCACACCACCATATCAACGTCGCGCCACTTTACGTCGCGTGTACGGTTGTAATTCCCGTCCAGTACCCAGTCAGGCGATGCGGCGAGCGTTTGTTCCAGCGCTGCGAGAAACTCCTCATCAGGGGTTCCCTGCCAGTTCGCTCGCCAGTAAAGCCTGTCCATCTCAATGTAAGGGATAGACAGCGCCTCCGCGATTCGCCTGCCAAACGTGCTTTTCCCACTTCCGCTGGTGCCAATGATATTGATTTTCACCGTTCCGCCTGCACATGCTGAAGAAAACGGATCGAATCATAACGTTAAAAATTTGTTTACGAAACGCCAGACTACTCGTTCGGATACTGCTCGTCAGCGACCTTCGCCAGCCACTCCACCGGACTGCCGTTAACCGCTTCTGCAATGGCGATATGGGTCAACGATCTGCTTTCCTTTATGGTCGTCGCCCGGGAGCGCAGCTTGGGGTATCTCAGTCGGCGCTCAGTCACGCGATGCGCAATCTGGAAGCGAGGGCGGGTGGACGGCCAACTGATCCTCAACAGCCTGCCGCAACGCATCGATGCCGCCGAAAACGGTCTGGGGCTGGCCTACGTTCCAGAAGATTCGATATTCGACGCTCTTGCGGAAGGCCGGTTAGTGCGTGTTCCTGAAGCCTGGTGTCCGGCTTTTACAGGCTACCATCTGTTTTATCCAAGCCGCCGCCAGCACACGACGGCGTTTGCTTTCCTCATCGCAGCCCTGCGGCATTCCTGATGCCCTACCTGTCAGTAATTATTAAGTAAACCTGATGATTAAATCCGCATTTACTGGCCTTTTTGACTAAAAAAACGCCACGATTCAGCGCGTTGTGATCCCCGTCTGCTCTGACCACACGATTTCCTTCGACGTGCATCACTTTCGACACGGTTATATTTTGCGTCGCTTATCAATTGCGGGTAGGATGCCTCGCCATGTTTTGCCTTATCCATACACAGAATGACTGGAAAGGCAGCATGTGTCTGTGCAGAAGCAATCGTTTGTTTTGGCTTCCGCCAGGCAGGACTATCACGTTAATGGTTCAGACAGGCAAACAGGTAACTCAATGAAAACAAGCAATAAAAGCGCAGCCGATCATCATGCTGCGAAACGTCGCTGGTTGAACTCTCATGAAGAGGGCTATCACAAGGCGATGGGCAACCGTCAGGTGCAGATGATCGCCATCGGCGGCGCTATCGGTACAGGTCTGTTTTTAGGTGCAGGCGCACGTCTGCAAATGGCTGGCCCTGCTCTCGCCCTGGTCTATCTTGTGTGCGGGATCTTCTCTTTCTTCATCCTTCGCGCCCTTGGCGAACTGGTGCTCCACCGCCCTTCCAGCGGCAGCTTTGTCTCTTACGCCCGTGAATTCCTCGGTGAAAAAGCCGCCTATGTCGCGGGCTGGATGTACTTCGTTAACTGGGCGATGACCGGTATCGTCGATATCACCGCCGTTGCGCTGTACATGCACTACTGGGGCGCGTTTGGCGATGTGCCGCAGTGGGTGTTCGCCCTTGGGACACTGGCGATCGTCGGGACCATGAACATGATCGGCGTGAAATGGTTCGCCGAGATGGAGTTCTGGTTCGCGCTGGTCAAGGTGCTGGCCATTGTGATCTTCCTGGTGGTCGGTACCGTGTTCCTCGGCACCGGTAAACCCCTGGACGGCAATGCGACCGGCTTCCACCTGATTACCGATAACGGCGGTTTCTTCCCGCACGGTCTGCTGCCAGCGCTGGTTCTGGTGCAGGGTGTGGTGTTCGCCTTTGCCTCCATCGAACTGGTGGGGACGGCGGCCGGTGAATGTAAGGATCCGCAGACGATGGTGCCAAAAGCCATCAACAGCGTGATCTGGCGTATCGGCCTGTTCTATGTAGGCTCCGTGGTACTGCTGGTGCTGCTGCTGCCGTGGAACGCATACCAGGCGGGTCAAAGCCCGTTTGTGACCTTCTTCTCTAAGCTGGGCGTCCCGTATGTGGGCAGCATCATGAATATCGTGGTCCTGACCGCCGCGCTCTCCAGCCTTAACTCCGGGCTCTATTCAACAGGTCGTATCCTGCGCTCCATGTCGATGGGCGGCTCTGCGCCGAAGTTTATGTCGAAGATGAGCAAGCAGCAGGTGCCTTACGCGGGTATCCTGGCGACGCTGGTGGTGTACATCTTTGGCGTGTTCCTGAACTATCTGGTGCCGTCTCAGGTGTTTGAGATTGTGCTGAACGTCGCCGCACTGGGCATCATCGCCTCCTGGGCCTTTATCGTGGTGTGTCAGATGCGTCTGCGCAAAGCGATCAAAGAAGGGAAAGCGGCTGACGTTAGCTTCAAGCTGCCGGGCGCACCGGTGACCTCCTGGCTTACCCTGCTGTTCCTGCTGAGCGTGCTGGTGCTGATGGCCTTCGACTACCCGAACGGGACTTACACCATCGCCACGATCCCGCTGCTGGCGGTGTTGCTGATTGCTGGCTGGTTTGGCGTGCGTAAACGCGTGAACGAAATTCACAGCACTGCACCGGTTCATCCTGATGATAACAAACAGGATGGTCCCCTGGTGGAAGAGACCTCGCGTTAATAAAAAAGCCGGGTGGCGGTTTCGCCTTACCCGGCCTGCATTTCATGGTTTTTTCTGGCCCGGTAAGCGCAGCGCCACCGGGCAATTCACACCTTACAACTCGATACGAATCACATCGTCAGGCTGGGTCGCTTCCTGCTGACGGGTTGATTTCTGTTTCACCGTCACGTACAGCGTTTTACCGTCCGCAGACAGCGCCAGGCTGTTCGGGTAAACCGGGGTATCGTAGGTTTTGGTCACTTTATAGGTTTTGGCGTCAATCACGCTCACCTTGCCCGCCTCGCGGTGCGTCACATAGGCTTCGTTACGCGCGGGGTTGAACAGTACGGCCAGCGATTCTGGCGCGGCGATTTTCTGCATCACGCTTCCATCTTTCAGGCTCACCACCAGCACTTCTGGCTGTTTAGAATCCGTCAGGAACGCGCGCTGACCGGCAGTGTCCAGGCTCAGGTTCAGGTAGAAGTGTTCTTTTCCGTCGTCCTGCACCTTTTTACGGCTGAGGATTTTGTTGGTTGCCGTATCAATGGTGACCAGCTCGCCGTCCGCATTCGTGGTGTACAGACGTTTTGCCTGTGCATCCAGCGCCAGCCCGGTACTGAACGTGCCGGTGTTCGCGATGGTGTCCTTCAGCTTCAGCGTTGCGCCATCAACAACCCAGATCACGCTCTCCTTACCAATGCCGGTAATGTACACCGTATTCGTTGTGTCATCGGCCACCAGCTGGCGCGGCTGAAGCGGTTTCACCGTGTCGCTACGCTTGCGATCGTCCAGCACCAGGCGCCCTTTCACCTCGCCCGTTTTGGCGTCAATCGCCGTCACGGCGCTGTTGACGGTGTTTCCGAACCACAGCGTCTGGGTGGCTTTATCGATCGTGGCGCCAAACGGCTTGAGATCGTTATGAATCGCCTGCGTCACTTCAAGCGTGACCGGATCCAGACGATAAACCACGCCGCCCTTATCGGTTTTGCGGCTTTGAGTCGTCGCAACCCACAGCGCGTTTTCCTGCTGGCTGACGGCCATTTCATACGCGCCCTTGCCTACCGCCTTGCGTAGCATCTCTTCAGCAGCATGAACCTGGAACGTACCGGCAAACAGTAAAGAACCCAGCAGCAGAGACCCACGCAGACGCGGCGAGCACAGATGACGTAAAGACATAACAATTCCTTTTTAAATGAGGAGATTTACCGCTGACATCACTTCCGGTGGGCAAAGTCATCGCTTTGCCGTTATTTTAATGAGAATAGTAATCATTAATGGGTCGAATGTGGAGTATTTCTTTCCTTCAAACCCTTACATTCACGAAATGTGCGGTTATAGTTTTCATAACATTTACAAAGGATTTAACATATATACACAGGTTCCAGTTGATTTGGTTCGAATTTTTTCTTAATCGGTTTACTTCATGAAAATTATTACTGCCCGTAGGGTATCGCTACCCCTGCTGTTCGTTCCCGTCGTTTTTGGCCCGCTGAGCGCGATGGCCGCAGATGAACAGACCCTGATCGTCAGCGCCACGCCGCAAACCGTCTCCGAACTGGACACCCCAGCCGCAGTCAGCGTGGTGAGTGGCGACGATATGCGACATGCCACCCCGCGTATCAACCTTTCTGAATCTCTGGGAAGCGTACCTGGCCTGCAAATCCAGAACCGCCAGAACTATGCCCAGGATCTGCAACTTTCTGTCCGCGGATTCGGCGCGCGCTCAACCTTCGGCGTACGCGGGATCCGCATGTACGTAGATGGCATTCCGGCAACCATGCCCGACGGCCAGGGGCAGACGTCAAACATTGATCTCAACAGCATCGAGAGCGTCGACGTGCTGCGCGGCCCCTTCTCCGCCCTGTACGGCAATGCCTCCGGCGGCGTGATCAACATCCACACCCAGACCGGACAACAGCCAGCCACAATTGAAGCCAGCAGCTATTACGGCAGCTACGGCACCTGGCGTTACGGCATGAAGGCCACCGGTGCGGTGGGCGACGGGACTCAGGCGGGAGATGTGGATTACGCCGTCTCCACCACCCGTTTCACCACCCATGGCTATCGCGATCACAGCGGCGCACGGAAAAACCTCGCCAACGCGAAACTGGGCGTGCGCATTGATGATGTCAGTAAGCTGACGCTGATTTTTAACAGCGTGGACATGAAAGCCAACGATCCGGGCGGACTGAGCTATCAGGAATGGCAGAATAACCCGCGCCAGTCACCTCGCGGCGATCAGTACAACACGCGAAAAACCATTAAGCAGACCCAGGCCGGGATCCGCTACGACCGCCAGCTGAGCGAACAGGATGACCTCAGCGTGATGATGTATGCCGGTGAGCGTGAAATGACCCAGTACCAGTCCATTCCGGCGTCCACTCAGCGTGACAATCCTGCGCATTCGGGTGGTGTAATTGATATGCAGCGCCACTATCAGGGTATTGATACCCGCTGGACCCACCGCGGCGAGCTGCTGGTGCCGGTAACGTTTACCACCGGCCTTAACTACGAAAATATGAGTGAAAATCGCCGCGGGTATGAAAACTTTGTGGTGAACAACGGCGTGACGGATTATGGCGTGAAGGGTGACAAACGCCGTGACGAACGTAACCTGATGTGGAACCTTGATCCTTACCTGCAAACCCAGTGGCAGCTAACGCAAAAGCTGTCCGTTGAGGCGGGCGTGCGTTACAGCTCCGTCTGGTTTGACTCCAACGATCATTACATTACCCCGAAAAACGGCGATGACAGCGGTGACGCCAGCTACCATAAATGGCTCCCGGCAGGTGCGGTAAAATACGCCGTGACCGACGCATGGAACCTGTATGCCGCGGCGGGACGGGGATTTGAGACTCCGACCATTAACGAACTCTCCTACCGTTCTGATGGCAAAGGCGGCCTCAATATCAACCTGCAACCGTCAACCAACAACACCTATGAGATTGGCAGTAAAACCCGCATCGGCAATGGCATCCTGACGGCGGCGCTGTTCCGCACGGATACCGACAACGAGATCGTGGTCGACGAAAACAAAGAGGGTCGCACCACCTATAAAAATGCCGGGAAAACGCGCCGTCAGGGTGTGGAAATTGCGCTCGACCAGCAGTTTGCCGAGAACTGGAAGCTGAAGATGGCGTGGACCTATCTCGATGCGACCTACCGTACCAACGTCTGTAACAATACAGACTGTAGCGGCAACCGGATGCCGGGCATTGCCCGTAACATGGGGTATGCGTCGTTTGGCTGGGAGCCTGAAGAAGGCTGGTACGCGGGTGCAGATGCGCGCTACATGAGCGACGTGATGGCAAACGACACCAATACCGCCAAAGCGCCCTCCTATACCGTGGTTGGCCTGAATACCGGCTATAAACTCAATTACGGTAAATGGGGAATGGACCTCTTTGGTCGCGTCGATAACCTGTTCGATAAAGAGTATGCCGGTTCAGAGATTGTTAACGCTGGCTACAATCGCTATTACGAACCTGCTCCTGGCCGTAACTATGGCGTCGGTCTGTCGGTCTCTTATCGCTTTGAGTAAAACATTCTCCGGCAGCGTACGTTGCCGGTAAAAATTAAGCGAAATAACGTCATTCCCGGTAGCCTGATGCGCCGGGAATATAATCCGGGAGGGGTAATACGAATATTTAAATAAGGGCGTCAGAGGGATCCTTAACTGTAGTATTGCCGTTGCAGGAGGATATTGGCTTCATCAATAGCCCGGTCGATCGCCTCCCGACTCGCCGTCACATCCCGTTGCTCCAGCGCAGAAAGCAGATCGGCATAATGATAGGTCGTGGCGGGGATGTCTTTCAGCTCTTCGTGCAGGTAATTGATACACGGGCCAATTCGTACCCAGAGCTGCTCAATCAGCGAGTTCAGGGTCGGCATCTCGGCATATTGATAGAGCGTAAAGCGGAACACGCGGTTGGCATAGATCGCTTTCTGCACGTCGCCCTGATGCATGGCGGTGCTGAAGTTATCGGACAGCGCGCGTAACGCATCCAGCCTGGTCTCGGTCATATTCTGGCACGCCGCCGCAACGGCCATCGGTTCAAGCTGCTTTCTGATGGCGTTAATTTCGTTATAGCGCTCCAGCGTCACTTCTGGCACCAGAAATGCCTGCGCTGGCGTGGCCTGTAAGGCACCCGCAGACACCAGGCGCAGCAGGGCTTCGCGCACCGGTGTGATACTGGTGCCTAATTTATCCGCAATCTCTTTCGTGACGAGTCGAGCCCCAGGTTTTAATGAGCCCGTAATTAACGCTCCCTTTAAACTGTTCTCAACTTGCAAAGTCAGACTGATTCTTTGTGCTTTTTCCAAATGTTCCAAATCAAGCATGTTTAATTCCCGTAGCCAAACAAAATGCCATTTTCAGCGACTGTTTAAAAAAACGTCGCCGGTCAGATATATCCTGTATCGTCATGCCTGGTATGAGGGGCGCGCGTAAAATTACATTCGTTCAAATAATATTGCATTTTTCAATTCTGGCTCAGCTGGCCGAGGGCGCGCAAAGCTTATGGATTAATTAAAGACAATATATCGTATCTTCACAAATAATTATGGCGGACATCGCCCGCCATAACCGATGGTCTGATTAGTCTGCCGCCACGCGGATCACGACTTTGCCGAAGTTTTTCCCTTCAAGCAGCCCAATCAGCGCGTCCGGCGCCGCGTCCAGCCCTTCAGTGACCTGCTCGCGATAGTGAATTTTGCCTTCCTGCACCCAGCGGCCCATTTCCTGCTGGAACTCGTCGATACGATGACCATAGTCCTGAGCGATGATAAAGCCCTGCATGCGGATGCGTTTTTTCAGGATGGTTCCCATCAACAGCGGCAACCGATCCGGACCCTCCGGCAGGTTGGTCGCATTGTAGCCGCTCACCAGTCCGCAAACCGGCACGCGCGCGGAGGTATTCAGGAGCGGCAGCACGGCGTCAAAGACTTTACCGCCAACGTTTTCATAATAAACATCAATGCCCTGCGGGCAGGCTTTCGCTAGTTGGTCGGCAAAATCATCCGCGTGGTGATCCAGACAGGCGTCGAAACCGAGCACGTCAACCGCATGACGGCATTTCTCTTCCCCGCCAGCCACGCCAATGACCCGGCATCCTTTGATTTTACCGATCTGCCCCACCGTTGCGCCGACCGGCCCCGTGGCTGCCGCCACGACAAGGGTCTCCCCCGCCTGCGGCTGGCCGATATCAAGCAGGCCCATATACGCGGTGAAGCCCGGCATCCCCAGTACGCCGAGCGCCCATGAAGGGTGCGACGGGTTTTCACCCAGCTTCACCAGCCCTTTCCCGTCTGACAGTTCATACTCCTGCCAGCCACTGTAGCCCAGAACCCACTCACCCTCTTTATAATCCGGATGACGCGAGGTCTCGACGCGGCTAACCGTACCGCCCACCATCACCGCGCCGATCTCGACCGGAGGTGAATAGGATGGCGCATCGCTCATACGGCCCCGCATGTACGGATCAAGCGAGAGCCATACGGTGCGTAACAATACCTGCCCCTCTGATGGCGTGGGGATCGGCTGTTCTTCTAAACGGAAATTATCGGCGACCGGCGCGCCGTGTGGACGGGAAGCCAGTACCCAGCGTCGGTTTTGCGTAGTTGATTGACTCATTCATCGCTCCTTACTGCTGAAAATGTCATTAAAGTCTGGCACGTTATCCTGCGGATCGCCTTCGCATTATGAGCCGGACTGATTAAGCCGCACGACCAGATAAAGGCACGGCTCATCCGTTTCGTTGATAAACCGGCAGTCGTTCGGTGGCCCAAGTTCCAGGCAATCTCCGGCCTTCATTTCATGGCGGGTCTCTCCTTCCAGAAAGACCAGTTCACCTGCCTGCAACCAAATCAACTGTCGCGCCAGCGCATAAGAGGATGCAGGCATAGGCACATCGCTGCGTGCGGGCAGTTCCACCTGGACGAGATCGATAGGCATATCGGTGCGCGGCGACACATGGCGACGCAAATAGTGGGTTTGCGGATCGCGCCAGACGGGCTGGTTCGCCAGACGTAAAAGTTTACCCTCCTGCATTTCCGCGCGCGCAATGAGCGTAGACATGCTGATACCAAAGGCACCGGATAAACGGGCAAGCAGGGTCGCCGTCGGGCTACTGTCACCCCGTTCAATCTTGTGGATCATGCCGCGCGAGATGCCTGCCCGTTCGGCCAGTTCGCTTAAAGACCAGCCCCGCGACTCGCGTTCAAGGCGTATGCGGACGCTAATCCGTTGATTCATATTGTCTGTCATCGTATTCATGACGTAATACTATAGTGTATGGATGGTGACTCGGGGCAATTTAATGACAATAAAACAGGATTTTGCGTAGCGATGCACGACAAGAACTGTGTAATATTGTGAGAAAATCGTACTACTATAGTAAACATCACAGCCAGAGGGTTAATCATGATTGTTCGTCATGCCTGCAAAGAAGATTGTGCCGCTATCGGTGAAATTTATAACCATGCGGTGCTGCACACCGCCGCCATCTGGAACGATACCACTGTCGACACCGATAACCGTATTGCATGGTTTGAGGCGCGTACGCTTTTGGGTTATCCGGTGCTGGTCAGTGAAGAAGAGGGTGTGGTAACGGGATACGCCTCATTTGGCGACTGGCGAGCGTTCGACGGTTTTCGCCATACGGTGGAGCACTCGGTTTACGTTCATCCCGATCACCAGGGCAAAGGCATTGGCCGACTGCTGATGACGGAATTGATCAAGGAAGCCCGCCAGATCGGTAAACATGTGATGGTGGCTGGCATCGAGGCGCAGAACCAGGCGTCAATTCATCTGCATGAAACCCTGGGCTTTAAAACCACCGGAAAGATGCCGCAGGTGGGAACCAAATTCGGTCGCTGGCTGGATTTAACCTTTATGCAGCTCCTGCTCGATGAGCGCAGCGAACCGGATGCTCTGTCATGAATCAGTCGTTGACGTTAGCGTTTCTGGTGGCTGCCGGAATTGGCCTGGTGGTGCAAAACACCCTTATGGTGCGCATTACGCAATCCTCCTCCACCATTCTTATCGCCATGCTGCTGAACTCGCTGGTGGGGATTGTGCTGTTTGTCAGCATTCTGCTGGTGAAAAATGGCCTGGCGGGATTTAACGAACTGGCTTCAACGGTGCGCTGGTGGACGTTGATCCCCGGCCTGCTGGGGTCATTTTTTGTCTTTGCCAGTATTAGCGGGTATCAGAACGTGGGTGCGGCCACGACTATTGCCGTACTGGTGGCAAGCCAGCTGATTGGCGGCATGGTGATGGACATCCTCAAAAGCAACGGTGTGCCCCTGCGCGCGCTGGTTGGGCCGGTCTGCGGCGCAGTGATGCTGGTGGTCGGCGCCTGGCTGGTGGCACGGCGCCAGTTTTAACCCTTACAGGATGGTACCGCCCTGCGTGAGGTGAGCATGGCGCGCCTCCGCCTCTTCTTTATGCTGCTTACCATGATGCGCAATCGCAGTGCGCAGGCGCTGCTGCTGGGTATAGCGATCTTCACGGCTGAGTTCTGCATCATCGCTTAATGCGATCAGCAATTCGTTCATGTGGGTAATGACGCTCTCTTCGATGGCGGCGTCGACGCGGACGATAACATCGCTTAAATGTGACATTGTCACTCCTTTTCACGTGCCCGGTGGCAAATGTTAGCCGGGTAAGGCGTAGCCGCCACCCGGCAATAATACGATCAGTTCAGCTTCGCTTTCGAGAAATCGCTGCCCATCAGGCTTACGCTGTACCCGGTCACGTTGCTGCGTGTCGCGTAGAACGTTTTACCGTTAGCTAACGCAATCCATGGCGCCTGCTGGTAGAAAATCTCCTGTGCCTGGCCATACAGCTTCGCACGTTCTTCCGGGTTGCTGGTCAGTTTGGCCTGTTGCACCCGTTCATCATACCCCTTATCACACCAGCGCGCGGCGTTGGATCCGGTTTTGATGCTGTTACATCCCAGCAGCACGTCGGCGAAATTGTCCGGATCGCCGTTGTCAGACATCCAGCCGAACAGTGCGGAGTCATGCTCGCCTTTACGCATGCCGGACAGGTATTCCCCCCACTCGTAGGAGACAATTTTCGCCTTCACGCCTACTTTCGCCCAGTCAGCCTGGATCATCTCCGCAATGCGTCGGGAGTTCGGGTTGTACGGACGCTGCACCGGCATTGACCAGAGTGTCACTTCCGCGCCCTTCTCCAGACCCGCCTGCTTCAGCAGCGCTTTCGCTTTTTCCGGATCGTAGCCGTAATCCTTCAGGTCTTTGTTAAAGCCGAGCATATTCGGCGGGATCGGCGATTTAGCGACCGTACCAGACCCCATAAAGACCGCGTTCACAATGGCCTTTTTGTCCGTCGCATAGTTCAGCGCCTGGCGCACCAGCACGTTATCAAACGGTTTTTTCTCCGTGTTGAACGCCAGATACCCCACGTTTAGCGCCTCCACCGAGTGGAGCGTCAGGTCTTTGTTTTTCTTGATCGCGTCGAACTGCACCGGCGACGGCGCAGGAATGATCTGGCACTCGTTCGTTTGCAGCTTCGCCAGGCGCGTCTCAACGTTCGGCGTGATGGAGAAGATCAGGTGTTTGGTTGGCACCTCACCGTCCCAGTAATTCGGGTTGGCGACGTAGCGGATCAGCGAGTCCACCTTGTACTGCTGAAGCGCATACGGCCCGGTGCCGATTGGCCAGGTATCCACATTTTCAGGTGTGCCTTTTTTCAGCATGGCGTCCGCGTACTCGGCAGAGAGGATCGAGGCGAAGTCCATTCCCCAGTCGGCCAGGAACGCCGCGTTGGGTTCGCTCAGGGTGAACTGGACGTGGTAATCGTCGATCTTTTTCACATCCTGAATCAGCTTGTCGAGGCCCACGTCATTAAAGTATTCGTAATTGCCCTGCGAAACATTGTGATACGGATGTTTAGGGTCTTTCTGACGCATAACGGAGAAAATAACGTCATCAGCGTTAAAATCGCGGGTAGGTTTAAAGTATTTATTGCTGTTAAATTTCACCCCTTTTCGCAGGGTAAACGTATACGTTTTGCCGTCAGGCGAAATGGTCCATGACTCCGCCAGAGAAGGAACCGGCGTGTTTTTTACCGGGTCGAAGTTAATCAGACGGTTATACAGCGTTTGCGAGCTGGCGACAAACGAGGGCCCAGAGCTGGCGATCTGCGGGTTAAACGACTCCGGCGACGCCTCGGAGCAGTAGATAATGGTGTCATTGTTTGCCGCCCATGCGGCGCTTGCCGGTAGCAGCGCGCTCAGCGCGAGGGCGAGCACGGTTTTCCCTGTAGACATGGTTATTACCCTTTCGGTTTTATTATAGTGAACAGTAATAACAGCACAGACGTTTTGACCTGACAAATAACGAATCACTATCAGGTTATTCTAAAGACCTACATTTCGCTGGTTTTAGCATCAGCCCGCATAAACCGATTTGCCTTAAGGTCCATTATTCGTCAAGCACAACCGTCACGATCAATGCCGCAAGAAATCGTCCCTTTTGCCGTCTCCTCAGCCGTTTGCTTGCTTACCGGTTTCGCTAAAGTAATGGCGTGAAGAAGTCTACAGGACCAAATCGTGGCAAAAACACTCTTACGCAGCGGTAATCTGGATGATTTTCAGGCCGTTGGCGGCGGCGGACAGGCCGTTTTTGAATCAGCGCTGCAAATCCGCGAAGCGCTTCGGTTGCGCAAACAGCAGGCTATCGTCGATTGCCTGGCTATACCTCAGGTTAACGACGGCGGCGATCGCGTTGACTGGTACTCCCCGGTTGAGGGAACCGTCTCCAGCTGGAAGGCAGCGGATGAAGATGACCGTTTTCGCGCCCTGCGCTATCTGGAAAACACGCTCGCCAGCGTGGAGTCGCTGAGTAAAAAATGCCTTCAGTCACCGAAAACGGCGCAGCAACTGTTTGGCTCTCTGCTCTCGAAATCCTTCCAGTTCCCCGGGGAAAACTTTGTCTATCTGGTCGATGGCAAACCGGTGATCTGCTTCTGGGGTTTCGTCAATCTTAACGAGAGTGCGCGCGATGACGTGCTGGACTGCCTGCGCGAATCGTTGATCCCTGATCCTGAGCCCGTGGTGATCAACGAACCTGAACCGGAGCCAGAACCGGCCCCGGTGGTGACGTTTGAGCAGGCCGATGCGCCGCTTATCACGCCCGCGGCTACCGTCCGTATCACCGAAGATGAACTGTATACGCCTGAACCGGTGCGTATGGACGTCACACCGCCAGAGCCCGCCCCGGCGGTCGTGCAGAAAAAACGTCGCTCCCCCCTGTGGTTACTGCCGGTTGCCGCGGTCATCATTGCGGCTATCGCCACCCCGCTGCTCTGGCCAAAACAGGCCCCGACCGCAGCGCCAGCCGCCACGCCTGCACCGGCCCCTGTCGCGATTGCTCCGGCCCCCGTGAAGACGGTGGAGCCGCTGGAGCTGAAACTCCCGCTGCACCAGGCCGAAGTGGTTGAGCCGAAGGTGAAAACGCCTGCCCCGGCGGCCGAACCGGTGGTCATTACCGCAATACCAAAAGATGCGATGGTAATGGAGGCAAACCAGGTCAAAGCGGGGTTAACGCGCTTCCTGAACGGCACCTGGCGCGCGTTTCTCGATGTGCAGGATCCGCTCACCGGCAAACCGCCCTCGCTGCGCTACCAGATCCAGAACAACAAAGGTTTCGCCCGGGTCGTGCATGGCGACAACATTGTCTGTCGGGTAGACGTCTTCTCCGGCTTACACAGCAACGGCGAGCTGTTGATCAAAACGCGCGGTAACGCTCGTTGCTCCGACGGTTCACGCTATCCGATGCCGGAAGTGACCTGTAAGGCCGGTGCCAGCGATGTGGCGGAATGCACTGCACGTTACGATGCCAACACCGTCGTTCCTTTGACGTTCAAGAAAGCAGGTGTCTGATCCTATGCTGGTTAATCTTTGCGACTATAAACAGAGCGTGACGCTGATTGCTAACAGCGGCGTACAGTTTCTCGATTTTGGCCTGACTCCGCAGGATACCGCCAGCAACGGGCGTTTCGTGCGTAAAACGGCAAATGGCCCGCTGCTGCGCCTGGATTTTGATCTGGTTAACGGCCGGTACACCCTGCCCGCCATCAATGGCGGGCAGCCGGAAGTGGTCAAACCTGAAAGCACCATTCCACTGCATGACTCCCTGACCGTGCTCGACGGCGTCTGGCTGCCGCTTCCTTTCCTGCGCTTCAACCCGCCGCGGACGTTTGTTGAAGGCCCGGATAACTGGGCGCGCGTCCAGGTACGAAAGCTTTCCACGCCCGACGCGGCTGGCAATACGCACCGGGTCACCGTCGCGCTCGACAGCCAGATTGCAGAGCATGCGACGTCTGCCCTGTCGCCGGTTGAAAACGATATCCTGAACGGCACGCGTTTCGCACTCGCCTGGCGCGACAGTGAGATTGAAAGTTTCCTCGACCAGACCTGGATTGACGGCTGGCTGCGCGAAGCTTTCACGCAGTTTGCCGACGGGGTTGAAAAACGCTCCGAGCGCGAACTGCATCAGGCCATGCGCAGCTTTGAATATCAGGCGCACTGGCTCAACCTGCTCTCCATGCTCGGTGAACAACTCACCGTGCCGGAAGTGAAGTTTGTCACCCATACCCTGAGCACGCCTGCCATTCCTGTCGATCTGATCCTTGACGTAGGCAACACCCACACCTGCGGCGTGATTATTGAAGATCATGGTGATGCCAACGACGGCCTGCGCCAGACGGCTGAACTTCAGGTACGATCTCTGAGTGAGCCGCAGTTCCTGAATGAGCCGCTGTTTACCAGCCGTCTCGAATTTTCCGAAGCGCGTTTTGGCAAGCAACACTTCTCGGTGGAAAGTGGCCGGGAAGACGCGTTCGTCTGGCCATCGATCGTCCGCGTGGGTGATGAAGCACGTAAGCTGGCGATGCAGCGTCTGGGCACGGAAGGCAACAGTGGCATCTCCAGCCCGCGCCGCTATCTGTGGGATGAAACCCCGGTAGTGCAGGACTGGCGCTTTAGCCAGATGAACAGCAAAACCCAGCGCGAACCGCTGGCCACCGCGTTTCCGCTGATGAACCTGATGAACGACGACGGGGAACCGCTCTTTACGCTGCCGCAGGATGAACGCCTGCCGGTGTTCTCTCCGCAGTACAGCCGCAGCACCCTGATGACGCACATGCTCTGCGAGCTGCTGGCTCAGGCGCTCGGTCAAATTAACAGCGTGGCCACACGTCTGCGGCTTGGTTTCCCGGCTTCTCCGCGCCAGCTGCGGACGCTGATCCTCACCCTGCCTTCGGCGATGCCGAAACAGGAGCGCGAGATTTTCCGTCGCCGCATGTTCGAAGCTATTGCCATCGTCTGGAAAGCGATGGGCTGGCACCCGCAGGATGAGGATTTTGCCAGCCGCAAGCAGCAGGAAAAAAGCGTGGTGCCGGTTCCTGAGATCCACATGGAGTGGGACGAAGCCAGCTGCGGCCAGCTGGTGTGGCTGTATAACGAAGCCATTTCCCACTTCGGTGGCCAGACCGAGGCCTTTTTCGCCTCTCTTGCCCGTCCGGATCGCGCACCTGAGCCGGGCGTCCAGCCGGGACGCGCGCTGCGTGTTGCCTCAATTGATATCGGCGGCGGCACGACGGATATGGCCATCACGCACTATCAGTTAGATGATGGTTCCGGGAATAACGTTAAAATCACCCCGCAGCTACTGTTCCGCGAAGGGTTCAAGGTAGCTGGCGACGATACGCTGCTGGACGTGATCCAGCGCTACGTACTGCCCGCGCTGCAAACGCATCTTCAGAAATCCGGCATAGCCGATGCCCCACAGCTGATGGCATCCCTCTTCGGCGACTCCGGGCGGATTGATACCCAGGCGATACTGCGCCAGCAGACGACGCTTCAGCTCTTTATGCCGATCGGCCACGCGATCCTGGCCGCGTGGGAAGCAAGCGATATTGACGATCCGCTGGCCGGGCTGCATGCCACCTTTGGCGATCTGCTCACGCAAAAACCGACGCGTAACGTGATGAATTACCTCCAGCAGGCGATCGACCATGCATTGCCTGCTGGCTCTGAAAACGTTGATCTGTTCAGCGTACCGCTGCACGTCAATTTCCGGGAGATGCAGGACGCGATGCTGGCGGGCCAGTTCACGCTCGCCGCCCCGCTTCATGCGGTCTGTGAGGCGATCTCTCACTACAGCTGCGATATTCTGCTCATCACGGGACGGCCTGGCTGTCTGCCGGGCGTGCAGGCCTTGATTCGCCACCTGCAACCGGTACCCGTCAACCGCATCGTCTGGCTGGATAAATACCAGGTTCATGAATGGTATCCGTTCAGCCAGCAGGGGCGGATCGGCAACCCGAAATCCACCGCCGCCGTGGGTGCGATGCTCTGTAGCCTGGCGCTCGATCTCCGCCTGCCGCGCTTTAACTTTAAAGCAGCGGATATCGGCGCGTACTCTACGGTGCGCTATCTGGGCGTGCTGGATAACACGATCAATACCCTGCGGGACGAGAACGTCTGGTATCACGATATCGACCTCGATAAACCCGGCGCGAAACTGGACGCCCGTCTGCACTTTCCGCTGCGCGGCAATGTCACCCTCGGCTTCCGGCAACTGGCCAATGCCCGCTGGCCCGCGACGCCGCTCTATACCCTGAGCATCAACTCTGCCGAGCTGGCAAAAGCCATTGCGGGCGACGGCGTACTGAACGTGCGCCTGAAGCTGCGTGGCGGTAACAAGCAGGAAGGCCCGGAATCTTTCGAACTGAGCGACGCCTGGCTACAGGACGGCACGCCAGTGCCGCCGGATGCTCTGACCTTTAAACTGAATACTCTGGCCGATCGCCGACACAGCGGCAGCCACTACTGGATCGACAGCGGGAGCGTATACCTCAAATGACTGCGACGACTGCCACCACTCAGGCCTTAATCGGGTGGATCAACGAGACGCGACAGCACGCTCCGATGCTGGATAACGAAGCCGACGCCCTGCTTGCCCGCCTTAACGCAGCAAGCGCGCGGGAAGAGGCGCTCGATCGCGCCCTTGCCAGCCCGGGCAGCATCGGCTTATACGGCCACTCGCAGGCCGCGAAAGCGCACCTGCTGGCCGCCCTGTGCGGCAGCGGCGACGAACGGCTGAACGTTACGCCGGGTCAGCGCACGTTTGATTACTTCTCGCATATTAATCCCGGGCATGCGCCCACCAACATGGCCGTGCGTTTCAGCAGAGCGTCCGACGAGGTCGCAGACGACACGTTTCCCCTGCGCCTGCGCCTGGTAACGGAGGCCGAGCTGGTGCAGCTGTTTATCGCCCGCACCACGTTAGATCCGCAGATCCGCGCGGTGGATAAATCGGTGATTGAAGCCCGGCTTGAGAAATGGCGTGCGCTACGTCAACCGCAGAGCGTGCCGGGAATGACGGCGCGGGAGGTCGCGACCATTGCCCGGTTCTGGCAGAGCATAGTCCCCGGCGCTAAGCAGCACATTGACGATGCCCTGTGGCACCAGTTTGCCCTTTTGGTTCCGTCGCTTGATCTCAGCACCCGCGCCAGCGTCTGGTCTCTGCTGTGGGGTGAGCAGCAGGAGTTAACCCAGCAGTGGCTGAAGCTCGCCCATGTGCTGCATCAAACCAGCCATGCCAGCGTGCTTGCTGCGCCGTTGAGTCTGCTGGTGGACAGCTTTGGTCTGCCGTGTGAAGGCTTCCTGACTCACGGGGCGTTTACCATGCCGGAAACACAGGAAACCCTCCTTCATCCGGTAAAAAACGGCGAGTTGCTTAATGCCATTAGCCTGCCTGTTGATGTACTGGCATCGCTTACCCGCGAACTGGTGCTGCCCGTTGAGCACTGCGTGCTCGATAACGTTGACATCATTGATATTCCGGCTATTTCTGAAGAACACACGCCGCTGATGACGCAGGCAAAATGCCTGTGGTTGCTGGATCATTATCGTCAGCACATTCAGCCTGATGTTCTGGTTATCTGCAATGCGACGGCGCACCACCAGCAGACGGCAAAAACGGCCAGACGCCTGCAAAACTGGGTTAAAGAGACGCAGCCGGTTGAAGAGTCCGCGTTGCCGGGGCTGGTCTGGGCCATTACCCCTCACGATGCGCGATTCACCACAAAGCAGAATCTGGACGAAGCGGTGCAACAATTGCTGGGCCAGCCGGGTCTGCGCTGGGGAACGCTACAGGCGCTCGATACCCACAGCATGCAGCGGGTGATTGAATGGCTGTCGCAGGCTACCCTACCGGCACAGCGTCAGAAGCGTCTTCACACGCTGAAAAGGTTATTGCAACAGTCGCTGTCGGCGCTGATGCGCCCGTATGTCGGCCCCCTCACTCAGGATCCAGGCGCTGGACGCTCGCAGGCCGAAAAAATGGTCCGAACGCTGCAAGGCAGTGCCGCCCGTCATGGTGAACTGCTTGAAGGACTTCTGCCGCCGTTAAAAGCGTTTGAGACGCTGCTGACCGTTCACCAGCCTCGAGAGGAACAGGTCAACGGTCTGTTTAACGATGTTATCGATCTGTTTGCGGAAGAGACGCAGGAAAATCCTGCCGCGGTGCAGACCAAAGACAAAGCGCGGATGGCTCATAGCGTGTGGGTTAATCATCTGCGTCAGTGGAGTCGCAACGACGCGGCGGCTGCCCGTCTGGGCCTGGACGCAGAGGTTTTACAGCAGATTGCCGATGTGCTGATCGTCACCAGCTACCGGCTGGATCTGCCGCTGCAACTGCAACGGATTGTAGAAACAGATAAAAGCAGCGCTGCGCAGCTGCATGCCGCAACAGGCAATTTCATTAGCTGGCTTGGCTACGAAGTGACGCCCGTCTCTGAACGGCCTGCAAGCCGGATCCGCAAAGGTCAGCCCATTTTCGTGACGCCGGTTGTGAGCAGCGCCTCACCCCGTCTTACCCGACTTGGCGAGCAGCCTGTTCATGCGGCGACAGCCTATGTGTATGACTGGCTGGTTGCGCTCTACACGCGCGCTATTGAGAACGTGGATTATCAGTGTCCGTATGACGTTCAGCCTGCCGCGCGGAAAGCCTTGTCTGCTTTGTTGTCTTAATCATTGCAGCCCGCAGCAATGCGGGCTACCCATTCATGAGCCGTTTATGAAGCCAGACAAAGCCTGAGCCAACGCTGACGGGTTTTCCCAGGACATTGAATGGCCTGCATCAGGGATAATTTTTAACGCAACGCCTTTTTGTTGCAGGCGGTTAAAATCGTCATCAGGCAGAGATAGCTCACCAAAAACTAACATTACCGGGCAGCTCAATGACAAGAACAGGTGTTCCCAGTCAGGTTTGACGCCCTTGACCAGGCTTGTTGCGCCCCGCCAGACGGCCCAGGGGGCATTGCTTTGAAGGCTTCCCGCCCACGGCGACATTTCCGCCCGCAGCATGTCATCATAGCCCTGTTCCAGAAAATGTTGTTCCGTTTGGGCCGCGATTGCCCGGCTGAACATCCCGCCACCCGCATGGAAATTGGGTTCAGACACGATCAGGCCCTTAACGCGCGACGTTAACAGCGTTGCCGTTTCGATCGCGATACTTCCCCCCATGCTATGACCATAGAGCCAAAGACTATCCAGGTCGAGATGGTTTAACAGTTCAACCACCACCTGCGCCTGTTCGCTCGTGCGATAACGGTAGTTGTCAGGTTTGTCACTGTAACCGCTACCGGGAAGATCGATCAGAATGGCTCTGCGCCCCCCGAAACGGGGATCACAGACGATACGAGGATATTCATACGACGATGCGCAGCCCAACCCGTGGATAAACACAACCGGGTCACCGTAACCAGGAAGATCCTGCCAGCGCACAGTGCAGCCTGCTTGCTGCGAATAGAAACTGTTCATAAGCACTCCATGTACAATCAACTGTATATTTATACATGCTCAATGTATGGAATGCTATGTCTGGATGCCGGTTCTGGAAGCGTGCTTCAGAAAAGAGAGATCAACAGGGCAACAGGGAAGCTCATTGGCCAGGTGGAACCCACCAGGAATGCGCTCAACAGGCGAATGCGTTTACGATCTTTAGACAGGAACCAGGTGATTAATGCGCAGATGGAGGCCATGATTGCGTAGAACACCAACATCTTTTGATACAACGTCATTCTGTTTACCTGAGCCGAAAAATAACCGCACGCAATATGCGTCATATGTTGACACAGATCAAGTTTTTTCGTTACATCATAACCACTTAAATACTAAGGATAATAACAACTGAGTACCTTGCGTAACAACGCCGGGTAACGCAAAACGGTTATTATTGATAAGATGCATATTAGATGCACTTTTTGACAAATGCATCCCAGCAGAAAGCAGTCTAATAAGAGCAGGCTTTTAAGGGAGGAAACATGCTACGCATTCCGCAGAGTTGCATTCACACCCGTTCCACGCCTTTCTGGAACAAAGAAACGGCCCCCGCAGGCATTTTTAAACGTCACCTTGATACGGGCACGCGCCCGGGCGTCTACCCTCGCCTGTCGGTGATGCGTGGTGCAGTGCGTTATCTGGGCTATGCTGATGAATTTACACCTGAGCCTGACAGCGAGCTTGTCATTGAAGCGGGTCGTTTCGGCGTTTTCCCGCCAGAGAGATGGCACCACATTGAGCTGATGACCGACGACACCCTGTTCAATATTGAATTCTTTGTTGAACCTGAGGTGCTTAAGTCCCTTTAAGCGCCCGACAGCATGAAGGAAACTATTATGTTACGTATTCCTGAAAACTTTGTTCATACCCGCTCGACCCCGTTCTGGAATAAAGAGACCGCGCCAGAAGCGCTTTTTACCCATCACAACACCAAAGCTGGCGTGTACGGTCGTTTGTCCGTTATGCAGGGTGCGGTGCGTTACTTTGGCTTTGCCGATGGCGATGCCACCGAGCCCGATCTGGACGTGGTGATTGAGGCCGGATCTTTTGGCATCTCTCCACCGCAAAAATGGCACCGCATTGAGCTACTGACCGACGACACCTATTTTAATATCGACTTTTTCGCGGATCCTGCCGTCACGCTTAGCGGTGCGGGTATCGGTAAAGTGGTCAACACGCATAAGGAGTAAATGATGGGTAAGGCTACCTATACCGTGACCGTCACCAACAACAGCAACGGCGTATCGGTGGATTATGAGACCGAGGCGCCCATGGAGCTGTTGATCCCGGACGTTGCGGCAGATGTCGTCAAGGACCTGGTGAATACCGTTCGCGCCTACGATACGGAAAATGAACACGAGGTGTGTGGCTGGTAAGTTGAATCGCCCGGCACTGCGCCGGGCATGAGGGCTTAGTGTTTGATCATCACATGCCGCACAACCGTGTAGTCCTCGAGTCCGTAGACCGACATATCTTTTCCGTAACCGGATAACTTCATCCCACCGTGGGGCATTTCGCTCACCAGCATAAAATGGGTATTGACCCAGGTGCAGCCATACTGCAAACGCGCGCTGAGTCGATGGGCGCGTCCGACGTCTTTGGTCCAGACGGACGAGGCCAGGCCGTATTGCGAATCGTTAGCCCAGGCCAATACCTGCGCTTCATCCTCAAACGTTGTTACGCTGACCACCGGACCAAACACCTCGCGCTGGACGATCGCATCTTCCTGCTTCGCCCCGGCCAGCAGCGTTGGCTGGAAGTAATATCCGGCTCCCTCTTTTTTACTGCCACCGGTGACGACGCGGATATGTCCGAGGGCTTTGGCTTCATCCACGGCAGCACAAACGCGGGAAAGATGCGCTGCGGAGCTGAGCGGTCCCAGCTCCGTTGACGTATCGTCCGGTGCGCCCATCTTCAGGCTGGCAACGGCGGCACCCAGCTTTTCAACCAGCGCGGGATAAATCCCCTTCTGGGCATAAATACGACAGGCCGCAGTACAATCCTGACCGGCATTGTAGAAGCCAAACGTACGCACCCCTTCAACCACGGCCTCCAGATCTGCATCGTCAAAGACAATGACCGGGGCTTTTCCGCCCAATTCCATATGGGTACGTTTCACAGAAGATGCGGTATGCCCGATAATATGTTCTCCGGTAGCGATAGAGCCGGTGAGAGAAACCATACGCACTTTTTCGTGACCGGTCAGCGGATCCCCTACGGTTTTGCCGCGACCAAACAGCACGTTGAGCACGCCTGGCGGGAAGATATCTTTCGCCAGTTCCGCCAGCTTCAGCGCCGTTAATGGCGTAATTTCAGACGGTTTGATAACGACACAGTTTCCCGCCGCCAGCGCGGGTGCCAGCTTCCACGCCGCCATCATCAGAGGATAGTTCCAGGGCGCGATGGAGGCAACGACGCCAACCGGATCGCGGCGAATCATCGAGGTATGTCCTTCGAGGTATTCTCCGGCAGCCAGCCCATTCAGACAGCGGGCGGCCCCGGCAAAGAAGCGAAACACATCGACCACCGCAGGGATCTCATCCCCCTGGACACAATGCAGCGGTTTCCCGCAGTTAAGGGACTCCAGTTGTGCAAAGGCGTCGGCGTTGGCTTCTATCACGTCAGCCAGTTTCAACAGACATTCAGCGCGCGTTTTGGGTGTGGTTTGCCCCCACCCGGTGAAGGCACGATCGGCGGCCTGCACGGCAGCATCTACCTGTGCGGCCGACGCTTCAGCAATTTCCAGTAGCACCTCACCCGTCGCAGGATTGAAAACCGCCTGCTTTTCACCTTCGCCAGCCACCAGTTCACCATTTATCAGCAATTGATTTTGCATAGCATTGTCCTGTTGAAATCGACATTGTTTTTCGCTGTTAGCACACGTTCTGGCGAATCGATACGTGACAACGTCACGCCACCAATCCGCACTCCCTTACTAAAGGTAGTCTGCGCGTCATGCCGCTTCAGGAATTTTCATCAAGGTGTGACTGGAGGCAGCATCATTTCGCGGATTAACGCCGCCAGCTGGACGACCGCCAGCTCCTCCCGCTCGCCCCAGCCCCATGAGGTATTGAAACGGAAAAACGGTGTCCAGATATTGGAGGTGGAAAACATCTTGCCGGGCGCAATGCTGATTTGATGGGTTAAGGCTTTTTCACTCAACCGTCCCGCATCCAGCTGTTCAGGCAGTTCCAGCCATAAAAAGTAACCGCTGTCGTTATGATGAATTTTGACGCCAGAAGGCATATGGCGGAGAAGCGATTGCCAGGCCTGCTGTTTGCGTTCAGCAAGCGTACGCCGCAGGCGACGAAGGTGAGCGTCGTAACGTTTGGTCGCCAGATAATCCACCAGCGCCAGCTGCATGGGAGAACTGGTGGATAACGTACTCATCAGCTGCAACTGCTGGATACGGCGCGCATGTTTTCCCGCCGCCACCCAGCCAATACGGAAACCGGCCACCAGACACTTGGAGAATGAGGAGCAGTGCAACGTCATGTCCTGCTTATCCCAGGCTTTTGCCGGAAGCGGTTTTTCGCGGCCAAAGTAGAGTTCGCTGTAAACATCGTCTTCAATCAGCGTGACGTTATGCCGGGTTAATAAGGCCACCAGCTGAGCTTTCTTCTCTGCACTTAGCGTGAAGCCGAGTGGGTTCTGACTGTTGGTCATCAGCCAGCAGGCTTTCACCGGATAGTCGTTTAACGCCTGCTCAAGGGCACTGAGATCGATGCCCTCCCGAACGTCAGTGGCAATCGACAGCGCTTTCAGTTTCAGGCGTTCAAGCGCCTGGAGCGCGCCATAAAAACAGGGGTTTTCAACGATAACCCAGTCCCCTGGTTCTGTGACAGCCTGCAAACTGAGGTTGAGCGCCTCAAGCGCGCCCGCGGTGATCACAATTTCATCCGGCGAGATATTCATCCCCTGCTGGGCGTAGCGACGGGCAATGGCATGACGTAAATCGACGTTACCCGGCGGCAGATTTTCGATCACGCTCATGGCGGTAGCCGTTTTGCTGACATTAGCCAGCGATCGGTTGAGTTGCTGAAGAGGGAAAAGGCGCGGATCGGGAAACGCCGAGGCAAAAGGAACAACGGAGGGGTCGCGGCTGGCCTGTAGCACATCGAAGATATAGGTGTTGATGTCGACCACTTCTTCGCGCATTACCTGCGCAGGCGGTGCGGGCTGGTGTGTGGTCGGGCGGGCGGCAACGTAATACCCCGACTGCGGTCTGGCAACAATGCGCCCCTGACTTTCCAGCATCTGATACGCGTGGCCCACGGTCATAAAACTCATGCCGCTGCTTGCCACCTGCTCTCGCAGGGAAGGCAGCTTATCGCCCGGCAACCATACGCCAAGCTCAATCTGCGAGATAATTTGTTGCGCCAGACGCTGGTATTTTTTCATCAGATTCTCCTTAATGCTGACAGTGTATATCAGCAGGAGAAAAAGAGAAGATTTTGCTAACTGTTATGGGAAATGCAGTTAATTACTTGCGGTATTCAGTAACGTGATTCTGAGCGAAACGCGCTGCGGCCAGATGGTCGAGCGTGATCATCGGCGATTTGCAGAAAATGCATTTGGCGCCGAACGGATTTTTGTCAGACACGTCAAAAGCTGAGGTGCGGTACTGCGAGCCATGACAGCATGGGCAGCGGAAATGAATATAAGAGGTCATAGGATTCTCCTGTAAACGTAAAAACGTAAATTACTCATGAGCCGATCAGGCAAAAAATGGTTCGATACAAAACGAATCGGAATGTAGATAAAGACCCAAGAGAGGCTGCGGAGAGGCACAACGTGATGAGAACTGCTTTATAAAACTACGTCAGATATTTATTTGGATTCAAAACCAGAAATCCATTAACGCATGTTGCTGGTGACAAAGCAAGCTGTTTAATGCGTAAAAATCATAAAAAGAAATTTTTTATTCTTCTTTGCAAACTATATCAGCCAGATAAAGTTCATCATTTTCTTCAACTGTTATAGCTAAATTATCACTTTCTGATTCTGATATCTCCCCTGGCCCCTCTTTATCATAACAGCACACCTTTTAACATTGAGGCAGTGCATGTTTGGTCTAGATGCGTTTCATCTTGCGCGAATACAGTTCGCCTTTACCGTATCCTTTCATATTATTTTTCCGGCGATCACCATCGGCCTCGCGAGCTATCTCGCCGTGCTGGAAGGGCTGTGGCTGAAAACAAAAAATCCCGTCTGGCGCTCGCTGTACCATTTCTGGTCGAAGATCTTCGCCGTTAACTTCGGTATGGGCGTGGTCTCCGGTCTGGTGATGGCTTACCAGTTTGGCACCAACTGGAGCGGGTTTTCGCAGTTCGCGGGCAGTATTACCGGCCCTCTGCTGACCTATGAAGTCCTTACCGCGTTCTTCCTTGAGGCGGGGTTCCTCGGAGTGATGTTATTTGGCTGGAATAAGGTCGGGCCGGGGCTGCATTTCTTCTCGACCTGCATGGTGGCGCTAGGGACCATCATTTCTACGTTCTGGATCCTCTCGTCAAACAGCTGGATGCAGACACCGCAAGGGTATGAAATCGTTAACGGTCAGGTTGTTCCGGTGGACTGGTTTGCCGTGGTGTTTAATCCCTCCTTCCCTTACCGCCTGCTGCACATGTCGATAGCGGCATTCCTCAGCAGCGCGCTGTTTGTCGGTGCCTCCGCGGCCTGGCATCTGCTGCGCGGAAACAGCACGCTCGCCATTCGCACCATGTTCTCTATGGCGTTATGGATGACGTTGATCGTGGCTCCGATCCAGGCACTGGTGGGGGATATGCACGGGCTTAATACCTTAAAACACCAGCCAGCGAAAATAGCTGCCATTGAAGGCCATTGGGAGAATCTTCCGGGTGAACCTACTCCGCTGCTGCTTTTTGGCTGGCCGGATATGGAGCAGGAGCGGACCCGTTTTAGTCTGGCGATCCCCGCTCTCGGCAGCCTGATCCTGACCCACAGTCTCGATAAACAGGTGCCAGCACTAAAAGCGTTTCCGAAAGAAGATCGTCCGAACGCCACCATTGTCTTCTGGTCTTTCCGCATCATGGCCGGTTTAGGGATGTTGATGCTGATTCTGGGCGTGGCGGCAGTCTGGTTGCGTTACAAACAGCGCCTCTATACCTCACGTCCGTTCCTGTGGTTTGCCCTGCTGATGGGGCCGTCCGGGCTGATCGCGATCCTTGCCGGTTGGGTAACAACGGAAGTCGGCCGCCAGCCGTGGGTCGTCTATGGGCTACAGCGTACGAAGGATGCGGTTTCCGCGCATGGTGATCTGCATATGAGTGTCAGTTTGCTGGCCTTCTTTGTGGTGTATACCGCAGTGTTCGGCGTGGGTTACAGCTATATGGTGCGTTTGATTAAAAAAGGGCCACAGCCCCAGGAGTCCTTCGCGACCGAATTCGATGGCCGCCCTGCTCGTCCGCTTTCCGCCGTCACCACTGAATTTAAGGAGTAACCGTAGTGGGTATCGATCTTTCCATTATCTGGTTCGTTATTATCGTTTTCGCCACATTGATGTATATCGTGATGGATGGTTTTGATCTGGGCATAGGCATCCTGTTTCCGGCAACGCCAAATGCCGACGATCGCGACGTGATGGTCAACAGCGTGGCTCCCGTCTGGGACGGAAACGAAACCTGGCTGGTGCTTGGCGGTGCGGCCCTGTTTGGCGCTTTTCCTCTCGCCTATGCGGTCATCATCGACGCGCTAACCATTCCCCTGACAATAATGCTGATCGGGCTTATCTTTCGCGGAGTCGCCTTTGAATTTCGCTTCAAAGCGACTCCGGCGCACCGCCCGTTCTGGGATAAGGCTTTTATTGGCGGGTCGATTGTCGCAACCTTCAGTCAGGGCGTCACCGTCGGCGCGGTCATCCATGGGTTCAGCGTCACTGGTCGCGCATACAGCGGCGGTCCGTTTGACTGGTTTACCGCGTTTAACCTTTTCTGCGGCGCGGGTCTTGTGGTGGCTTACGCGCTGTCAGGATCAACGTGGCTGGTAATGAAAAGCGAAAATACCCTGCAACAGCGGATGCGCCAGATATCGAAAGTGCTCCTGCTTCTGCTTCTGGTATTCATTGCAGCAATCAGTATCTGGACGCCTCTAGCGCAACCGACCATTGCTGCGCGCTGGTTTACGCTGCCGAATCTGTTTTACCTGCTGCCCGTTCCTGCACTGGTTGTCATCCTCAGTCTGTGCCAGTGGCGCTGCCTGAACGATCCTGCGAGCCATACCCTGCCGTTTATCATGACGATAGGGCTGCTTTTCCTTGGGTTTATCGGGCTTGGGATCAGCATCTGGCCGCATATCATCCCGCCGGACATCACTCTCTGGCAGGCTGCCGCGCCAGCTCAAAGCCAGGGCTTTATGTTAGTGGGTGCACTGTTGATCATTCCCGTCATTCTGGTCTACACCTTCTGGAGTTATTACGTTTTTCGCGGAAAAGTACAGCATGGGGAGGGTTATCACTGATGCAACAACCTTTATGGAAACGTTTGATGTGGCTTGCCATCATCTGGGGTGGCAGCGTACTGGCGCTGGCATGCGTAAGTATGCTCTTCAAAATGCTGATGTCAGCGGCAGGCTTTAAATCGCACTAATTCGCTCACCGGGTGCGCCGCAGCCCGGTCCTTTCTCGCACTTTCAGATAAACCCCATTAACACTCTGGGGGGTATGGTTACACTGAAAAAATATTTACAGCATTGATAGTTTGAGAAGAAAAATGAAAAAGCTCGCGGCAGTAAGTTTAATCAGCCTCGCACTGGCTGGATGCGTTAATCCTGGTAAAGCCTCCGTTCAGACCGATCAGTTAGAGAATCACCGTTTCGTTCTGGAAAACGTGGATGGCAAAGCCGTTAAAGGCGGGAAAACCCTGCCAGAAATCCGCTTTAGTGCGCAGCCCAATATCAGCCTGATTAACAATATTGTCGTTTCCGGCACAATGTGCAACGGCTTCAACGGCCAGGGGAAACTGTCCGAAGGAGAGTTGACGGTCAAAACGCTGGCAATGACCCGGAAACTCTGCACCGAGCCGCAGCTTAATGAACTGGATCAGACCATCGCCGATATGCTACGCAAAGGCGCACAGGTTGACCTGACCGAAGACCAGTTAACGCTGGCGACAGCCGATAAGACATTGATGTTCAAGCGAGTAGAGTAACTCAGTAGCTTCCGCACGAACCTACGGCAAGCGACTGCTCACTACAGCGTTTGCCGTTTGGCAACGCGCACATGCCGATGGCGGAACCGTCGAGCTGGCGGGCAACGGAAAGTGACCCTCCGATCATTGCGCAGTTAGCCTGACCGGAACTGGACATAGCCGCTCGCATACCCGGCGTAACGTGTGCCGCTGTCGCCTGCTGTACAGGTTCATTGCTGCATGCCGACAACAGTAACGCGGCACATCCTACCCAAAATGCTGAACGCATACCTTCCTCCCCGTAGTTAAAGCGAAACCTATGCATAATAGGCATCACGCGCCGCATCGTCGAGAGCGGATGTGCGTATTTATGCGCCCTGGTAACAATTTCTCGCAATTTTTTAACGCGAATAGCCATCCACTCATTGATACAGCGCATACCAGGACACAAAAGCGAAAATCGTAAAACCTGAGCTTTGCTAAAATACACAGATAATATTCAGGGTCTGTCGTCGTTTTACAGGCCCCCTTTTTGCGCAATGTAAGGGTGTTGTCCTATGCAAACTATTGACGGCAATGGTGCAGTCGCGTCTGTTGCGTTTCGTACCAGCGAAGTAATCGCCATCTACCCTATCACCCCAAGTTCCACGATGGCTGAACAGGCAGACGCCTGGGCAGGTAATGGGGTTAAAAACGTCTGGGGCGATGTCCCGCGTGTCGTAGAGATGCAGTCCGAAGCTGGCGCTATTGCCACCGTGCATGGTGCGTTGCAGACCGGTGCCCTGTCGACCTCTTTTACCTCGTCTCAGGGGCTGCTGTTGATGATCCCCACGCTTTACAAGCTGGCAGGACAATTAACGCCGTTTGTTTTGCACGTTGCCGCTCGCACCGTAGCCACGCACGCGCTCTCGATTTTTGGCGACCACTCGGACGTGATGGCCGTTCGTCAGACTGGCTGCGCCATGCTTTGCGCCAGCAGCGTGCAGGAAGCGCAGGACTTCGCGCTCATTTCGCATATCGCCACGCTGAAAAGCCGTGTGCCATTTATTCATTTCTTTGATGGTTTTCGCACCTCCCACGAGATCAATAAAATCGTTCCGCTGCCGGATGACACCCTTCTGAACCTGCTGCCGCAGGCTGACATTGATGCCCATCGCGCGCGTGCCCTCAATCCGGAACATCCGGTGATCCGGGGTACTTCTGCGAACCCGGATACCTATTTCCAGTCCCGCGAGGCGACAAACCCGTGGTACAACGCGGTCTATGAGCACGTTGAACGTGCGATGGACGATTTTGCCGCCGCGACGGGTCGCGAATATAAGCCGTTTGAATATTACGGTCATCCGCAGGCCGAGCGCGTGATCGTCCTGATGGGCTCCGCCATCGGCACTTGCGAAGAGGTGGTCGATGCGCTGCTGACGCGGGGTGAAAAAGTTGGCGTACTTAAAGTTCGCCTCTATCGCCCCTTCTCGGCGAAACATCTGCTCGCAGCCCTGCCGGACAGCGCACGTGCCGTGGCGGTACTAGACCGCACCAAAGAGCCTGGCGCGCAGGCTGAACCACTTTATCTTGACGTGATGACCGCGCTGGCAGAGGCGTTTAACTCCGGTGAGCGTGAAACGCTGCCGCGCGTTATTGGCGGGCGTTATGGATTGTCTTCCAAAGAGTTCGGGCCGGAGTGCGTCCTGGCGGTATTTACTGAACTGCGCGAGTCAAAACCGAAGCCGCGCTTTACGGTCGGCATTTATGATGACGTAACTAACCTTTCCCTCCCCTTGCCAGAAAACACCCTGCCTTCGAATGCGAAACTGGAAGCGCTGTTCTACGGCCTGGGCAGTGACGGCAGCGTCTCGGCGACCAAGAACAACATTAAAATTATCGGCAATTCCACGCCGTGGTATGCGCAAGGCTATTTCGTCTACGACTCCAAAAAAGCGGGCGGGCTGACCGTCTCCCACCTGCGCGTCAGCGAACACCCGATCCGCTCGGCATACCTGATTTCTCAGGCAGATTTTGTTGGCTGTCACCAGCTCCAGTTCATTGATAAATACCAGATGGCCGAGCGCCTGAAGCCCGGCGGTATTTTCCTGATCAACACCCCTTACAGCGCCGATGAGGTCTGGGCGCGTCTGCCACAGGAAGTCCAGGCGGTACTGAACCAGAAACAGGCGCGCCTGTATGTCATTAACGCCGCGAAGATCGCCCGCGAATGCGGCCTGGCCGCGCGCATCAATACGGTCATGCAGATGGCATTCTTCCATCTGACCAATATTCTGCCGGGTGACAGTGCGCTGATGGAACTTCAGGGGGCGATTGCCAAAAGCTACAGCAGCAAAGGTCAGGAGCTGGTTGAGCGCAACTGGCAGGCGCTGGCGCTGGCGCGCGAGTCGCTGTTCGAGGTGCCGTTGCAGCCGGTCAATGCCAGCAGCCCGAACCGGCCACCCGTGGTGTCTGACGCCGCCCCGGATTTCGTCAAAACCGTCACGGCGGCGATGCTTGCGGGTTTGGGTGATACCCTTCCCGTCTCTGCGCTTCCGCCTGACGGCACCTGGCCGATGGGCACAACCCGCTGGGAAAAACGCAATATTGCCGAAGCGATCCCTATCTGGAAAGAAGAGCTGTGCACCCAGTGCAACCACTGCGTCGCGGCCTGCCCGCACTCCGCCATTCGCGCCAAAGTGGTGTCCCCAGAAGCGTTGGCTGCCGCACCGGAAAGTCTGCACTCGCTGGATGTAAAATCCCGCGATATGCGTGGCCAGAAATATGTTCTTCAGGTGGCGCCGGAAGACTGTACCGGCTGTAACCTGTGCGTCGAGGTGTGCCCGGCGAAAGATCGTCAGGATCCGTCAATCAAAGCCATCAATATGATGTCGCGTCTGGAACATGTTGAAGAAGAGAAAGTGAATTATGATTTCTTCCTCGACCTGCCTGAAATCGATCGCAACAAGCTGGAACGCATTGACATTCGTACCTCGCAACTCATCACCCCGCTCTTTGAGTACTCCGGGGCGTGCTCAGGCTGCGGTGAAACGCCGTATATCAAACTGCTTACCCAGCTTTACGGCGACCGGATGCTGATTGCCAACGCGACGGGCTGTTCGTCCATCTACGGGGGTAACCTGCCGTCCACGCCTTATACCACCGACGCGAATGGTCGCGGTCCGGCGTGGGCAAACTCGCTTTTCGAGGATAACGCAGAATTTGGTCTGGGGTTCCGTCTGACGGTCGATCAGCACCGCGCCCGCGTAATGCGTTTGCTGGCACAGTTTGCCGATAAGATCCCGGCGGAACTGAATGACGCGCTGCATGCGGAGGCCACACCTGACGTTCGTCGTGCCCAGGTTGCTGAACTGCATAACGCGCTTCAGGGTACTGAGGGGGCTGAACAACTGCTGACCGATGCGGACGCGCTGGTAGAAAAATCTGTCTGGCTGATTGGCGGTGACGGATGGGCCTATGATATTGGGTTTGGTGGTCTTGACCATGTCCTGAGCCTGACCGAAAACGTCAATATTCTGGTGCTCGATACTCAGTGTTATTCCAACACCGGCGGACAGGCATCAAAAGCAACGCCATTGGGTGCGGTCACGAAATTTGGTGAGCATGGCAAGCGCAAGGCGCGGAAAGATCTGGGCGTCAGCATGATGATGTATGGACACGTCTACGTCGCGCAGATTTCACTGGGCGCGCAGCTTAACCAGACGGTGAAAGCCATACAGGAAGCGGAGGCGTATCCTGGCCCGTCGCTGATCATCGCCTACAGCCCGTGTGAAGAGCATGGCTACGATCTGGCGCTCAGTCACGACCAGATGCGTCAGCTCACCGCTACCGGCTTCTGGCCGCTGTACCGCTTTGATCCGCGCCGTGCCGATGAAGGGAAATTACCGCTGGCGCTGGATTCGCGTCCGCCATCAGACGCGCTTGCCGAAACCTTACTTCAGGAGCAGCGTTTCCGCCGACTGAACGCCCAACAGCCAGAAGTAGCGGAGCAGCTATGGAAGGATGCGGCAGCAGATCTTCAGAAACGATATGACTTCCTGGCGCAACTGGCAGGGAAAGCCGAAAAATCGACCAGTGATTAATCCCTGTGCCCGGCTTGTCCGGGCATTTTTTTGCCAGAAAAAAAGCCCGATGCACGTGCACCGGGCTAATCCAGAAGATCGGTGAAAATTGCCTCAATGTTCTGAGAAATATTCACATGAATTATGGATGAAGAAATCTTAAAGGCATATAACGGCGTGGAGATTACCCTATTTCACTCATGATTAATAATTTTTATTTTGTATTGATTCCAACAACTCATTCACTGCATCAATCGCTATTTCAATCGCATCATTTGGTTTAGATTTTACTTAACCCGTAACAATTATAATTTATTCATCCGCCGCCAGAGTGATTTAGCATGGGACACCTTTCCAGCCCGGAAAGTTCACTAAGCAATAAAAAAATAACTGCAAAGGAATAATCAAAATGCAAAGAAAAGTACTGGCACTGATGATCCCCGCTCTGTTAATGGCTGGAGCAACCCACGCAGCTGAAATTTATAATAAAGACGGCAATAAACTGGATCTGTATGGCAAAGTAGATGGTCTGCATTATTTCTCTGACGACACATCTAAAGATGGCGACCAAACCTATATGCGTCTGGGCTTCAAAGGTGAAACCCAAATCAACGACATGATGACCGGCTTCGCACAGTGGGAATACAACATTCAGGCAAACAACACCGAAGGGTCTGACAATCAGTCCTGGACGCGTCTGGCCTTCGCGGGTGTGAAGTTTGGTGACTACGGCTCCTTCGATTATGGCCGTAACTATGGCGTCCTGTACGACGTGGAAGGCTGGACCGATATGCTGCCAGAATTTGGTGGCGACTCTTATACTAACGCCGATAACTTCATGACTGGTCGTGCAAACGGCGTGGCGACCTATCGTAACACCGACTTCTTTGGTCTGGTGCAGGGTCTGGACTTCGCGGTGCAGTATCAGGGTAATAATGAAGGTAACAACTGCGACGAGAATTTCTGCTCTACCAATGAAGGGACCAACAACGGTCGTGATACACGTCATGAGAATGGTGACGGTTACGGTATATCTGCGACATATGATTTCGGCATGGGCTTCAGCGCGGGTGCGGCATATGCCTCTTCTGACCGTACCAACGATCAGGTGAATTACACCACTGCGGGCGGCGACACTGCGGATGTCTGGACCGCTGGCCTGAAATACGACGCCAACAATATTTACCTGGCGGCAATGTATTCCGAAACCCGTAATATGACGCCGTACGGTGACAATGCGGATGCGGTGGCAAACAAAACCCAGAACTTTGAAGTGACCGCACAATATCAGTTTGACTTCGGCCTGCGTCCGGCTATTTCGTATTTACAGTCCAAAGGTAAAGATCTGGGCAATGGCCAGGACGATAAAGATCTGGTGAAATATGCTGATGTAGGTGCTACCTACTATTTCAACAAAAATATGTCCACCTATGTTGATTATAAAATCAACCTGCTGGATGAAGATGATTCATTCTACAAAAACAATGGCATCGGCACCGATGACATCGTAGCGTTAGGTCTGGTTTACCAGTTCTAATCCCGTTAGCCCGCAGCGATCTGCGGGCTAATTTTTTATCTCTGTTTCGCCTCTTCTTTGCGGAAAGAGAGATAGCCAATTACCCCGCTGTCGCCATCCGCAGGATGATTTACTCCATCCATTACCACCACCTCCGGGAAGTCGAAAGGCGTGACATTTTCCAGACAGGCGACATTCACACCATATTCATTGGGATTGGAACGCCGCTGATGGAACGTATAAATACCGCAGATCGAGCAGAAGAAATGGCGCGCCGTGCCGGTGTTGAAACGGTACTCTGTGAGCGCATCCGCGCCCTGCGTCACCTTAATGCCCGTTAATGGCGCGGAAACCACTACCGCTCCACGCATCCTGCAAAATGAACAGCTACATCGACGTGCGGTATTCAGGCCGTCCGTCAGCTCAACTGTAAATTTCACCGCCCCACAATGACACTGTGCAAGACGAATGTCAGCCATCGTTTATACCCCTTTTCTCACTAACTCAGCGGCTTTTAGAAAAACCTCATCTTCGACACCATCTCCCTTCTGTCTGCCGAGCCTCACCAGCTCATCGACAATACTTTCACGGTTGATGATCTTCTGCGATGAAACCAGCCCAATTACGGCAGCGCCAATCGCCAGCCCAACTAATCCTGTTTGCTCGTCTTTATTCTTCATAGAAGTGCTCCCTTGTCCCTCTCAAAAAGCGTAGCAGGAGTACTGTAAAACACGCTGGCACGCAGGTATGAGATCCGTGCTTTATCGCCCGGCAAAACAGGGGATCGGTCATCAGACAATGTTGACGAGGATAGGGTTGATAGCGGTGCCGTAATTTAGGTTAAAACCGCCTTCGTGAAGGCGGCTTGTCATCACTCTGGATCTTTATCACCTGATTCAGGCGCTGAGCCAGGATCATCTTTCGGTTTTTTTCCATCCTTTTCCGGGTTTTCCGGGCTGGGGTTATAATCAGGATGGTCACCATTAACGGGACGGTCAGTCATTTTCACCTCCGTTTTTACTGCGTAAGCTGTAAGTGTAGACAACCCTTCAGTCTTAACCAAACTTCTCCTGTGGGGCTCATTTGTAAATCGTGCTGGCATTCGTCGCTGCAATCCGTACCATACACGGCACACTTTCGCATGCTGGTTTTTACCGGCAGCCGCAAACCCGTCTTTAAATGCTAACCAGATGGGGCACGAAAATGCGCTGATGGTGTATGAAATCTATGCTACATGGATAGAAGAGATGAACACGAAGCTGACGCTTTGAAGTCGTTTTCCTCACCCTGTGCCCCATTTAAGATCTGAGTAACGTATAAATGCAACAAAATCAAGAAATTAACAAAAAAGAACAATACAACCTGAATAAACTGCAAAAGCGACTGCGCCGTAACGTGGGCGAAGCCATTGCAGACTTCAACATGATTGAAGAAGGCGATCGCATCATGGTCTGCCTGTCGGGCGGTAAAGACAGCTATACCATGCTGGAGATCCTGCGCAATCTTCAGCAAAGCGCACCGGTGAACTTTTCCCTGGTCGCGGTTAACCTCGATCAAAAACAGCCTGGCTTCCCGGAGCATATCCTGCCTGAATACCTGGAAAACCTGGGCGTTGAGTACAAAATCGTAGAAGAGAATACCTACGGCATTGTTAAAGAGAAGATCCCAGAGGGCAAAACGACCTGCTCGCTCTGCTCACGTTTACGTCGCGGCATTCTGTACCGCACCGCAACTGAACTGGGCGCCACCAAAATTGCGCTTGGTCATCACCGGGACGACATTCTGCAAACGCTGTTTCTGAATATGTTCTACGGCGGCAAAATGAAGGGAATGCCACCGAAGCTGATGAGCGATGACGGCAAACACATCGTGATCCGCCCACTCGCCTACTGCCGCGAGAAAGACATTGAGCGTTTCTCTCAGGCCAAAGCCTTCCCTATCATTCCATGCAATCTGTGCGGCTCACAGCCGAACCTGCAACGTCAGGTCATTGGCGACATGCTGCGTGACTGGGATAAACGCTATCCGGGCCGCATCGAAACCATGTTCAGCGCCATGCAGAACGTGGTGCCTTCGCACCTCGCGGATGTTGAACTGTTCGATTTCAAAGGGATTAACCACGGATCAGAGGTGGTAAATGGCGGGGATCTGGCGTTTGACCGGGAAGAGATCCCGATGCAACCTGCTGGCTGGCAGCCAGAGGAAGAAGATGCGCAATTCGATGAACTGCGCCTGAACGTGGTAGAAGTCAAATAACCTGACCGCGTCTCAGATATCGTTTCTGAGACGCTTTCAAGCTTACTTCAGGAGCCGAACGCGGCAGGTTTTCCCTTTAATCTTCCCGCCCTGCAACTGTTTCCAGGCCTTATGCGCAACCGCCTGGCGAACCGCTACGTAAACATGTGCAGGATGGACCGTGATCTTGCCAATATCTGCCCCGTCGAGACCGATATCCCCTGTTAATGCCCCCAGAACGTCACCGGGACGCATTTTAGCCTTTTTACCGCCGTCGATGCACAGCGTGGCCATTTCCGCCGCCAGCGGAGCAATACTGATATTACCTGGGGCACTCACCCAGTTAAGTTTCAGTTGCAGCATTTCCGCAAGAATATTGGCGCGTTGCGCCTCTTCAGGTGCACAAAAGCTGATGGCGAGACCACTGTTACCCGCACGTGCGGTACGCCCGATACGGTGGACATGCACTTCCGGATCCCATGCCAGTTCGAAATTGACCACCAGCTCAAGCGATTTGATATCCAGGCCACGGGCAGCGACATCCGTTGCAACCAGCACGCGAGCGCTGCCGTTAGCGAAACGTACCAGCGTCTGATCGCGATCGCGCTGTTCCAGATCGCCATGCAGCGATAATGCGCTCTGCCCGGCGTCATTCAGGGCATCACACACCGCCTGACAATCTTTTTTGGTATTACAGAACACCACGCAGGACGCAGGCTGGTGTTGGCTCAGCAACTTTTGCAGCAGTGGAATTTTGCCCTGCTGCGATGTCTCGAAGAACTGCTGCTCAATCGCTGGCAACGCATCGACAGTATCAATTTCAATGGTCAGGGGGTTCTTTTGCACACGCCCGCTGATCGCCGCAATGGCCTCTGGCCAGGTGGCAGAAAAGAGCAGCGTCTGACGTGTGGCTGGCGCAAAGCGGATCACTTCGTCAATCGCATCGCTGAAGCCCATGTCCAGCATGCGGTCAGCTTCATCCATCACCAGCGTTTGCAGTGCATCGAGTGAAACGGTGCCTTTTTGCAGGTGATCAAGCAGACGCCCCGGCGTGGCCACAATGATATGCGGCGCATGCTGAAGGGAATCGCGCTGCGCACCGAACGGTTGCCCGCCGCAGAGCGTTAAAATTTTGGTGTTAGGCAAAAAACGCGCCAGGCGACGCAACTCCCCCGCGACCTGGTCGGCCAGCTCACGCGTCGGGCAGAGTATCAGGGACTGGGTCTGAAACAGGGTTGCATCAATGTGTTGTAACAGGCCCAGACCGAATGCAGCCGTTTTTCCACTGCCGGTTTTCGCCTGCACGCGCACGTCACGGCCTTCGAGGATGGCCGGCAGAGCGGCGGCCTGGACGGGGGTCATAGTCAGGTAGCCCAACTCATTCAGGTTAGACAGTTGGGCTTCAGGCAGAACGTTCAGCGTGGAAAAAGCGGTCACAATATACTCTCGTGGTGATGATTGCAGTCAGATGGCGCGTATCCTCGCAGATCTCCGCTAACGATGCGACAATTTAATCGGTTCTTCATCCGGTGGCGGATCTGGCATCGGCTGCGGACGTGGGACAGGATCGGGTATCGGCGTCGGATCGGTGGGCACCGGATCGGACTGCCAGGTGTTCAGGCGTTGCAGGGCAAGTAGCATACTCATCTTTTCCTCCTGATTAGGGTGCTGACCCCTAAAGGGTAGACGCAGATAAACAGGAGGCAAAAAAAAGCCGACTATGAAGTCGGCGTCGTACGAATCAATTGTGCTATGCAGTAATTCAAAAAAAGGAAGTAAGACAATATGGAGCGCAACGCCCATCGCTTGACGTTGCATTCACCTGCGGGAGTAATATTGCACCTAACATGGTCGGAGTTTATTGACTTCGCTCAATTAAAATGTCGTTTTGAAGCACCCGATTCGTTTGAAAATGCGTAATTTTACAGCCATTTACTACGATGCAACCACCATGCAACACCCCCAATCAAAACCACTAACATGACGCAAAACGTGGTGAAGCCATAGTGATATTCACCGCCGGGGATCCCGCCGAGGTTCACGCCAAACAGCCCTGTTAAGAACGTACTCGGTAAAAAGACCATCGCCATCAGCGACATGGTGTACGTTCTCCTGGCTAACGACTCCTGCATCACCTGCGCAATCTCGTCCGCCATGACTGCCGTTCGGGCGATACACGAGTCAATCTCGTCCAGACCACGTCCCAGCCGGTCTGCGATATCCTGCATTCTGCGGCGCTGATCGTCGTTCATCCAGCTCATGCGTTCGCTGGCCAGTCGCGCATAAACGTCGCGCTGCGGGGTCATATAGCGGCGCATCACGATAAGCTGCTTACGCAGCAACGCCAGAAAACCACGTGGGGGGATTTGCTGATCGAGCAGATTATCTTCCAGATCGATGATTTTATCGTGGAGTTCTTCTATAAACTCGCTGGCATGATCGGTCAGCGCATCACACACATCCACCAGCCAGCTGCCGCAATCCGTAGGCCCCGTTCCCTCTTTCAGGTCGTTAATGACGTCATCCAGCGCGAGCACTTTTCGCTGGCGGGTGGAAACAATCAGCCGTTCATCCATATAGACGCGCATTGCCACCAGCTGATCAGGTCGTTCATCCGTACTGCCGTTTATACATCGCAGCGTAATTAACGTGCCTTCACCCATCCGGCTGACGCGGGGTCTGAGGCTTTCTCCCGCCAGCGCATCCCGAACGTTGTTGGGCAATAGCGGCGTGGACGCGAGCCACTCGGCGCTGTCCGGGTGCGTGTAGTTGAGGTGCAGCCAGCATGGATGTTCGCTGTCGATGTGATCCTGATCTTCAAGCGGCCTTGCGCCGCCACGTCCATCAAACACCCATGCAAAAACTGCGTCCGGTACGTTAACCTCAGACCCTTTAATGCTCTCCACAGCGCCTCCACCGTTTTATCTCTTTCGGTGTCAGTCTAGCTTTCGCCGGAGGTTAAGCAATAATTATGTGAGGCATCGTCCTGAATACGCTCAGGAATTCACCGCCCATTCGCGGCTACTTAACGCATTGTCAGTCACGTACTCATTTTCAAGACGGAAATTGCGGGTTCGTGTCTGGAGTTCAATCACCTGATTGCGCAGTACATCGGACGAACCATTGAGTTCTTCAACCATCGACACGTTGCTCTGCGTGACGCGTTCCAGCTCTGACAATGCCTGCGTAATTTGTGAAATGCCTTTTTCCTGTTCTGATGTTGAGGCGGAGATTTCATCCATCAATCTGCTTACATTGCCCGAACCGGTAACAATGTCATGCATGTTTTTTTCGGCTTCAGAGACCACGTTCACGCCCTGCGTTACGTTATGGCTGGTGACTTCAATCAAGGACTTGATATTTTTTGCCGCTTCGGCGCTACGATGCGCCAGGCTTCTGACCTCACCAGCCACCACAGAAAACCCTTTACCATGATCCCCCGCTCTTGCCGCTTCAACGGCGGCGTTAAGCGCCAGAATATTGGTCTGGAAAGCGATACCGTCAATCAGCGAGATAATCTCTGTCATTTGCTGGGCGCAGTCGGTAATCGACTGCATATTGTTCGCAACCTGCCCCATTAACTCTCCGCCTTTACGCGCCTGCAACGTCGCGATATTCGCCTGCTCGCTGGCTAAACGGGTATTGTCGGCATTATTTTTTGTACTGGCAGCCATCTGTTCCATACTGGCTGCCGTTTGTACCAGCGAAGCTGACTGCTGTTCTGTTTTAACGGAAAGCTGCGCGCTGCGTGAAGAGAGTTGATCTGAAAGGGTCATCGCGGTTTGCGAGGAGGCGCGGATCTCACGGACCAGCGTTGCAATATTGCTGGAGAGACTATTAATCCCCGGGATCAGTCGTCCCGCGCAGTTGTTGCCAAATTCAGGGATCGACACGCCCAGTTTGCCTGACGTCACTTCTTCAATACTTTTTTTCACAGTATTGATCGGCGTCACAAGATATTTTGTCATATACGCCCAAAGTAAAAATAAGGCGATGCATTGTACAACAATGACGGCAATAAAAAGCGAGGAACTTCGTGAGAATAGCGCGATAACTCCGTCACTTACCAAAAACACACATAAAAGGAAATAGAGAATAAACGTTCTGACACTAATATTTCTTAGCATACATTTTCCTGGGGCTTTATATTTTGGTGGGCATTAAGGGTTATAGCATTGCCACCAGAATTTGTCCTCACGTTCATCGTCGGTTTGTTGTTTTGCAGTTTGATGTGTGGAGTTTGACTTAAGGAAGGGATAAAGCGTGTTTTATGGTAAACACCCAGCTTGTAATTTGGTTATTATCTCCCCTTCAATATTAACATGTATATATTTTAGGAGGGATACCGTAGGACAGCATTGTTTAGCGATGCTTAATAAGTTAACGTAGTTAATATATGATATTAACTACGTTAGCGCGTAGCCTCCCGTTAGGGTGGCTTAAGATCAGGCCAGGCAGTCGACAGTCTGGAAAAAATAGTCCTCAGTCATAAGGACATTCTCTTTTGCACTTTGATATTCGCGACGAATATACCAGCCTGTTTCAGGTGCCATGCTTAAATGATATATCCTTTCCTCCGATATACTGCCGGGCGCATAAATACGCATTGTCATACACCCCTTCTCTGCTCCCCGAATCATCTGTTCTGGCAGAATACTGACGCTGCGATCTCCATTTTGCAGACTGATTGTCGTGATAGCATAACGACATATACTGCTATTGAGGCTATAGCCAACCGTACTTAAATCGGTAATATGTTTTTTTGATAAAATTACGTCAATACCTGAACCGTCAAACCACGCCATGATCTGCTGTGCAAGGTCATCCATCCGCTGACAAAATGCCCTGACTTCGGCTTCAGCTGTATTAATATAAATCGGTTTATCCCCGTTATTTTGCTGCACTTTCTTAAAAAAACGCTCTCTTGCTGACATGTTAACTCCGTGTTTTCGCCAGTCTCATTGTTCTTTTTTGTGCTTCAGCAGGGCGTAGCTGGCAATCAACTGCTGAAGATGTTGTTCGGTCTGGTTTTGCTGCGCTGCTGACAGGGGTTGCCCGGCCGGTAAAGCAGAGAGCAGACGAAGCTGCTCCTCAAGCGGAACGGTATGGCCAAAGGACTGCGACATGGCAAACACGGCTGATTTCAGTTCACTCACCGTCATGTACTTCCCCTTCTGCTCATCCAGCGCGTTCAGCTTGGTCGTCAGCTGCTGTAACTGCGTCATACCCTCATGCCAGCCATTGAGATCGGACTTTGCAAGCGCGTTAAGACTCATCTGCTTCTGCCACTGTTGCGCCAGGGGTTTAGCCTCTTCCGGCCACAGCGTCAGCGCCTGCTGCACCAGACGGTCGCCGTAGCTTACTGCCCAGTCTGGTTTTAACTGTAAAAGTTGCGCTAACAGCTGCTGCGTCTTACTGATCCCCAGTTCAGGTGACGGTGACGTTTGTTGCAGCGCCTGCAACTGCGCTGTAGAGAGTCCTTCAGGTAAAGGAGCCAGAGTCGCAGCCAGCTGCATTTGCGCCGAATCTGCCGCATGCATCATCTGCCATCCCCCTACGACAACACTGGCAGCCACCAGCATGGTCAACATACCCGCAGCAAATGGTTTCCACTGCTTAACGGGCACCGAAGGCTCTTTAACCACCTCAACATGCGGCAACGGCTCGGGCTGAACTACATAAACCCATTTACTACGCTCTGTCGGTTCGGTGAGGTGAAGTTCCGCAGCCTCCACCGCGTCACCGGGCAGGGTTACGCCTGTATTTTCGCTATTTTCGAGACGTACTGCTGCGTTTTGCATCATCGTGCGCAGCGCATCAAGCTGAGCAGCATGCTTAAGTTCGAGACGATGCAACACGTCACTCAGAGTGTTCAGATGCTCCTCAGCCAGATATAGCTGCCGTAAATCGGCATACGTCAACGTCAGCGTCCGTACCACCTGTTGCAGCCGTTTACTCAGTGCACTGAGGATTTCGACTCGCGCATGAACAGGCTGTGGCCAGAGGTTCCCCCACTGGCGGACGACCAGTGCAGCCATTAACGCCAGTCCTTCATTCATGCCGTAGAGACCGGCCAGATGCGTGCGGGTGAGCGTATACCAGGCAGCCGTTTGTAGCTCCACACCGTTATGCTCGAACAGTGACAGGCAGAGCGTTTCCGCGTGTTGCCAGTTAACATCCGGGCGTGCCGGATGGGTGAGCTTGTTCATTTCATCGCGCAAGGCGGCGTAATCCGTAAGCGTGCGCGGATCTCCGCCGGTTTTAAGTTGGCGTTCAGAATGTATTGTCATAACCGTTTTAACCTGAGTAATCACTAGATTGCGGCACGTGTATCGAGGTATTGCTGGTGTTTAAGATGACGGATTAATACCCTGCCTTCCGGCATAAATTCCGTACCGTAGCGCACCAGACCGACGCCCTTCAGCTCCGCGTCAATGGCGTAGCGGAGTTCACCGGGCCGTATCTGTTCCTGCATCACCACGTTAATTTTGCTCAGGCGCGGCTCGTATTTCAGCAACACGGCCGACAGCGTGGTAATCAGTTCGTGGGCGGTGCCGGGCATACCCTGGAGGATTTTTGTCATATCCGGCAGGCCGTAGTCCGGCAGGTGGGCCAGCGTACCCGCGCGACTGTTGAGGATTCGCTGCATGTTATCGAGTACCGATAAAATCACCTGGTTCTGTTCGCTGACCTGGCTCAGGCTCAGGCCGCCTGAAAAATTACCACTCAGCATTTCATAAAGCGATGGCGTGTTGTGTCCCTGTGGCATCAGTCATCCTCCAATGGCAATAACGTCAGGTGGTTATTCCCGGCCTCCAGAATGCGCGGCTTATCCGGATCAAGATCTTCACGTTTTAGAACCTGCTTCCAGGTATTTTTGACCATGTCCGGGTGGCGGAATAGGCCAACTACCGCGACAAACTGCGCTTCGTCTTCCATTGGCATATCAAGATTCGTATCACCGCCCGGTTTTACGACCACATCGCGGGTCGCCAACAGGTCAGTTTCAAGCATGGCTTCGCCATCTTTCAGGAGTTGCTGGTAAACCGTTTTATCGAAGGTTTTGCGGTCTTTTAGCTGATAAATACGAACTACCACCGGCTCGGAGAGTGAATTACTCTCGCGGGTATCGGTGTTGAGCGCCTCACGCGCCGTAAAATCCAGGTGCAGTACCTTAATCTTTTTGTAGAACACAGCGTTAAATGCCGATTTGGTGCCATCGGCGATACCCTGCGTCACCCCGCAACCCGTCAGGCTGAATGCCAGCAGAGCAGGTAGCCAGCAAGCTGGTTTAATTAAATTTGTACGTAACACGTCGGTTTCCTTGTTGTTTTATTGCTGGCTTCAGGCCGGTGTAATAGCCCAGTTCCGTCGTAAAGGTCGGTGGGATATCGTCTGAAAGCTCCCCCTCCTCAGCGCCCAGCACGCCATTCATCCCGAGCCAGAAAGGACCTTCGCCAAGCGGCGGAACGGCCAGCAGTCGGGTGCGGGTGGTCAGGGTGATCTTTGCCTTAAAACGCCAGCCGAGCCAGACACGAAGCATCACCAGAAAGTCCTGATACAGCAGACCGTCCGGCTTCCAGCCCTGTGCCTCCTGTTCATTATCCGTTGTAAGGGCAACCAGCAGTTGGCTACTCGCATCCATCGCTTCGTCACCCAGTGGCGTATTGCCGTCCAGCAGAAAATCGTCGTCACCGTAAAAGCCCAGTGGCTGACCAATTTCCACCGGCCGCAGGCAGTACGGACTGACCCTCACGGTGGTATCCGGAGCCAGCAAAGTTACCAGCGCCTGCATGCCCTCCTGCGTTTTGCCCGGTTGCTGTAGGACACCCAACAGAGCCAGAAAACGGGATACCGGTGTGGCAATATGGTCTGCTGTACCGGGAATACCCAGCCCTACCAGGCCCAGCAGAGACTGCGAGATGCTGTCGGTACCACCGGGTTCAAAGGTGGCCGGATAGGAGTACTTACGCCAGATGCGGTAAAACTGTGTCAGGATGCGATGGCTGAAGATATCGAGGAAACCCTGTAATGCTTCATGCCCTTCGCGGCGCTGGGTGATGTCATCGAGATAGGCCGTCGGCAAGGGAGAGTCGACACCATACATCCCCATGAAAGTCGTGCGGATAAGCGGTGGTCTGCTGTCATCATCCTCGTCATATTCGACCGCCTTCAGTTCGCTGGCTGGGAACCCCATCCCCGGATGCGGCGCAAAGCGTACCGGGTCATCGCCCGGGTGACTGGTCGAGCCCATCAGAGGCATGCCCGGATTGCGCTTCTCCAGCAGTTGGCATAAACGGTAGAAGTTAATACGATGCAAGTCGGCTTCAAGCCGTGGGCTCAGCCGGGAATGCGGCGATTGTGCTTCTCTTCCCATTCCAGGCGTTCTCCGGTCGGTTGCAGAATGATAATCAGTCGGTTAAACAAATAGATGTCAGTGTAGAGCGCAAAGAATCGGCTCAGCATCTCGCCAAACAGGCAGATGTCGCCGCGTCCGGCAAAGCCATGGCTGTCCAGCGTGACTTCAATCTGCACGCCACGGACCAGGTAGCCCTGCTCAAAGCGCTCCGTTTCACTGTGCTTCACCTCGAGGATGGCTTCAAGGCGGCGGCGGTTCATCTCGCTGTCGGTCCATTCATACAGCGCCAGGGTGCCGCGCAGCACGTCGGCATTATCCATCATCGACAAAAAACCGCTGCCGAGGTGGCTCAGCACGCGCCAGTGGAAACGGTCCTGCGCCGGTGGGTAACAAGGCAGCGTCGGCGCACACAGGTTGCGCACGGCAATGCTGACCGAAGTGGTTTTCATCACCGTATCAAGCACGGTGCTTTGCAGCGCACGTCGTGGCAGTTGACCATTGGTACCGGTAAGCGTCAGCGACAGGCTTTCGTCTTCCGGGACGGTATGATTATCAAATGCTTCGCCGCCAAGGATGAGCCAGGTGTTATGCAGACCGGACGGACCGCGGCGCACGCGGGTGTGGTAGTGATATTCCGGTGCTTCATGACGCATCATTCCTCCCTTGTGACGGAAGCTCGAAAACGGCACGTAGGTATGCTGGCTCGACGACATCACTGAATCCACGGTGTATATCTCGGTATGGCCATCCTGCACGCGCATCGGGCGCAGCATGTATTCGGTTTGCAGAGAATTGAGCGTCAGCGGATCGGATTCCAGCGGGAACAGGTTAATGACCGGCACGCAATTCAGGCGCAGATGCTTTTCGCTAAAGCTGAAGTCATGTTCCCAGCGCTCCGCCAGCACCACGTCGATTTCGAACCACGGGAGATCAGCAGGAAAGGCAATGTTCTCCAGCCCGCGCAGCCCCGTGAACATGAATTTTTCGCGGAAGGTGAAGTACTCCAGCAGCAACTGGTAACCGCTGAAACTGCTGTCCCCCTTCGGCCAGAGCCTGTCATCATCACCAAATCCCAGTGCGGTGAAATACCCATCCATCGGCCTTCTGTCCGTGTCACCTGGCATGCGTAGCCACAGGCGCGCAGTGTTCATGGTAAAGGCTTCATGCATGGCGCAGGCCAGCGGCGCGTCAGCGTTGAAATAGAACGGGATCTGGCTGAGATCGACACGGCTCCAGTCAGCAAGATGGCTACAACTGAAGCGCAGGCTGATGACAGAACGCCCGTCAGGATCAGTCGACAGACGGGCATGCTCCAACGCCAGTGGCTGGAGGGTTATCTCTTTAGTTGTGGTGTAGCGACAACGCGTACCTTTTTCACCGATCGGCCGCGAATTGACCTCGAAACCTCTGGCAATACGCATCGGCTCTTTCATCTCACGCCAGTCAGGAGTGAACTCCACCACCGACATCGAGGGAATGGTGCGCAGGTAATGCGGCCACAACAGGCTGACCAACCCTTCAGTCAGTTCCGGCAAGTCGTCGTCAAGCTTCTCGCGCAGACGGCCCATCAGGAAGGCAAAGCCCTCGAACAGGCGCTCCACGTACGGGTCGCGCGCGCCCGCTTTATCGAGATTGAGCATTGCTGCCTGCTCCGGGTGAGCGCGGGCAAATTCTTCGCCAGCTTCCAGGAGGTAGCGCATTTCAGCGTCATAATGGCTTTGTTGAATAAATCGAACTTTTGCTGAGTTGAAGGATCAGATCACGCATCCTCCCGACAACACAGACCATTCCGTGGCAAAGCAAAAGTTCAGAATCACCAACTGGTCCACCTACAACAAAGCTCTCATCAACCGTGGCTCCCTCACTTTCTGGCTGGATGATGAGGCGATTCAGGCCTGGTATGAGTCGGCAACGCCTTCATCACGAGGAAGGCCCCAGCGCTATTCTGATCTCGCCATCACCACCGTTCTGGTGATTAAACGCGTATTCCGGCTGACCCTGCGGGCTGCGCAGGGTTTTATTGATTCCATTTTTGCCCTGATGAACGTTCCGTTGCGCTGCCCGGATTACACCAGTGTCAGTAAGCGGGCAAAGTCGGTTAATGTCAGTTTCAAAACG
>OJWP01000004.1_pt1 | contig 104932 bp, 99 predicted proteins | sample 1600341 | NCBI WGS metagenome assembly OJWP01 (sample SAMN04436651, study PRJEB24849) | human gut metagenome | biome: human gut; feature: NICU; material: stool | host: Homo sapiens | place: USA: Saint Louis, MO | collected 2010-03-24
AATACCTTAAAGCATCGATGATAGTTTCCTCTTTTTCCGGTATGCATTGTGGAATAAACTAATTCTCTTTTTCCAATTTATTATAATGCTCCCTCAGTACAATACCAAATTTCTTTTTAATCTGTGCAATAAAATGTGTCGAAACCTTTAAATCAAACTTTTTCAACATTTATATTCCTTGATTGTTTTACTTTCAGCACTTGTCAAATCGAGCCTATTAAGCTTAATTTATCCATCTATATGCTTATCGACATCGAGTTTGGACAAAAGTACTACGCACTCAGCAGTTCGCTGTTACCGTATCGTTTAGTCGTAAACTCCTTACTCTACGACGGCTATCCCATGGGCAGAACATCTGCTTCTACTTCGCTGATGCCTCAGCTCGTACAAGCAGTGATACCGCCTCGACATGATGCGTTTGTGGGACTCAAAAGGTTTGGGTGAACCTTTTGAGGTTTAACAGCGTTTCACTAACAAACTCACACACTCAACATGATGCGTTTGAGGAAACAAGTCTACAGGCTGGACTTTCTTCAATTCATATCCTAATTCTTGGTAGAGTTTGATATCACGCGCCATGGTTGCGACATTACATGAAATATAAGCAATGCGGTCTGCTCCTGTTTGGGCGCTTGCTTTGATAAAGCTTTCGGTCAATCCCTTGCGTGGGGGATCAACCAAGATAACGGTTGGTTGGATGCCTTCCTTGAGCCAATTCTTCATTGCATTTTCAGCTGTGTCGCAGACATAGTGGGCATTTGTGATATTGTTTAATGCAGCATTCTTCTGGCTATTCTCAACTGCTTCTGGGATGACCTCAACTCCATAGACTTCCTTAACATGTTTCGCAACAGAGAGGCCAATCGTTCCAATGCCAGAATAAGCGTCGATCACCACATCATTTTCCCTTAACTCTGCAAAGTCAATAGCTGTCTGATAAAGCTTCTCTGCCATTTCAGTATTGACCTGATAAAAAGCTGGCCCAGCGATTTGGTAGTCATTTCCCAACATCTGATCGGTAACATAGTCTTGGCCGTACAGTGTCCGCCATTCTTTCCCGAAAATAGCATTGGTATTTTGGTCGTTGATATTTTGCATGACAGACACAATCTCTGGGAACTGCTTGATGATTTGTTCGATCAACTGTTCAACACGGAAAACTTTAGGACGAGTTGTCACTAAAATGACCATGATTTGTCCTGAGTAGTGCCCGCGTCTCACAACGAGGTTCCGAATCAAGCCAGACTGCTCCTTTTCATCATAAGGCTTCAAATCAAAACGACGGAGCAGATCTCGAAGAGCCACCACGACTTGGTCAATGACAGGATCTTGAATAAAGAAATCTTCAAGGGGCATAAGGTCATGCGAATTCTTACGGAAAAAGCCAGTTTCCAAGACACCATTCACTCGACGAACAGGCACCTGCGCCTTATTTCGATACTTGACTGGATTCACCATACCAAGCGTTTCAGCAACTTCTACATCCGAAATTCCTGCAATCTTGTAGAGACTATCCTTGACTTGCTTGCTTTTAAACTTGAGCTGCTCTGGATAGGCTAGATGCCCCAAATCAGCGATACCTGAGAGTAGATAAGCTAGGTCAAGGTCTTGGTTACGATGTGGAGAATGTGTAAGGTATTCTTCAACTTTCCCATAGCCAATCTTTTTATTGACCTTGAGGACTCGCATAAGGATTTTTTCAGTCGGTAGAGCATTTTCTACAAAGAAAACCAGGCCATCGACCTTGGCCACTCCTGCTCCCTCATGTGTCAAATCCACAATTTCAACTTCTACAATATCATTTTTCTTTAACATATTTTTCTCTTTCTGCTTTATCGCTCTGCCATTTCCAAAAAGAAAAGGTAGAAACTTGTCCTACCTTCCATTATATCATAGATATCTATCTCAAGCCCATTTGCTGTAATTTAGCCTTATAGGCTTCAAAGTCGATCAAGAGGCCTTGGCCACCGTACATGTCATAGGCATCTTGCCAGTCACCTAAGTCAGGAATGGTGACACGTTCAACTCCACTAGCTGCCCCACTCAAGAGAGACCAGCTATTGGTCAAAGGGAAAGTGTAAGGTAGATTTGTAGAGGTCATTGCATAGACCTTACCCAAAGCCTCTGAGCCTGAAAAGAGTTTCATTGGATTTTTGGATTGCTGAATCACTGCTGTCAATACTTCCTGCTGGCGACGAGTCCGACCAAAGTCACCTTCGTCGTCCTTACGAAAACGCGCATAGTTGAGCAAGGTTCTGCCATCCATCTGTTGCGGACCGACTTTAATCGTTTGATTGGGAACCACGCCATCCTTCATATTGAGATCATCTGGGACTTCTACTTCCGTTACAGGCTGGCCATCAATCGTTGAAAATTGAGCATTCATAGCAACGCCTTCTGGAAAGAGCGTGTCAATAGCTGTCGCAAAGGTTGAAAAGTCTACCAGAGCATAGTATTTGATATTGATATCAAAATTATCCTTGAGCATTTCACGCACCAATTCTGCCCCCTGGTGATTATTTTGCTCACCAATGGTATAGGCTGAGTTGAGCTTCTGATCATACTCGCCGGGCTGACTGACACCTTCAATATTAACGAGAGTATCCCGCATAAAGCTGACTAATTTCAGTTTCTTATCTTTGCCCCCAACATTGAGAACCATGATGGTATCAGTTCTCGTTTCGTCAGAAGTCTGCCCAACACGACCATCTGTCCCTAAAATAAGGATATTGGTTCCATTTGGACTATCTTCACCATGAAAGACTTCAGCTGTTGGTTTATTTTCAGCTGGTACTGACCAGACTCCTTTAATAAACATGACAAGCATTCCAGCCAATACGAGAACGATAAAAGTAAGCAACCATTTCAAAACGCGACCAAAGGTCCATTTTTTCTTGCGTTTTTTGGGTTTCTTTTCCTCTCCCTCGGGACCTGAGTCAGTCTGACTTGGCTTTTCTATTCGCCGTTTTTTAGGCCTCTCAGCTTTTTCAGTCTGTTGCCGATCTTTTCTGCGGCTTGTTCTATTTGGGTAAACAGGTAAAGAGTCTTCCAACTTGTCAGAAACAGGTTTTTCCTCTTCTCTGTAGCTAGGCTCAAAAATTTCTCCCTGAGCCTTACGCATCAGATAGTTATATTCTTCCTGTTCCCGCTCGTTTAAGTAATGAAAGTTTTTATATAAATAATCTAAACGTAATTGTTCATGATGGCTCAGATTGTCTTGTTGTTTCGCCATATTTCCCCCGACATTTATGCAATAAGATGGACACTATACTGTCCTAAAATTTTATAAGTAATTCCGATGGCTGTTAATTCTTCCAGAGCAAATTGGAGCAGAGACTCCTGTTCACCATTGACATCAATGATAAAGAAATATTCTCCCAGTGCTGTCTTTAGAGGTCGACTTTCAATCTTGGTCAAGTCAATCCCTCGCCAAGCAAAGACAGACAAGGCCTTATAGAGAGCACCCGGTATATTGTCCGGCAAAGTCAATCCCAAGGTCTTTTTGGGAGCAAGTTTTTCTAAAGCGAACTCCGGTCTCTTACAACCTAAAACCCAAAAACGTGTGAAATTTTCACTCATTTCTTGGATATCTCTTGCCACAAGTTGCAAGCCATACTCCTCAGCAGCCGTTTCTGGTGCAATAGCAGCATAAGGCTCCTCTGGATGTTTTGCTACTAGACGCGCTGCTGCAGCTGTACTAGCAGTAACTTCCAACTGAACGTATGGATAATGCTCCTGAATATAAGTCTTAGACTGAGCAAGAGCTTGTGGGTGAGAAAAGATTGTCTCTATCGGTCCATCAGTCTGACAGGCTAGGAGCTGCTGCTTAATTGGTTGAATCAACTCTGCTACAGCTTGAATCTGCGCCTGATGAAAAAGATAATCCAAAGTCTCGTGAACACTGCCCTCAATCGAATTTTCAACTGGAACAATTGATAGGTCTACCTGACCTCTTTCATAAGCCTTGATGACTTCTGTGATGTTTGGATAGGGCTCTAAATGTGCTTCTGGAAAAGCCTTCTGAGCCACTTGATGAGAAAAAGAGCCCTTGGGCCCAAGATAGCCTACAAGCATCGAATCATCTCCGCAATTTCTTCTGGTGTTCTTCCTTCCACATCAATAATATGCGTGGCAACTTCTTCGTAGAGAGGCAAACGCTCTTCAAATATTTTCTTAAATTCTTCTCGTGTGTTGTTTAAGTAGAGTGGGCGCTGCATGGCAAGATCATTCTCAATGCGCTGATACAGAGTATCAAAATCCACTCGTAGATAAATATTGTATGGATTCTTTTCAAGTAGGTCTCGGTTATGTGGATTGACCACAATTCCTCCACCAGGAGAAATGATTTCAGCCTGGTTCGTCAATAAATTCTCTAGCATCTCTGCTTCGATCTTTCGAAATGCGTCCTCACCTTTTACGGCAAAAAAATCATTGATTGACATACCAATCTGATTAACAATCAGCTCATCCATATCATGAAAATTGGGATCCAGAAGGCGACCGACAGTAGTCTTGCCTGCCCCCATAAATCCTAATAAAATTTTAGACATTCACTAAGTCCTCCAAATGAGCAAAAAAGTCTGGATAGCTGGTATTGATTGCTTCTGCCCTCTCAAGCTCCACGTTTCCATCTTTTACTAAAAGTGCTGCAATGGCGGTCATCATACCGATACGATGGTCTCCATATGTATGAACAGAAGCTCCTTTTAAAGACGTTTTTCCTTGGATAATCATTCCATCAGCTGTCGGCTGGATGTCCGCTCCCATACTATTGAGTGCATCAGCTACAACCTGAATCCGGTCAGTCTCTTTAACTTTCAACTCCTCAGCGTCTCGGATCAGGGTTTGTCCCTCAGCTTGAGTCGCTAGCAGAGCAATGATAGGCAACTCATCGATTAAGCGAGGAATTAGTTCCCCACTGATTTCTGTTCCATGCAGGTCCGAGCTTTCAACAGTGATGGTTGCCGACTTGGCTACTTCATCAAGCTCAGACACTGATAACTTGCCTCCCATGGCTTGGATCACATCTAAGATGCCTGTCCGAGTCTCATTGATACCGACATTGGTTAGAGTAATTTTAGAGTTTGGAACAATCAAACCGGCTACAAGCCAGAAAGCTGCACTAGAAATATCTCCAGGAACAACAACTTCCTGAGCTTGCAGTTCTTGTTTACCAACTACTCGGATCTCTTTGCCGTCAACTTTTAGCTGACCGCCAAATTGTAAGAGCATATCTTCCGTATGGTTTCGTGTCAAATCTTTTTCGATAATCAGCGACTCGCCCTGCGCTTGCAGAGCTGCAAAAATGAGGGCTGACTTCACCTGAGCCGAAGCAATAGGCAATTGATACTGAATGGGTTTTAGGTTTTGATTGCCATGAATGGTCAAAGGAGGTAAATCCCGCTCTGTTTGACCAGCAATCTCAACTCCCATCTGTCGCAAAGGTAGGCTGATACGATCCATGGGTCTCTTAGATAAGCTGTCATCTCCTACCATCTGAGCAGAGAAGTTCTGACCAGCCAAAACGCCGGCAATCAAGCGCATAGAGGTACCTGAATTCCCCATATCAAGTGGACGCTGAGGTTCCTGCAAACCATCAAAGCCACAGCCATGGATTTCAACAAGATCCCCCTTATCCTCGATTTGAACTCCCATCTCTCGAAAAACCTGCATAGTTGAGAGGACATCCTCTCCACGCAAAATATCATGAACTTTGGTGACACCCTTGGCCAAGCTCCCAAAAATAATGGAGCGATGGCTGATAGACTTATCACCTGGCACACGCAAACTTCCTCTTAAACCTTTTGCATTTGTCCCTAGTTTCATAGAATACCTCGCACAATTGTTTCCTTTCATTTTAACACAAATAGAGCATGAAAACAAATGAAGATCAGCCTTTTCTAAAGACAAAAAACACTCTAAATCTATTAGAGTGTTATAGGATTAGGTCTTTTTTTGACTGATTAAATATGTTCTGAAAACTTATCTTGAATAAATTGCGCCGAACGAGCTAATTTAGCTTCTTCCTCTTCTGTCAAGGTCAATTGCAACTGTTCGATAATGCCTGAACGACCAACAAGAGCAGGATAACTTAGATAAGTATCAAGCGGTGCATAGTAATTTGTCACAGGCAGTTCTTCATGGGTATCTGAAACGACAGCCAAAGCCAAACGGATAGCTGCACTAGCAATCCCGTAGGAAGTGTACTTTTTCCCGTAAAAGACGGTGTGACCACCCCTCATTGCTTCTGTAGCAATTTCTTCTAAAACTTCTTCTGAAGTCAGCTTGCTAATAGGCTGCCCCTTAACCCGAACCTGGCTCCAAGCGGTAAACTGGGAATTTCCGTGCTCCCCCAGATTATAGCCGTAAACGCTGCGAGGATCAACTCCAAACCGGACTCCAACTGCCCGCTTCATTCTTGCAGTATCCAGCAAGGTACCAGTCCCAATCACTCTTTCTTTCGGAAGGCCTGTATAGTGCTGGTATAGGCTGGTAACAACATCAACTGGGTTTGTGATGGCAATCAAAATCCCTTTAAAGCCTACTTCCTTGATTTTTTTGGAAACTTCAATCACCTCTTTTGAAGTGAAAGGTAGCTCTGCAAATCGGTCAGCATTAGGATTGTCTTGTAATTTGATATTCCCCAAAGCTGAAATAATAACATCAGCATCTGCTAAGGCTTCATAAGAATTAACTGTGATATTAGCATGATGATTGAGATTGGCCGCAGCATCTTGAAAGTCTAAAGCGTCAGCCTTGACCTTAGCTTCATTAGTATCAATCAATACATAATCATCAAAAGCTCCTTGTGCAATCAAGCCGTGGGCAACCGCAGCTCCAACATTTCCCATTCCAATAATAGCAACTTTTCGTGACATAGAAATCCCTCTCATTTCCCTTTCGTTATGATTCATTATACTCAGAAAGCATCAAAAATCAAGTCTTTAAAGCAAAAAGCCTGTTGACTCAGAAGAGAAAACAGACTGTCGGCTTTTATTTCATCAAATCTTGAATTGGCTCAAAGACAATACGTTCAATATCAGACAAGTAAACAGAAAGTTGTTGCTGCTTCGTGAAAAACTCAGTCACAATCGCATTGGCTTGAATCTTTTCTCCAAATGACTTCATTTCTTCTTGCAACTCTGGTGTCGGCATTTGTCCTGCCTGCATTAATTGCTGGATTTTTCCTTGAAAAGCAATATAATCGTCAAAAAGAGACTTGGCTTCACTATCTGCATCAATGGCTGCCTTGCTCTCCAAAACTGCCTTATACTCAGGTAGTTCACGGAAAGTACGGTTGAGTTCATTGGCTAAATCATAAATATTTGACATAGTATTTCTCCATTTCTTTAATTTAAAAATACCTGATATCTTGTATTTTCTCTTACTATTTTAGCAGATTTTTCTAAATCTTGACGATTTTTAAAGGTGATTTGCAGAATACCGTTGATATCTTCACGGTTTTCCTCGTTGATACGAATGTTGACAACAGAGATCCCTCTCAGTAGTTCTAAGACGCTAAGAATGGCTCCTTCTTCATCAGGCACCTCGACAAAAAGATCGTAAAAACTATCCACACCAGCTCGCTTATGAATTTCCATCTGCTTGCGACTCTGCCGTCCTCGGTCGAAAAATTCCCAGATAGCTGTCTCGTCCTTGTCCTCAATTGCTGTGGCAACCTTGTCTAACTGTTTTTTAAAATCTTCCAGCCGCTCCAAAATGGCTTGAGGATTGGTCAAGAGGATAGAGGTCCACATGCCCGGCTCGCTCTCTGCAATTCGCGTCATATCACGAAAACCACCGGCGGCAAAAGACTGAGTCAGCTCATGCTCTTGGCTATAAGCTGCAGTTTGCTCCATAAGGCTGGACGCTAGGATATGCGGAAAATGACTGATTTGACTGGTCACTCGGTCGTGCTCTACAGGATCTACCTGAATAAAGCGGGCATGAAGACCACTCAGCAAGTCCTTCATTTCCTCAAGACTACCAGGCTTGGTCAGGCTAGAGGGGGTGAAGATATAATAGGCATTTTCAAAGAGGGTGACATGGGCTGCCTTGGCTCCAGTCTTGTGACTTCCGGCCATCGGATGAGCTCCGACAAAGCGGACGGGCTTATTCTGCAGATACTTTTCTGCAGCTGCCACAATCTCAGCCTTGGTCGATCCAGCATCAGAGATGATAACATTTTCCTTCAGGTCCAGCTCCGCTAGATCTTTGATAAATGCTATGGTCTGCTTGATGGGCACAGCCAGAATAATCACATCAGCCAGTGGGGCTAAGACCGCAAAATCATCCGTTACCCGGTCTACCATTCCACGTTCTAAAGCGACTCTGCGAGATTCTTCACTGCGATTATAACCAAGAATTTCTATCTCAGGATGAGCTCGCCTGATGCCCAGAGCCAAAGAAGCTCCAATCAGTCCCAGACCTGCGATATAGACTGTTTTTCTCTCCATGCCCACTCCTTTCTTCTAAAAGTTCTTGACAAATTCCCGATGGCGGGCTACCGCATCCTTTAGTTCTTCCAGATTGTCCGAAGAGAACTTCTCCAGGACTTCGGTGGCTAAAACTGTTGCCACCACGCTTTCCATGACAACACCTGCTGCTGGCAGAGCCGTAGGATCGCTCCGCTCCACTGTCGCCTTATAAGGCTCGTGGGTTTCAATATCCACGCTCATCAGTGGCTTGTAAAGGGTTGGAATGGGCTTCATAACACCGCGCACTACGATTGGCTGACCATTTGTCATACCTCCCTCAAAGCCGCCTAGATTATTAGTCCTGCGAGTGAAGCCATCCTCCTCGGACCAGAGGATTTCATCCATGACTTGACTGCCCTTGAGACGGCCAGCTTCAAAGCCCACACCAAACTCAACTCCCTTGAAAGCGTTGATAGACACGACTCCTTGAGCAATCTTGGCATCCAGCTTCTTGTCCCATTGGACATAGGAGCCCAGACCGACCGGCACACCGCCAACAACAGTCTCAACGACACCACCGATGGTATCCCCGTCTTTCTTAATCTGGTCAATGTAGGCCTTGATTTCTTCTTCGTGCTCGGGATTGACAATGGAAACCTCTGACTGGGCAGCTCTTTCCTTGATTTCTGTTACAGTCAGATTATTTGGGACATCAATATCAATGCCTCCGAAGGTCACGATATGGCTGGCTACCTCTACACCGATTTCTTCCAGTAAACGCTTGGCTACCGCTCCGACTGCTACACGCATAGTCGTTTCACGGGCAGAAGAACGCTCAAGGGAATTTCGCAAATCGTCAAAGCGGTATTTCATACCACCGACCAAGTCCGCATGACCAGGTCGTGGCTTGGTAATCTTGCGCAGCCCTTTTTTCTTTTCATCCACATCTGCCACACTCATAATCTCCAACCACTTCTGATGATCCAGATTTGTGACATTGAGAGTGATTGGACCGCCCATGGTCAGTCCATGCCGAACCCCGGACGTAATCTCAACTTGGTCGCTTTCAATCTTCATGCGAGCACCACGACCGTACCCACCCTGACGGCGCTTGAGCTCAGCATTGATGTATTCAGCGGTCAGAGGAAGACCAGCCGGCACTCCCTCAATAATAGCTGTCAGACGTGGTCCGTGGGATTCTCCTGCTGTTAAGTATCTCATACATTTTCTCCTATTATGGGATGGAAAAGCTGGGTAGCCCGTTTGACTTCATCTAGACTCCCCAATTGTCTCAGGTTCCATCTGGTACTTATTTCTTAAGAAATTCTTTCATCTCTTCCAGCGGAATCTGGTGAATACTAGCCGACCCTAGCTCGGGCACCAGTACTAGCTTGATAGAGTTGCCTCTAGCCTTCTTATCATGGGTCAGTGCTTGATAAAGAGCATTCTCATCCCAAGGCTGGTAATCCACTGGCAAGCCAAACTTCTGACACATATGGATGATGTCTTCAGTAATCCCAGCTGGCATAAGGCCTTGCTTTTCAGCGACACGAGAAACCTGTACCATGCCAATCGCAACAGCTTCACCGTGCATGACCCGACCATAGCCTGCTGTCGCTTCAATGGCGTGCCCAATGGTATGGCCAAAGTTCAGATAAAGGCGGACACCATTATCCAGTTCATCCTCAACCACAATCTTACGCTTGACATCGCAGGAATGGTAAATGATGCTCTCAGCATGCTCCAAAATCGACTCTGGACTGCCATCCATTTCTGACAGCTCATTCCAGAGTTCCTTGTCCTCAATCAAGCCGTACTTGACAACCTCGCCCATGCCTTCGATCAATTCACGTTGCCCCAAAGTCTGCAAAACTTGAGGGTCAATCAGAACTCCGTCAGGCTGGGTAAAAGTCCCGACCATATTCTTGGCCCAAGGCGTATTGACACCTGTCTTACCACCGATAGAGGAGTCCACTTGAGCTGTCAGACTGGTCGGAATCTGAACGAAATGAATGCCTCTCATGTAGGTCGAAGCAACAAAGCCTGCCAAATCCCCAACAACTCCACCACCCAAGGCCACGATACCATCGCTACGAGTCAGACCGACTTTTGCTAAAAATTCATAGGCTTTATTAACAGTTGTTAGATTTTTACTAGCTTCACCTTCAAGAAAATCAAAGGTAAAGACCTCAAAGCCAGCAGCTTCCAAACTCAATTTAACCTTCTCTGCGTAGAGCCTAGCCACCCGATTATCCGTGATAATTACTAGTTTCTGAGGCTGCCAAAGCTGACTCAGCCAATTTCCAGCCTGAGATAAAGTCCCGTTTTCAATAACGATATCATAGGGATGATGAGGAAGATTTACATTCAGTTTCATAAGCGCCTCCTTTATATATGAAAATGGACACCCAAAGCCTACAAAGTCCAAGAATGTCCCACACTATCTACTATAAACTATATTTCCAATTTTTCTAACAAGGCTTTTTTGATTTCTTCAGATGGCATCTTTTTACCTGTCATTAGTTCAAATGCTTTTTCTGCTTGATAGAGCAACATGCTCAGACCATTTACAGTCTGCAGGCCTTGTTCCCTAGCCAAACGTAGAAATGGTGTTTCAGCTGGACAATAGGCCATATCGGCCACCAGCAGTCCCTTAGGAAAAGTAAAATCACTTGGAATAGGTAGTGATTTTCCATCCATCCCCAGACCTGTCGCATTGATAAATAAATCTGATTGATTAACAGCATCAGTAAGAGCCGCTAAATCTTCAACAGCCAGTAATTGAATGGGATGACCAAGACGCCGAGACAGCTGTACAACTCTCTCTTTATGTCCCGCCAATCTATCTCTTGGGTCAAAGACACAAACCTTTTCTACGCCACCCAGCACAGCCTGACCAATAATAGCCGAAGCTGCGCCTCCAGTACCAAGGATTGTCAGATTTTTCCCCTTAATATGAAAGTTAGACAAACTTCTGAAAAAACCAAAACCATCTGTATTGTATCCGATAAGTCGACCATTTTGATTGACAATCGTATTGACCGCGCCGATAAGAAAGGCTGACTCATCAAGCTCATCTAGATAAGTAATTACCTCTTGCTTATAAGGCATAGAAATATTGGCTCCCAACATCTGATGAAGTCGAATATTTTCAACAGCCTGACCTAGACCTTCTCTTTCCACTTCAAAAGCCAGATAAACTGCATTGGTATCCGTAAGGTCATAAGCCATATTATGAATAAAAGGCGAAATGCTGTGCTTGATTGGCTTAGCTATGACAGCAGCCAAACGAGTATGTCCATCAATTTTCATTTAAAATATCCCGAATTTTTTTCATGCTGCTCAAAGAAATCTGACCTGGTGCTGTTGCTTCGTCTAAACTAGCAAAAGACCAAGCAGAACCCGTCAAATCAGATGCAATTCGTGAGATGCGTCCAACCCTTCCCATAGAAATGGTTACATATTCCTGCTCAGGATTTAAAGTCTTAAAGCCACGAGTATAGTTCATCAAGTCCAAAACATCCTGACCACTATTAGCCATCACTGATACTTTGACAGCCTTAGGTGTTAAGCTAGTCAGCTCAGACAAGATTTCCATCATGTTTTCAGGGGTTTCCTCAAAGTTATGATAACTCAAGACCAGGTTTGGAAATTCCAGCATTTCATCGATTTTGTCCTTGTGGGAGAAATACTCAAAGTCCACATAATCTGGTTGATAGAGCTGGGTTACCTTTTTTATCATTTCCACATACTCGTCATCAGATAGCTGAATATGACCACCTTCATCCTTGGTCCGAAGTGTAAAAATCAGTTCGCGGCCAGCAAATTTTTCAAAAATCGCCGGTGCAACCTTCAGGATTTCTTCTTTTTCCAAGAAATCTGCTCTCCACTCGATCAAATCCGCATCTACAAAACGTTGCGCGTCGATCTGTTGAGCTTCTTCTAAATTTCTAGGGGTGACAGAGACAACTAACTTCATTCTTCTACCTTAATCGTAAAAACCTTTAAGTAATTACTACTTTCGTCTTTCTTATTATAACTAAAGTCTGCCGGCAAACCATATTCTTTGATATAACGATGGTGCTTTCCTGCAAAACCTTTTTCAATTTCTTTTTTAAATTTAGCACGCGTCACATTGGACGCATTGGTACTGGCAATCAGCACTCCCTTTGGATTTAAAATTTCCAGTGATTCTTTGATAAGCTTATGGTAATCTTTCGCGACAGAAAAAGTCTGCTTTTTATTACGGGCAAAGCTTGGTGGATCTATCACTATGACATCATAGCTGAGACCATGTCGCTTGGCATATTTGAAATAATCAAAAACGTCCATAACCACAAACCTATGATTGTCTAAAGTCAGGCCATTGGCTTGAAAATGTGCTTCGGACAGTTCCCGACTACGTTTTGCCAAATCAACTGAAGTTGTCTGGCTAGCACCTCCCATAGCAGCTGCAACAGAAAAAGCAGCTGTGTAGGAAAACATATTTAACAAGCTTTTGCCAATGACCAAACCGTCAACAAGACTGGCCCTAACCTCATGTTGATCTAGAAAAATCCCAGTCATAAGACCATCATTCAGAAATACTTGATAAGCCACACCATTTTCTAAAACCGTAAAGACCTCTGGTGCTTCAGCTCCATAGACGTGGGCTGACTCGTAGTCCAGCCCCTTAAAACGAATTTTTTCATAAGCTCCCATTAATTCTGGAAAGACTTCTTGAAAAGCTTGAAGGATTTCTTCCTTTAAAGAAAAGACAAAAGGATTGTACCAAGAAAAGAGAGCATAGTCTCCGTACTGGTCAATAGTCAATCCTGCAAAACCGTCGCCTTCTTGATTAAAGAGACGGTATGCAGTTATATCCTCTGCCAGACGGTAAAAACGACGCTTTTCCTTGGCTTTCTCAAATAAGGAAATAAAAAAATCTCTATCAAAATCTACTTTTTGCTTAGAAACGAGCCAGCCAAGTCCCTTGTTCTGTTTTGAGATATAACCACATCCCAGAAACTTTCCTTGGCTTGATACCAGCTCCACAGCTTGATGATCAAAAGATAGCTCTGGAAAGTCTTCTTTTTCTAAAAGCAGGGCACCCTGCCGAATCTTTTCTTCCTTATAACGAGAAACCGTAAGCTTTTTCATATTCTAAATTATATCAAATATTGAGAAATATTTCAAAAAAATTACGTAAAGCAGGCCCTTAGTAACATTAGCTCCCTCTATCTCCTACTTCTTTTACCTCTTAACCAGCTCACCTCAGAAAATTATGACTAACTGTTAATTTAGGCAAAGCTTATACTTTTCGTTCACCCTATAAAACAAAATGTGATATACTTAATACGATACAGAAAAATTTAGGAAATAAGACAAGGAAGTACTTTTGTGAAAAAAATGACTAGGAAATTACTCAATTTCATGAGTACCAGACTAGGTTTTGTCTTGACCTTGCTTTGCTTCTACTGGTTAAAAACCATGTGGGCATACACTGTCGACTTTAATTTGGATATCCAAGGATTTTATCAGGCCTTCTTAGCCTTTGTAAATCCTATACCCTTAGGCTTATTATTTATTGGCTTAGCGCTTTATTTCAAAAGAAGCGCCATATTCTATGGATTTTCAATTTTTGTTTATATTTTGCTCTTTATCTGGCTGTTTTCAAATGCCGTATACTACCGCGAATTTAGTGACTTTGTAACCGTCAATACCATGATGGCTTCCAGCAGTGTTTCTGCTGGTTTGGGTGAAGCCGCCCTCGGCCTATTTAGACCATGGGATATCATCTATCTGATTGATTTCCCGATCCTAGGCTACCTCATGTATAAAAAGCTCATCAGGGTTGACCATCGTCCATTTAATAAGAGAGCTAGCTTTGCCATCACAGCACTTTCTACTATGCTCTTTACAGCCAATCTCTTTTTGGCGGAAATTGACCGTCCTCAGCTCCTGACCCGTGGTTTCTCAAACTACTATGTCGTTCGAGCATTGGGACTTCCAGCCTTTCTAGGCTACAGCGGAAATCAAACCTATCAAGCCAACAAAGAGCGATCCAAAGCCTCTGCTGAAGATTTGAAGCCTGTAGAAGAATACATTCAGAATCACTATGCAGAACCTAACAAGGATTACTTTGGTATTGCCAAAGGTCGCAATGTTATCTATGTCCATCTAGAAAGCTTCCAGCAATTCCTGATCGACTATAAGCTACAGGCAGATGGAAAATCGTACGAGGTGACACCTTTTCTCAACTCCCTCTACCACTCCAATTCGACTCTAGCCTTCTCAAATGTCTTCAACCAGGTTAAGGCTGGTAAGACTTCTGATGCTGAAACCATGATTGAAACTGGGCTCTTCGGTCTCAACCAAGGCTCCTTCATGGTTAACTACGGTGGTACCAATACCCAGCAAGCTGCACCTTTTATTCTTTCCAAAAATGGCGACTATACTTCTGCGGTTTTCCATGGTAATGCTGGAAGCTTCTGGAACCGCAATACAGCCTATAAACAATGGGGTTATAACTATTTCTTCGACGCGTCTTACTTTACTAAGCAGGACGACACTAACTCCTTCCAGTACGGCTTAAATGACAAGATTATGCTGAAAGATTCCATCAAATACCTGGAGCGCCTACAGCAGCCTTTCTATGTTAAATATATCACGGTTTCCAACCACTATCCTTACACGACTAGCTTGATTGGTGACGAGATTGGATTCCCTCTGGCTAAGACCAAAGATGAGACCATCAATGGCTACTTTGCTACTGCCAACTATTTAGATTCTTCTGTCAAGGCCTTGTTTGATTATCTCAAAAAATCCGGCCTCTATGACAACTCTATTATCGTTCTCTATGGAGACCATTTTGGAATTTCCCAAACCCGCAATCCTAACTTGGCCCCTCTTGTAGGAAAGACTTCTGAGACTTGGTCCAACTACGACAATGCCATGATGCAGCGCGTACCTTACATGGTCGTAATTCCTGGTATGGACAAAGGGAAAATAATAGATACATATGGTGGTCAAGTAGATATGCTGCCAACATTGGAGCATTTGCTGGGTATAGACTCTAAAAACTACCTTCAGGTCGGCCAGGATATGCTATCAACTCAGCATCAGCAAATTACAGCTTTCCGATCCAGCAATAACTTTGTCACACCAAAATACACTAGCTTCAACGGACGGACCTACTACACTCAAACCGGTGAGGAAATTACCAATCCAGACGAAACCATCAAGAAAGAACTGGATGACATTCGTAATGCTGCCAATACTCAGCTGAAGATTAGTGACGCTATTCAAACCGGTGACTTGATTCGCTTTTACAAGGGTAATGACTTGGGCAAGGTAGATATCAAGAAATACTCTTACAACCACTCTTTCAAAGCATTGAAGAAAATCGAGGAAGAAAAAGGAGACCAATCAACCAGTCTCTACAGCCAACGCAAGGGCGAATCGACCATTGACCTCTTTGATGCCCCAAGCTATCGAGCGCTCCACCCAGAACAATTTGAAAGCACCAGCTCCTCAGAAGACAGTTCTGAATCCAGCAGCGACAGCTCAAGTAGCTCAAGTTCTTCTTCTAGTAAGAAGTGATAGATACTGAAAAAACCACCTAAATAGGTGGTTTTTTTGGATAGATTAATTGTAAAACTCATCGTCCTTTTCCGCTTCTAATTCTTCCGCAAAATCATTTAATTTCTCGGCTGTAAGCAGGGCCATTTTATCGATACTGGTTTTCCCTTTTCTAAGGTCCGCTACTGTAGACCAAGGAACACCTGCTCCTTTAGCGATTGCGCTTGTGCTTATATCGCTGTTTAATAACTTTTCTATCTGCTTCCTCATTTGAACTCCCCACCAACCTCTAGCTAGTATGGTTGAATTGAATTAAATCTTAATATTATTTTGGAACCATTCGAAACAACACAGCTCTAAAACCTCGTAGAAAAATTTTTCTCACGAAATTTCGTAATCGCGCCATTCGTCTCAGCCAGACTTCAGCTCGTCAGGTTCCCATTGTTACTCTTATTATACCATATTTTCAGGGTTCAAGAAATAGTCTTGATCCAGCACATACTGCGGGAAATTATAGACTTTTCGAGGTTCGACAAATAAAACCCTTAGTTGATTGAGTTGGATATACTCTATCAGATTTACTAACTCATCCTTTGATAGATAGGCGGTCGCATTGATGAAAACAAGGAGTTTCTTTTTTGAAAGATATTTAAAAACTTGGACAATTTCTAGTATCTTTTCACCGGATTCTCTCTCCATTTTTTAACGCCCCAACATACTTTTCGTTAAAATCAAGCACATAATCTAAAAGTTTTGCAAATTCATCCCTATGTTTCTCAACATACTCTAAGTGTTCTGGTTCGAGTGCCTTATTAATATTCTTAATTCATCTATACTGATCTCTAACGCGCCAGCACTTTTCTTAACTGTGTTAAAATATAAATCTTTCACCTCTCCATCTCTTAGACGATAGATTCCGGCTGTACCAACGCCTGCTTTTAAACAAAGTTTATAAACCGACCAATTTCTTTCTGCAAGTTTTTCGGATATTTTTCCCAAAGCATAGCCGTTTTCTCCTTATCTAGCTTTATTTTTATACTTTTTATTCTTATATGCGCTATCACACTATATATTGTGTCTATTGTGGATTTCCCTCCTTTTTTACACAATATATTGACAAATATTGTTCTTTAGCATATAATCTATTTTGACTAGGACCTCTCACCGTTTTAGTCAAAAATTTAACAGAAAGGAGATTAATAACATGACTTTAGAAATCAACGGGCTGGATGAGTTTTCTAGCCGACTTGATAAACTTTCAGAGAACGCTCAATCCATTGCTGGTACACACGAATATTCTTTCGAAGAAGTTTTCACTGATGAATTCATGATTGAAAACACAAGCTTTTCAACCATAGATGAATTCTTGTTATCGAGTCCAGAAAAAATCTCTAATGCAGAAGAATTCGAAAAAGCGAATGAAGCGATTCTTGACGCCTTTGTTTCTGAACAAACAAAGTTCGATAATTGGAAAGATATGATGTCTTCCGCAGCACAAATCCTAATCATGAAGAAACTCGGTTTTTAATTCCAATTCAACTTCATTAAGCCGTTTAATTGCTTCTTGCAATTCTTCGGCTTTTTTAGCTACTTCTTGAATAGCTTCTCTCAGTTCATCAATACCAGAAACCTCAACATTAAACTGATTCCTTTTTGCTCTCATTTTATCACCCCCCCTTTTCAAATATGGTATAATCAAAATAAAATGATTGGAGAAATTTTATGGATTCTAATAAACTCTTCTGCTTGTTTTGTGGTTGCTCTGTTCCAAATCACAACGATACTTTTCGAGAAGACGAGCACCACTTTTTGATTCGTCGTCCATATTTTTCTAGCAAAGAAAATTTGAGTGACAAAATAACAATACAAACAATGAATTGTCCAAACTGTCATAAAGTTTCAATCGACATCGTGGGCGTAGGAAGTCAATTCCCAGATCGCATTATGCACTTCAATCCAATTTCTCTCGCTAAAGCCTATCCAGACTACATCCCACAAACAATCAGAAGTGATTATGAAGAAGCTCACGCTATCTTAAATCTCAGCCCCAAAGCCTCCGCAACCCTCTCTAGACGTTGCCTACAGGGAATGATTAGGGATTTTTGGGGAATTTCGAAAGCGAGATTAGTAGATGAGATAGACGCTTTAAAAGACCTTGTTGACCCAAGCACTAAAAAGGTACTTGATGCCCTACGAAAACTTGGGAACATTGGAGCTCATCCAGAAAAAGATGTAAATCTTATAGTGGATATCGAACCCAACGAGGCTCACATGTTACTGAAATTTATAGAATTACTTATGCAAAAATGGTATATTGAACGCCATGACAACGAGCAATTACTACAAGATATTTTAGATTTGGACAAAGATAAACAAAATCAACGCAAATCTAAAAATTCTTGATAATGTTGAGAGCACGGATCTAATTCAAATATTAGATTGCCGTCCATATTGTAATATTGCTCGACAATTCGAATTTTATCCGCTTCAGTTCCTTCGCCTCTCAAAATTGAAAGGTGGATAACTTTTTCAACCTTCAATTCATCAGGTCTACCACGTCTACCGTGGTATTTTTCTTTTTGCTCTAGCATTTTCATACTCCTTTCTCTTTTTTTCGCTCTATGAGCAATAACTAGGAGGGGAATCGCGCCCCTCTACGCTACCCTAGTTTCTTTCGCTTCTTCAACCTTTTCAAGAACCAAGATTATAAGAGCCATTTCTTGAAAGTCTTTGTCGTCAAATCCAACCAGTAGCATGTACCAAGAAATCATCAACAGATATGCTCAAACACACGCTCAGGAAACTGTAGAAAAATTTAATGTTCATGTTAAGGCGGCAGTTTCTATGGCAGTTTACGAAGGGCTGATTCCTAGAAATTTCCGCACATTCTCAAAAGTCAACTCTCAAAACAAAGGAATTATAACAGAAACCAAATTTCTTGAAGTTGAAGAATACCTCAAACTACTCGAAATTACTAGCAAAAAACTAGAATACCAATCATACTTTATCATTTATATCATAGCTGTTACAGGGGTTCGATTTGGGGAGTGCCTTGGCTTTACCTGGGACGATATAGACAAGAAAGCAAAGACCGTATCTGTCAATAAAACATGGGATTATCATACTAATACTGGCTTCAAACCCACTAAAACCAAAAGCAGTATCCGAAAAATCCCACTTGATCAACACACACTACTCTTGCTAGAAAAGTACAAAAAAATACTGGAAAGAAAATGATGAAAATCGCATTTTCTCAAAAATATCTAATAACGGAGTCAATAAGACTCTGAGAAACATTGTAGGCAGAGATGTTCATGCACATTCTCTCAGTCACACATACGCTTCCTATCTCATTTCTAAGGAAGTAGACCTTATTTCCATTTCCAAAGTTTTAGGCCATGAAAATCTAACAATTACACTAGAAGTCTATGCCCATCAACTAGAGCAACAAGAAGAAAAAAATCATAATCGAATAAGAAATATCTTCGAAACTTTTGGGGCAAATTTGGGGCGAAAACAACAAAAACCCTTGTAAATCAAGGGTTTTTATTGTTATTTAATGTCCCCTGCCGGAATCGAACCAGCAACTACTCCTTAGGAGGGAGTTGTTATATCCATTGAACTAAGGGGACCTAGAGAAAAACTCTGCCATCTGACAGAGCTTTCTAAGATTAACGACGGATTTCTTTAATACGAGCCGCTTTACCTTGCAATGCACGAAGGTAGTACAATTTAGCGCGACGCACTTTACCGTAACGAACGACTTCAATCTTGTCAACACGTGGAGTGTGGATTGGGAAAGTACGTTCAACACCTACACCGTTAGAGATTTTACGAACTGTGTAGTTTTCTGAGATGCCAGCACCCTTACGAGCGATAACGACACCTTCAAAGATCTGGATACGTTCGCGAGTTCCTTCGACAACTTTCGCGTGAACGCGGACAGTGTCACCAGGACGGAATGCAGGGATATCAGTACGAAGTTGACCTTCAGTCAAGCTTTGGATTAATGGATTCATTTTTTACTCCTATCTTACTAATCTTATGATTCATGACCAAAGCGGATTAGTCGTTTTTTTGTGCTCCATTTGCACAAAGAATATTATATCAAAATTCCGGTAAATGTAAAGATTTTTAGATAAAAATTCCTAAAATAATGGCTAAAAATCCTAAACTATAAGTCAATATCAGATAATGGATGAATTTCTTCTTATTGGAAAAAAGACCTACCAGCTCAGCATTGAAAGTAGACAGGGTCGTCAAGCCTCCGCAAAAGCCAGTTACCAGGATAGTATAAAGTTGCTTGTCTTGAACATGGTTATAGAAATAGCCAATCAAAAAAGCTCCTAGTAAATTGGCCATCAAAGTCCCTACTGGCAAAACTGCTCTGCTATTGACCTTAGAAAGAAAATAACGGACGAGAGCCCCACCACCGCAAGCTATAAGCATAAGCCAAATCATAGAGCCACCTTCTTTCCCGCCCACAAGGCAATCCACAAACTACCGCCAATGCTCAAGACTAGATAGAGGATAAAGTCCGTGTATAGCCCTACGTCCAGCAGTTTAATGGAGTCTAAAAGGAGACTTGAAAATGTAGTCAAACCGCCACAAAAGCCCGTCGATATAGCCAGAATAAAACGTTTAGACACTTGCTTGTTTGCTAGATAGCCCTTTACCAAATAAACCAGAATGAAGGTCCCCAAGTAGTTGACCAAGAGTGTAGCTAAGGGAAAATGTCCAGTGAAGGTGACCAAGGAAGAGATTAAATAACGAAGCCAGCCACCTAGCATAGCAGCTAAGCAGATGGCGAGAGAATTTTTCACTTCCTTCATGCTTTTTTCTGTTCCTGATAAGCACGGGAGTTTTTCAATATATCCTTAAAGGTAGCAAGAATCGTATCTTTGTAGACTGGATTTTCAACATGATCAGCCACTCGGCCTAAAATGACTTCTTCTCTCTTCGTGTCCAGCACGGCCTTACCTGTCTTCTGCTTGTAAGCAGCCACTTGGCTAACGAGATTCATCCGTTTTTCCAGTAAGACTACGAGGTCATCGTCTATTTGATTGATTTCTTGTCTCAGTTCTTCTAGATTCATTCGTTACCTCCTTATATTTTACCTATCATATCAAAATTTTAGATGTTTTTCTAGTTTCCATGGTAAGTAAGTCAAGTTTAGAAGGATTTTGTAAGAAAGAGGACCCTTAGTGCGAGTCCTCTTTTATCATCACAATTGGTTCTTATCCGCAAATTTCAAAATTCCCCAGACCTTAGATTAAAGGGAACTCGCAAAGCGAGTTTTTATCTACAACCTAAAAATACCCGTTAGGATATTCTCTAGGTAAACCGACTACCGTCAGTTCTCATCCGCAACCTAAAACAGTCCCCGGACCTTAGATTAAGGGGAACTCGCAAAGGCGAGTTTTTATCCGCAACCTAAAACAGTCCCCCGAACCTTAGATTAAAGGTAACTCGCCAGGGCGAGTTTTTATCTGCAACCTAAAACAGTCCCCCGGACCTTAGATTAAAGGTAACTCGCCAGGGCGAGTTTTTATCCGCAACCTAAAACAGTCCCCCGGACTGTTTTAGCCAACTGAGCCTTCCATGCTCATATTGATGAGTTGGTTGAGTTCGACGGCATATTCCATTGGGAGTTCTTTGGTGATGGGTTCCATAAAACCATTGATAATCATAGCTGTGGCTTCTTCTTCGCTGATACCGCGACTCATCAGATAGTAGAGCTGGTCCTCAGATACTTTGGAAACCTTGGCTTCATGCTCTAGGGCGACATTGGAATTATGGATTTCATTAAAGGGAATAGTGTCGGAGCTAGACTCACCATCCATGAGAATAGTATCACACTCAATATGCGACTTGGAGCCAGCACTATTCTTACCAAAGCGAACTTGGCCACGATAGTCTGTCTTACCACCGTCCTTGGCCACTGATTTAGAAATCAAGGTACTGGATGTCTTGGGTGCATTATGAAAGACCTTGCATCCTGCATCCAAGTGCTGGCCGTAATTTGCAAAAGACATAGAGAGAACAGAAGTCCTTGCATTGTGGCCGTTGAGAATACTGCAAGGATATTTCATGTTAACCTTGCTTCCTAGATTGCCATCAATCCACTCCAAGGTACCACCCTCTTCGACAGTGCCCCGCTCAGTTACCAGATTATAGACATTGTCCGACCAATTTTGGATGGTCGTATAGCGGAAAAAAGCATCCTTTTTGACTATGATCTCAACAGTCGCGGCATGAAGACTATTGGTCGTATAGGTCGGTGCTGTACAACCCTCGATGTACTGAATGGAGCCACCCTCCTCGATAATCATTAGGGAGCGCTCAAACTGGCCTGCGTTTTCCCCATTGATACGAAAATAAGTCTGAACAGGAATTTGACAGTGCACATTTTTAGGAACATAGATAAAGGTTCCTCCTGACCAGACTGCTCCATTCAAGGCTGCAAACTTATGTTCAGCATTTGACACAACTGTTCCAAAATATTGCTTGACTAGCTCTGGATACTCTTGAACTGCTGTATCCGTGTCAGTAAAAATAATTCCTAACTTTTCGAATTCTTCCTTCATATTGTGGTAGACCACCTCAGACTCGTACTGGGCAACAGCACCAGATAGGAATTGCTTTTCTGCCTCTGGAATCCCCAGACGATCAAAGGTCCTTTTTATCTCTTCAGGAACGTCATCCCAACTACGAGCTGGCTCTCCGCTTAGTTTCTGGTAATAGATGACATCTTCAAAGCGAATGCCTGACAAATCAGGACCAAAGTCTGGCATGGGCAATTTGTTAAATAGCTCTAAGGAGCGCAAACGATAGTCTAGCATCCACTGGGGTTCCTTTTTGATGGCAGATATTTCACGAACAACTGCTTCTGTCAATCCTTTCCCAGTCGAATAAAGCGGTGCTATATCATCATGAAAACCGAAAGCATAATCACGTTGTGGCATAAAAGCCTCCTTTCTCCATACAGAAAGAATCACATGGGTTCCTACCCTTATTATACTCCTCTAGATTAGAATTGTCAGAAAATAAGAGGCGATTGTTCCATTTGAAGTAGAAAAAAAGCAGAAGGGAGCTAATTTTTCCCATTCTGCTTCAATGATTTTATAAAGTAAGGTCATCTAAAGTGAATCAACTCAAGCTAAGATCTCAAAAACGCTGGCAGTTAAGTTTTCAACTTCTGTATTAATTTTGCTTCGGTTATTACTGACGACTAATTTGAGCTGGTCCGCATTTTCCAAGCGATAAGGTGTGCCACTAGCATTAAAGATGACTAGATAATGCTTACTGTCCTTGACCTCAAAAACGATAAGACCAGTATTTGTCTGTGCTTGACGAACATAGACATGCTGGTAAATTTCTTCATATGTTGAGTAAGAAAATTCTTTCCTGGTCGTTTTTAGCTGAATAATCTTGCGAATAAAATTGACACTGTCTTGATGTTTCGAAAGCAGATTCCAATCCACCTGGTTGACTTGGTCTGGCGCATTGTAGCTATTCATAGCTCTTTCTTTATCTGCTTGAGTCACCTGCCCATTTGGTCCAGTTCCCACCAACTTAGTTCGAGAAAACTCCTGTCCTAGCTCCATAAAGGCTAAGCCTTGCATGAGAATATTCATGGCAGTTGCCAGTTCAATCCGCTTGGTAAGCGTTTCTAGATCATCATGCGGATGGAATTCTCTTAGTAAGTCATGCAGATTATAATTATCATGAGCTTCGACATAATTGACGACCTGATTTGGCATGAGGTAGCTACCTAATTCACTACTTCCTAAAATAGCCTTGGCTATGATATTTTCAGTCCCTTGACCACTGACAAATCCAGCTTTCAAGGTTCCAAATACCTCAGCACCTTTGATGGCATCTCTCTCATTGTCGTTGAAAAATCCAATATCTAAGAGCTGATAGGCATTGTCTTTCTTGGCTTTATCTTGAGGAAGGAGGCCTGTCCCCATATCCCATCCTTCTCCGTAAGTCAGGATACGTGGGTCTACCTTGTCCAACTCATCTCGAATGATCTGCATGGTCTCTACATCGTGGATTCCCATCAAATCAAACCGGAAACCATCCACGTTATACTCCTTGACCCAATACAAAAGTGAATCAATCATATACTTGCGGAACATCTCATGCTCGCTGGCGGTTTCACTCCCGACTCCTGTTCCATTCTGGAACGAGCCATCTGGATTCATCCGATAGTAATAATCAGGAACACTGGCTTGAAAAGGGGAGTCAAAGGTAGAATAACTGTGGTTATAGACCACATCAAGAATCACTCCGATACCAGCATCATGATAGGCTTGAATCAACGTTTTTAAATCACGAATAGCCTGAGCTGGATCAGATGGGTTGCTGGAAAGACTAGTTTCTGGAGCATTGTAGTTCTGTGGATCGTAGCCCCAGTTATAGGTCACCTGGCCATTTTCATCATAGTCCTTGTAACGATCCGAGACAGGCTGGAGCTGGACATAATTCACACCCAAGTCACGAATATGATCAAAGGCTGTCGCTTGGCCAGTATCATTGGTTGTGCCTGTTTGACAAGCTCCAAGGAAAGTTCCTCGATACGCTGGTGCGACACCTGAGCTTTCTGACTTTGTTAAGTCACGGATATGCATCTCATAGATAACTGCTTGGCAGGAATTCTTCACGCGCCAGTGGGCTTCTTGCCCCTGCTTAACTTGAAAACCAAGTGGATTTCGTTCTTGGTCTGTTACAATAGCTGTTCGTTTACCATCAGGACTAGTAGCCAGGCTATAAGGATCCCGAGTCAAGTATTCTTCGTGATCAAAGATCACACGATATTGGTAGGCACGCTTGGCTAAATCATCAGAAATGCTCCCTTGCCACACTCCAATTGTATTCTTTGTATGGTCTGTCGAAAAATCTCGCCCTCTCTTTAGAGAAATAGTTTTCCAAATATCGGCTTGGTTGCTGGCATCTTTATAGATAACTACTTCAACCGTTTTTGCTGTCGGTGCCCAAAGTTTAAACTCAGTCTTGTTAGCTTGGTAAAAGGAACCTAAGCTACCTTGGTAACCCCAATGACGGTCAAATTCTTTGGAAGAAACTGCCATATCAAAAGCGTGAGGATCTCTGTATTTATAATAGTGGCTAGTGACTGCCGCCTGCCTAGAATAATAGACTTGATGATCTCCCTCAAGAATCCAAACTTCTGTAACTAGGTGGGCTGGCAAGAGACGAATGGTATAATCAATGGTCTGGCTTGACCAGTCTGCTTTTTTTATAATCAAATGGACATAATCCAAGTTTGTCTCACTTTGGTAAGTAACAAGTCCACTTCGCCCAAAATAATCAAAATTAGAAAATGAAGCTTCCTTTCCAATTTGGTTTTCCTGCCACTGCCATATATTGTACGAAAGGTAATCATCAGTGGGGTTATGGTAATGGACTAAGACCTGGTAGTCTGGCATTTTTATCTCCTAGGTTCATCATGATTTTTCTGAACAAAGAGCATCGTCGCTGATTTCATCGATATTGGCAAAAAATTCTAAGTGATTGTGGAAGACTTCTAATTCAACTGGAGTGTCTCCACCATATTCGCCATCAAGATTAAGCATGAATGGTTCTTTGCTGTCTAAAACTTCTAGTTTTAGTTTGCTTGTTTTTAAATATTCGACATTGACATCTGTCACGTGTTGGCCACCGTTAATGGCCTGAATAAGTAGGGCTAACATTTCAAAAAGTTTGGCTGTTTTGACCAAAATCAAGGTAAAGTTGCCGTCGTCTAATTTGGCATCTGGAGCAACTTGCTCAAAGCCTCCAATAGAATTGGTCAGTGCTGCAAACATGAGTGAAATCTTACCTTCAAAAACACCATGATCATGTGTAATGCGCACCTTGCGGAATTTAGAACGTGGCAACATTTCCGCACCTTTGGCAACATAGGCAAAGTAGCCCAAGCGAGATTTAGCTTCACTTGGAACACGATAGGTCAGCTCACTCAAAGTACCAGCCGCTGCGATGTTAATGAAATATTTTTGCCCAAAGGCACGGCCGATATCCATTTTGATGGTCTGATTTTTAGCAATGATTCTCGCAGCTTCGACAGGTTTTCCCATAGGAATCTTCAGCGCACGCGCATAGTCATTGGTTGTACCTGTCGGGATGAAGGCCAAGCGGGGTCGATTTTCCAAGGGTGCCACTCCGTTTACGACTTCATTGATGGTGCCGTCCCCTCCTGCTGCGATAATCAAATCAAAACCAGCTTTAGCAGCCCGCTCTGCTTCTTTTTGCGCAGAAAGAGGCTCTGGCGTCGTTTGATAAGCACTGGTTTCATAGCCTACGTCCTCTAAAACGTCCAGCACTTCCGCAATATTCTTTTTGATAATTTCCTGACCAGATGTCGGGTTATAAATGAGTCTTGCTCGTTTTATTACATCTTTCATACGGTGCCTCTATAACTGTTCAAGCCATGCTTCATCTTGGATTTCGATTCCCAATTCTTGGGCCTTGGCCAATTTACTACCTGCATCCGCTCCAGCAATAACCAAGTCCGTTTTCTTGGAAACACTGCCTGCAACATTGGCTCCTAAACGAAGAAGTTTTTCTTTAGCTTGTGTTCGTGTTAATGTTTCTAATTTTCCTGTTAAAACAACTGTTTTACCCGATAGGACTGCATCTTCAGCCACTTTTTCACCAAGGTAGGCCAGATTAACTCCTGCTTCTTCTAGCTCCTTCAGTAGGATCTGTGTTCCCTCTTGGGCAAAATAGCTGTGCAGGCTTTTTGCAATCACCATGCCAAGACTATCAATGCTGGCAATCTCTTCTTGCTCTGCCTGAGCAAGGCTTGGAATATCATGGAATTTCTCCAGTAAAATCCGACTAGCCTTGCTACCAACATGGCGAATACCTAAGCCAAACAAGAGTTTTTCAGCTGAGTTTGACTTAGAAGCCTGAATAGCATTATATAACTTATTAGCTGATTTTTCCTTAAAGTTCTCTAACTGGAGTAAATCTTCGATGTTTAAGCGGTAAATGCCTGCCACATCTCGAACCAAATCCTTGGCAAAGAGCTTTTCAACCACTGCCGGCCCCAGGCCACTAATATTCATAGCATCACGACTAGCAAAGTGAGCCAAGCCTTCCATGATTTGGGATGGACAGAGTGGATTGATACAACGTAAGGCAACCTCATCTTCAAAGTGGAGCAAATCGCTCTGGCAACTCGGACACTTGCTAGGTACATCCAAGTGTTCATCTGAAACACGCTTGCCTTCTACCACACGCAAGACAGCTGGAATGATATCTCCAGCTTTATAGACAATAACTGTATCATCTTTGCGAATGTCCTTTTCCCTGATGTAATCAACATTATGTAGAGTCGCACGGCTAACAGTTGTCCCTGCCAACTGAACTGGTGTCAGATTAGCTGTAGGTGTTACTACTCCAGTCCGACCCACTGTCCAGTCTACAGATAAAAGCTGAGCCTCTTTTTCTTCTGCTGGAAACTTATAGGCGATGGCCCACTTAGGCGCCTTAACAGTAAAACCAAGTTCTTCTTGCGCAGCCAAATGATTGACCTTGATAACAATTCCGTCGATTTCATATGGAAGCTTGTCCCGCTCCTGACCAACCTTTTCGATAAAGTCCCAGACTTGGTCAATAGTGCTAGCCAATACCCGTTTTTCATTAACAGAAAAGCCAAGTTGACTCAGTTTTTCAAGGACATCTTCCTGAGTCGCTTCAGATGTTGGGCTGGCTTCCTGATAGAGAAATGTTGCTAGGTTACGCTTTGCCACAACTGATGTATCTAGCTGACGTAAGGTCCCTGCTGCTGCATTTCTTGGATTAGCAAATTCTGCCTCCCCATTTTCCTGACGAAGCTGGTTTACCGCATCAAAAGATGCCTTTGGCATATAGCATTCCCCTCGTACTGTAATAGTCAAGGGTTCTGGTAAGGTCAAAGGAATATCCTTGACACGCTTGAGATTCTCCGTAATGTTCTCACCAATGGATCCGTCACCACGAGTCGCTCCTGCTACCAAAATACCATTTTCATATGCCAGTGAAATAGATAAACCATCAATTTTCAGTTCACAAAGGTAGGACGCATCTGGAAATTCTTTTCTTACTCGTTCATCAAAGGCAACTAATTCTGCACGCGAAAAAGCATCCTGCAAACTATAGAGAGGATACTGGTGTTGGTATTTTTCAAAACCATCTAAAACTTTTCCACCCACTCGGTGAGTTGGGCTTTCTGGTAAAATCTCGTTTGGATATTGCTCTTCCAATGAAACTAGTTCCCTGTATAGCTGATCATACTCACTATCTGACACACTTGGCGCATCTTTTGTATAATATTCATGAGCATAACGATTGAGCAGGGAAACTAACTCAGACATTCTATCTTTCATACTCTTATTTTATCATAAATATCTCTATTCGCCCTATTTTTTCCCTTAAAAAGCGAAGAAAAAGGCCTATCAATCAAAGTTTCTCTTAGCCTTAACGGCAAGAAAAAAGGCCTCAGATTTCACAAACCTAATAAGCCTTTTCGTTTTTATTGGGTTAGGTCAATGCGCTTACTGATTTTATCAATCAAGATAGCTCCGACAAGTAGAGATGCACATTCTCCAATAGCTGTTGTAAACCATGTAAGTAAGAATGGTGCTCCAGTAACAATATTCAATTCAATAGCAATTGTCACCATTGAAATCGAAAAGAAAATAGAGAACAAAAAGAAGTCTTTTCGAAGCCAACCGTTGAGCAGATAGCCCGGCTTAACTTTGCTAAATAGGACAACCCCAAGAGTTAGAAAAACTAAAGTTGACCCCCCACCAACAAAAACATCTAAGATACCAAAGCTAAAGAAATTGGAAATCATACAACCGATTGTCACACCAATAATGTATTTACGATTGTAAAAGGCCATAAAGTTCATCATTTCAGAAATTCTAAACTGATAAGCGCCAAAGCTAATCGCATTGAAGGGTGGTGTGATTGTAAGTGCAATGTAAATAGCTGCTACAAGAGCAATTTGCACCATATCACGGGCAGTTAATTTTTTCATCAAATTCTCCTTTAGCGGTTTTACCGCGTGTAATATGCTTGGCGAAAGAAGCTAAGCGCCAAGGGTTGCTAGGAATAAGAAGAAAGACAAGCCTCTCCCTTACAAACTCGGCAACTCAACTAGTATAGCATAAATATTTGAAATATGATAGACTATCTTTATGAAATCCTTAATAAAAAAATTCTTTGATAATGAGATTCTATCCTATCTCTTCTTTGGTGTGGCAACAACTATCGTTTCTGTTGCCAGCAGGATGATCTGTTATGAATTAACTAGCAATGAAATCTTGGCAACCGTCATTGGTGATGTTCTTGGTATTCTCTTTGCCTTTGCGACCAATGACACCATCGTTTTTAAGCAAAAAAGAAAGGGCTGGCCTGCTAGATTAGTCAAGTTTTTCACAGCTCGATTGGCTACGATGGGTTTAAATTTACTCTTGACCTTTATCTTTGTGACTAGTTTTCCGCAGATTATCGGCCAGTTTGTTAATCATAATATCAAAATGGTCAATACCATTGAAACCCTTATCGCTCAGGTGCTTATTATTGTTCTAAACTACGTTTTCAGCAAACTCTTTGTCTTTGAGAAAAAGAACTAAAGACCTCGGAAAGAGCTCCATGGAGGCAGAAATGAACTTAAAATTTGAAAATGGTGACTCAGCTAAAAGAGAAGAACTGAGAAACTTACTCAGAACCTATAACCGCTCAAAAAGAGAACCGTCAGAAAGCCAAGCTCTGGACATTTATTTAGAGGATGAAGAAGGAAATCTCATAGCTGGCTTGACCGGAGAAACTTTTGGAAATTGGCTTGAAATCGAATATCTATTCGTGAAAGAAGACCTTCGTGGGCAAGGTATTGGATCAAAAATTTTGGATCAGGCGGAAAAAGAGGCTCGAGTCAGAAACTGTACCTATTCATTCGTCAATACCTATCAGTTTCAGGCGCCTGATTTTTATAAAAGACATGGATACCAAGAAGTATTTACCTTAAAAGAATATCCTTATAGTGGGAAAAGGTACTATTTTACGAAAGACTTAGGACCTGAGAACTGATGATAAGGGTGGCATTCTGGCAACTATTTATAAAAAAAGGATCCACCCTACATAAATTAATCTGGACCAGATAATTCTGATCCAGATTTTTTGTTTTTAAATTTCCAGATTGGGATGTTCAGCAGTCAGATGGGTGATTTCACCTTTAACGCCAAAATACTCTTCAATCAAGGTCTGGAGTTCTGACATCGCTGCTTGGGCACGCGTTGCCTGCTCTCCATTGATAGCCTCAATGACCAAGATAGCATCCTTGGTCTCCTCTGTTAGCATGCTACGCTGGGCTTCTCGCCAGTTAAGGCAACGGCAGACAGCTCCCTCTTCATCATAGTAGATGATTTCTTCTGGCAATGCCGGCGCGTCACTCTCAGCGCCCAATGGGAAAAAGGCTTCCCCACCCTTGGCTTTTCCTAAATAAAGACCTCCGACAATCTTATCCAAATCCTCACCGCCACAAGGAACTGCATAAGAGAGCGAGACACTGTTGTAGATATCAACCAAAGGATTGATTGGCTGGAACTCTCGCCCCTGACTGACCCGCTTAAGCAGAGCTTCGATAGAGGATCGTGCTCCTTTCTTGGTCTTGAATTTGCTGAAGGCCTGCCGCCACTCTTGAATGACTTCATTTTGAGTGAAGTTCTCATCTAAGATAAAGTCCTCAGCTCGTTTCGCTCCCTTATCCAGCAGGGATTTGAAATATGGATCCTTACTTTCATCCACTCGATTATCCAGTCCTTTGACTACTAAAACACTAATCTGAGCTTCTGGAAATACTTGCCAAAATTCATGTTCAACTGTAACTTTCATGATGCACCTCTTTAATCTTAATAGTTTCTTTTTTGTCCTTTTTTGACTGCTTCCCAGTCACCTGTGATGTTTTCACGCACTCGTACCAGCATTTTCTCCAAGGCTTTAACTTCCGCCTGAGAAAAGCCCTGCAGGGATGTCTCTTCAGAATAGTTATTCTCCGCTAGGATAAAAGGATAAAGTTTTTCTCCTTTTTCCGTCACAAACCATTCCTTGTTCTTCTTGTTTTCCTTGGCTGCCTTCTGCTGGACCAAGCCCTTGGCCTCTAGCTTCTTAACAGAACGGGCAACCGTTGAGCGATCCACCTTGAGCAGCTCCGATAGCTCCTCTTGGATAATTCCTGGATTCTCCGCGATTCTTACCAAATAAAGATATTGCCCCCGCGCCAGCTCTATGTCACGGAACTCAATATTAGCAATGGAATCCAAAGCTCGGGCGATAATCCCAATTTCCCGCAATACTGACATATCCCCTCCTTTAAACTTTTATTTGAATCTATTATACCGCTTTTTATTGCAAATGCAATAAAAAAGACTAAAAAAGAAAAGAGGAAAATTCCTCTTTAAAAAATCAATATCAAAATCCTTACAAGTAAAGGAGTTTCTTATTCTTATTAAGATTAGTAATGATACTAGAGAAAAATGCAGAATTCAGTTCTTGACCATCCGTTAGGTTGCCATTTAGCTAGTTCTTCTTTTTAAAGGAAAAACTTCCTATTCTATCTAATTGAAACTCGGATTCAGAACAACTTTGAATACTCGCATTGAGAATAGCACCGATAATCAATATTTTAGAAACAATAATGAACCATAACATGATGATGATGACAACTACTGATCCGAAAAAACGGACATTAATAAAGTGGTGCATATACGCTTCTAAATAGGCACTAAATAAATTCAGTAGGCCAAAGAGAATTCCCACTACAAAGATGGTTCCTGGCAAGACGTACCGAAGTTTGTTTATCTTAACATTAGGCAAAAGATAATAGAGGGCAACTAAGGTTAGAAAGAGAACTAGGAAAACAAGTCCCTCAGTTATGGTCGTTATTTGTCTATAGAAAGAGACATCTAAATCAAAAACATTGTAAACCACAGTTAGGATACTTCGACCAAAAACAGATAGAATCATAGAAAGGATCAAGAGAATCTGTAAACCGATACTCACCACAAAACTAAACAGGCGGTTTCGAAGCAGGCCATGCCCTTTTGTAACACCATAAGCCTTATTAAAGGCCTTTTGCAAAAATGAGATACATTTGGAAAAAGCCCAGAGAGCTGACAAGATGGAGAAACCTAGTAAACCAGAAGATGGCTGACCAAAAACTGCTCTCACAGCTTTAGCCACCATGGGGTAAAGTGAATCTGGTAGTATTTCGTTTAACAAATTCAAGAGGGCGTCCGTTTGAACTTGAAAATAGGGTAAAATATTGGCTAAAACCAGCAATAAAGGAAGGGCCGAAATCAAAAAATAGTAGGCTACAGCTATACTGGTCATACCTATTTCAGACTTATCATAAAAGCCTATAAAAGCCCGTAAAAACTGCTGTTGTTTCAGTTTTTCAACTATTTTTTTCATGAGCTTCCTTTCTAAAACTAGGGCAAAGGCCCATCATTTATTTCTCTTTGATTTTCTAGTAGCAAGGTTCATTTCTTGCTACTAGTCTCATTCTATACCAGACAAAGTTAAGAGGCTAGGAACGCCTTATCCCAACCTCCTATGTTTTTTAATAAGTTCCTTCTTCACCCTGACTGGTCAAAATCACTGGACCGTCTTTGGTGATGACAAACTGGTGTTCGTATTGGCAAGACAAACCACCATCAAGAGTCTTATGGGCCCAGCCAGTTTTAAAATCTGTGTCAATTTCCCAAGTACCAGTATTGATCATGGGTTCGATGGTCAAGACCATTCCTTCTCTTAAGCGCAAGCCACGTCCTGCACGTCCATAGTGGGGTACCATTGGTTCCTCGTGCATAGTTGGACCAACTCCGTGACCAACCAAATCTCGCACAACGCCATAACCGTGACTTTCAGCGTATTCTTGGATTGCTGCACCAATATCGCCAATTCTATTACCAACTTGCGCTGCTTCAATTCCACGGTAAAGACATTCTTTGGTCACATCCATGAGTTGCTGAGCCTCTGGACTGACTTTCCCAACTGCATAAGCCCAGCAAGAATCCGCAACACCGCCACGAAAACTTTCTGTGTATTTCTTGACTTCTGAGACCTTATTAAAATCCAGTTTTGAAACATCTAATTCAGCCTTATCAACCAATCCGACAACCATATCTACACAGATGATGTCACCTTCTACCAGCTTTTGATGACGGGGAAAAGCATGAGCCACTTCATCATTTAGAGAGCAACAAGTAGCATACGGATAGTCCATGATGCTACCTTCTACACCAATCTGCAAGGGCAAAGCATTTGCTTCTTTACAGCGTTTGCGGACATATTCTTCAATATCCCACATATCGATTCCTGGCTTAATCAAGTCTCTCAAACCTCGATGAATAGAAGCGAGAAACTCCCCACTTTTTGCCATTAAGTCAATTTCGCGTTGCGATTTTATTGTAATCATTCTTAGATTTTATTCCTCTTCTTAGTTTATTTTCACTGTCATAGTCGCTTTAGCTACTAATTGATGGTCTAAATAGACATCGTAATCTATAATTGCTGAACGTCTTGTTTCATGCACCACACGGGAAGTCAAAGTCAAGTAGTCATCCAATTGAACAGCCTGTAAAAAGTAAACCATCATCTGCTCAATAATTAAACTTCGTCCATTAGAAGCCACCAGCTGATGAGTTGCAGTATTTAAGATTTCTGTTAGAACTCCATGCGATAAAACCCCGTTATTTTCCAGCATAAAAGGCTCTACTGTAAAGGAGAAACCGTTAGCGTTCTGGACTAACTTCTGAGCAATCTGGTCGCTGAAGGTTGGCAGACTTGATACCTGCTCTCGACTCATTTTTTCCAAAATATCCCGCCGAGTAATGACTCCTAGCAAGGTTTGATTGCTTCGTATGACAGGAATCATCTCAAAATCTTCTGCAATCATCCGTTGACTAATATTGGCAATATTCGTCTTCAAACCTGTCATAAAAGGATTTTTTGTCATAATTTTATCCAGATTTGTATGGGGTGATTTATCTCCTGCATCCCGCATCGTCACTACTCCAACCACCATTTGATGCTGATTAATGACCGGAAAGCGACTGAAACGATTTTTTCGGACCAGCTCCAAATAATCTCGAACTGTATCAGTTTCCCTTAAAAAGCCATATTCATGACTAGAACGATAAACCTGTTCAACTGTTAAAATATCTGTTTTTATTTGGATATTGGAAAGCGCACGATTAATGATTGTCGCTACGGTATAGGTATCATGCTGGGTCCGCATGACCGGGATTCCCATCTGATCTGCAAGAGTTAAAATATCCTCTTCAACTCGAAATCCCCCTGTAACCAAGACAGCATTTTCATTCTTTAGAGCTAAGCGTTGAATCTCTGTCCGATCCCCAACAATCAAGAGACCTCCTTCAGTCAGATAACGCATAATATTTTGCTCTGTCATAGCCCCAATAGAGAACTTACTGAATTCCTTATCTAAACCAGCCTGTCCAGCTAATACTTCTGAACGAGTAATTTCAGCGATTTCATGATAGGTCAGATGCTCTAGAACAACTTTTTTAGATTTCACTCGAACAGTACCGCTACGAGGACGAGTCTCAACCAAGCCTCTGTTTTCAGCTTCCTTAATCGCTCGGTAAGCCGTTCCATCACTGACTCCTAGATAGTTCGAAATACTACGAACACTGACTCTTTTACCAATAGGAAGTTTCTCCAAATAAGCGATAATTTCCTGGTGTTTACTCATAAAAATCACCTCTTTCATAGCGAAATTCGATATAGTCTCTCATCTTGCGTGTATAGCGGTCACTTCCTTTAAATTGTCGACACATTTTAAAACCCGCCTTTTGAGCAACACGCTGACTAGCCAGATTTTCCAAATGAGTGACAATGCTTAGCCTTTTTAGGTCAAATTCGCTAAAAGATAGAAAGAGAATCTCTTTGACACATTCAGTCATTAGTCCTCTTCCCCAATAATCCTTTTTTAAAAAATAGCCCAGTTCAGCTTCTTGCTTAATTTCATCTAACTTTTCAAACTTGATAGATCCTATCATTTGCTGGCTTTCTTTATCACAGATTGCCCAAACACCAAGAGGATTCTTCATAAAAAAGTTAGCTACTACATACTGGCTTTCCTGCAGACCAGACTGACTCGGAAAGATAAACTCCAGATTCTGCGGATTGGAGGCTATGGCATAGAAATCTTCTGCATCCTGGTAAGAGAAGGGTCTGAGTAGCAGGCGGTCTGTTTCAATAAAAGCAAATTCAGCTAGTTTTGTCCAAATATTCATAAGCTACCTTTAGACAATACTTTCGTATATATCCTATTCTTGTATCCTTACGCTTCTTCTACCAACTCAATATCGGCACCCAAATTTTTCAGCTTCTCAATAATATTAGAATAGCCACGAAGGATAAACTCAATATTGGTAATCTCTGTACGGCCTTTAGCCATCAAACCTGCAATAACCAATGCCGCTCCCGCGCGTAAGTCAGTAGCTTTTACAGCAGCACCATGTAGCTGATTTGGTCCTTCATAGATAATTTGATGACTGGTTGAAGAGATTTTAGCTGTCATTTTAGCAAGCTCAGGCACGTGATTAATTCGCTTCTCATAAATCGTATCCATTATCATGCCCCGTCCTTTAGCTTTCAACAAAAGCGGAGTGATTGGTTGCTGTAAGTCAGTAGCAAACCCTGGATATGGAGCGGTTTTAATATTGATAGCTCTGAGTTCTCTTTGCTCTTCAACATAGATGCTGTCTTCTGAGACAGTCATTCTAACGCCCATTTCTTCTAGCTTAGCGATAAAACCTTCCAAGTGCTCATACAAGACATTATTAATCTGAACCCCTTGGCCGACTGCTGCTGCCAGTGAAATGTAAGTCCCTGCTTCGATTCGATCTGGAATAACCTGATGACGAGTCCCATGAAGCTTATCTACACCTTCGATTGTGATAATATCTGTACCAGCACCACGAATATGGGCACCCATATTATTCAAAAGAGTAGCAACATCAATAATTTCAGGTTCACGGGCTGCATTTTCAATAACTGTCCGACCGGATGCTCGAACTGCAGCTAACATAGTATTAATCGTCGCACCAACACTTACTGTATCCATGTAAATGCTTGCTCCTCGCATGCGTCCAGTCTCGGCTTCCAGATGCATGGCATTGCCTTCTTGAGTCATCTGAGCTCCCATAGCTTCGAAAGCTTTCAAATGAAGGTCAATCGGACGCGGTCCAAGGTCACATCCGCCTGGAAGACCTACTGTTGCTTTTCCAAAGCGCCCTAAAAGACTTCCGTAGAAATAATAGGAAGCGCGGAGGCTGTTGATTTTACCATAAGGCATCGCCATACTTTGAACCTGACGTGGATCAATCTCAAGACTGTCTCCATCCCGCTTCACACTAGCTCCCATGGTTACCATGATATCAATCAAGCTATCAACGTCTGAAATAGCCGGCACTCCATCTAAAGTCACAATGCCATCTGCCAAAATAATAGCTGGAATTAAAGCTACAACACTATTTTTTGCACCACTAATCGTAACCTCACCTTTTAAAGGACGGCCACCATTTATCACTATTTTTCTCATTTTATTTCTCTCTCAAGCTTTTTCATACATAGAATTCCTATCTATTATATCACAGATACCTGTTTTTGCCTATTCTTTTCGTAAGACAGAGATTTTAAAAAGAGAGAAGACTCTTTCTTCTCTCTTGAATAACAGTTAGGTATACTGACACTTTTTAGAATGACCTATTTCATATTTTGTTTTCTTTATCAGCTTAGGCAGGTCTAACAGATGTCAGATGAGCTCATCTTCCCCAATTTCAAAGGCTTCCAAGATTTTCTGAATCTGATCAAAACCCAGTCTAAAATGCTCCAGCTTGTGGCCGTCTGATCCCACTGAAAAGCGCTGACCACCCAGCTCCTTAACTAGAGAGAGAGCATAGATATAGAGATCCTCGTGACCGTAAAGATACATGGACTTGCAGTTGAGCTCAAAGGCCAGATCATGGTCAATCATCTTTTGAAAAAGATGTCGCAACTCTGGTTCAAAAGTTTTTAACTCATCTACGGTAAGCGAAAATTTTCGAAAACCATAGTCAAAGTGAGCTAGTACATCTGCTGGTACAGCCTCAATAGCCTCCTCTAACTCTCTCAGATAGGAGGGAATCAGCTCCATCTTATCCAGCTGCAAGACCGGATCTTCCAGATAGTCAAAACTGCCATTGTGGTGGACAGACAGGAGCTTGAGGTCATAATACTTGTCCGATAGGAAAGCTACAATATCGTCTTTACGCGGAGCGTAATAGCCAATTTCAATGCCCTTTTTGATGCGGTTGCCATATTGCTGGTTCAGCTCTGCTATTTTTGCTGAATAGGCCGCATAGTCAGGCACATCATCGTGGGGCGAGGCAGCTTCGTAGGGGTAGGGATTGGACAAATCATAGTGCTCGGTGGTGACAATCTCGCCCTCATAATGGTCCAGATAGTCACAGAAATCTGCCTCAGAATCGTAGGAAAAATAGGTATGAAGATGGTTATCGCGCATGCTGGACCGCCTTTCTGCAAATCTTGTGTCACTTTAGTATTGGTCAATTTCAGGTCGGTCGTGAATCCGGCTCTGCTTGCCCTGACGGGCCTGGAGGACGGCCTCTACCTCTTCCAGACTGACGCCAGTCTCAACGAGAGCGACCGCCAGATGGTAGAGCAGATCAGCTGTCTCATTGGCCATCTCGTTCTTATCAGCGTTTTTGGCCGCAATGACTACTTCAGTCGCTTCTTCACCGACTTTTTTGAGAATCTTGTCCAGCCCCTTGTCATAGAGATAGCTGGTATAGGAGCCTTCCTTGGGCTCTTTTTTGCGTTTGAGGGCTTCTTGATAGAGGGTTTCTAGCATGGTATCTCCTTGTTACTGTCCTTATTTTACTATAAAAAGCAATTCTTTCCAATGGCAGGCTGGTGTCTTGATACTGACTTCTTAGTTTTATTTTTGCATTAACCGAGTACAAAAGTAAGGCAAGGGAGCTTTTAGTCAGTTTTTCTGCCATCCTCTTCCCAGATTGTATGGAAAAAGCAGGATTTAGCACCAGTGTGACAGGCTGCTCCCAGCTGATCTACCTCGATCAGCAAGGTATCTTGGTCGCAATCAGCTGTGATTTTTTTGACAGTCTGGTAGTGGCCGCTGGTGGCTCCCTTATGCCAAAGTTCCTGACGTGATCGGCTCCAGTACCACATCTGACCGCTAGTGCGGGTCTGCTGGTAGGCTTCTTCATTGAGATAGGCCAACATGAGAACTTCTTTGCTGGTGTGGTCTAGGATAATGGCAGGTATAAGACCGCCTTGTTTTTGAAAATCTAACTTTACTTCTGTCATCAGATGCGAACCTCCAATCCAGCTGCCTGCATGGCTTTTTTGGTCTCTGTGATGGAGACCTGACCATAATGGAAAATTGAAGCTGCCAAAGCACCCGTCGCTGCAGTCCTTTCAAAAACTTCAAGGATATGCTGACTACTGCCAGCACCACCAGATGCGATGATAGGAACGGAAACAACTTGAGAGACTGCTTCCAGCATAGGCAAGTCAAAACCGGACTTGGTCCCGTCCTTGTCCATACTGGTCAGAAGAATTTCCCCCGCTCCAAGACTGACAGCTTCTTGAACCCAGTCTAACAGGTCGCGACCGCTGTCCTTACGGCCACCAGCTAGATAGACATGCCAGCTGCCATCCGCTTCTTTCTTAGCATCCACGGCCAGCACCACGCATTGACTGCCGAATTTCTCAGCGCAATCAGCCAAAAGCTGAGGATTTGCCAGCGCCGAGGAATTAACTGCAACCTTATCTGCCCCAGCCTGCAGCATCCGCTTCATGTCCTCAACCGTGCGAATGCCACCCCCGACGGTAAAGGGAATGAAAACCTGCTCTGCCACGCGCCGGACCATCTCGACCGTCGTGTCCCGCTCCTCATGGGTGGCGGTAATGTCCAGAAAGACCAACTCATCACAACCAGCTTCATAGTAGGCCTTGGCCGCATCGACTGGATCGCCCACATCAGTCAGATTGACAAAGTTGATGCCCTTGACCACCCGGCCGTCCTTGACATCCAGACAGGGAATGATTCGTTTTTTCAGCATGGCTAGCCCCTTTCTGCTTCCTTGATCTGCTCTAGGCTAATTCGTCCACTGTAATAGGCTTTGCCCACAATGGCACCAGCCAAGCCCAATTTTTTCAGCTCTTCTAAGTCATCCGCTGACTGGATGCCACCAGAGGCAATGACTTGAGCATGCTTGAGGGACGCCAGCAATTTTTGATAATGCTGGATATTGGGGCCAGTCAGAGTCCCGTCTCTGTCCACATCTGTATAGACGAAGAGACGGACGCCGATTTTTTCCATGGCCAATGCCAGACTGATATAGTCCTGATTGCTGGTCTCCAGCCAGCCCTCAGTCGCAACCAGCCCCTCTTTCGCATCAATGCCAATCACGATTTTACTACTTCCAAAGCGCTCCAGCGCGGTCTCAACAAAGACAGGATTCTTAACAGCCATAGAGCCAATAATGACACGGTCAATGCCAACCGCCAGGTAATCTTCAATCTGCTCCAGACTGCGGATGCCGCCCCCGACTTGGATAGCTAGACCAGTTTCCGCTTTAATCTGGGCAATCAAATCTCGATTGGCTGCCCGACCTTCTAAGGCTCCGTCCAAGTCAACCACATGAATCATGGTAACCCCAGCTTCTTTGAAAACTCGAGCTTGAGCCAAGACATCAGGATTGACCACCGTCTTCTGGCTAAAATCCCCTTTAAAAAGGCGGACGGCCTGGCCGTCTTTGATATCAATAGCGGGCAGTATTTTCATAGACATACTCCTTAAACTTCTCTAGGATACCGAGGCCAACAGCACCAGACTTTTCTGGGTGAAACTGGCAGCCAAAGACCGAGCCTCTGTGAATCATGGCTGGGATAGGCAGCCCATAATCAGCCGTCACATCCAAGTACTCCTCCGGAACATCTGTATAGTAGCTATGGACGAAATAGACTGACTGGCTCTCGAGACCAGCTGTCAAAGCAGACGACTGCTGGATCTGTAAGTCATTCCAGCCCATGTGAGGCACAGGCAGACCAGCCTGATCTGGAATCCTACGGCAAACACCGGGAATCAAACCCAGTCCAGAGCTTTGACCATTCTCCAATCCAGACTCCAGCAGGAGCTGCATGCCTAAGCAAATGCCCAAGAGAGGCTTGCCATCGGCCACAGCCTGCTGGATAACTGACACCAGCCCTCGCTTTTCCAACTCCTGCATGGCAGTAGGAAAGGCACCGACTCCTGGTAAAATCAAACTATCTGCGTCCAAAATTTCCTGCGGATTAGCTGACAGGCGCGCTTCTACTCCGACCTGAGCCAGAGCACGGAGGACATTGGCAGTATTTCCCGCGTCATAATCAATAACAATCATCATCTCTACATCAACTCCTTTCACTCAGAAGGACAAGCTAGAGCAAGCCCTTGGTGGAGTTGACTCCATGAATCTCTGGATTTATGGTAATAGCCTCCCGCAGAGCTCGTCCAGTCGCTTTAAAGAGACTTTCCGCCTTGTGGTGGCTGTTCTTGCCATGAAGGATTTTCAGGTGCAGATTCATCTGCAGATTAAAGGCTAGGGCTTGGAAAAATTCCTCTACCAGCTCGGTGTCAAAATTCCCAAGCTTGGGATTGTCAAAATCAGCCTCAAAGACTAGATAAGAGCGACCGGATAAGTCTAGACTGGCCATGCCCAGCGTTTCGTCCATGGGCACAAAGCTAGTGCCGTAGCGGTTGATACCAGCCTTGTCTCCCAAAGCCTGACGTAGAGCCTGCCCCAGCACGATGCCTACATCCTCAACCGTATGATGGCTGTCCACCCAAAGGTCGCCTTCAGCCTTGACCGTCAGAGAAATTCGACTGTGGCGGGCAAAAAGGATCAGCATGTGGTCAAAGAATCCGACACCAGTCTCGATAGTGACCGGCTCCTGTTGGTCGAGATTGACAGTCAGTTCAATATCGGTCTCCTGTGTTTTACGCTTGATTTCAGCTTGTCTCATGGCAACTCCTTTATTTTTCCTGTCTGCGGGCTTCAATGGCCTTGGCATGTCCCTGCAGGCCTTCTGCATAGGCCAGACTAGTAATATCCTTGTCAGCTGCCCCTACAGCAGCACGGCTGTACTGGGTGTATTGGATGCGCTTGATAAAGTCATAAACTCCCAGCGCTGATGAAAAACGGCTGGTGCTGGTTGTCGGCAAAACGTGATTGGCTCCCGCATAGTAGTCACCGATTGGCTCGCTAGTATAATGCCCCAGAAAGACAGAGCCAGCATTTTCAACCTGGTCCAGATAGCTGTAGGCATCATCCATGGCAATTTCCAAATGCTCAGGTGCCACCTGATTCATAAGCTCAAACATGGCTTCCTTGGAAGGCGCAAGGATAATGCGGCCGTTATTCTCAATCGAAGCACGCGCGATTTCCTCCCGCGGCAGCTCTTTCAACTGTCTGTCCAGTTCTGCTTCGACTTGGTCTGCCAACTCCTCCGAGTCGGTCACCAGAATAGCTCGAGCTAACTTGTCATGCTCTGCTTGCGACAGGAGGTCGGTCGCCACATAGACTGGACTGGCTGAACGATCCGCAATGACTCCAATCTCCGAAGGTCCGGCAATCATGTCAATTCCCACGACACCATAGACCATCTTCTTGGCTGTAGCCACAAAGATATTTCCTGGTCCTGTTATCTTATCCACCTTGGGAATGGTCTCAGTTCCATAAGCCAGTGCTGCCACTCCTTGTGCTCCACCAATTTGGAAAATCCGATCCACACCAGCCAGCTTGGCAGCGACCAAAATCGCTGGCGTAAAGTGTTTCTGAGGTGGTGTAATCATGATGATTTCCTTGACACCAGCAATCTTAGCTGGGATAACATTCATGAGTACGGAAGACGGATAGGCTGCGGTGCCACCAGGTACATAGGTGCCAACCCGCTCAATTGGCCGAATTAACTGACCACGTACAACGCCCTCGCTTGGACTATCCTCAAAACCAGTCTCCAACTGCTGGCGGTGGTAGGATTCGATATTAGCTTGGGCATTTTTCAGGGCGACCAAGACCTCTGGGTCAATCTCCTCGAAAGCCTGGTCAATCAGCTCCTGCTTAACTTCAAAGTCTGTCACCTCAACCTTGTCAAAGAGCTTGGTATAGTTTCTTAAAGCTTGGTCACCATCTCGTTTGACCGTTTCTATAATCTCAGCCACCGCTTCTTCCACATCTAAGTTCTGCTGACTAAGCTGCAGCTGCTCTTCGTATAAAATCCGTGAAATTTCTTCGTTACTTCCGCTTAAACGTTTGATAATTGTCATTTAAAAGCCACCTCTCTTCTTCCTACTAGGGATTCAATCTTTGCTACAAAAGGCATGATATCCGGGTTATTTTTCAGGGAAGCCTGATTAGCAATGAGCCGGGCTGATACTCGGCAAATGTCTTCAAAAACCAGCAGGCCGTTAGCTGACAGGGTATGCCCCGTCTCCACAATATCGACAATAGCATCCGCCAGACCCAGGACCGGTGAAATCTCCACACTGCCTTGGATGGAGATGATTTCCACATCTTCTCCTTTTTGATTAAAATAATCAGTCGCCACTGTCGGATACTTGGTCGCAATCCGCTTGCGCTTGTGATCATGAGGGTCATAGCTGGGAACCGAGGCCAGTGAGAATTTACAAAGGCCAAAGTTCAGATCCAGTAGCTCCAGATAGCCAGTCGGATGTTCAAAGAGAATATCCTTGCCTACAATGCCCAAATCAGCAACTCCATGGCGCACATAGGTCGTCACGTCAGGACCTTTGACCAAGAGAAAGCGAAAGCGACCGTCTGGGCTTTCAAAAATCAAGCTGCGCCCCTTGTCTGCCATGAAGGACATATCAAAGCCAGCCTGGGCCAAGAGCTTGACCGTATCTTCCTCAATCCGTCCCTTGGTCAGGGCAATAGTAATCTGACTCATCTGCCATCACCTTCCTTTCCGCCCTCGCCCGGCAGGTCATCATGAATGGCCTGATAGACACTGTCAATGTCTAGGGACCAGCCGATAGCTGTCAGCTCTGCTGCCCCGAAGCGCTTGAAAAGCTGATCATAGCGACCACCAGATAGAAAAGCATCTGGCACTCGGTCGCCAAAGACCTTGAAGGTCAATCCAGTATAGTAAGGCATGGTCGCTACCTGCCCCAAGTCCATGGTTGTCTGATCCAGCAAGCCTGATAGGCTCTGCAGAACCTGCTCTACATCATCTAAAGCCATCAATATCCGCTCGTTGTCAACTATCTCTCTAGCCCTGGCTAAAACCTGTTGGCTAGGGCCGAACAGATGGGGCAGCTCCTGCAAAAAATCATCAAATCCACTCGATCTGGTCTGGGTGAATTCAAAGAGTCCCGTCCTATTTTTCTTACGAATATAATCTAGCAGCTGGGCCTCCTCCTGCGAATCCAAGGTCAAACTCTCTAGGATTGTCTGCAGGATTGCTGCATGGGAAAACTCAAACTGATAAGACTTAACCTGCACCAAATCCAGCGACTGCTTGGCTGTCTTGATAGCCTCAAGCACCGCCTCGCGAGCTGGATAGCCAATAATCTCAATACCAGCTTGGCTGAGCTCGTTGGCAAGACCGCGCAGCTCTTCTTGATAGTGAAAGACCTTGCCCGAATAGGAAAACTTGGTCGGCGTATGCACCCTGGTCGAAGCAATAACCCGACCAATCTGGCTGGTCACATCTGGCCGTAGCACCAATAGCCCGCCTTTTTTATCGAAAAGATGATAATGATGGGGCTCCACATGGTCACTGAAGACCTCAAAGTGCTCCAAAGTCGGCGTGTCAATTCGATTGAAGCCCTGAGCCATCAGGAAATCACTGATGTCCCGTTCAATCTCATAAGTCACACGCGCCCTCTTGAAAAGCTTGTCGTGCATGCCAATCGGAAGGGTGATTTTATTCATAGGCTGCTTTCCTTTCTAGATCTATTTTTACACTGGATGGCTTTGAGTCTAACTCTCAGCTACTGCAAATGTCCTTGATAGCTGCCAGGACTTTTTCCATCTCCTCTCGCCGTCCGATAGAGATGCGCAGGAAGTCCTTGATTCGTTCTGCTTTTGGAAAATACCGCACATAAATCCGACGCTCCTCTAACTGCTGAAAAAGCTCTGCTGCAGAGATTCTAGTAGGCTGGGCTAAGACAAAGTTGGTCTGACTAGGCAGGACTTGGAAATCCAGCCCAGCCAATTCTCCAGCAAACCAATCTCGGGTCTCTTGGATGGCTCTGCCGGTCTCCCGATAATAATCCCAATCTTCCACTGCCGCAAGGGCTAATCGCTCTGCTAACATATCCACTGAGTAAGGATTAATGGAATCCTTGACAGCTTTCATGACAGCTATTAAGTCTGGATGCCCGATGCCGTAGCCTACCCGCAGACCAGCCAAGGCCGCATCCTTGGAAAAGGTCCGTGTGATAAAGAGGTTGGGATAGGTGTCTAGCAGAGGCAGGGCAGATTGACCGCCAAAGTGAATGTAAGCCTCATCTACCACCACTACCGCATCCTGATTGGACGCCAGAATTTCCTCCACCTGCTTCAGCGGCAGATAAATCCCCGTCGGGGCATTGGGATTGGCTAGGATAATGCCGCCATTGCCGCCAAAATAGTCTGACTGATGGACCTCAAAATCAGCTACCAGTGGGATTTCTCGAAAAGGCACATGGTAGAGGTCGGCCCAGACCTTGTAAAAACCATAGGTCAAGTCTGGAAATAAGACCGACTCGCCACTGTTAAAGAAAGCCAGGAAAGCCATGGACAAGATGTCGTCACTCCCATTTCCAATAATGAGCTGGTCGGGTGATACACCCAAGTTTGCCGCCAAAGCCTGACAGAGCTCCGCCTGGTCCAAACTGGAATACTTGCGCAACTCCTGGGCCTCAAAGTTCTGCAGAGCCTCTGCTACTTTAGGACTCGGTCCATAAGCATTTTCATTGGTATTGAGTTTAATCATGCCTGGCTCATTGGGCTGCTGCCCCGCTACATAGGGATTGATCTGTCTGAGACCTTTTAGCTTAACCATCTTGCCACCTCTCTTTCACACACTAGCCATTATCTGACTCTGATTATCTTTTAGAACTTCCAATAAATGAAAGACGAACTTTACCGCTTTGCTAAAGGAAAATAGGGGAATCTTCTGGTTTAAATATAATAAAAAGCCCTCGCAAAAAAACTTTGCAAGGACGTTGACACGCGGTTCCACCTTTATTCAGACCTCAGTCGCCTGAGGACCCTCTGGGAGTACGAGACTCCAGATTGATAACGGTAATCAGCCGTCGAGCACTAGTCTCGGTCTACTGACAGATTTCGCACCCGCACTCAAGAATGTGTCGTCTAAGGATTGGATGCCGTCTCACCATTAAGCACTCTCTGTTTCTTGTCTTAGACTTTTTCTCTCATCGCTTTCAATTTATTGTTGAATATTCTACATGAATTTTAAATAAAAAGCAAGAGAAAAATGAAAATTATTAATTATATTTGTATTTTTAAAACATATTATCGTTCTTTTATCATGGCACTGGACAAATCCAGCAGACTAATCGCTGTTTCAAAATGATCTCCCATCAAGTCGTAGACAGCATCTTCACTTAAGACGCCACAAGCTATATTTTCAGGGAATTCCGGACTATTTGAGTATTCTAAATCATCAAAAAATTTCTGACCAGTATAGTAGTCCCTCAGTTGGATATAATCTGACTGGCAGCGCTCCAATTGATCTAGAGCTTTCTGAGCATCTGCTAGGACTTGAGCATATTTATTCAGATGTCCTTCCATTTTTTGAATTCGTTCTAACTGCTCCATCTAATTCTTTCCTTTCTGAAATCAACCAACCAATCAGTCCACCTGAACCACCTGCAACTGCTCACCTCCCAGCAGAATCAAATGTTTTTCAATCTGAGAAATGCCATAAGAACGACTGAGAGCTTGAGCATATAGGTCTAGCTGACTGTGGTAGCGAGCTATCAACTCAGATGCTTCCTTGTATTTATCCGTCTTGTAATCAAAGAGGATAATTCGATCCTCAAAGAGCAGGTAACCATCCAAAATCCCCCGCAAAACAAAGTCCTGACCACTGATTTCGTCCCTCTTAAGCATGGCAAAAGGCGCTTCTCGATGCAACTTATCTGAGTTAGCTAGCAAGATTTCACCAAGCCGAGTCTCAAAGAAACTTGCAATCTTATTGAGGTCAATCTGTTTTTTCACAGACTCTTCTGCTTGAACTTGTTTCAGACTTAATTTTAAAACTGCCATGTCCGGCTTCTGATCTATAGGAATCCGTTGCATGAGTTCATGAACGGCACTACCGACTTGAGCCCCGGTCACCTTGGCTTTCCGGCTAAAATCAGGCAAGTCAAAGTTAGGCTGAGGCCGAAAAGCTACTCGCTCATCTATGATATCCATGCCTTCCGTATCCATAATCGGCTCATAGAACTTCTTAATTTGGCTTGGCGTTCGCACACTAGGTAGCTCAATGGCAGAGCGATATTGGCTATTTAATCGATCTACACTTTCTAAGATATCCAGAGCCCTGCCGATATCTTCTGACTGACGGTTGTCTGTCAAATCATCCGCATCAAAGGGATTTGAATGGTGGATCTGGCCAATTTTGTCAGCAGTCAAATCTTCATCTCTGACAAATCTCAAATCAAAAGCAAGCTGATCTTCTGAAAAAACAGTCTGGATAGCATAAAGCCAATCTTGGAAAGAAGTTGTCTGACTACGTATGGAAGCCGATAAAAGCCCCTGTTCTGCCTGTCCCCAGCTTCGTTTCTCAAGTTTTTCTTGGCTACCTTTTCCAACCAAGTAAAGCTTGGTTTCAGCCCGTGTCATGGCTACATAAAGCAAGCGCATCTGCTCAGAAAGACTAGCCAGCTTGATCTCTTCTAAATTTTGCTGGTAGGGTAGCGTATCCATTGACAAACGGATTGATCTTGGTTTCACTTTTTCTGGATATTCAACCTCTACATCAGCGATATATTTAATCCCAATCCCATTTTTACGACTCAAGATAATGCTAGAACTGGTATCTTGGCGGTTAAAGGCCTTGTCCATATTAAGCAGAAAGACATACTTGAACTCTAGTCCCTTACTCTTGTGGACTGTCATCAGATGGACCGCATCTTGTGGTGCGGCATAGGGAACGCTGGCCAAATCGTGCTGGTTCTCTAAAATCTTATCAATCATACTAATGAATCGAGACAGGCCTTTAAAACTTGATTTCTCGTAGTCATTAGCTCTGAGTGAGAGGGCATAGAGATTGGCTTGACGCTGGGCTCCATTGGGCAAGGCACCAACATAGTCATAATAAAAGCGGTCTTGATAAATCTTCCAAATCAAATCGTACAGAGAATGAGTTTTAGCAAAGGTTCTCCACGATAAGAGCGTCTTTTTAAAGAGCTCTAGCTTCTTTTTAAGACCTGACAAGATTAAGTCTGGATGTAGTCCTTGATTAGTCAAGGCATTTTCTATCTTCTCATAGAGATTTTCCTGCGATTTTTCCTGACTTTTCTGTAGCGCTATTCGAGCCAGCTCATCTTCTCCAAAGTCAAACATTGCTGATTTGAGTAGTGCTGTCAAGGCATAGTCATTTAAGGGATTATTGATCGTTCGCAAAGTGTCCAGCATGACCATGACCTCGACAGACTGGAGGTAATTGTCTTCTCCTCCATCTGGTACAAGAGGAATACTGTGCTTGTCAAACTCAGCCAAAATTATATCATTTCGAGTCCGAGAAGCCGTTAAAAGAGTAATGTCCTTAAAGGCAACCGCTTCTTCCTCATGCAGGCGAATGATTTCTTTGATAACTAGAGACACTTCTCCAGCAGAGATGCTTTCCTCGCTTAATTCATCGCTTGCTACCGTCGAATCATAAAGGAGGAATTCAGCCCTATTTTTGGGATTAGGTGATGCTTTCGTCGGATTTCCCGCCACCAAATAATGGGTCTCATCATAGTTGATTTCTCCGACCTGCTCATCCATCAGCCTCTTAAAGACATCATTGGTAGCTTCCAGTACTTCTACATGACTGCGGAAATTCTCCTTAAGAACGATCAATTTCCCTTGGCTCGGATCTGCCTGATAAAGCCGAAACTTATCATTGAAAATCTGGGGATCTGCTTGACGAAAACGATAGATGGATTGTTTGATATCCCCCACCATAAAGCGATTATGGCCGTTAGATAAGAGCTCCAACATTCGCTCCTGAGTGTGGTTGGTGTCCTGGTACTCATCGACCATGACCTCATGGTAACGCTCTTGATAGAAGCTTCTTACCTGTGGGAAGTCCTCTAGAATCTGTATCGCAAAATGGCTGATATCCCCAAACTCAAAAGCATTCTCAATTTTTTTACGTTCTAGATAAGTCCAAGTAAAATCACTCATGAAATCACGCAACAAATCTAAGAGAGGCAGACTATCATCCTGGTACTTCTCAAGGAACTCAAATTGATAGAGGCTTGACTCAAGACCTCGCAAATGCTCGATTCGTTCTTTACGTCCTTGATTAAAGGTATCAGCCAGCTCTTTTAATTCTTCCTTGCGAGTAGTGATGGTCAAGGCTCGGCCGCCACTAGCCCGTGATAGAAGAACCACGTCTTTTAAGACGCTGAAATAGTCCTGCTTAGAGGACAATTCCCGCAAACTCCCCAATTTATCTAGCGCAAGCAACACATTTTCCTGGTATTTAGCTCCCGCAAATTCACGTCCCTCGTTATCCAAATGAAAACGGAAATAATCTCCGAGTTCAAAAAGAGCACCTTTCACTTGCTGTAAAAGTTTGTCTCTCTCACGAGAAAAATCTGTCTCTTCATAGCCTTTAAGGAAAAAGTCCTGCAACCATCTCTGAGGATTGCTGGTTGATTGGAGAAACTGGTAAATAGCGTAGACTTGCTGGCGAAAACCAGAGATGTTCTTTTTCTTGCCCGTGAAATTTTTGACTAACTTTTCAAAAATAACCTTCTTCTCACCAGTATAATATTGCTCAAAAAGCTGCTGAAAGACTTCATTTTGTAGCATAGTCTGCTCACTAGCTGACTGGAGAATACGAAAATTAGGGGCCAGACCCAGGAGATAACCATACTTGTTGAGAAACTTTTGTGTGAAAGAGTCCATGGTCCCAATATCAGCGGTGGAAATAGCCGCTAACTGCTGGGCTAGGTGTTGTTTTAGTTCTTCATCCTGACTTTCTTTAAGGACTTTACTTAACTCTTTTTCTAGACGCTCCTTGAGTTCTCCCGCTGCTTTTACGGTAAAGGTTGAGATGAAGAGCTCTTGAATGGATACTCCACGGAGGATCTGGTCAATAATCCTCTGAACCATGACAAAGGTTTTCCCTGACCCAGCTGATGCAGAGACTAGGATGTTTTGACCTGAGGAATAAATAGCCTCAATCTGCTCAGCAGTTCGTTTCTGTTCTTTACTTGAAGTGGCTTCAAAATGCTGTAGCTGACTGATTTCTTCTGGACTTAAAAAAGACTTTTTCCTCATTTTTCCAATTCCTCCCTCATCTTTTCTACCCATGCTTGACGCAATTTCTCACCAACTGGACGTTTTTCAAATTTACTCAAATCTAATTTATCTAACTGTCTGGCTTGGCCTAGGTGGCGATTGGCTTCAAAGCCTGTAATAGCCTTAAACTGATCGACATAAGGTGCTATATTCCGGCCATTTTCTGTATAGGGATTAACCTCAAAGTGACCAGCTAGAATGCCTTCAGCTACTTTTTTATACAAAATTTCATTATAAGCTAGTAAAATAGCCAGTTCCTCTTTACTGAGACTATTAACCTTACTCTTCTCATAAACAGGACCCAAAGAGGCCAGTTTATCTGCTAAAAAGAGTCCCTTGTACTGCATGGTTTTCGCAACTTCCTTGACCGCATCTCCTAGCTCTTTGGTATCTTTAAGGGCAACAATAGGCTCTGTCATTTGCAAGTACATGGCACCGAAAAGATCTCTACCTTCCTGCTGACCTTGGAGTTCCTGGATAGCCGCTAGATAAGTTGGAAGCTGAGAATTTAGACCATTAAAGAATTTTTCATAGCTAAACTTAGTCTCACTGGACTTATAGTCCACGACTCCCAGACTCCCATCAGCTAGCAAACGGTCAATTCTATCCACCTTGCCTCGAACACTAACAGCTCTGCCATCTTTCAAGATAAGGAAAGGCTCTTTACTGTTCCCAAAGACTGTTTCTTCCCCAATCGTTTCAATCCCAGCTGACTGGGCCAAAACTTGGCCAGTTGACTTAGCTGTATCTAGTAGCAATTGACGAGTAAAGAGACTCTCGCTAGACTCATTGTAGAGACTTTCAAATTCGGTCTCCCGCATGGTTTCGTCTATTGCCACTTCTAGTCGCTGGTCAAAGTCTCGACTAGTATCCTCCTGAAGTACTTTCTCAAAAATTCGATGCAGAAAATTCCCGTGGCTTCTAGCATCCGGATGGATGGTCCATTCTTCCTGTAATCCCAGAATATATTTGATGAAATAGCCATATTGATTTTTAAAGTATTCGTTTAAAGCAGAGGCTGAAAGTCGGAGAGGCTGATCTTCTGGATAAAGGGCATGCAGAGTTTCTGGTTGCAGAGACTCCGTTTTCAGTTCCTTGCTGATTTGCGGAATGCTGATGCCTTCTGCTGCTAACTTCTTGCGCAGAACCCGCACAGCCACCGCCCAAAAAGTTTGCTCCTCTGCTGTCCACTCTCGGTCAATCTCCTCTTGGTAGAGCTCGATGATCTGAGACAAGAGAGCTCGGTAGTTGCCAATATCATCACTAGAAGCCTGAGGCTTTTTGACAATGATGGGCAAGGAAAGCGGAGCTGCAGTCAATTCCAGTAGATAGGTCGACATGCTGTCCTCTACTTCATTGACCAAAGCTGGCGCAGACAAGACCAGCTCTCTGGTAGCAGAATTCATCAGCGACAGAGCTGTATAGCGATTCTTCTTGAGATTTTCTGAACTGGCAATCTGGAGTTCGGCCTGAGAATCCGTTGCGTCATTAAGTCGAGCACGATCTTCATCACTGAGCAGACTCTTGTTTTGCGCGATTTTAGGAAAACGCTCCTGTGTCAGTCCAATTGCGTAGACGTAAGGAGCTGCTAAAGGCTCTATCAGGTCATAAGACTGGACCTTGACCACATCTACTGTCGCCGGTACTGTCCGATAGTTGGACAAAAGCATGCCTGATAAGACCAAGGCCAAAAAGTCGTCCATTTTGACCTTACTATCTGCAAAGACCTGAGCAAATTGCTCTAGAACATGGCTGAAAGACTTCCAGACTTCCTCATGACGTTCCTGCTCCTGCTGACTTGCTCCCTGCAGCAGAGCCTTCAAATTGTCAGACAAACGTGCTGCTTGGACGAATTCCGTAAACTTAGCTAAGAGACCAGACGCCGTCTGGCTGCGGGATTTGAAAAAGTCTTGTAGCGGAGTCATAACCCGGCGACGAATATGATTGAGACGGTCTAGGTCAAATTTCCCTTGGCTATTGGCCGTGAAATCCTTGGCTAGCTTGCCTGCTCCCTTGATGTCCGCAAAGCGCAGATATTGCTCAAAATGATCCAGCTCCTCCTGAGTCAAATCACCGTAGAGCCCCGTCTTTAAGAGATTAAGCAGGTCTTCCAGTTGGAAGTTATAGCGCTTGAGCCGCTCCAAGGACTCGACAAACTGGACCAGCGGATGCTGGGCCATTGACTCGCTCCGCCCCAGATAGTAGGGAATCTGGTATTGGTCAAAAATGGTCTTGAGTTGAAGCTGGTAGGCTTCCACATCTCCCAAAAGCAGACGAATATCCTTATAGCGTACACCATCATGAACCCGCTGTCGGATGGACTTAGCCACATACTCCAGCTCTTCTTTCTGGTTCATAGTAGCCCAGATTTGAAGCTGGGAGCGATCTGTCTCACTAACTTCAACAGCAGGCTCAGAAAAGTCATAGCGACTCTCCAAGACTTTAGAAATCCGGCCAAAGGCATCTTCTGCTTCCGCATAAGGGATATAGTCAGGCTTGACCTGATAGTCCTCGGCCAGCTTTCTCAGAAAATCCACGCTGGCCTGATAGAGATTGCCATCACGAAAGGCTGCTCGATAGGCTTTTTGGCTGGCATAGGTCCCGATGACAATCTCCACGCCTTTTCGATGCAGGAGACCGACCAGGTATTCCTCTTCGGCAGAAAAACGCGTAAAGCCATCAATGACCAGAGCCAAATCTGCCAATTCCTCATCTGTGTCGCCTGACAGAATATGCTGAGCAAAAGTCGCAATCTGAGAGGATGAGTCAAAATCACCCTTATTTAGAGCCGTAGCCACAGCTGTAAAAATCTTGACCAGATCCTCCCGCTTCTCAGGCTCCTCAAGAAATTCCAAATCCGCAAAGGACATCTGGGCTGTCTGCAGTTCATGGTAAAGATCCATCAGCTGCTGGATAAACTGGGGATCCTTCTTAATCCTGCCATAGACCTTAAGCTCTCCATCATCTAACTCTGTCAAGGTCCGATAAATCAGCATTCCCAGACCAATATCGTCCAAACTCTGCCCTTTTCGGACATCATTGAGGACAAAATACCGAGCCATCTGGGCAAAGCGCGTCACCGTAATGGCAAAGGAAGCCTTGGTCTTCAGGCACTCCAAAACCGCTCGCTCCTTCTCAAAAGAAAGCGAATTTGGCGCAATATAAAAGACTCGCTTACCAGTTGCCACCAAACTCTCAGCCTCAGCCACTAAAACCTTGGTCAAAGAATGGCGAATATCTGTATAAAGTAATTTCATAGCCTGCCTTTTCCTCTAGAAAATATAGGTTTATTATATCATTTTTGAAGGGATTTGACTCTTAGCTATACACCTTTTTCATCCCCTGACAACTAGATGAGACGTCTTGCATCTACTTATTTTTCCTACTTTTTTAAACAGCGGAAACTTCAACCAGCTTAGAATATTTCAAATGAAAACACCCCGAAGGTTAGATTATTTCTAACTTTCAGGGTGCGATTTATCAGCTAGATTGCAAAACCAGTCTTATTTCTATAAAAAACGATTTGCTCCAAACTACTGAAGATTCTCTAGAGTTCGGTATTTCCTATTTAGGCTTAGAATTTAATCTAGTAAGCAAGAAGTGAAAAGCCAAGTGTAAATAAAATGATTCAATCCTATTATTTCTCTTCTTTACGTCCACTAATCACTTTCCACAAGCCGGCTAAAAGTAAACTTAGCATACCATAGACTGACCAAAGATTTGCTTTTTCCCCAGTTTCAGGAAGACTTGCTTTTCTTGAAAGAGCTACTTCTTTTGAAGAAGGATCATTTTCTTTGTGTTCTAGATTAGCGATTTCAACCTTTTGTTCCTTACGGAAGTCCATAGAGTCCCGTCCTACTGGTGGTTGTTGATCCATTTGACCTCCTGGCTTAAGATCAGAGCCACTTCCCTTGTCCTGCTGATTGTCCTTTTCTACTGAAGGGTTCTTTTTAGCAATTGCTAGAATACGGTCTGCTAACTTAGCGTACTCTGTATCTTTCTCATTTGGCTGGTAACGAAGTAAGAGAGACTGGCTTTCTTCTACAATTGGTATCGTTGCAGAAATAGAATCTGTCTTAAACTTGACTTCGTATGGATCAGCATAATAAATGTAGTCTGGATCAAAAGCATGCAAGGTTAGGACCAGACGGTGACCCTTTTTAACAGTATACAAGTTTGGTTGCAAGTACATAGTGTAGTTACGGTACTCATTTTCTTTTAGATCGATTGAATGACTAGAACTTGCAGAATTAAAACCTGAATCTGGGTTAGCCAAGTTCATCCAGCCTCTAGAAATAACCACGCTTTTCACTTTATGCGTCTTGTATTCTTTAACCGGAAGACTATCTAGATTGCTACCATGCCAATCTCCTTTTTCATCAACCGTTTCTTTTTCTAGTGTACGAGTACTATAACCGTTCTTATCATAAGTGATTTCTTCTTTGACAACATCAAATTCCTCATCAGATACATCCATCAAAGTCGCGCTGACATGAGCATGCTTCTTATCACCTTTCAAGAAGGCTGCACTAAAATGAAGAGGAATATGGCCTTTAATGGTAATATCACGATCAACAGGAGCTGCATATGAAGCACTGACGGCGGATGAATGAAAGGCTGCGTCTTGGTTTCTCGTAGTCCAATTTTCACCCGTGCCATAAAAATCACTGGATACAGTCACATCTTCTCTCTTGGAATAGGCACGAGCAGTGATTTTATTGTCTGTTTCCCATTTATCAAATCGACGCCACTTGGTTGGATCTAGGTTGTCCTGAGCAGTCACCTGCGGCAGATGTTCAATGCCATTTTGAAGACCGAATAAATAATGACTATACCATTGATTCATTAAATCATTAAATGCTTGACCAGCCACTGTAGTTCCTGCCCAGCGAGTAGATGGATAAACGTGATTTCCTTGGTGGAGCAATACTTTTGGATCTATACCTGCCTTCTTATATGCTTCTAGCATTAATTCAAAATGTTTTGGTTTAACATTATCATCATTAAGCCCTTGGATCAGCAAGGGAGCAGCTTTTAAATTGGCTGCATTTAAGGTATAGTCACGCTTAGCATATTCTCCATTATAATTATGACCATCCTTGTGTTGCAGCTCGTTGAGTTTTGTGATATAAGCAGCATAGTAGTCTTTAATTTTATCCCAGTCATCCTTGTCTAAGATCCTACCAGAGGTATAAACAGACAACCAAGATAGATCATTTGAAGCACCTGTATCAAGAGGAGAACCTTGACTATTAAAGTGATCATACCAACTGGCAATTCCCGCTGCCGGTACTATTGTTTTAAGACCTTCTACACCAGTAGACGCAACTCCAAAAGTAGTTGTTCCAGCCCAAGACAAACCAGTCATGGCAACATTGCCACTCGACCAATCCGCCTTAACCTCCCGATTGCTTGTTTTATCTGCATAGGCCTTGCGTTTGCCATTCAACCATTCGATAATACTCTTGTAGGCAGCAACTTCCAAATCAGAGCCAGTTGTATTGATTCCATCTGACCCTTTTGAGCCCAATCCACTACTTGTTACAACCGCATAACCACGGACTAGGTAATAATTGTACCAGTTCAGGTTTTCATAATCATAATGAGTATAATCATCAGAGCTTTCACGTGGATTGACATAGTACCAATCTTTAGGTTTAGTAGCTTTTGCCACCTCTTCTGTCGAAACTTCTTTGACTGCTTTTCTCTTGTCTGGCTTGGTATAGAGCTTAGCCATATCAAATTTGCCACCTTCTTTGAGACCAAGCCCTTCTAGGGTACGTTCTTCTGTCGTACCTGCAACGTATGGGCTAGCTTCAAAGATTGTCGGAGCTTTATAATCACCTTTAACAGCAGCCTTTGGAACTTGGACGAAAGTCTTTACCAAGTCTGGTTTCCCATCTCCATCTGTATCATAGTCCGTTTCAACATAAACAACATAACGGACAATATCACTATTCTCATATGAATAATGTTCAGGATCATCACCACGAGTAAATGGGAAAATAGGCTGTGCTCTTCCATTCATAAAGAGAGGTGTCTTGCGCTCTGCTCTGTAAGCAGCATGGAGTTTTTTCGCTGCAGCAACCATAGTAACAAGGTCTGTAACTGGATCGGATCCTTTCGCCTTTTGGTCAATCATTCCTAGACTCTTAGCAAAGGCTAAACGATCCTGGTCAGTTGAACCAACTTGTCCTTCTTTTGTCGATGCCCATTTCAAGAGTTGATTAACAGCTTCGCTGATTGTTGCTTCCTTTTTAGAATCTTCCTCAGTCCTTGCTTGACCAGTTACTTCTGACAAGTCTGCTAAGGTCGTCTTAGGAGGATTAGACACTCTAGTAGCACTTCTATCATTTCCTGACTCTTTATTCGAAGTTACAGTTGCTGAATTGTTCTCTTCTCTTGGATCAACTTTCTTTTCAGTATCAATACCAGTATCTGCTACTGGCTTTTCAGGAACCGCTCCCTTGTCCGTAGCTGATTTATCCGACACATTTGAAGGCTCAGGGACTGCTTTATCTAAATGATTTTCCTTCTCAGCTATAGATTGATTAGAATCAATTACTTGCTCAACTACCGCTTTTTTCCCTACATTTTCTGTAGAGCTTTCCTTAGACACTTCGGTATTCTCACTTGACGCTACTTGCTCAGATACCGATTTATCAGGACTAGACTCTTGATCCGTACTGGTCGCTAACACTGGCTCAACACTATTTGAGCCAACTTCGTCTGCTTGAACATGACGTGCCAAAACAAGAGGGCTAATCAATAAACTTGAAACTACAATCGAAACAATGGTTGATTTTTTCATAAAATGACTCCTTATACCATGTTTTCAAAACAGCAGTCAAGGTTAGTAGATACAATATCCTTCACTACCGTCTTATAAACAAATAACGAAAAAATATCTTAATACATATAGGACTTTCAAAAGTTTGAAGCGCTCCTCCCCTCTTTCACTTTATGAAATGCCTCCTTTGAAATTTTTAAAAAGGCAAGAAAACTACCCCTCCTTATTGGAAATATCAGCTCTATTTCTTAAGATTAAATAAAAAGCAAGATCATTAAAGAGGAGCAACAATTAGAAAAATTAAACTATAATACACTATTTTAAAGACCAGTTAGTTCCGCAATGCAAAAGATTGGCTAGGAAAGATACTGATGAATGGAGCCAAGCTGTTAATCGGATTCTCATATGGCTGACTTTTTACTGAAAAATATTTCTTAATCAAATACATCCCAATGACATTAATTTACCTACAGTCAAAGAGGCTTTCTAAGGGCCTCTTACTATTATTCTTCAGCAAAGTACAGATTCATTCTAACACTATATGTAAGCGCTGTCAATTTATTTTTGTCTATTTTTGCCATAATCAAAAAAAATTAAAACACCACATTGTTTGTGGTGTTCTTATTAGATTGTAAAGTTTATTCCTGCTTGTCTGAGACTTTGATAGGCTTCATTTAAAAGGAAATGCTAAATCGCATCCATTTGCCATCGACAGCTTCAAATTTATAAGCAAACTGATGCTTATCCAAAATTTGCTGAACGATAAAGAGTCCCAGACCAGTCCCTCCATCTTTCCGGTTTCGGCTATAATCCGGCCTGTAAAATGGTTGAAAGATCTGCTGGATCTGAGTCTCATCTAAAACACGCTCAGCCTGGTTTTCAATGACCAAGAGGTGTTCTTCAAGGCGGACTGATATTTTCCCATTTTGAACAGTATAGTTAAAAGCATTATCAATGAGATTTTTGATCGCCTTGACCAAGTAGATCTTATTGCCCTTCATCTCAGCCTCTTCTAAACTAACTTGGAACTGATAGTGCTTCATGTCTGCCATCAGTTTGTAGGCGCCGAGATTTTCTTCTAGAACCTGCTTCAACGAAAAGACTTCCTCAGTCACCTCTGTTCCCATCTCCATTTTAGAGATAGCTAAGATGGACTGAACCAGAGCGGATTGCTCTTCTAAAATTTCTCGACATTTATGAAGGTAGGTATCTCGATCCTTGAATTCCCCTACGCCGTATATCATACCGTCAATCATTCCCATCATACTGGTTATTGGCGTCTTCAGCTCATGGGAAGTCATACGAAGGAACTCAGCCTTCTCTCTTTCACTCTCAGCAACCTTTTCATTTTCCACTTTCAACGCTTCCATACTTGTCAGCAGGTTGGCATAAAGGTGATTGATATCCTGAGCGAGTTCAGCGATTTCATCTTTTCCTTTAGCTACACAAACAACATCCGGCGCTAAACTGGTCATCTGACGAGTTGCAGCCGATATATCCTTTATCCGCTGACTAGAGGTCCGGCTGTAAAGATAGGCTGATAGCCCTCCTAGGCTAAGGGATACGACTAAAACAAAAGGATAGAGATTGAGCAAAATGTGACTGGCATCACTGACGGGCTGCAGAGAATATTCTCCCTGCAGGGTCAAGATTTTTCCATCAGATGTTTTAAGCTTCTTACTGATACTTTTATGCTTAGCTGTTCCATCAGCCATGGTAGGAAGGATTGTTAGTTGTAAGGAATCTTGGGTTTCACTTACTTCAACAGTCGGGTAAATGACCTGATCTTTGGCATCTGTCAAATTAAACCAGATTCGATTATTTTTATGACTATAATCAGTAAGAAGAGATTTCATTTCGTCAATCGACTTTCCCTTCATTTGCTGAGTCACTTGTTCAAATTCATGATTAGCTTCTCTACTCTTTACTTGCTCATAATAGATTGGCATAGCAAAATAGAGACTAGCAAGCACTACTGTGACAACGACAAAGATAATCGAACTGGTCAGCAGGAAATTCTTTTTTACAATCTTCACGCCTGATCTCCACCCAATTGATAGCCCATACCAGTAATGGTTGACAAAGGAATTCCAGGAACTTTCTTGCGAATATTCTTGATATGATTGTCCAAGACACGACTATCTAACTCACTATAACCCCAAATAGTATTCATAAGCTGGTCTCTTGTCACTAAATGGCCCTTACGTTTAGCAAGAACTTCTAGAATTTCATACTCCTTCTTGGTCAGAGCTAGCTTTTCTCCTTGCCAGAAAATCGTACAATCTTCTAAAACCACGCGCAAGTCACCGATGACAATTTCAGAATAAACAGCAGTCCGACGTAAAATATTTTCTATTCTTTTCACCAAAATGAGGGGTGAAAAAGGCTTAGTCACGTAATCGCTGATCAAGTGATTAAAACTCACTAGCTGGGTATATTCATCATCTAGAGCAGTTAAAATCATGACTGGGATCTGCGATGTCTTACGGATTTCCTTTAGGACATCTAAACCACTAACAGATGGCAACATCATATCTAAAATGACTAAATCAAAAGTCTCTTCTTCAAACTGACGTAGAGCCTCTGCGCCATCATAAACTGGCGTAACACTGTAGTTACTTTCTTTTAAAAATTCACATATGACTTGGTTGATAGTAGTATCATCTTCTACGACCAAAATCTTATACATAACGACTCCTTATTACTTCTATTCAAAGCGCAAAGCTTCGATTGGATCAAGCTTGGACGCTTTGACGGCTGGTAGCAATCCAAATACTACCCCTATTATACAACAAAATAGCAAACTTACAAAGACTGAGAAGAGGGAAAGAATGTAAGGATAAGCCAGTGACTGAGTAATAGCAAAACCAGATAGGATTCCAGCCACTACTCCTATAAATCCACCCATCAAGGTCAAGATAACTGCTTCAATTAAAAACTGCTTGAGAATGATTTTTCGTCTTGCTCCCAAAGCCTTCTTAATACCAATTTCACGAGTCCTTTCTGTAACAGAGACTAGCATGATGTTCATAACACCAATCCCTCCAACCAGAAGGGAAATGCTGGCAATACCTGCCAAAAGTACAAAGTTTGATTGGTTCAAATTATCCAATTGGCGTTCAAATTCCTGTAAATTTAGCACCCCAAACATATAATCAGAACTAGGGACTTGTTGATTGAGATAATCTCCAACTTTTTTTGCTACTTTCTTTAAATCATCTGCTTTATAGGTTTGAACTGTCACCTCAGGATTGACATTCAACTCCTCAAAAAGCCTGTGCCATTGTTGGAGTGGAATGTAGGCAACCCGATCAGCTCCCTCTGTCAAGCCACTTTGTTCCGTAGACTCAAAAACACCAATTACCTTGAAAGGACTTCCCTTAACTTCGATATATTTTCCAATCCCATTTCCATTTGGGAAAAGACTATCATAGAGAGATTTTTCCAGATAAGTAACCTGCTCTTGATTTTGGAAAGCAGGATCCGAAAAATCTGCACCCTCTACGGTCCGCATTTTCTTAATTTCTGCAATATTTTGAGAAACAGCCTGTACCTTACCAGATGTTTTTTGTTCCAGATGGTAAATCTTGTCATCCGTTCCATAGGTTAAAAGAGCATTTTTAACACCAGGAATTTCTCGAATCTTATTTAGTATATCTTCACCCATGAAAGGGATGTAACCAGGTTTTTTTGCCTGAGCCTTTTCAGGTATACTAGGGTCAATCACATTCTTCTTGTCATAGACCACTTTGATGGTATTATTACTGCCACCGATCAACTGTCTCTTGGTATTTTCTGTATTTCCTTCGATAATTGAAAAGATAGCAATGATGGCACCGATCCCAATGATAATTCCCAGCATGGTCAGCATTGAGCGCATTTTATGCGATAAAATGGAATTTAGAGCTACAAAAATATCTTCCATAAATGTCTTAATTCCTTTCTATCGCTTTGTGTTCAATATTTCCATCACGTAAAACAACTGTTTTCTTGCACATTTGAGCCACTTCTGGTTCATGGGTAATAATCACGATTGTCTTTCCAGCTTCATTAAACTGCTTAAAAAGTTCCATGATTTGTACGCTGGTCTTGGTATCCAAGGCCCCAGTCGGTTCATCTCCAAGAATAAAACTTGGGTTAGTAACCAAAGCGCGGGCAATGGCTACCCGCTGCTTTTGTCCCCCTGATAATTCCATCGGCTTAAATTCGCTTCGCTCTTCTAAGCCTACCAAACGTAACATTTCCATTGCCCGTTCCCGTCTTTCCTTTTTGGGAATCTTCATATAAGTTAAAGGCAATTCCACATTTTGACAAGCTGTTAATTTTGGCATCAGATTGAAGTTCTGAAATACAAAACCAATCTTTTGATTTCGTAAATCTGACAATTGATTGTCTGATAGATTGGATACATCTGTACCTTCAATATGATAAGTTCCAGCATTAGCCTTGTCCAAGCATCCGATGATATTCATCAGAGTTGATTTACCGGATCCTGACGGACCCATAATAGCTAGAAAATCACCTTCTTTTACATGAAGATCGATTCCTTTTAGAATAGGAAATTCCTGACTGCCCTGTTGGTAAGATTTATGAATTTCTTTAAGCTTTAACATCTGCTCCTACCTCCATGCCCTCTTTCATGCCGTTCTTAACACTAGAGATACTGTCTTCCATCTTCAAACCTTCTGTGATTTCAACAAGCGAACCCTTAAGGGCCTTTGTCTTAACTTCTTGTTTTTTGATCTTTTTGTTTTCAACTTTCCAAACATAAGATTTACCGTTTTCTGTGAACACATAAGATTTATTCACGACAACCTTGCCTGCTTCAGGAGCATTTTCAAGAACGTTGACATAAGTATGAGAACCAATCAAAGGCATATTTTCGGCTTGGTCTAACTCTACTTTGTATGGATATTTAGCTTGATTTGGATTTTCCTGTTGTTGTTTGTTACCATTTGCTGCTGCGTCCGCTGTAAGAGTACCGACTTGAGTTACTGTGCCTGTCCATTTTTTCTTAGGGTTCTTACGGTCAACTACTTCAACTTTTTGTCCAACTTGTAATTTCTCACGATCAAATTCACTAACGTTCCCTTTTACAAAAGTCTTGGACTTGTCCATGATTTCGATAAAGTTTTCTTCTTCTTTCTTAGCCTTTGATTGAGTCGGTAAGTCTTCATTCATAGAAGTGATAGTGCCCGCTGTATCTGCTGTTACTGTATCATATTTCATTCGGTCTGATTCAGTTTGAGCTGTTGCCTGAGCTTTTTCTGCTTCTATCTGAGCATTTTTTACTTCATTATCAGCTGAATTTGCATCGCTTAAACTTTGAGCAACTTCATCTTCTGCAGATTTGATCTGCTCTAGTAGAGACTCATCATTATTCGTATTGTATTTTTCACGCAAACTGTTCAAATGGGCTAATTTACGATTATAAGTCTCCCACTTAATTGAGGCATTACTTTGCGCCGTACTAATACTATTAGACTTAGCCTGAGCATCATATTGAGCTGATTGAGCCGTCAGCTCTTGGGACGTTACATAGGAAAAGAGAGGCTGTCCCTGTGTGACAGTGTCGCCATTTTTGACGAATACTTCCTTGACCTCACCTTTTGATGGATCGATCTTAACCTTACTGCTATTATTCGGTGCAACTTCACCAGATAAAACCAAGCTTTTCTTCTTAGCTTCATCCACAGCTTCTTGAACTGTTTTAGAGTCAACTTTGTTGTTAACAACAACAGATTGATTTTGACCTGGCTGCAAAAGGAAGTATCCTCCCACAGCTGCACAAGTCAATAAAGCTACACTACTGATTAAAATAATTTTAGAATTTTTCTTTTTTCCTCGTAACATACTGCCTCCAAGTCTCACGACCACTCATTATTATTCTGCGCTTGAATCTGCTGTATCTGTATCTTCTTCATTATCTACTGGAATTTGAACAATATTGCCATCTGGCATAGTATATTCTGTCACTTCTTTCCCATCAACTACTTTGTTTTTCTTATCTACAGCATCCTTCTTGTAATCAATTGGCTTGCCGTCCAAGGTTTCTGTTTTTTGCTTATCCTTATTTCCACAAGCTGCTAAAAATATAATTGAGAGTCCTAAGACAGCGATAAGAGTAGCTAATTTTTTAAAGTTCATGATGTTCTCCTTTTTAGTAAGTTATTGGGTTAAAATCTGTTGTAAATGTTTTTATCAACAAAGATAAACAGCTTTTTAACCTTTTTGTTTTGTTTGAACAAATCTATTCTAACAAAGCTATCTAAGACCCTCCTACCCACCATCTGTTTTTTTTGTGTTTTTTAAACTGATACTATCCTTTTAATTTTTTTGCATATCCTATCATGAAAACCAATCCAAGCTTTTTTATGATATAATGGCAATATCTTTAATAAACACCAATACGAGGTAAGAAAATGACACAAACAGTTTACTTTGGTACTTATACACGTCGAGAATCAAAAGGTCTTTACAAGGCAGATTTTGATTCAAATAATGGAATTTTGTCAAACTTAGCGCTAGTGGCAGAAGAAGCCAGTCCGACCTATCTTGCATTTGACGCTGCTGATCATCTTTATACTGTGGGGGCTGAAAATGGGCAAGGAGGAATCGCTGCATTTGATAAGGATTTCAAACTTTTAAATCATGTCGTTGAAGAAGGAGCTCCTCTATGCTATGTTGCAGTAGATGAAAAGCGTGATTTGGTATATGGAGCCAACTATCATAAGGGACAAGTCCTAGTCTACAAACGTTTATCTGATGGCAGTCTGGAGCTAGCAGATTCAGACACGCATGAAGGATCTGGTCCACATGAGAATCAAGCTTCTGCTCATGTTCACTTCACTGACTTAACACCTGATCAATACCTAGTTACTTGCGATTTAGGAACTGACCAAGTGGTAACCTATGACCTTTCAGAAGATGGGAAACTGGAAAAATTAGATACATACAATTGTGCGCCAGGTGCTGGAGCACGCCATCTAGTCTTCCATAATTATTACAAAATGGCATATCTCATTTGTGAACTAAACTCAACGATTGAAGTTCTTATCTATGATGGTGTTGGCCAATTTGAACACCTACAAACTATCTCGACCCTACCAGAAGACTTCACTGGAGCAAATGGTACTGCTGCTATCAGACTTTCTGCAGATGGCAAGTTTCTCTATGGATCCAATCGCGGACATGATTCAATCGCAGTCTATAAAATTCTCAAGGATGGCAGCTTGGAATTAGTCGAAATTACACCAACCAATGGAAAGAATCCACGAGATTTTAATATCACACCTGATCAAAACTACATTATCGCTGTTCACCAAGATTCTGATAATGCGACAGTTTTCAAACGTGATATAGAAAGCGGTAAATTAACAGAAGTCTCTCATGACTTTTATGTTCCTGAATCTGTCTGTGTCACCTTTAAGTAAGCAGATTCCTTGCTTTCTATTTAAAAGTTTGGTTCAATTATTACCGTAAGAAAAATGACAAAGGAGCTTGTTATGAATCCCCTAGATTTATTTAACCAAGTAAAAGAAATGATCGAAAAGAAAGATTTCGATGCAGCTAAAAAGTTCGTTGAAGATAATAAAGACAAACTTGGCGAATACCTAGACCAAGCCAAAAAATTAGTAGCTGGAAATGAAATGGCCAGTGACGCTATCGATAAAATCAAAGGTTTATTTTAAGCAAACTAAAAAAAGCATCCTCATTGAGAGATGCTTTTTTATATATACACAAATTTCAGATACTGGCTAGGCATTTTAAAAAATAGATCCCAGTTTCTAGTTAAAAACTGGGACTTAAATACTAAATATTAATCTGACTTTCTTCTTTTCTTTGCCCTGTAACAAACATGGTAAATGTTGCCTTGCAGACATTTTCTTTTTCTTGATTGCTAATAACCACATCCACTACTCTCGTTTTACGTCCTGGATGAACACAGGTCCCTGAGATAGTAAGCTTATCACCAGCATGTCCTGCTCGCAGGTAGTTAATTGAAGACTGGAGCGTTACTCCATCTAAACCTTGTGATATCAAGACTAGACCAGAAATCTGATCACAGAGAGTAAAAAGGTAGCCGCCATGCGCATTACCATAATAGTTTAAAGAAGACGTCACCACTTCGGTCGTAACAATGACTTGGCCATCCTTCATTTTTTCAATTTCGTAGTTTTCAAATGCGGAAATCGCATCAAAGTGAAAATCTTTCATTTATTTCTCCTCACAATCTGTGTCTTATCATACTACTTTTCATCGATTCAAGCAAGGAAAGTTCCCAACAAGTCTATAAAAAATCTTCTTCTAGCTAATCTATTGTCTTTGCTGATTTCTTTTATTAATAAAGTCTTTTAACTCTTCCAATCGTTCTCTTGTTAGCGATTGAGTAAGAAAAGCATCTTCGTTAACATCTTTGCCTTCATTAAATTCATGCATAGGAACATTATCATACTGCTTTACATTTACTGGTATAAGCTTCCCTTCGCCATAAGTTATAATCTCTATATTACTATCACTAAAAAAAGCTCCATAGTAGTCTTCTCGAACTACTACTGTCTGCCCTTTTTCCTCAAGATAGGCATAATGGCTTACTGGAACATAAATTGTAAAAAGAAAGCCAATTATAGGAGAAACTGCCAACAGCAACAAACCTAAAGTAAGAGCAGGATAAAGAACCCATTTGTATCTTTCAATCAATAAATAGAAAGCGAGGAATAAAAAGAGAAAAGCAAGCCACGGACTCAACTGAGGTTTCCACAATATACTGGTGACCAAAAAGAATAAAAGAACCGCCAAAAGTGCCAGATTCCTAGACTTCCATCGATGAGCTACAAGAAGTCCAACAATCAAGAGAATAAGAGCTGGCCACTCTCTACTTAGAATATATAGAAGAAAATAAATCATCTCCCGAGTCTCCCTTTACTTTATTCAAAAATCCCTCAAGTCAAGCTTGAGGGATCCTTACTTCATTCAATCTGAATGAATTATTTTTTCAAGTTGTAGAAAGCTTGAAGACCTTTGTATTCAGCAACTTCACCAAGTTGATCTTCGATACGAAGCAATTGGTTGTATTTAGCAATACGGTCTGTACGTGAAAGTGAACCAGTCTTGATTTGACCTGCGTTAGTTGCAACTGCGATGTCAGCGATTGTTGAATCTTCAGTTTCACCTGAACGGTGTGATACAACTGCAGTGTATCCAGCTTCTTTAGCCATTTCAATCGCTTCAAAAGTTTCAGTAAGAGTACCGATTTGGTTAACTTTGATAAGGATTGAGTTAGCAGCACCTTCTTTGATACCACGTGCAAGGTAGTCAGTGTTTGTTACAAAGAAGTCGTCACCAACAAGTTGTACTTTCTTACCAAGACGTTCAGTAAGAGCTTTCCAACCATCCCAGTCATTTTCATCCATACCATCTTCGATAGTGATGATTGGGTATTTGTTAACCAATTCTTCAAGGTAGTCGATTTGTTCTGCAGATGTACGAACAGCAGCGCCTTCACCTTCAAATTTAGTGTAGTCGTATACTTTACGTTCTTTATCGTAGAATTCTGATGATGCACAGTCAAATCCGATAAATACGTCTTTACCTGGAACATAACCAGCAGCTTCGATAGCAGCAATGATAGTTTCTACACCATCTTCAGTTCCTTCAAAACGAGGAGCGAATCCACCTTCGTCACCAACGGCAGTTTCCAAACCACGAGATTTAAGGATTTTCTTAAGAGCGTGGAAGATTTCAGCACCGTAACGAAGAGCTTCTTTAAATGTTGGAGCACCAACTGGCAAGATCATGAACTCTTGGAATGCAATTGGAGCATCTGAGTGAGATCCACCATTGATGATGTTCATCATTGGAGTTGGAAGTACTTTAGTGTTGAATCCACCAAGGTAGCTGTAAAGAGGGATTTCAAGGTAGTCAGCAGCAGCACGAGCTACAGCGATAGACACACCAAGGATTGCGTTTGCACCCAATTTACCTTTGTTAGGAGTACCGTCAAGAGCGATCATTGCACGGTCGATAGCTTGTTGGTCACGAACATCGTAACCGATGATAGCTTCAGCGATAACATTGTTTACGTTATCAACTGCTTTTTGTGTACCAAGACCACCGTAACGAGATTTGTCGCCATCACGAAGTTCAACTGCTTCGTGTTCACCTGTAGAAGCTCCTGAAGGAACCATTCCACGTCCGAATGCACCTGATTCAGTATAAACTTCTACTTCAAGTGTTGGGTTACCGCGTGAGTCTAGGACTTCGCGAGCGTAAACATCAGTAATAATTGACATTTCTTACTCTCCTTTGAGTTTTTTTATTTACTCTTCTATCATACTCTAAATAAGCGTTTTTTTCAAGAAAAAATCGTCTCTTAACCTTAAAAAATCTAGATTTATCAAGCAACCGCTTACACTTTGCATGCTTTTTCTATTTTTATGAAATATTATGAAAATAAGTATTTTTGCAGCCCCTACGACTTTATGCTATACTAAACCTATGACAGATATTAATAAAGTAATCATGGAGAAAGCCCAAGGCGGTGCCAAACTTAAGCCTGATGAGCAACGTAAATTTTTAGGAACTTTTGAGGAACGAGTACTGGCCTCTTGCTCTATTGAGCAAGCAAACACTTCTCTCGTTCGTAGTCACTTCAAAGAAGTACTCAGCAAAATTGTAGAAGAATATCAGCCTGTCCTAGTCAAAATTTCACCAGAAGTGGAGTCTAGCAATCAAATCTTTTATTTGAAAATATCTAAAGATCTTAGTTGTGAGGCAACAATTGTTTCTGGTGATTACCAAACTTCTCCATTTGGACTCATTATCCACAGCGACCATCTTGTCCAGGTAGATGAGAAAGATATGTACCAACAGTTTGCTAGCCTTTTTCAGCCAACAGAAAAGCCTACAAAAGAAAAGCAAACTATCTGGAAAAAGTGGTTTGGATAAGATGACTAATATAGAGAAACTTTTTGCTTTTTTTGATGCAGAAAATCAGCGAGATTGGCAAACCTATCAGACTTTTCTTTCTGATCATGTTAGCAGGGAATTAGAAGGTGACACAACCGAAATCATCAAAGGAAAAACAGGCTACCTGACTAAGATTCAAAAAGCCTACCATAACAACCCCGTTCAATTTCGTTGTACTTATTATCAGCTTAGTCCCGACCAGAATCGGATTGTGACCATTTTAGAAAATGACTTGGGTGACCTGTCTTGTGACATCTTCTTCTTTGAAAAGGGCTTGATAGTCAAAGAAATTGAATACCTACTAAAAAAGGCGGACTAACCGCTTTTTTTCATTTTTAATAGATTGCCAATATTTCTGGCTGTGCGAATCAAATTTTGCTCCGCCTGCTCTAGAATCCTATCCAAACTATCTGCTCGCGCAATAATCGGAAAAGCTGCCTGGATATTCTCAACTGGGAAATCCGGTAAATCATCAGCCAAGCTACCGCAAATCGCCAGTACAGGGATACCTTCTGGCGTTCGTCTTGCGACCCCGACTGGTGCCTTGCCCGCCAAAGACTGACGGTCCATTCGTCCTTCTCCAACGACGACCAAGTCCGCTTTTTTAACTCTGTCATCAAAATCCAGTAAATCTAAACAGGTTTCTATACCCGAAACGATTTTTCCTCCAGCAAAAGCAACCAGTCCTGCAGCCATTCCGCCTCCGGCTCCAGCTCCATCCATATCAATCACCTGAGGATCAACCAACTGATAGAAATCTGCCATAGCTTGATCCACTTGAGAGAATAATAAGGGTGCTAGACCTTTCTGACCTCCGAAAACAATTGTCGCACCACGCTCACCGCAAAGAGGATTGTCAACGTCAGTCAAAATCTCAATCTCAACTTCTTTCAAGAAAGCAGGAACCTGCTCAGCTGATATTCGAGCGACCTTTCCCAAAGACGAGCCAATGGGGCGCAATCTATGATTGCCCACATCGAAAAATTCATAGCCCAATCCAGCTGCCAATCCAATTCCACCGTCATTGCTGGCTGAACCTCCAACCCCAACTAAAATCTTTCTGACACCATCTTCAGCCAGGTGCAAAATCAATTCTCCCAATCCTTTGGTCTCTATGGCCAAGGGATTTCGTTTTTCCTGAGGAATAGAGGCGAGTCCAACCAAATCAGCCATTTCAAAAAGCGCTTGCTGACCGTTCCTAGCATAAGGCATTTTTACTGGCTGGCCAAAAGGACCAGTCACAGTGTGGTAAAATTCAGCCCAGCCCAAGGCTGATGTCAGCGCAGCCATTGTCCCCTCGCCTCCGTCACCGACCGGCAGCAAGTCAAAGCTAGCATCTGGCAAGGCCTGAGAAAATCCGTTCTGCAGAGCCTGAGCAACCTGTGCAGCTGATAAGCTTTCCTTGAAAGAATCTGGTGCAATTAGGATATGCATACTTCTCTCCTATTCTTTTCTATTGTCCAAAAGATCAATGACCCGATAGAGATTGCGTTCTTGAATCTGATAAGGGGCCTGCTCACGCACGATTGGCTTGGCCATAAAGGCAATTCCTATCCCTGCCGCTTGAATCATGGGCAGATCATTGGCGCCATCCCCCATAGCAATCGTTTGATTTAATTCTAAATTGTTTTCAGCTGCCCATGCATTTAGCATGGCAAGCTTGGTATCCCTAGTGACAATCTCTCCTAAGACTTGTCCTGTCAAAAAGCCCTGCTTAATTTCCAAACGGTTTGCCTTGACGTAGTCAATCCCAAGCTGCTCAGCCAGTCTGTCCACGATTTCATGAAAACCACCTGACACCAAGCCTACTTTATAACCACGTTTATGCAGCTCCTTGACCAAGTCCTCGGCTCCTGGCGTCAAGTGAATCTTTTCTGCAATTTGAGCAAAAATATCCTCTGGCAGGCCTTTTAAAAGAGCAACCCGCTCACGTAAGGCAGCTTCAAAGTCCAACTCTCCACGCATGGCATGCTCGGTAATGGCCGCCATCTGAGCTCCTATACCAGCCTCCTCTCCTAGCAGGTCTATTCCTTCTTCCATGATTAAGGTGCTGTCAACGTCCATGACTAAGAGACCTTTAATTTGCTCCATTCTTTCACCTCATTACATGCTTACATCATTTTATCATTCACTCCACGAATCAGGAACCTTTTTTTCCCATTATTTTTTCACCTAAGATTTTTCCTACAAAAAATTTCATACTTTCAGAACATTCTTTTATCAATCTTGAAGTATTCTGCTTAAAATGTAAGATTTTCAGGAGTCAACTAATGGGAAAAATCTTCAGAAGAAGTCGTCCTTATCCCCCATTATAACATAAGAAAATAGAGAGAATAAAAATAAAAAAGTTCCCTTAGGAACTCTTTTAAAATCGAATATTTTCTCGTGTTTTCTCATAAGATGTAACAAAACGACTTGTTACGCCAGGCTCAACAACCTCGAGAGCTTGAGAAATCACTTCGAATGAACTTTCATAATCGAATTGATTTTCAAAGATATCCAAAGCTTTATTAAAAGCTTCCTGAATACTTTGATCAAAGGAACGATAACGATTTGAATACTGAAGAAGCTGTTCTGTCAAAGTTGCGTACTGAACAATCTGATAGGTTTCAGTTTCCAAATCATGAATGTCATTTGTAACATTTTCAAGTAACAAATTAACATTGTCAATATTTACGCGCAACTGCTCCAACTCTGTAAGCAAGGCCTCTGTATGATCACTGGCTGTAAAGAAGAGACTTAAGAAACTCTTTGGAATTCCTGGTAAATTGCGTTTTTCCATATAGCGCTTAATTGTGTGAAGCTTGTTGATGTAGATGTTGACTTTTTGACGAGCATTGTCATCATCTTTTTCAATTCTCGCTAGACGCTCACCAAGAGTGATTTGTTCGTCTTCAATTTCTTTCAAGCGCTCTTGAGTTGCTTCAAGTGCTTCCTGAGTTAACGAATAAGCTTGTTTATTTTCAGCTGAGTCCTCTACAGTAGCTAAAACAACTGCCTCTAATCCAGATAATTCACTTTGTAAATCACGAACCTTCTCATCTTCTTCATCAGATAGAAGATACATCTTAGACAAACGATCCAACTCACTTTGAAGGTGTTGGTTGTTTTCTTTTGTATGTTTCAAATAAGCTGGTAAGTTTTCTTGTAATTTTTCAACAACTTTTTGAGCAGCAATCTCTCGCGTAAAGATGTCATACAAAGCATTAATTTCTTCTTGAATTTGAGTATTTTCATATTGGGCATTGTCCAACTCCAAAGCAGCAATATTCTCATAGTTTTGAGTGATATTAGAATGGAGTTGTGAGAAGCGAGACTCGATATCCGTTTCAACAAAATGATATCCAGCTTCAACCAACTTCCGATAACCAGATTCAAGATCTTCCAGCTGGTCTGGTAAAACTTCTCTTAGTTCAGTGACAATACTTGGCACCTTATCAACAATATGAGTTAAAGCAAGGATATGGTTCTCAGTTTTATCCAAAATATCCGCAGCTTCTACTGGGTCCCCAGAAGAATTAAGGGTAACAAATTGGGAGAACTCGGATTCAATATTTTGCAATTGCTTTTGAATCTCTTGAACTGCTGGTCCATACTTTTCAGTGTCTTCAGCTACTTTAACTTGTAGATTTTCAAACAATTCCAAAGCATGGAGAACACGTCCGCTATTTTTAGCTTCTTGCTTTTCTAAGTCAGCTAAGGCCTCACGGATTAACTCAATATCTTCTTCAACCAGATTGATCTGACTTTCAATGTTATCAATCGCATGCTTTGCCTTTAGAAAGCGAAAGGAATTGTTATAACCTTCTGCTTCAAAGATATTATTTTCAATATCTGCAAAAGAATTAAGGGAAAGGTCAACCCATTTTTGATTCCACTCACGGAAAGTCACCTGACTTTGACCGATGAGATGCATATTCTTAATCGCCTCTACTTCATCATTCACAGGAAGATTATATAGTTTCTCTTTGCGTTCTTCCAAACTATCAAGTAGAGTCTCATTTCTCTTTCTTAGGACAACAGCAGCTACATAAGCAAGAATTAAAGCTACTGCAATCACTATGATTAGAATAATTAGTCCGTTAGACATATAAAACTCCTTCGTATTATTACTTGAGAATAAACATAATGATTATATCATAATTTCATTAGTCTTGTATACAATTTCTTCATTTCTATACATCTAATGTACTGTAAACAGCATTTTCTTCGATAAATTCGCGACGTGGTTCTACCCGATCTCCCATCAGCATATCAAAGATTTTGTCTGCTTCTGCAGCATCGTCAACTGAAACACGCGCCATCAAGCGGTGTTCTGGATCCATGGTTGTTTCCCACAATTGATGATCATCCATTTCTCCCAAACCTTTATAACGCTGAATTGTAGGCTTAGAGCGACCTTCACTATACCTAGCCAAGGCTTCTTGAAGTTTTATTTCTTGATCAGCACCTGGCTGAATATATTCTTTTACTTCGCTTCCGACCTTAACACCATAGATAGGTGGCTGAGCGATGTAAACATAGCCTGCTTCCAAGACTGGCTTCATATAGCGATAAATCAAAGTCAAAAGCAAGGTACGAATATGAGCTCCATCAACATCGGCATCAGTCATGATGACCAATTTTTGATAACGACACTTGCTAATATCAAAATCAGCACCAAAACCAGTTCCCATAGCTGTGAAAAGGCTCCGGATTTCCTCATTGGCCAATATTTTATCCATGCTGGCCTTCTCAACATTGAGAATCTTACCTCGAATAGGCAAGATTGCCTGAAATTCACGGTTCCGTCCTGACTTAGCTGAACCTCCAGCTGAGTCTCCCTCTACGATAAAGAGTTCTGTTTCAGCAGGATTATTTGAGGAACAATCCGCCAGTTTACCTGGCAAATTCGAAATTTCCAGGCCAGATTTTTTACGGGTGACTTCTCTCGCTCTTTTTGCAGCTATTCTAGCTTTTGAAGCCAAAATTCCTTTTTCGACAATCTTCTTAGCAACTGCAGGATTTTCTAAAAGAAAATCTGAGAACGCTTCGCTAAATAGACGGTTGGTAATTTTAACAACTTCGCTATTTCCCAGTTTGGTCTTGGTTTGTCCTTCAAACTGAGGATTTGGGTGTTTAACAGAGATAACTGCTGTCAAGCCTTCTCGAACGTCTTCACCTGTTAGATTATCTTCGTTTTCTTTGAGAAGTTTATTCTTCTTAGCATAATCATTGATAACTCGAGTTAGGGCTGTACGGAAACCTTGCTCATGTGTCCCACCTTCATGTGTGTGGATATTATTAGCAAAACTCATCACCGTTTCATGGTAGCCTGTCGTATACTGCATAGCTACTTCCACGGTTATATCTTCCATTTCTCCATCTGTATAAATAGGATTGTCGAAGATTACTTCCTTATTTTCATTGATGTACTGGACATAACTAGCAATCCCACCTTCGTAATGATAGTCTTTGCTTTGTTCCATACCATCTCGTTTATCGGTAATTGAGATAGACAAGCCTCGATTGAGAAAGGCAAGTTCTTGGATCCGTTTATTGAGTTTTTCAAAATCAAATTCAACAGTCTCGGTGAAGATTTCTGGGTCTGGCGTAAAATGAACCGTTGTACCTGTACGATCTGTATCACCGATCACTTTCAAATCAGCCACGACCTGGCCACGAGTGTATTCTTGGAAGTGAATTTGACCATTTTTATATACTTTAACATCTAGTTGGGTGGACAAAGCATTTACAACAGAAGAACCTACACCGTGAAGACCTCCTGAAACCTTGTAGCCACCACCGCCGAATTTCCCTCCAGCGTGAAGGACAGTAAAGACAGTTTCAACAGCAGGACGGCCAGTTTTTTCCTGGATATCAACTGGAATACCACGTCCATCATCGACAACTGTAATAGAATTGTCTTTTTCGATAAAGACTTGAATATGACTAGCAAAACCAGCCAAGGCTTCGTCGATAGAGTTATCAACGATTTCCCATACCAAATGGTGCAGACCTTCTTTAGAAGTTGATCCAATATACATACCCGGACGCATACGAACTGCTTCAAGTCCTTCAAGGACCTGAATCTGGCTGGCATCATATTCTTGAGATTGGATGTCTTGTTGCTTTTCTTCAGTCATTTTATTCCTTTTCTGTATTTAAATGTAAATAGTTCTTTAGATGTTCCATACTATCAAAAAGATAAGTAGCAAAACCTGCAGCTTGACCAGCCTCTATATCTAATGGGCGATCACCAATAACTAAGCAGGAGCTAATCTGGTACTTTTCCTTAAGATAATTCATGGATTCTGGGTCTGGTTTCCTCTTAAAACCATTATCAGCTGTGACAATTTCTGTAAAGAGGGATTCAATTCCTGTTTTAGAGATAATTTCTAAAACCTGATTGTCCCGGTGGGAGACTAAAAAGTTTCTGCCACCTTGCTCAATTATGATCTCTAGTAGCTCTTTTGCTCCGTCAAATAAAACAGGATGCTGAAGTTCCTTAGCTTCATTGGCCTTGTAAGACCTCAAAAAATCGTTCACTCCCGAAGCAAACTGTTGTACTGCATAATCCGTTGACACTTTTAAAGCTTGATATACTTCATCATGGCTGGATTCTATGCCTAATGACGCTAAGGTTCGTACAAAAGCAGCTGTGGAAGTTTCATAATTATCGAGAAGCGTACCGCCTAAATCCCAGATATAATCTTGATAATCCATAGCTTTTATTATACCATATTTTTCCTGAAAAAGCGCTAATATTGGTCAAATATACTGTTAAGAATCCTTTTAATCCAAATAAAAATAAAGAATCAATTTCGCATTTATTTTTTAAACACAAAAACCCACTTATTGATAAATGGGTTTTCTAGTTTATTTTCCAAAAACATCTGTATATAGCATACCCTGGCGTAAGGAATCCGCATCACCACCTAGCTTCTCCACTATGGCATAAGCAAAAGCAAGCGCAGTTGAGGGACCTCGACTTGTAATAAGTTTGCCATCAGTGACCACCGTTTCCTTCAGGTAATTCCCACTCTTAATGCTCTCCTCAACGCCATCATAACAGGTGAATTTTTTATTCTCCAGTACTCCTGCTTTTTCAAGTGCTATGGGAGCGGCACAGATTGCAGCAATCCACTTATCTTCTACCTGCATCTTAGCTAGAGCTTTCATTAGGTCCTGGTCATCTCTAAGATTAGCAGATCCGGGCATCCCACCCGGCAAAACAGCCATGTCATAATCATCTAAATTTCCCTGCCACAATCGGTCAGTTTGAACACTAATTCCATGAGAACCTGTCACTACTTGCTCAAATCCAAGCATATGACAGGTAATATTGGCCCGACGCAAAACATCCACAACCGTGAGAGCTTCTATTTCTTCAAAACCATTAGCTAGTATAACAGCAACTTTCGTCATGTATCCTATCCTCCTATTTTAATTTTTTCAGAATAATTTTCTTTCGTCTTCTAGAATATCCTGTCTGTTGCTCTTCTAAAAGATTATTTTGATAACTAACAGAGAGCAAGAGACCTACTCCGATTAGATTACTGATAATGGAGGAGCCTCCCTGGGAAATGAAGGGCAGGGGAATTCCTGTTAAAGGAAGTAAGCCCGTCACAGCTCCAATATTTTCAAAAATATGGAAAATCAGCATCATAGTGAGCCCAGTAGAAATGTAGGTATAAAATTGATTGTTCGATTTCAGAGTAATCCTTAACATGCGATAAATAAGCAAAAGGTAGAGGGCAATCAGAAAGATAGAGCCCATAAAGCCAAAGTCTTCCGCAATTACCGTAAAGATCATATCACTTTCTCGCACCGGCACTAATAAGTTGGATACATTAAAACCTTGCCCCCAGATTCCACCACTACCGATAGCAATTTGGCCCTGAGCTTGTTGATAAGTAGTCGTTTGGGCATATTCAAAAGGATGAAGCCATGCTAAAATCCGATTAATTTGGTAAGTCGGCATGCCTAGATTGTGAAGAAATGCCCTACCCCCTTCCCAGGTAAAAATTAGCATAAAGGCTAGAAAAAGTGAAACGCCCGTTAGAAAGATGGGAAGAATAATTTTCCAAGAGACTCCAGATAAGAGTATAATTCCTGAAAAAATAGCCATAAAAACAAGAGCCGTCCCCAAGTCACTCTGTAAGGTCAGCAAAATCAAGACTGGCACAGTATAGAGAAAGAGCTCTAAAATCAATAGCCAATCCATTTTAATCGTCCTAATCTTGTCTTTATTTCGTTGGCTGAATTGAACAACTGAACGCGATAAGATTAGAATATAAGAGATTTTCATAAACTCCGACGGCTGGAAGAGGGTCGTACCACCAATAGTTACCCAGTTTTTAGCTCCTGTCGAAGCAACAAGAGACTGGCTATAAAAGACCAAGGGTAGAACCATGAGACCTAAACCAAAAACGTAGAGAAGGGGAGTTATCTTCCAAAGAAATTTGGTGTTAAAAAACATGACGACAAAACTAATCACAATCCCTAAAGCTATCCAAGCAATTTGCTGTCCAACTATTGCCCAGGCACTAGCAGGGTAGTCATGATTCACTGCTATATAAATGGCCATGATGCCAAAAATCAATAAACAAATAACTGGTAAAATTAAACTATAATCCACTCGAGAATCAATCGAGGGTTTAAAATAAGACATACTCACTCCTATCTAGAAAAAATACTGAATAATCAAGCTAGAGACTGCAACAACAAACCAAGCAAAGGCACCAGTTAAAAGTGGAGCTGCCCCCGCTTGTTTAAACTGGGCAAAAGAGACCCGAGAGCCTATTCCTGCCAAGGCCATTGCCATCAGCCATTGAGATAGAATTTTTGTAAAGGAAATAAAGGAAGCAGGTAAAACACCCGTACTACTAATCAGAGATGCACAGACAAACCATAAAATAAACCAAGGGAAAATTTTCTTTAGATCTACTTTTTGCTTAGATGACTGGGACTTAAGATAGCGAACACCTGCAAAAATGAGGCAAGCTGGCACAATCATTAGTGCTCGACTTAATTTAACAATGGTTGCCAAATCACCAGAGGTCTGACCATAGGTATAGCCAGCAGCTACTACAGACGAAGTATCATTGATAGCTGTTCCTGCCCAGGTTCCAAAGGTTTCGGCCGACATCTGCATGACATGCCCAAGAAAAGGGAAAATGAAAACTGCCAAAATATTGAAGAAGAAAATAGTTGAAATCGAAAGAGCAATCTCTTCTTCTTTAGCTTCCAAAATCGGTGAAGCCGCCGCAATAGCAGAACCACCACAAATAGCTGTTCCAAAACCAATCAACAAGGTCAAGACTCGTCCCATTCCCAAAAAACGCCCAATAAGATAAGCGGATAAAAAGGCTAGTAAAATCGTAAAAATACTGATTTTTAAAGATGACAAGCCAGTTGCAGAAACTTTTGAAATAGACAAACTAAAACCTAGCAAGATAATAGAATACTGTAAGAGTTTCTTACCCGAAAAAACCAAGCCAGAATGAAATTTCTGAGGAATTTTCCAAAAATGATTCAACAGAATACCAAGTAAAATTGCAAATACACTGGAGCCAAACAAAGGAAAAGCTTTGCCCAAAAAAGTAGCAAGCGCAGCTATGGCTAAAGATAAACCCAAACCTGGAATGTATTTTTTAAACATGATTAATCAGAACCTTCTTTTTTTTCAATGTTTCTATTATAGCAAAATTTAGAAACTTGAGTTGAGTGAGTGTTAAAAGTTTTTAAATATTCTTTGATCTCCAAACACAAGTTACTCGTTTTTCTTTTTTACAATCTTTTTCTTAAAATAAAGTCCTATATCTTGTCGAATTTGATGAAAAGAAGACTGCTCAATTGGTGCTGTCTTAGATAAGACTCCTCTGATCTGGCGACTATATCGCTTGGTATAGACACGATTATCCAAGATAAGAACAGCAGACTGCTGTTTGCGATGGCGAACCGTCCGTCCCAAAGCTTGTTTCAAACGTAGAATCGCAACCGGCAAACTATAATCATAAAAGGGGTTCTGCCCTTCTTGTCGAAGTCGTCGATTCATCTTTTGCGTGAAAACATTTTGCGGATTGTCAAAAGGTAGACGTGTAATGATTTGAATCATTTTGTCCTGACTAGAAAAATCCGTTCCTTCCCAGAAACTACCTGTACCTAGTAATATTTGGGCTTCTCCTCGATCAAAACGACGTTTAATGTTACTAGCATCACCATTTTTATACTGAGCTAGATGCTGCAAAGACAAATTTTCTGATACTTCCAACAAGAGCTCCTTAGAAGTAAAGAGAACTAAAATCGGAAGGTTTAGATCATATAAACTTTCAATCCTCTCAACAATCAATTGGGCATGGTGGGGAAGTGGCAAATCAGCCAAATCCGGAAAGTCTTTATCGACCCAAATTCTCTGCTGGTGATAATTCTTAGCTGGCAAATGATAAAACTGATAGGCTTGAAAGCCAAGTAGCTGAGCTAGATTCACCTTTCGGCTGATTTCTAAGGTTGCAGATATGAAAAAGAGCTGGACCCTTTCAGGCAGAAAATCCTGAAAATTCATTAAAGATAATCTAGCTGCATGAAGACTAGTTACTCGATGTTGTTCAAAATATTCATCTTCCAACCAAAATTGTTCATACCTGTGATCCAAAATCTCACGCAATTCTGGAAGATAGTGAGCTGGAAGTTCAGACAAATCCTGTCTAAGCTTAAGTAAGGTTTTGTCACTTACTTCACTCACTCTTTCGTTATGAAGAACTTCCACTAGCTGTGCTAGTTCAAATTGCAGACTTTCAAGTAAACGGCGTTCTAGAAGAGAATCCACACGAAGAATTTCTTGCTGAATTGTCTGCAATAGCTGATTCATCTTGAGACTTTTTTGAGAAAAGCTTTCTAAAGCCAAAAAGAGCTTCTGAGCTTCATCTACTACTAAAATACGTCCCTCAATCAAACTTTTATCATCTTCTAATCGAGTGAGGAGGTAAGCGTGATTAGTCAATAATACTCTACTCTCCCTTGCTTTTTCCTGCCCAATCTGCCAAAAATCTACACCGTAAAACAAAGATTTTTTGCTCAATTGGCCGTCATGTCCTATCTCCTCAAAAAAAGCTTGATAACGATGAGCTTGACCAATTTCTTCTAAGTCTCCTGTTTTAGTTTCAGTAAGCCAAACTAAAAGCTGCATCTTGCAACGATTAAGCAAGCGATTATCATCCAAGCGCTCTAAACTCTGGTAAAAAGCATCCAACTTGATATAGGATTTTGGACTTTTCAAACTATGAAAGGCCACTTGAAAAACTTCTTCAATCGCTCTTCCTTCTCCTGTTGCAATTTGATCCTGCAAAATCTTAGTCGGTACACTGACTAAGATCTTTTCCTGACAATGTGCTAAAAGAGGTAACAGATAACCATAGGTCTTTCCTAAACCAGCCTGGGCTTGCAAGAAATTAGGCAAAGGATTTTTTATGGCCTCTTCTATAAGAGAAGCAAACTTTTGCTGTTCAGGTCTCTCTTCTAGTCCAAGCAAAGAAATATTCTTAGCAAAATCAGTGGATAGACATCTTTCTTTACCAAGCTTAGCCTGCTTTTTTAGATAAATACCATGACAATCAAGCCAGTCACCAGCTCTTCCATCTGGCATCTTCTCAAAACAGTCTTCCAGCACCAAGCGAGACTCATAAATCAAGCTGTCAGACAAGACAAGAAGGCGTTCTAGTAAGGGCTTGGGTAGACTTTGAATTTTTTCTTGGATTTTTAAAAATAGCAGGGCTGTCGCCATAGCATCTGAAATAGCGGTATGGGCTTGTTCCAAAGGAATTTCCAGTAGTTCACAGAGACTGGATAGCCCATATTTTTCATAAGTTGGAAAAACGACTTGAGCCAACTCTACAGTATCGACACGAGGAGACAATAAGTCAAAACCTTCCCAAAAAAGGGATTCTGCTAATAGATTCGCATCAAATTTAACATTATGGGCTACAAAAACTGCATCTTCAATCAGTTCATAGATCTCACGCGCCACCTGAGAAAAATCAGGTGCCTGGCTCAAGCGTTGATCAGACAAACCTGTCAGCTGTTTGATATGTTCTTCTAAAGCCTCATGAGGGTTAATATCTGTCTGGTAGGTCTCCTTAATCTCTCCATCTTCTAGAATGACAATTCCTACTTGAATAATTTTTGCAGTGCTACCTGTTCCTGTCGCTTCCAAATCGACAATAGCATACTTCATATTTTTTCGTTTCATCTTATCAAAATTATACCATGTTTGCAGTCAAGATGCGAGGCTAGAATAATGAAAACCAGAGAGCACTTAGATGATTTCTTGATTAGACAATCTACCTTTAGCAAAAGATAAATAGCCCATTTTCAAGCTTCATTTCTGCTAAAACTTATTTTTTTTGATACACTCATCATAGAGAGGAAGAATCATGCAAGTACATAAAACATTAAATCCTTTAGCTTACGAAAATACCTATTATATAGAAAATGACAGTCATCTGATCCTAGTTGATCCCGGTAGTAATTTTCAAGCAATCCAAAAGAAAATCACTGAAATCGGAAAGCCTATCTCAGCAATTTTACTAACCCATACCCATTATGACCATATCATGAGCCTAGATTTGGTTCGAGAATCATTTGGATATCCTCCAGTCTATGTAGCTGAAAGCGAAGCCAGCTGGCTCTATACACCTGAGTTGAATCTTTCTGGACTCGATCGACATAATGATATCGAAACACTTGTTTTAAAACCGGCTGAGCATTTCTTTATTTATCATGAAAAATATGACTTGGATGGTTTCACATTTTATGTTCTACCTACACCAGGCCACTCAATTGGAGGAGTCTCCCTTGTCTTTCCTGAAGGTCATTTTGTTCTGTCCGGAGATGCTCTCTTTAGAGAATCCATTGGACGCACAGACCTTCCAACTGGAAATTTTGACCAGCTGATTACTGGTATCAAACAAGAATTGCTTCATTTACCAAAGGAATATGATGTCTATCCAGGCCACGGACCGGCTACGACAATTGCCCATGAAAAAATGTTCAATCCATTTTTAAAATAAACGAACAGAATGAAAAGGATTAGCTAAGCTAATCCTTTTGTTTATATCTTCAAGAAACGTCTCATTGAGAAGACAGATCCAATTGAGCCAATAATGATTCCCAAAACAAAGAGAGAGGCAATCATGATTGGAATAAATAATTTAGGTGCAATCATTGAGAGATTTTGTGCCACTAAACCTTTATTGACTGATCGATAGGCAATATTATATGCAAAATAAACCAGGGCTGCTGGCATAACAGCTCCAAGTAGACCAATCCAGGCACCTTCTAACAAGAAAGGTCCGCGGATATAACTATTTTTTGCTCCTACCAATCTCATAATTTGAATCTCGCGACTCCGAGAAATAATGGTAATCCGAATAGTATTGGAAATCAAGAAGATAGCAATGAATATCAACATACCAGCCAAGATTAAGCCCCAAGTCTGAATAAAGTCAGCCAAAGAGAAAATCCGCTTGGTGTTTGCTCCACCATCTTGAACATCAGAGACTCCATCGATTTTCTGGGCTTCTTCCTTCACTGAAGAAACATATTTTGGATCGGTTGTCTCAACGATGTAGGCATCATATAGGGGATTGGCGTCACCATCAAAGATTTTCCAATCGCTTCCCATGGTCTCTGTCAATTTTTCGTATTGCTCTTGCTTACTTGAAAAAGTAATTTTCTCAATATGATCAATTTTTTTCAAAGCATCATAGACTTTATGGTAATTTTCATTATCAACTGTCTGACCTTCTTTAACAACCGTCAAACTGTTGTCCTCAATATCCTTGCGAACATAAACCATCACTCGAACATTGTTTTTCAAGTCATTGGCTAATTTTGTCGTATTCAAAATTACCGAAACAAAAATTGCAACCAAACTAAGAGTAATCATTACCGTACTGATTGCGGCTACCGTCATCCAACCATTTCGCTTCAAACTTTTTAACGACTCTATCAAATGACGGAAAAATCTACTAATCATCGTATCCGTATTCTCCTTCCGCTTCATCACGTACCACACGGCCATTTTCAATCGCAATGACGCGATGGCGTAAAGTATTTACAATTTGGCTATTGTGGGTCGCCATTAGAACAGTTGTACCTTGCAGGTTAATCCGCTCTAACAAGTTCATAATTTCCCAAGAGTTATCTGGGTCCAAGTTCCCAGTTGGCTCGTCAGCAATCAAAACCTTAGGGTTATTGACAATGGCACGAGCGATAGCAATCCGCTGTTGCTCTCCCCCTGAAAGCTCATTAGGGAAAGAACGCACCTTGTGCTTAAGTCCCACTAGGTCTAAGACTTCCATAACCCGTTTCTTAATGTGACCTCTGCGTTCACCAATTACTTCCATGGCATAGGCAATATTTTCATATACTGTCTTCTTTGGAAGCAGTTTATAGTCTTGGAAGACTACTCCTACTTTACGGCGAAGCATTGGTACATCGCGTTTTTTAATCTTAGCCAAATTGAAGCCAGCTACTGTCAACGCACCCTTATCAAGTGCAACTTCACGGTAGAGCAAGCGAATAAAGGTAGATTTACCTGCCCCTGAGGGTCCTACAATATAGGCAAATTCCCCTGGTTCTACTTTCACCGTTACACCTCGTAAGGCTGTTGTTCCGTTGTCGTATTTTTTGACAACATCTCTCATTTCAATAATAGACATTTATTACTAAAATTCCCTTCTGTTAGTTGAGACGCCATTTTAAATAAGCATCGATAAAGCCATCTAAATCGCCGTCCATCACCTTATCAACCTGGGCCACTTCATAACTGGTCCGGTGGTCTTTGACCATGGTATAAGGTGTAAAAACGTAAGAACGAATTTGGCTTCCCCACGAAATTTCTTTTTTATCGCCCTTTAATGAGTCAACCTCAGCTGCTTTTTTCTCTTGTTCAAGTTGATACAGCTTAGCCTGAAGCATCTTCATTGCTCGATCACGGTTTCCATACTGAGTCCGATCAACGGTAGACTGCACCACAATTCCAGTAGGAATATGCGTCAGCCGCACCCCAGTAGAAACCTTATTGACGTTCTGACCACCAGCTCCGCCCGAACGGAAGGTGTCCATCTTAATATCGTCTTCTCGAATTTCTACCTCAATGGTATCATCCAATTCAGGCATAACCTCTACGGAAGTAAAGGATGTATGGCGACGTTTAGCTGAGTCAAATGGAGAAATCCGAACCAAACGGTGAACTCCCATTTCTGACTTAAGCAGACCATAGGCATGTGGCCCCTCAAAAGAGAGAGTAACCGATTTAATACCAGCTTCATCACCTGCCTGATAGTCTAGAACCTCTACCTTGAAGCCCTTAGCATTGCCAAAACGTGTATACATACGGAGCAGCATGTCTCCCCAATCCTGAGCTTCAGTACCTCCAGAGCCTGGATGAATCTCGAGAATCGCATTATTATTATCATATGGTTCAGACAAAAGCAAAGTCATTTCATAGCTGGTCATCATTTTCTCGAGTTCTGCCAGCTTTTCCTCTAATTCCTCTTGAACCGAATCATCCTCAGCTAGAAAATCAAGCAAAATTTCTGATTCATCAAAAAGATCCGTCATCTGATGGAAATTTTCATAGGTTTGTTTGAGTTCATTGAGTTCTTGAGATGTCTTTTGAGCGGCAATATTATCATCCCAAAAGTCAGGTTCTGTCATCTTATTTTCTAAGATGGCGATTTCTTCTTCCAGACCTTCTAAGTCAAAGAGACCCCCTGAAAGAAGCTAATTTTTCACGATTTGCGTCAATCTTTTGACGAATTTCTGAAATATCCATAACTACCTCTTTTCACATATCGTTTAATTATACCATACTTATACACGTTTGACTATTTTTTGAAATAAAATTCAAGAAGTCCAGAATCCAGTGTATGATACTTTTTAATGAATAGCAAGCCAAGGGACTCCTTGTTACAAAATTGTTAGAAAAGTAAATTTCACGACATGAAAATGTCTGTTCTTTTCCTAATATCTTCACTGTTCTTCTTTGAATATCCCTTAAAATCTGCTCTGCGCAACTAATTAAAGTTATATATGTTCATGTAAACAATTTTGTGCTAGACTAAAACCATGACAAGAATCGGATTTATGAGCGACCTCCATCTGGACTCCAATCAGTTTGGATACTTTGAACTAAAGATACTTAAGGAGGTTTTAAAAAAAGAGAGAATTGACCATCTTCACATTGCAGGAGATCTATCTAATGACCTAACCAATATTAGTTTGCCCTTTATTGAAGACTTGGTGCAAGAACTTCCCACCTCTTTTAATCTCGGCAACCACGATATGCTGGGACTTTCTGAACAAGAGATTTCTGGCTATGATTTTCAGGTCCAACAGTTTGGTCAGACCAAACTCGTCAGCTTTTCTGGATGGTATGATTACAGCTTTGTTCCAGAAAAAAGCAAGGAAGAGCATCTAAGAACCAAAAACAACTTCTGGTTTGATCGTAGATTAGATAGGGAACTGGACGATCCTAGCCTTACAGCTCATAGCCTCCTCCAGCTAGAAAAACTACTTGCTTCTTTGGATGGTCCCATTATTATTGCTCTGCATTTTGTCCCCCATCAAGACTTTCTTTATGACCATCCCTATTTCCAACGTTTCAACGCCTTCCTGGGAAGCCAAGCTTTCCACCAACTCTTTGTCAAATATGGTGTGAAAGATGTCGTTTTTGGTCATCTTCATCATCGTCACCATAGCCGAGTCATTGATGGTGTTCGCTACCACATGCGTCCCCTGGGCTATATTCGTGAATGGAAACTGACTCAAAACTTTTTTAATGACTTTCCTCAGTACAAAATCTCACAGATGTATCGTCTTCACAAGCGTTATAACACTGTTAAAGATTTAGAAGAATTTCTTGACTATAAGAAAAAACACCTGGCAGATGAACTGCGAGATGCCTTGACAATTCTTGATACCAAATCATAAAGACTTAAACAAAAGCAGCCCTTTGAAGAGCTGCTTTTAATATTCAATATAGTATACATTCAAAAGAAACTTGCTTCTTTTTAAGCCCTCTTAAGCCGACCTTTTTCTTCTAAATAGCTTTCTTTTAAAAATATTTCTTTTAAATAATTCCTCAAAGAGAAGCAAGGCCAGAATCAGAATAAAAGAAACCAAAGAATAGTTGATCAAGAGGTTGTCACCACTGATAAAAGGAGGTCTAGCTAGAAGGCCATAATTTCCTCCTGTTACTTGATTGACCCCTATCAAGAAGAGATTCAACATCAAGGTATAGGCAATAATCTCGACTTTTTTTAATAAACGCTTGTCATAATGATTAAATAGATAAATCAAAGAATTAACTAAAAGTGCATAATGACCAATCAAAAATGAAAAGCTTGTAATATGTGGAAAGTCATAAGGATCAAATACAGGGTAACCCAAGGCAAAAATAGCACCACTAGCTCCAAGTAAAGCAAAATACTGCTTTATCTTCCATTTATCTGGTAAGAAAATCATGGCAAACATGGCTAGTCTACAATGATAAAGAGGAAGACTGTTGGCCAAAGGAAGACGGAAACCGATATACCAAGCATAAAGAGCCAAAAGCTGAACAAACTGAATCCACTTAAACGCCTTAACAAAGCCTGGATTGTCGTGATATTTTACTGCACCATAAATGGATAAGGCGACAAGAGAAATCATCAAAGCATAGGCAAGAGCCGAGATCAAAGGCGGAGCTGTCTGATTTGTCGTTAAAAATGGAATCATTTCATTCTCTCCAATCTTTTAAAAGGAATATTCTGTTTTCCTGAGCTTCTTTTAAGCGTTTAAAAAGAAGGGAAAAACCACACAGAGCTACAACTAATACTGTAGATACTAAGAGGAAATTTCCTAACATACCATAGTCACCAACTAAAGGAGGATTTTTGAGGAATCCATAGTCTCCACCAGTTAGCTGATTCACAAGGAAAATGACAGCATTCATGCCAAAAGTTATTTCAATAATCCGACGATTGGATAAAATTTTATAGTCGTACTCATTCATCAAATAAACAATAGAGTTTCCCAAAAGAGCCAAATGCCCAACTAAATAAGAAAATAAGGTAATATGCGGAAGCGGGTAAGGATCAAAAATTGGGTGAAGCAAGGCACAAATCGGTCCAAATACCCCCAATAAGGCAAAGTATTGTTTATAAGATGTTCTCCTTGGCAAGAGCAAGACTGCAAACATAGCAATCCGACAATGGTAGAAAGGCAAACTCTCAGTCAAGGGAGCCTGAGTAGCCATGTACCAACCATACAAAAGAACCAATTGGACAATCTGCAGTCCTTGAAAAATTCTTTGAAAGCTTTTTTGTTTGTAAAATCTACTTGCGCTATAGATCACAATACATAAAGCAAGTAACATGAGCACAAATCCTAGGGGTGTCAATACGGGCGGTTCTGTTTTTTGACTTGTAAAAAAATCTCCCATTCTCATCTCCTATTTTTAAAATTAATAATAAAGTATTTAATAGTCTTTGACTAATTTTTCAACTAATCCAAATACTGTTCTCTATCTCCTTGATAAATTTCCCAAAGGATTTCCAACTGCTCTTTTGTAGTCCGCTTAGAAGATAATTCTGGTAAAGATTGGATATCAAAGAAGGCTAACTCTTCTATTTCTGCATTAGGCTGAAAATCTCCATCCTCTATCTGACACTTGAAGACCAGTTTAGCATATTGCTTACTCTGAAATTGAAATTTATTAGTATCAAAGATTGCAAGCAGGCGAGAAACTGAAACATTAAATCCCGTTTCTTCTTGGACTTCCTTGACGATATTTTCCTTAGGAGATAAAACGCTCTCGATCAAACTCATCACGACTAAATGCCAGACCTGTCTCTGTAATAGAAAGGAGACGTTGAATGTTTTTTGCAGTTTCTTTAGTTTCCATCTTCCAAGTCCTCTACCAGCTTAGCCAGATTCATGGAATTGCTGCCTTTGAGAAGGATTTGGTCGGCAGGAGTCAGATTCTCTCTGACAGCTTTAGTCAGCTGTTCAAACTGGTCTTTCTCGTCATTTTTAATAAAGTAATAGACCTTGCCTGGAGGGTAGATTTCCTTGGCATAGTCATAGAGGGCTTCCATATCCTGTCCATAGAGGAAAAGGTGGGTCACAATTTCTGGATTGAGGCTGGTAATCATCGAGCCGTGCATGGACTTAGAGTTCGCTCCCAGCTCTTTCATATCCGCCAGCACCGCTAATTTTCGTCCACCTGGATTGGCCGGAATGGTCGAGAAAGTCTCAAGAATCAAGCGCATGGCTGTTGGATTGGCGTTGTAGACATCCGATAGGATATCTGCGCCATTACCAGCTTTCTTCCACTCTGTTCGATTGCGGGTCAGCTCCAGCTCAGAAAAGGCTTGAGCAATAGCCACCTCAGATACTCCCTCCTGCAGAGCCGCATAGGCTGCAATCATAGCATTGGTTGCATTGTACTTGCCGGTCACAGGCAAGTCAATCCTTTGCTCTAAAAAGTTGCAGTCAAAGCTCAAGCTGTCCTTGCGCTCTTCCAGACGCGTCAGGAAGATATCCGCATCAGGACCAAAGCGAACCAGTTTGCAGTCTGCTGGCAGAAATTCATTGACAATCTTATCCGCCGGAACAATCAAGAGACCATCTTTTTTCAAACCGTCCGCAATCTGCATCTTGCCTTGGGCAATCTCAGCTCGGCTGCCGAAAAATTCCAGATGGGCTTCTCCGACCAGAGTCACAATGCCCGTCTTAGGTTTGGCAAGTTCAGACAGGAGATGGATATCCCCCAAGTGGTCCTGCCCCATTTCTAAGACAAGTTTCTCTGTATCCTCAGGCATGTGAAGAACTGTGTAGGGCAGACCGATTTCGTTATTGTAATTACCTTGTGTCTTATAGGTCTTGTAGCTGGTTGCTAGTAGCTGAGCCAGCATATCCTTGGTTGTCGTTTTACCGTTGGAACCTGTCACCGCCAGCACATCCACCTGCATCTTTTCCAGATAGTACTGGGCCAAGCGCTGAAAGGCTGTCAGGACATCATCAACCAAGATATAAGCCCCCCCTGCCACTGGACGCTCAGATAGGGTGGCAGCAGCTCCCTGAGCAAAGGCTGTTGGGATAAAGTCATGGCCATCACGCGCCCCCTTGAGTGGCACAAAAAGGTCACCTGACTTAACCAAGCGACTATCAAACTCTGCATTGCTAAGAGAGACATTGGCAAACTGGGTCACATCATTTTTCGCAGATAGGACTTCTGCGATTTCATATAAATCTAATTTCATACTTCTTCCTCATTTTTCGGTTTGCTCGCAAAAAGAAAGGACCGAAAATTTTCAGCCCCTCTATTATATCATATTTTAGAGAAGATGCGCCTCTCTCTTAGCAAATGCCTCTTCAGCTAAAGCAACTAATTTCTCAATCAAGTCAGGATAGGCTAACCCCATATTTTCCCAGAGCAATGGATACATAGACCACTGGGTGAAGCCTGGCATGGTATTGAGCTCGTTGAGAAAGACCTGACCATCTTCTGTATAGAAGAAATCACAACGAGATAGTCCTAAACCTCCAATAGCACGAAAAGCTATCTCAGCATTTTGACGCATAGTATTCACAACACCTTCAGGAAGCTGAGCTGGGATTGCCATGGTGATTTTATTGTCAATATATTTTGCTTGATAGTCATAGAAAGCCACGTCCTTAACAACTTCCCCTGGAAGACTGCTTTTGACATCAGCGTTACCAAGAAGTCCGACCTCAATCTCACGAGCTGTTACACCTTGCTCGACCAGTACCCGGCTGTCGTATTTGAAAGCCAGGTCCAGAGAAGCACGCAGTTCTTCCTGATTATCAGATTTTGAAATGCCGACACTGGAGCCCATATTAGAAGGTTTGGTGAAGACGGGATAGGACAGTTTCTCTTCGATTTCCTGGATTTTTTGCTCTAGATCCTCACCATCAACCAGTGCTACATAAGGCACTTGAGCAATACCTGCCGATTCTAGCACTCGTTTGGTCGTAATTTTATCCATGGCCAGGCTAGAAGATAGAATATTACAGCCAACATAAGGCATTTTGAGTACTTCTAGGAAGCCTTGGATAGAGCCATCTTCGCCCATAGGACCATGCAGGACTGGAAAAACTACTGCTCCTTCTTCGTAAATATCGCTAGGTTTAATCTTTCGAGACATGTCCACTGTGTCATTAGTCATCAAACGAACATCTTCTGCTGGCTTAGAAGAGAACTCTTGCGTCTTGATAAAGTCGCCCTCTTTTGTGATGAAGTAAGTTTTTACAGAAAACAGATCATAATTTATAGCCCGCATAACACTTTCTGCCGACAAGACTGATACTTCCCGCTCTGCACTACGACCACCGTACAACAAAATTAAACTTTTCTTTGCCATCTCGTCTATCCTATTCTTTAAAGTTTTTATACTTGAGATTGATTCTCTTTAGACCGTTTTAGTATATCATAATTCCGATTTTTTTTGAACAGAAAAAAAGATTCTTCAAGAATAGAAGAATCCTTATTTTTATAATTCCGTCCGATTTTCGATTGCACGAATCAAGGTTACCTCATCCGCATACTCAATATCAGAACCAACTGCTAAACCACGCGCTAGTCGAGTAACTTTAATACCAGCAGGTTTCAAGACCCTTGAGATATACATAGAGGTTGCTTCTCCGTCTGCTGTTGCATTGGTCGCAACGATAACCTCTGATACTTCGCTATCCATCAAACGAGTAATCAGACTCTTAAGATTGATATCATCCGGTCCAATACCGTTCATAGGTGAAATCAAGCCATGCAGGACATGATAAAGTCCGTGGTATTCTTGAATATTTTCCATGGCTGAGACATCTCTACTATCCTCAACAATTAAGATTGTAGATTGATCACGCGATTCGTCTCGACAAATAGCGCAGGGATCTTCATCAGTCAGATTACCACAAATTGAGCAGTAGCTCAGCTCACGCTTGGCTGCCAAAAGATTTTTAGCAAATTCATTGACATCATCATCACTCATTCCAATGGTGTAAAAGGCTAAACGTGTAGCCGTCTTGATACCAATACCAGGCAGTTTAGAAAAACTATCGATGAGCTTGGCGATAGGGGTTGGATATAACATAGCATCCTTTCTAATTCATAGGGTGTAGTTGATTATAGAGATTAATAATATCTCGGGTAACGCTGTGGCTAACCGTTGATGATAGATTGGTATTATGCGGGAAAACAACCGCCACTGCGATTTTAGGATTATCACTTGGTGCATAGGCTACAACATTAGTGTTGATAGCCTGCTGACCATTATTAACAAAGGTTTCAGCCGTTCCTGTCTTAGCACTGATTGGAACTGACTCACCTTGAGAAATGGTTCTTCCTGTCGTAAAACCACTTCCCCCGTGAACCACTTGGTAGAAACCTTCCTTGATCAATTTCATATTCTCTTCAGAAATGTTCACTTGATTCAAAATCTTGGTTTCTTTCTTTTCAATCAAGTCTCCTAGGCCACCATTTTTGTCGTTAGCATAAATACCTTCAACTAAATGCGGGGCAACCCGTTTACCATTATTCGCGACTGTAGCTGCATACTGAGCTAATTGCAAAGGTGTGTAGTTATCAAACTGACCAAAAGCATTGGTCAAGTAATTAGCAAAAGTGAACTCTTTAGGAGTATAACCTTGAGATTCTGTCGGAAGGTCCACTCCCGTTTTAGCACCCAAGCCATATTCTGCAAAAGTCTCTCTCAGTTTTTCCATGGAAGAGTCTAAATTCTTCAAATCCACTCCCATATTCGGAGTATAAGGTGTTCCCATCATCTTGAGGGCAACTTGCACCATATAAGTATTTGACGAATACTCTAAGGCTTCCACAGCTGTAATATCCCGATTTCCATAACTAGTAAACCATGATGTAATTGATGACGAATCCTGACCGAAGACTATTGGTTGGTCCGTCAAGGTCTGGTTGCCTGAGATAGCATTATTAGCCCAACCTGCTGTCAAAGTGGCTGCCTTAACTACTGATCCTGGTACCACGATGTCTGTCACAGTTCCCAAAGAGTTCGAGCTAACATTGCCTGATTTCAAATCATGCTTAACTCCAGCCATAGCAAGAATGGCTCCAGTTTCCGGGTTCATGACAACAGCATAGGCACCTTCAGAATAAGTGGCATTCCCTGCAGTTAATTCTGCAACAAAAGCGTTTTTTAGAATCTCATCTACACCATTTTGAAAAGCCATTTCCACCGTCAGCTTGAGATTTTTTCCCTTGCTTCCTTCAGAAATTGTGTCGACACTTTCCATATTCCCGTTCTTGTCCAGGTGGATTTCCTTAATCGCTCGTTCTCCTTGCAGGACTGACTCATATTCTTTTTCAAGATAAGAGGTTCCCACACGGTCTTTCAAAGAATAGCCCTTCTTCAAATAGGCATCTACTTCCTCAGCTGGGATACCTGCTTTTTCGCTTGAAACACTACCGATAACAGAAGCTAATGGAGTATCCAAGACCTTGCGCTCCCAAGCAGTTGAAATACTAATTCCAGTTAATTCCTTGCTACTAGACGCAATTAAAGCCACTTGTTCTGTTGATAAATCGTCCGTACGAATATTTCCCGTCTCGAAATTAGCAATCTCATTCATCTGGCTAAAGAGAAAAATAGCCTTTTTCTCCTGATCACTATAGTTAAGACTAGATACATCCACGCTCTCTACAGCGTTGTTGTAAATCTTTGATTCAGACAGTCGGTTTCCATCTGAGTCAAACTTCTTCTTCTTCGGTAGCTTAGCAACTACTTCTTGGTAAACCTCTGGATCCGCTAGATAATAATCAGCAATCTGGCGTTTTTTTAAGTCTATATCTGTCACATCCACATAATCCAGTAACTTAGTAGCAGTCTCTTTGATATCGGCAGCAGTCATCTTATTACTGCGAGTGAAGGAAACAACTTGTTTGGTTGCATTTTCAACCAAAGGCTTCCCAGATGCGTCATAAATTTGCCCACGAACCGAGCTTAGTTTTATCTTTGTTTGGCTAGCAGTTGCTAATTTTTTAGTATAAAAATCTTGGTTGAAGACTTGCATATAAGCCAGACGGCCAATCAAAGTCACAAATAATATAATCACCATTCCAAATAGGAGATTTAAGCGTCTCGGAATAGAATGGCTATCAAATTTTCTTTCTTTCTTAGGCATAATTTCTCTCATTCTAGTAAAAGTTTCTTCTATTCTACCACAAAAAGATAAAAAATAATCTGGGAAAGAAGCCCAGATTATAAGAGGAATGTCTCCTGATGGAGGAGAATCTTATCATTGGAAAAGGGGTAAATTCGCTTGGCTTCCTTCCAAATTCATAAGTTTTAAATGATTCCTCAAAGTAGCTCAGTGCCAGTCGGATCTTGCTTAATTTTTCCTGCCTTCATCAGACCACCCAGAGCTTTTTTGAACTGTCCCTTAGAAATACCAAAAGTGGCCTTGATATCTTCTGGGGAGGATTTATCGTTTAAGGTCATAAAGCCACCATTGCTTTCTAGGTAGGTCAGAATCATCTGAGCATCATTTTCCAGCATCTCAAAAGAGCGGGGTTTAAGAGAAAGATTAAGAGTACGGTCTACTTCACGGAAACCAATGACCCGCGCATCTAAGACCTGCCCCAAACGTGGCTCTGTATAACGCTCACTTGGATGGATAAAACCCAGCATATTATTCTCCGGAAGGTAAACAAAGGTACCTGAAAGCTTCAGGCGATAGACAATAGCTGGCCAATTTTGATTTTGCATATTGTTATAGGCCGGACGAGCCAAACGTTGAAAGTCTTCCTGATAGGCCAGATTAGCCCAAATTCGGTCTTTCTTGTCTACACTCAGGCGTACATAGAGCTTATCACCCTTTTTGGGCCAAAGCTCCTTCAACTCAGGTAAAATATCCAGCGATACAACAATTTCCTTATCAGGAAGTCCAGTATCGACAAAGACACCCAAGTCCTTACGCACTTCAGTCACTGTTCCCCAGCCAAAGCTTTCTTGGGTCGCTGTTACATCTAGAGTCGTCAGGCGTAATTTTTGCTTCATATCAGTGTAGGCAAATCCCTTAACAGACTCGCCCAGCTGATGCTCGCCTTCTTCCTTAGCTAGGGCGTAGGTCTGACCATCCTTCTGGACAAAGTAAAAACGGTCGTTTTCATCTATAACCAAACCCACAATAAAATTAGCAAGATTTGTATTCATTGATTCCTTCTTCTACCTTGCATTTTTTGAAGGGCAAGGATATTTATGTTAAAACAACTCAGTCAGCAGTGCCAACTGAGTGTTCATTTGATAAAATTTTAAACTTCTAATAGTTCTTTTTCTTTGTGCGCAGTCATTTCATCAATATGCTTGACGGCGTCATCTGTTACTTTTTGAATATCTTTTTCTAAAGTCTTCAATTCGTCTTCAGTGATTTCTTTTGCTTTTTCTTGCTTCTTAGCTTCATCCATAGCATCACGACGGATATTTCGAATCGCAATCTTAGCGTTTTCGCCAATTTTTTTCACTTCTTTAGCCAGGTCGCGACGAGTTTCCTCTGTCAAAGCAGGAATAACCAAACGGATAACAGAGCCATCACTAGCTGGTGTAATACCAAGATCAGACGCATTGATAGCACGTTCGATGTCTTTGAGAGAAGACTTATCAAAAGGTGTCACCAAGAGAACACGTGCTTCAGGAATAGTTATAGAAGCAATTTGATTGAGCGGAGTCTCTACACCATAGTATTCAACACTGATACGGTCTAACAAACTTGCATTCGCACGACCCGCACGGACAGCTCCAAATTCACGCGCCAAACTTTGATGCGAATGACTCATTCTTTCTTTTGCTTTTTCTACAATTGCATTTACCATAAGTTTTTTATCTCCAATTTCTTATAAATTATTTGATACTGTTGTCCCGATTTGCTCTCCAAAGACAACACGTTTGATATTTCCAGCTTCATTCATGTTAAAGACAACCAAATCAATATCGTTGTCCATAGAAAGAGTAGAAGCTGTAGAATCCATGATTCGCAATCCCTTACTGATGACATCACGGTGAGTTAATTCGTCAAACTTAACAGCAGTCTTATCTTTCTTAGGATCCGCATTGTAGACTCCATCAACACCATTCTTAGCCATCAAAATTGCATCTGCCTCAATTTCTGCAGCACGAAGGGCGGCTGTTGTATCGGTTGAAAAGTAGGGTGACCCAATACCAGCTCCAAAAATAACAATACGTCCCTTTTGCAAATGACGGAGTGCACGTCCGCGAATATATGGCTCTGCGACTTGTTGCATGGCAATTGCAGTCTGAACGCGAGTATCAACCCCAACTCTCTGTAGAGAATCAGCCATGACCAAAGCATTCATAACAGTCCCCAACATACCAGTATAGTCAGCTTGTACACGATCCATTCCAGCTTCGGCAGCTGGTTCTCCACGCCAGAGATTGCCACCACCGATAACAAGAGCAATTTCAATTCCTAAATCGTGAACTTCCTTGATCTCTTCAGCCATTTTTTGAACGGTCTGAATATTGATACCAACACCTTTATCACCAGCAAGGGCTTCGCCGGACAACTTGATTAGAATACGTTTATACTTGGGTTCTACCATTTTTACACTCCTTATTTTATCTGTACTATTTTACCACATTTTATGATTTTTATATAGTTAAATCTTTCAAAATTTTCTTTTTTGATAAATCGGTATCCTGCTCAATCAGTAGCAAAGAAAAAGCAGCCTTGTCAGAGGATAAGACTAGCTTCATTCAAGAGATAAACAAATATATTGGATGATTTTTTTCTTAAGAAGGATATCGGCGAATTGCTTCTACCATTTCTTGGTACTTGTCAGTGGCAAAAATTCTTTCCGTAATTCCTTCTGTCTGAGTAGTCTCAAAAGCAAAAATCGGCTTTCCTTGCTTTTCGATCATCTCTAAAAAATCTAGAAACTTGTGGTCATGATTAATGTCTAGATAAAAATCGCAAGCCACAGCTAACTGCTTCAACGGAATCGGTAGAACCAAACGATGCAGGCGAACATTCTCGTAAGACAAAAGACTGATCAATCGATCTGACATATCTGAGTAAGCAGCGATATGGAAAAGACAATCTGGTAAAGCTTGAATCAATTCTTTGATGCACTCCAAAGAGTCACTGTTGGTCAAGGTCAATAATTCTTTCTTGTAGACTTGGATCTGGTCTTGACCTTGATTTTCTACACCTTTCAGTGCCTTGCTCGCAATGATCGCTGTCCAATCAAGGTCATTATAAAACCACCAAACTTCCCTCAGTCTCATATTTGTTAGAAGATTCCATGGTTTTAGAGCGGAAATATAGTGAACAATAGCTGGCAGAGGAGACAGAGGAATGTCGAAGACAAAATCATGACCATACTGAGCAGCTCCCATATCAAAACCGATTTGGAAATTATAGCTATCCTCTAGCTCCAAGTACTGTCCCTCAAAGAGCATATTTAAAATACTCTGATCTCCTTCCAAGACTCTTTCAATTTCCCTGTCAGTCAACTCAACTAATTGCTGAGAAATATTTTCCCTCCGCCAACGTTCGTTATTTATAAGCATGACTCCAGAATTAAAGCCAATCCCCAAACCAAAGGTGGCTCTTACTGCTGCAATATAGTAATCTTCCAGATCCAAATCAAACAAGTGATCCAAGTTTTGAGTGACAACCAAGTCGCAATCAAGGTAAAGAGCTCGATCAGACTTCACGTATTCTGGAATAAAATAGCGAGCATAGGCCATGTAGTTAATATGAGAGTAGGTTGATTCTGCCCACTTCATCCTTAAATCATCTCGTAAAAGCTTGATATCAAGCAGATCATTTCCTGTCCCTTTTACTTTTTTTCGAGTATTGATGAACCATTCTTGTGGTATATCTTGATTAAAAACATAGATAAGTAGATCTTCATGATAGCAACATAAAGACTTGATAGTTGTCTCAATTTGACGAATATAGCCATAATCTCCTGCTAAAACAATACTTTTCATCTGATTCATCTTTCCTCTATTTGCTAGTCTTATTATAGTATCTTCATTATAGCGAATTCGCTTGTTTAATTCAAACAATCCATAAGTAAACAGAGCTTTCATCAGTTCTTGCTTTGATTGCAGTAAGATACCTTAACATCTTCTCTACTCATCCAAATTTAAGTATAAAATATTCACTACTCTACTGCTCATCTTGATTATGAGCTATCTGCCTCTATTAAAATCAGCCCTATCATCAGATAGGACCGATTTATATATATTACTTAATTTATTTCTCAGCGATTTCTTGCCGACGAGCTTGTCTTTTCTCACGCTTAGCTAGTAAAGGTAAAATAATTCCCAAACTAATCAGAACAAGAGGAGTCAAAACATTAGTCAAAAGAGAGAATTTCCAACCAGCTGGATCTTGAGCATAATCCACTTTTGGAACCATCCCCAGAATACAAGCGAAAGCTGTAAAGAGGAAGCACCAAGCTCCAATAACAAAGCCAACTTTAGGATTCTTTGTTAATTTATACTCCGCATTTTTGTATTTTTTCCAAGCTTTGTTTAACAGCATATAGGCAAGGAAAACCCAGAGATAACGCATCGGCATAACGATAGAGTTAAGATTGGTCATCCATTTAACCAAACCATCAATTTCTTTTATTCCAAAGATTGGCAGGATAATCAAGAGACTCACCAAAATCCCTGTTAAGATATAACCATTAATCAACACACCTTTTGAAGTGCGCTTACGCAACCAGCTTGGAACAAATTCAGCATCAGCATTATTAAGTAAAATCTGCAGAGGCGCATCGATAGAGAAAGCGAGGGCAGCAATTTGTCCGACCATATTTGTCAGGGCGTAGATTACAACCAAAAGATTACCGACACCCCAGTAATTTCCAAGTTTTTGGAAAGCTTGGTAAGCACCATTACGCATCAAATCGTCTGGAATATTACTTCCATCAAATAGCATCCCCATAGCTAGAGACCCCAAAATAGCAGAAGCCCCAACCATAACAGCCATGACAATCATTCCCTTTGGAAATTCCTTGGCGGGATTCCGAGTTTGATTAACGTAAGGAGAAATTTTCTCAGCTCCACCGACCGCAAAGACCAAGAGAGAAATTGTTGTAAAATATGAAAAGTCAAAATTAGGAATATAGGTACTAAGCTTATCCATATTAGCCGTTGCAAATTGCATATCAGGCTTGATAAAAGGCGCACCTACAGCTAAAAGAACAAAAAGGATAGACATGATGAGCATAGCACTTCCTGCTAGACCACCAATTACCTTGAGGGTAGAAAGTCCCTTAGTAGACAAGTAGAGAAAGGCTCCGAAAATTAGCAAACTCAAAATCACGATCCAATGAATGTCGAGATTACTTAAAAAATTACCATTCCCTTGAAGAGCCCAACCAAGTGGGATCAAAACTCCTTGTGGCTTTTGCGCCAAGTAGGGAATATGCACTACCCAATAGGTCCAGGCAGCAAAATAAGCCAAGCGCTTGGTAGAAGTCTTCTCAACCCAGTCACTGACACCTCCCCCACTTTCCTTAAATGTCGACCCCAGTTGTCCTACAATTAGAGCATAAGGAATGAAGTATAGAGCTAGGATAAGAATCCAGGAAACAATAACAGAGATTCCCTGCTGGGAATAGTTATTGACGACATTCCCAAGCCCCCAAACCATATTAAAAGCAATCAGGGACACCATCAGCCAAGTAAGCTGATTCTGATCTTTTTTCATCGCATCGTCTCCTTTTTATATAAATAAATTGTTTCACCATATTATATCATGTTTATCTGGACTTGTAACTAGACTTATTGGGGGAACAGCCAGTTTTAGCATGATGTTTCTTAGCCTCTCTTATACACTCAGTCTGCTAACATTGTTAAAATTTGAATAAACTTTCATACACCAAGTAAAATATTTTGATTTTTCTCCAGAAAAAAACTCTGGTAAAACCAGAGTTTTTTATTATTTTTAAAGTGAGTTTACGTCAACCTTGATACCAGGTCCTTGAGTAGTTGTGATTGTCAAGCTAGTTACGTAAGTTCCTTTAGCTGTAGCAGGTTTTGCTTTTTGGATAACTTCGTTGAAAGCTTTGAAGTTTTCAGCCAATTTATCAGCATCAAATGAAACTTTACCAATGATAGCTTGTACGATACCTGCACGGTCTGCACGGTAAGTGATTTTACCACCTTTAGACTCTTCAACTGCTTTAGCAACATCCATAGTTACAGTACCAGTTTTAGGGTTTGGCATCAAGTTACGTGGTCCAAGGACACGTCCAAGACGTCCAACAAGAGCCATCATGTCAGGCGTAGCGATAACTACATCGAAGTCCAACCAACCGTCGTTGATTTTAGCAACGAGGTCATCTTCACCAACGAAGTCTGCACCAGCAGCTTTTGCTTCTTCTGCTTTCGCACCACGCGCGAAAACAAGAACGCGAGCTGTTTTACCAGTACCGTTTGGCAATACCATTGCGCCACGGATTTGTTGGTCAGCTTTTTTAACGTCGATGTTCAAGTTGTATGCAACTTCTACAGTTGCGTCAAATTTTGCAAAGTTAGTTTCTTTTGCAAGAGCTACAGCTTCTTCTACGCTGTATGCTTTTGTGCTGTCGATTTTTTCAAGAGCAGCACGAAGTTGTTTGCTTTTTTTAGCCATTTTATCTTTCTCCTTGTAATGTGGTCATATCGATTTTCATCTCCCACGTCACTCGTCTCATGATCAAGTGTATTGCGGGCAAATAGGATTGTTACAATTAGTCAGTAACAGTGAATCCCATAGAACGAGCAGTACCTTCGATCATACGCATTGCAGACTCAATGTTTGCTGCGTTCAAATCTGGCATCTTAGTTTCAGCAATTTGTTGTACTTGTGCACGAGTAACAGTTGCAACTTTCGTTTTGTTAGGTGTACCTGAACCTTTTTCAACACCTGCAGCTTTTTTCAAAAGAACAGCAGCTGGTGGAGTTTTAGTAACGAAAGTAAATGATTTGTCTTCGTATACTGAGATAACAACTGGGATGATCATACCAGCTTGGTCAGCTGTACGAGCGTTGAACTCTTTAGTGAATCCCATGATGTTGATACCGGCTTGACCGAGCGCAGGACCAACTGGTGGAGCTGGAGTAGCTTTACCAGCAGGGATTTGCAATTTTACAAGTTTTTCGACTTTTTTAGCCATTTTAAATCCTCCTTTGTGGTTAGGCGGTAGAATTTACTCAATAAAACTTGAGCATTACCTCCCACAAGCATGCTTATCGCATACCTTTCTATTATACACTAAAGAATTGAAAATGCAAGGATAATTCTCTTCTTTTTTAACTTTTTTTGTGATAAAATATAGCTATGATGTTATTAAGAATTGCTTCCGTTTTATTTATTTTTTTAACTATTGCTTTATCTATTATTTTAATTAAATTTTTACGTTTAAAACGCTTTGGTCTTAACTTTGCAGATCTAGCCTTCCCAATGTTCTTTTTGGAATTCTATCTTATTTCTGACCGAGCATACTACCATAGCATGTTGCCACAGCTGGTCTTGGCTTTATCTGCCTTGGCAATCGGAATTACGGTCTATTTTCTCAAGAAAAAGCAGACTTTCTACTATCCAAAATTTTTGAAATTTTTTTGGCGAGCTGGCTTTATGTTGACATTCTTTTTATACCTGGCAATGGTCATTGGCCTCTTTTTATCAAAATAAATGAAGTTGGGATTTTTCAACTTCATTTTATTTACGTTTTTTATACAGAGCTACTGCCTTGTTAGTTAAAAATTGGAAGAACCATATCAGTCTTTCCAAAAGTAATGAAAGTAAGACAGTCATCAGGATTGCTGCGATTGACAGGCCACTCAAATTAAAGATGCGAGGTAAGAGCAAAGCAGCAAGAATCATCCCTGTAATATTCAGGAGCATAATGCCAATCTTAATGCGATTAAGAGGTCTTATGAGTTTATACATGATTGTAAAACCGACCACCGCTAGCAAGATGATCGAACTTGTGCTGATTTCCTTTGGAGACAATCCAAGCCAATGGCCACAATATACTGCCGCTAAAACCGCTAGATAATCTACAATGGCAGCAGGCAAGGCATTTTTCAAAACCGTCTCTAAAAAACGTCCTCTAATCCGTGCCTTATTGGGCTCTAAAGCCAGCAAAAATCCAGGTATCCCAATTGTAAAACCACTGATCAAGGACATCTGCGAAGCTTGCAAAGGATATGTGAAAGCAAATATGGTCGAAGTCAGGGCTAGTAAGATAGAAAATATATTTTTAACTAGAAAAAGACTGGCCGATCTCTGAATATTATTAACTACACGCCGTCCTTCTGCAACGATGTGGGGCATATGTGAGAAATCTGAGTCCAGCAAGACCACTTGCGCTATCTGCTTGGTTGCATCATTCCCAGATTCCATCGCAATGCTACAATCAGCCTTTTTCATAGCAAGAATATCATTAACACCGTCTCCTGTCATGGCAACATTATGGCCTTGACCTTGCAGAGCCTGTACTAATTTTTGTTTCTGTTCTGGACTGACCCGACCAAATACGGTATACGTTTCTGCAGCTTGAATAATCTTTTCATCCGAATCCAAACTCCTGGCATCCACATAGTTTTCTGCATGAGGAATCTTTGCCTTCTTAGCAACTGCAGAGACAGTAAGTGGATTATCTCCCGAAATGACCTTAACAGTCACACCTTGTCTTTCAAAATACGAAAAAGTCTCTGCAGCATTTTCCCGAACGGGATTTTCTAAAACAATAAATAAGAATGGGATAACAGGTGCTTCCAAGCCAGCTTCTAAGTTTTCCCCCTCGTAACGACCAAACACCAGAACCCGGCTTCCCTCTTCTGCCACCTCTTGAAAATAAGATTGATAATGTTCTAAGTCTCGTCGAAGGACATACTCTGGAGCTCCTAAGACAAAGGTACCTTGATCAAAGGCCACTGCTGCGTATTTATTTTTAGAGCTAAAAGGGTACTGCCGTTTAATAGACCAAGCTTGTCCACTTTTTTCAATCCCAGGATAAGCACGCAAGGTTTCAATTGTATCATTGGCGTCCTGGCTAGCCTCAAGATATTGACTCAGTGCTTCTAATGCCAACTCTTTCTGATCTGCTACTGGAAGCAACTGGCTAACAGCCATTTCATTTTCTGTAATAGTCCCTGTCTTATCTACACAAAGGACATCAACACGCGACAGAGTCTCAATACCCTTCATACTGTTTAGAAGGACCTGCTGTTTGGCTAGGCGAACAGCCCCCAGAACTAGGGCAAGCGTCATCAGGAGGTAGAGTCCCTCCGGAATCATTCCCACAATAGCACCGACTGTTGAAGTCACACTGACTTGCAGAGTTTCTTGATTACTGATAAAACTGCGGAAGAAAAGCAAGAGTCCTAAAGGAATAATCAATATCCCAATGATCTGCACCAGGCGATTGACAGCATGAACCATCTTGGATTCTTCTACACCGCTTATTTCTTTTGCTTCTTTAGCTAGCTGGTTTATGTAAGCCTGGTCTCCTACTTTGTCCAGTCGAGCATAGGCTTGACCAGCAACTACGAAGCTACCAGACAGGACCTCATCTCCCGGATTTTTTTCAATCTCATCAGCCTCACCCGTCAGCTGGGATTCATTTACTTTCAAGCTTCCTGAGAGAATCTGTCCATCGGCATAAATCTGATTCCCAGCAGAAAATTTAACCACATCGTCCTGAACAAGTTCTTCGACAGAGAGCACCTGCTCTTCTCCATCTCGAATCACATTGGCTGAGAAGGTGTGTAAGAGTCTCATTTTGTTGAGAACTTTTCTCGCCCTCAATTCCTGAAAAATCCCAATCAAGGAATTAATGACAACGATGGGAACAAAAAGTAGATTATTCCATGACTGAACTAGGACCAAGAGAATGGCCAGTACAAGAAAAATAAAATTAAAATAGGTGAAAATATTGGACCGAACAATCTGCCAAGTCGTTCTTTCTGTAGAGATGGTAATCTGATTAGTCAGACCTTTTTGGCGACGTTCTTCAACTTGTGCTTGACTAAGTCCTTGAAATTGATTCTGATGCATAGAGTTTTCCTTATTGAATTTGCTTTACTTATTGTAGCAAAAACTGGGCGTCATTTCTTCAGACTTTAGGCTGAAGTATGGATAGTTAAACCTGCCCTTGGAAAATAAAGGCGCAGTTTTATTCGTGAATCTCTAAAGGCAGCCCATCAGGATCAAAGAAGAATGCCATCTTACGGCCGTCAAAGTCATCATAGCGTAGCTCGGTATGGGGAATCTCTAAACGATCGAAATCCTCCAAAATTTTTTCAACATCTGTCACTTGAAAGGCCAGGTGCCGTAGCCCGGTATGTTCTGGATTAGGAAGAGCTGGTCTTTTGGGAGCGTCTGGCTTGATAAAGATTTCCAAAGTTAGATTTCCTTTTCGGACATTAAAGAGAATATCCTGTTTATCAGGCCGGTGGTGCTCATCTAGCTTATCAAAGCCCAGCTTATCCACATAAAACTCCCTAGTCTTGGCATAATCATGCCCGATGATGGCGATATGGTGAACGGTATCTAATTTCATACTTTTTTCCTTTCCTTGATAATGTGTAAGTAGAGAAAATCTGCCGGCTGGCTGCTGGCAGATTTATTTTTATAGAATGATTTTTTTGCTAGCAGACTTGTGAAACTAGAATCAATTCGTCTGCAAAACCTTTCTCGGCTTGGTTCCTTCGGCTGGACCGATAACGCCTGCCGCTTCAAGTTCTTCCATAAGGCGAGTGGCCCGATTAAAGCCGACCGAGAGTCGCCGCTGAATCATAGATGCGCTGGCTTTCTGAGTCTCGATAACCAAGGCCTTGGCTTCTTCAAAGAGCGGATCTCCTCCATCGTCGCCCCCACCAGTATCCAAATCACTTTCAGATACTTCACCAGGATCAAAGCTATCATCATAATCAGCTTCAGCTTGATTCTTGACAAAGGCTACGATTCGCTCCACATCCTCATCTGAGATAAAGGAGCCCTGCAAACGAACCGGATGGTTTTCATCAATAGGCTTAAAGAGCATGTCCCCTCGACCCAAGAGCTTTTCTGCTCCATTTTCGTCTAGAATGGTCCGACTGTCTGTCCCGCTAGAGACTGCAAAAGCAATCCGAGACGGCACATTGGCCTTGATTAGACCCGAGATAACATCTACTGATGGCCGCTGGGTAGCCAAAATCATGTGAATCCCAGCCGCACGCGCTTTTTGTCCCAGACGGATAATGGCATCTTCCACTTCCTTGCTGGCCACCATCATAAGGTCAGCCAGCTCATCCACGATGACGACGATTAGAGGCAGGGGAATCTGCTTGTACTCAGACTGGGCATTGTACTCTGTTACTTTAGCATTGTAGCCAGCAATATTACGGGCACCGACCTTGGAGAAGAGTTCATAGCGGTTTTCCATCTCGTCTACCACCTTCTGCAATGCACGGCTAGCCTTGCGAGGGTTGGTCACAACGGGGATAAGCAAGTGGGGAATGTCATTATAAACGGACAGCTCCACCATCTTAGGATCCACCATCATAAACTTGACTTCATCCGGTCTTGCCTTCATGAGAATACTAGCGATAATACCGTTAACAGCTACTGATTTACCGGATCCAGTAGAACCCGCTACCAAGAGGTGGGGCATCTTAGCCAAGTCAAAGGAGCGAACAGAGCCATTGACAGCCTTACCAAGTGGGATTTCTAGAAGCTTGCCAGCATCTGTCTTAGACTGGTCCCAGAGCTCTCGGAAGGTTACAGTTGCAATTTCAGAGTTGGGCACTTCAATCCCGACAAGAGATTTTCCAGGAATCGGCGCCTCAATCCGCACATCCTTTGCAGCCAAAGCTAGAGCTAAGTCATCTGCCAGATTAGAAATCCGATTGACCCGAACACCGACAGCTGGCTTAACCTCGTACTTGGTGACGGAAGGGCCGATTTCAGCCCGCTCAACAGTGGCCTTGATGCCAAAACTCGCAAAAGTTTCTTCCAAGATCTTGATGTTTTCACGAACAATCCGCTTCTCTTTAGACTGATTTTTTGGTTTATCAGGCGCAAAGAGGTTGATGGTCGGTAGCTTATAATCCAAACTTTCTTTGGCTGTGAAGTCTACCTCAACATCTGTGTCAGCATCTTCTTCTGACTCCTGCTGAATTTTGAAATCTTGAACTTCTTCTAGTTCAAATTCTCCTAAATCTTCATATTCCTCTGCTTCAATGGCAACAGGAGTTCTTGCCTGATTTTCATCATCCAAAATTTCTCCTGTTTCCAAATCGATTTCAGGTCCTTCTTGCTCCACTTCAATCGCCTGCATTGCTTCCAAAGCAGCCTGTTCTTCTTTTTCAATAAAACGCTGTTGCCGCTTTTCTTCACGTTTTTCACTAAGACGGTGGAATACTTCAACCAGCTTTTCAGAAATATCATAAATGGTCCAAGGGCTGATTAGCAGCGCACCTACTAAAATAAAGAGAATACCAATAAAGTAAGAACCAAAATTTGAAAAGAGAAAAGAGATGGGTAAGTGTAAGAGTGATCCTAATAAACCACCACCAGCAAATGAACTAACTTTAAATGCAGTTAAATCAGAAAAAATTCTGGCTAAAGTGCTGGACAAGACTTGACCTTTGAGTGATAAGACATCTACAAAGTAAGCTTGATAGATTAGAAGTAAACCAACAAAAATGCTAATAAAACCTGAAATCAGACCTTCGCGCTTGCTTAACCATTTGAAAAAGAAAAGATAAATCAAAGTCGCTACAATTGCTAAGTATGCTAAGCTACCAACTACTAATCGAATCAGATTGTAAATAGTCACCCCAAAAACACCTAGTTTTAAGGCAGCAAAAAGAAGAATGAAGGCCAAGCCAAAACTCAGCAACATCCTTTTAATAGCTCTTTGTCTTTCTAATTCTGCTTTTGTTGGCCGACGTGTTGTTCGGCCTTTTTTCGTATTTTTACTATTTGCCATAACCTTTATTATACCACAATAACTATAGACAATAAATGATAAATTTTACACTTTGACACACTAAATCTTCACCTTTAATACTTCTACCAAAAAGAAAAAAACCAGCTTAGCTGGCTTGGGATTTTAAAAGATCAAGTCTTCTTTTAGTCTTGGGTTGCTCCCTCTTCTGGCATAACGAACCAGCAAACTGCATAAGCAAACACCCCTGTACCAAGAGCAAACACTGAAATAATCCACAGTACGCGAACAAGTGTAGGATCTACGTTGAAATATTTAGCTAAACCAGCACAAACACCAGCAATTTTTTGATTCTTAGTATCTCGTGTAAGTCTTTTCTCCATGGAAAGTGCTCCTATTAATTTTTATTTTTCTCATTTTACCATAATCTTCTTGTATGCACAACCTTTCAGGTAAAGATAAGAACTAGCATCTCATCACCTTACATTAGATTCTAATTAGACTCTTGTCGCTTTCATTAAAATTCTCACCTTCTCCTTCCTTAGATAGCGTC
>OJWP01000009.1_pt1 | contig 83696 bp, 79 predicted proteins | sample 1600341 | NCBI WGS metagenome assembly OJWP01 (sample SAMN04436651, study PRJEB24849) | human gut metagenome | biome: human gut; feature: NICU; material: stool | host: Homo sapiens | place: USA: Saint Louis, MO | collected 2010-03-24
AAGGTGGCATGGACTACAAGCAGCTTGGCATGAGCAATCAGGATGCCGAATGGCTGGCGTCGCGCCGGTTCTCCATTGAAGACATTGCCCGCATGTTCAACGTGTCGCCCATCTTCCTGCAGGAATACAGCAACAGCACCTACAGCAATTTCAGCGAAGCGAGCCGCGCCTTTCTCACCATGACCATGCGCCCGTGGCTGGCGAACTTCGAGCAACAAATCAAATCTGCTTTGCTGGTGGCCTCTCCGGTTCCGGGAACCCGCTATCAGGTGGAGTTTGACTCTGCTGACCTTCTCCGTGCCACACCTACCGAGCGTTACGCCACTTATGAGCGAGGCATTAAGAACGGGATCATGAACCCGAACGAAGCCCGTGAGCGCGAGGGGATGCCGCCGCGTGAAGGTGGTGACGAATTCAGCCAGGCATGGAAGCAGGAAGTGAAGATCAGCAAAGACGGCAAGGAAGGTGACGCATGAGAGCCGGGGGGCTGAGAAGCCGCGTCACTATTCGGGTATTCACTACCCACAGGGAGCCGTCCGGTCAGGTTGTTCAGGTCTGGGAAGACGGGGAAACCATATGGGCTGAGGTTAAGGGGATCAGTGGCCGAGAGTTAATGGCGTCAGGTGCCGAGGTTGCCGAAGCGACGATCCGCGTTTGGGTGCGTTTCCGCCGTGATATTACCGCAGCCAACCGTCTGAAAGTGCTTACTGGCCCGTTTGCTGGCAGCACTCTCAATATTATCGGGCCTCCTATTCCTGATTCGGAAGGTACCCGGCTGGAAATTCTCTGCAAGACAGGAACGGAAAAATGACAGCAGAAATCACCCTGGATGAAGCAAAGCTGCATTGCCGTATTGATGATGATTACGAAGATACGTTGATACAGGCGTACATCGATGCGGCGCTGGAGGTTTGCCAGAAGCATATCGGCAAGCGGTTTGATAACGGGCTGGAGTTTACGCCAGCTATCAAGATTGGCTGTCTGATGTACGTATCTCAGCTGTACGAGTACCGCACGATGATTGGTGATACCGACGCCAAAGAGATACCGATGGCTGTCTCTGCGTTGTGGTCTGTCTATCGTGATGTGGGGGTGTACTGATGCCGTGGCAACCACTACGCCGGTGCAATGAGCCGGGATGTAATAAACGGGTGAAGTCTGGCAAGTGTGACGAGCATAAGCGGGATGCCCGCCGACAAAGCGACAGCCGAAGAGGTACGCGAACAGAGCGTGGTTACTCCAACCGCTGGGGCGAATACCGTCGTCATTTTCTAAAAGCTAATCCGCTGTGTGTCCATTGTCTCAAGGCTGGCGTCTATGCATCGGCAACTATCGTCGATCACATCATCCCTATCGAGGGTGAAGCTGATGTGCTGTTCTGGCCCGCCAGTAATCACCAGTCGTTATGCGCTGCCTGTCATGGACGGAAGACAACCACAACAGACCCGGTGACGAAGCAGCAGCGTAAAGCCGGTAAGTTCCGCGAGCAGGAAGAAGCAGCACGTCATCGCACCGACTGGATCTATGAGGCAAACAATGACTGAGCAGGAACAGCAGCGGCTGATTAGTGGGCTGATAAAGCAGCGTGAGTCATGGCAACCAGCCAGACAGAGAGCGCATAAGAAGCCCGTAGCAAAGCGCATGAGCCAGCGTGACCGGGAGCTTATGGAATGCTTTCGCAACCGCTGACAGGTCGAATGGACGGGGTGGGGGAGGTTTTAAAGACAAACCCCTCTCAGCGAGGAACCACCCGCCCCCTCAAATTTTTACGCACGGTGATTTTTTTGAAAATAAAACGCGATGGAAACGAGAAATTTTTATGGCAAGACCACCAAAACCGCCCGCTTACCTTGATGAGTTAGCCGCGCAGCAGTGGAAGGCGAAGGCAAAGCAACTGGCCGAACGCGGGGATCTGACTCCCGCCGACTGGAACAACCTTGAGCTTTTTTGCGTCAACTATTCGATGTACCGCAAAGCAGTTGAAGACCTTGCCAGCCGTGGATTCAGCATTGTGAACAGCCAGGGTGGCGAGAGCCGGAACCCGGCGCTGAGCGCAAAGGCCGACGCTGAAAAAATCATGATCAAAATGTCGTCGCTGCTGGGCTTTGATCCGGTAAGCCGCCGCCGGAATCCGGTAGAAACGGAAGAGGAAGACGAGCTTGACCGTCTGGAATGAGTACGCAAACGCGATAAAAACGGGCGAAATTCCGGCCTGTAAGCGCGTAAAACAGGCTGTGGAAAGGTACTTTTCAGACCTGAATGACCACCGTTATGAGTTCGATACGGCGACCGTAGAGCGGTTTATCGCCTTCTCCCGGCTCTGTCCACACGTCAAAGGCCCGCTGCGTGGCCAGCCAATCGAGCTGGAGCCGTGGCAACAGTTCGCTTTTGCTAACCTGCTGGGCTTTAAAGTCAGGGAGTCAGGCCGCCGGAAGTACAGCAGCGCGTTTATTGAGGTGCCGCGCAAGAACGCCAAATCCACCGTGGCCGCCATGCTGGCTAACTGGTTTCTGGTGATGGAAAAGGGCCAGCAGGATATCTACACGGCGGCGGTGAGCCGGGATCAGGCCCGAATCGTGTTCGACGATGCCCGCCAGATGTGCCTGCTGTCAAAACCGCTGAAAAAGCGCGTCAATATCCAGGCGCATAAGGTCATTTTCCCGAAGAGCAACAGCCTGTTAAAGCCGCTGGCGGCGAAAGCGGCCACCATTGAGGGGACTAACCCCAGCCTGGCGATTGTCGATGAGTACCACCTTCACCCGGATAACGGCGTTTATTCCGCGCTTGAGCTGGGTATGGGCGCACGTCCGGAGGCGATTTTGTTCGCCATCACGACCGCCGGGAGCAACGTTGTCTCTGCCTGTAAACAGCATTATGACTACTGCTGCCAGATTCTGTCCGGGGAAGAGAACAACGATTCGCTGTTTGTCCTGATCTACGAACTGGACGACGAAAGCGAGGTTGAGCAGCCGGAAATGTGGATCAAGGCTAACCCTAACCTGCATGTGTCCGTTGATGCGGCGAAACTGGAGTCCACCATCCAGAAAGCGCGGGGTATACCGTCGCAGTGGGTGGAAATGCTGACCAAGCGTTTCAATATCTGGTGTCAGGGCTCCACGCCGTGGATGGGGGCCGGGGCATGGGATGCCTGTGCGCTCGACTATACAGAAGACGATCTGGCCGGAATGGAGTGTTATGCCGGGTTTGACCTGTCCTCTACCAGCGACATCACCAGCGTAAGCTATGCGTTCCCGTTCGACAGGGAGATCAGACTCCTTACCCGTCATTATCTGCCGGAAGCGCAGCTGCTTAACGTCGCCAACAAAAACCGCGCCATCTACCGCCAGTGGGTGAAAGCGGGATGGATACGCACCACGCCCGGCGACTGCATCGACTATGACCGCATCCGTGACGATATCCTGCGTGACGCTGAAACATTCAATATCCGGCTGGTGGGCTTTGATACGTGGAACGCCACGCACCTGCGCACTCAGCTACAGGGAGCGGGCCTCGATGTGGAGCCGTTCCCGCAAACCTATCTCAAGTTCAGTCCTGTGGCGAAATCCTTCGAGGTGTTCGTTAACCGTAAGGTGGTGCGCCATCGTGGCGATCCGGTTCTGGCCTGGGCGATTGGAAACGTGGTGATGGAGTCCGACGCTAACGCCAACATTAAGCCCAACAAAAAGAAATCCTCAAACAAGATAGACCCGGCGGTATCTGCGCTGATGGCGTTCGGCACCTTCCAGGCCGAGCATGAGGATTTTGCTTTCGATATGAGCGACAACCACAAACAACGGTTGGCGACATTTAACGGTATCTGACAGGGGGTAATATGCAACAGGTATTAACTACTATGAAAACCACGATAAAACTCAGCGGCTCAATGGCTCAGCGATTTGGCAGGACACATCGCCGCGCGTTAACGTCTGCCAATGAAGTATTCAGGGCGCTATCTAACACCATTGATGGCTTTGATGCTTACCTGCGTGAGGCTCGGGCAAAGGGGCTGGATTTTGTTATTTTCCGGGATCGCCGCAATATCGGACACGAAGAGTTTGAACTCCTGGGGCCGGGTGATGAGCTGAGAATTATTCCGGTAATACGAGGAAGTAAGCGGGCAGGTCTGTTCCAGGCTGTTCTCGGTGTAGCATTGATTGCTGGTGGTATAGCTCTTGGTCCAGCAGGTGCCGCACTGATTGGGAAGGGCGCTGCATTAAACATTGGCCTTGTTGGAGCATCAATGGCCTTGGGTGGAGTAGTCCAGTTACTTTCCCCGCAGGTATCAGGCCTGCGAATGCGTCAGGAACCTGATAACAAACCCTCCTATGCGTTTGGTGGTCCCGTTAACACGACAGCATCTGGCAATCCCGTTCCCCTGCTTTATGGGCAACGGGAAATTGGCGGCGCGATTATCTCCGCCGGGATTTATGCAGAAGATCAGCAATAGAGGCTCATATGAATAAAATTTTACTTATCGCTGCCCTGGAAGAGATTGCTAGTCGCGAGGGCCATGAACTTAACGGGCAGGATAAGCTGGTAATCCGCACTAAAACAGCTATGGTGTTGGGGGCTAAACAGCGGCACCTCCAACGCATGAAGTCCCCACCTTATCAGTGGCGTAAACCGGAAAACCCCAGACGATAAACAACCATTAAAGCACCGACATCACGCGGTGCTTTTTTTATTATTTTGCTCGATGCTGTATACTCGCCGCCTTTCCTCGGTGCTCATGCTTTCGCATTTTTTCTGGTTTGTGCGATAATCCGTATATCAATCGGTGTATCAATATTTACTGAATTGCATAGTGTGAGATTGAATTTAACTGATTAAAATCAGTGAGATATATAGATTATGAAACATATTGTTGAAGTGATGATCCCGGAAGCCGAGATCAAAGCGCGTATCGCCGAACTGGGTCGTCAAATCACCGAACATTACAAGGACAGCGGCAGCGAGATGGTGCTGGTCGGTCTGTTGCGTGGCTCTTTCATGTTCATGGCAGACCTGTGCCGTGAGGTGCAGGTGCCACACGAGGTCGATTTTATGACCGCCTCCAGCTACGGCAGCGGCATGTCCACAACCCGTGATGTGAAAATCCTGAAAGATCTGGATGAAGATATTCGTGGCAAAGATGTGTTGATCGTTGAGGACATCATCGACTCCGGCAACACGCTCTCAAAAGTGCGTGAGATCCTGAGCCTGCGTGAACCAAAATCACTGGCGATTTGTACCCTGCTGGATAAGCCTGAGCGCCGTGAAGTGCAGGTGCCGGTGGAGTTTGTGGGTTTCTCCATCCCGGACGAATTCGTGGTGGGTTACGGCATTGATTACGCGCAGCGTTATCGTCATTTGCCGTATGTTGGCAAGGTCGTGATGCTGGACGAGTAATCGTGGCGTGTTGCCCGGTGGCGCTCCGCTTACCGGGCCTACGAAAGGCTCTTGTAGGCCGGGTAAGGCGCAGCCGCCACCCGGCTTTGTTTATTTGTGGTTAACGTGCTTAAGCTTGAGGTTGGCAATTCCCGAGCGGTAACGCTGTTCCAGCGTTTCAAGGTTGGTGGCGGTCACTTCCAGATTGCGCAGCAGGCCGTCGTGAATACCGTACGCCCAGCCGTGGATAGAGACCTTTTGCCCGCGTTTCCATGCCGACTGCATAATGGTAGAGTGGCCCAGGTTATACACCTGCTCCATCACATTCAGCTCACACAGCGTGTCGAGACGGCGCTCCTGCGGCATTTCGCCCAGCAGTGAGCTATGTTTGAACCAGATATCACGGATATGCAGCAGCCAGTTATCGATTAACCCCAGCTCTGTATTTTCGACCGCCGCCTGTACACCGCCGCAGCCGTAGTGGCCACAAATAATGATGTGTTCAACCTCCAGAACGTCAACGGCATACTGAACAACCGAAAGGCAGTTGAGATCGGTATGAATAACCAGGTTAGCCACATTGCGGTGAACAAACAGTTCGCCCGGTTCAAGACCGGTCAGACGTTCGGCGGGGACGCGGCTGTCGGAACATCCAATCCAGAGAAAGCGCGGATTCTGCGCCTGTGCGAGTTTTCCAAAAAATCCGGGGTCTTCCTCCACCAGCATTTTTGACCATAGTGCATTGTTGCTGATGAGTGTATCTATGTCGTTCATGGAGGTTAGCGACCTGTAACCAAGTGATTGCGTTGCGCTACTATAGGGTAACCCGACTTTTAATGAAACCACACAACGTGTGTCAGAACTTAAGGTAAGTTGAATTCATGGCGATTGCACTGGAGCTTGAACAGCTCAAAAAAACCTACCCGGGGGGCGTTCAGGCGCTGCGCGGGATAGATCTTAAAGTCGAAGCGGGAGATTTCTATGCGCTTCTGGGGCCGAACGGGGCGGGGAAATCCACCACCATCGGGATCATTAGCTCGCTGGTCAACAAAACCTCGGGCCGCGTCAGCGTGTTTGGCTACGATCTGCAAAAAGATGTGGTGAACGCCAAGCGCCAGCTGGGGCTGGTGCCGCAGGAGTTCAACTTCAACCCGTTCGAGACGGTGCAGCAGATTGTTGTTAACCAGGCGGGTTACTATGGCGTTGAGCGCAAAGAGGCGCTTGAGCGCAGCGAAAAGTACCTGAAACAGCTTGACCTGTGGGAAAAACGTAACGAGCGTGCGCGGATGTTATCCGGGGGGATGAAACGCCGCCTGATGATTGCCCGTGCGCTGATGCATGAGCCAAAGCTGCTCATCCTCGATGAACCGACCGCGGGCGTGGATATTGAACTGCGTCGTTCCATGTGGGGCTTCCTGAAGGATCTGAATGATAAAGGGACGACAATCATTCTGACCACGCACTACCTGGAAGAGGCGGAAATGCTGTGCCGCAACATCGGCATCATTCAGCATGGCGAGCTGGTGGAAAACACCTCGATGAAAAATCTGCTCTCCAAGCTGAAATCAGAGACTTTTATCCTCGATCTGGCGGCGAAAAGCGCCCTGCCTAAGCTGGAGGGGTATAACTATCGCCTGGTCGATACCTCGACGCTGGAAGTGGAAGTGCTGCGCGAGCAGGGGATCAACAGCGTGTTTTCTCAGCTGAGCGCGCAGGGCATTCAGGTATTAAGTATGCGTAACAAAGCGAACCGACTGGAAGAGCTGTTTGTCTCTCTGGTGCACGATAAACAAGGAGACAAGGCATGACGCATCTTTACTGGGTCGCGCTGAAAAGCATCTGGGCGAAAGAGATTAACCGCTTTATGCGCATCTGGGTGCAAACCCTGGTGCCGCCGGTGATCACCATGACGCTCTACTTCATCATTTTCGGTAATCTGATTGGTTCCCGCATCGGTGAGATGCACGGTTTCACCTATATGCAGTTTATCGTGCCGGGCCTGATCATGATGGCGGTGATCACCAATGCCTATGCCAACGTGGCCTCGTCGTTCTTCAGCGCTAAGTTCCAGCGCAACATTGAAGAGCTGCTGGTGGCGCCAGTGCCGACGCACGTCATCATCGCCGGTTACGTGGGCGGCGGCGTGGCGCGCGGTCTCTGCGTGGGGATCCTGGTGACGGCGATTTCGCTGTTCTTCGTCCCGTTCCAGGTGCATTCGTGGCTGTTCGTGGCGCTTACATTATTGCTGACGGCGATCCTGTTCTCACTGGCCGGTCTGCTGAACGCGGTGTTCGCCAAAACGTTCGATGACATCAGCCTGATCCCGACCTTCGTGCTGACGCCGCTGACCTATCTGGGCGGGGTGTTTTACTCCCTGACGCTGCTGCCGCCGTTCTGGCAGGCGCTGTCGCACCTGAACCCCATTGTCTATATGATCAGCGGTTTCCGCTTTGGTTTCCTCGGCATTACCGATGTCCCGCTGTTCACCACCGTTGTGGTGCTGGCGGTATTTATCGTGGCGTTCTATTTGCTGTGCTGGTATCTGATCCAGCGTGGACGTGGGTTGCGTAGCTAAACTTCAGCCCGGCGACGTTCTGTCTGCCGGGCACTTTCTTTGACAGTTATCACCGTAAACTAACCTTCACCCGGGTAAACTACTCGCCTGCTAAGGAGAGACGTTATGCTGGGTTGGGTTATCACCTGCCACGATGAAGAGGCACAGGAAATGTTCCTGAAGCTGGAGGCCAAATTTGGCCCTCTGGCGCAATGTCGTGCGGTAAATTACTGGCGAGGGCTGAGTACCAATATGCTCAGCCGGATGATGTGCGACGCGCTGCATGAAACTGACACCGGTGACGGCGTGATTTTTCTTACCGACAGATCGGGCGCGGCGCCTTACCGTTCAGCGGCGTTAATGAGCCATAAGCACGATAACTGCGAAGTGATCTCCGGTATCAGCCTGCCATTACTTGAAGCGATGTATCCGCTGCGGGCAACGTTAAGCAGCGCTGAGTTTCGCCACGCCATTGTGGCGCAGGGTGCGCCGGGCGTGAGCAGCCTGTGGCACCAGCAGCAGAAGAACCCGCCTTTCGTCCTGCTTCACGATCTGTATAAGCATTAAACATTGGTATTGATGTCGCTTTTGCTACAATGGCGACTGATTTTCCGTGTCGATTTATATCCCATGCTCATGCGCCTTATCTTTATCCTTCTGCTACTGGTTTCCGGTGGAGCGTCTGCCAGCCTGACCAGTCAGCAAGGCCTACCTGCCCAATATATGCAAACCACCGAAGATGCGGCCATCTGGGCGCAGGTGGGAAATGCCGTCGTGAACGTGGGCAATGTCCGCGCCGGGCAGATCCTCGCCGTCTTTCCGGCCGCGGCGGATTACTATGAATTTCGCTTCGGGTTCGGGACCGGTTTTATTGATAAAGACCACCTTGAGAAAGTGCAGGGTAAGCAGCGCGTGGAGGATAGCCTGGGCGATCTGAACAAGCCGCTCAGTAATCAAAACCTCATCACCTGGAAAGATACCCCGGTGTATAACGCTCCCAGCAGCGGAAGTGCGCCGTTTGGCACCCTGAGCGCCAACCTGCGTTATCCGATTCTGAATAAGCTGAAAGACCGCCTGAACCAGACCTGGTATCAGATCCGCATCGGTAACCGCCTGGCGTGGATCAGCAGCCTGGATGCCCAGGAAGATAACGGCATCCCGGTGCTGACCTACCACCATATCCTGCGTGATGAAGAGAACACCCGTTTTCGTCACACCTCCACGACCACCAGTGTGCGCGCGTTCAGCAACCAGATGACCTGGCTTCGCGATCAGGGTTACACCACGCTGACGATGTACCAGCTGGAAGGCTACGTGCGTAATAAAATGAACCTGCCCGCGAAGGCGGTGGTGATTACCTTTGACGACGGCCTGAAGTCGGTGAGCCGCTACGCGTATCCGGTGCTGAAAGAGTATGGCTTCAATGCGACGGCGTTTATCATTTCGTCACGAATCAAAGGCCACCCTCAGAAGTGGGACCCGAAATCGCTACAGTTTATGAGCGTTCAGGAAATCAAGGCCATTCAGGATGTGTTCGACATTCAGTCTCACACCCACTTCCTGCATCGTGTGGATGGGTATAAACACCCTATCTTATTGAGCCGCAGCTATCACGTGATCCTGTTCGATTTTGAACGTTCGCGCCGGGCGCTGGCGCAGTTTAATCCGCGCGTGCTCTATGTTTCGTACCCGTTTGGCGGGTATGACAATAAAGCGATAAAGGCGGCCAATGATGCCGGTTTTCATCTGGCGGTGACAACGGTGAAAGGGAAGGTGAAGCCGGGGGATAATCCGTTCTTACTGAAACGTTTGTATATTTTAAGAACGGATTCGCTGGAGACCATGTCGCGGCTGATCAGCAATCAGCCGCAGGGGTGAATCATAAATAGTTTATGGTGAAGGTGGCGATGCCCCGGTAATTGCCTGGCTTAACGGGAGTAGCCCAGTCCCTGCCCATCCATGCCTCGAACGGCAGATCGATGCTTGAGTTGGTCCCTGAAACGTAACTGCCACCTTCGCCGTATAAGGGCACGTACACAAACGCCGGGTCATTGATGTCTCCACCATTCGGAGGGTTAGTAATGAATATCTTCGAAAACCCGGCGACGACGCCTGTCGCCGCATCTGACGATGTCAGCGAATTGGGGATGTACGCGCCGGTCCCGTCAGCCGTTTTGGACGTCACCTTATACTGAATAGCCGTCACGTTATTACAGCCCCTGAGTTGAAGGCTGAAATACTTTCGTGGGAAAAAGGACGTATCCCTGATATCGGAGGCCATCACTTCGCCAAAATCGACGGTATTAGAGCCGTTATTCACCATTGCCGTTTGGCAGGTTGATGCCGAAACGGGAATGCTGAAGCTGGCCGTCGTGACCTCAAACCACCAGGGCAGGTTGTCGCTGTCAGTGTGATTGCCAATCGACATACCGCCGATCCGCTTCGATGCCTGCGGGGTGATTTTTGTGCTGTAGTTCAGGTTACCGCTAAATTCCTGGGTCTGATAAAGCTTGATCTGGATCTTCCAGTCTTTACTTTCGTTTGGCGCCTGAACGCCCAGCGATGCCCATTTACCGTTGGTCGTCTTAAACCAGGCTCCGGGGTTATTATTGCTATAGACGCGAACGGCATAATAAATCCCTGGTATGTTGGTGGGCCATTTCGCCACATCCTCACCGAAAGAGTCATAGGTAATATTCTCCATCCCTTTGCCATCACCACCTGGGTCACACTCAGACCAGAGAGGAGGAGTCAGCTTTGCCTCGTAAGGCCCGCCAATTTCTATAACATTGGGGTGGTCAAACTGTAGCTGCTCTATGAAATAGACCGGCGTGCTTGAGGTGCCGTTGATAATGGTGGAGGTGCCGCCTTCACCTTCTGCGCCAAAATGGCATTCATTGGCATAGGCATAGCTTTGCACCAGGCACAACGCCCCAATGAGGAGCTTTGTCAGGGCAATTACATCTATTTGTCCTTTTTGTTTCATGAGTATCTTTTCCCTTTTACTCTAGTTGTACGTCGCATCGACAACGACGCGGCTGGTGACTTTCCCGGCCTTAACCGTGCCGGTGTTCTGCAAGCGCGCGTAGAACTGATAGTCTTTCGCCCAGCTGCCCGTTCCGGCATCCAGCACCACGCTGGAGGTGCCGTCGGCATTGAGGACGTTGGTATTTAAAGCTTTCGAAAATATCACCACGCCGGTATTTTCCGCGCCCCCTTCGGCGACGGGCGTTTCATTGATAAACACCTGGCGGCTTGCGGTCGGCCACTGTTTGCTTTGCGGCTGGAAGCTGAAATTCAGTTTTTGCACGCTCGCGCCGTCATCCCCGCAGCTTTCCACCCGGACCTTAAAAAGCGTGCCGGAGGCGGCGTCTGTCGGCATCAGGCGGTTGCTGCCGTCCGGGTTATAAAACCAGTATTTACTCACCGTCGGTAAATGCACCTGACCGTCGTCAGGGATCGACACCTGGCAGGTGTTTTCGACAATGTTGGCATTGAGTGTAATATCCATGCCTGTCTCAGCGGACAGGCATGGGGCAGACCAATACCAGGTTAGCAGTGCGGCCAGGACGGTGAATCTTCTTAGCACCTTTTGATGGTTGTGCAACATGGCTGTTCTGCCCCTGTATTGTGTTACTGGTAGGTCACAACGAAAGTGACCGGCACGCTGACGTTACCCGTCGTGACTTTATCAATCGTTTGACCTTTGGCTAACACAATGCGCGCCGCTAAATCGAGCTTCGCCGCTCCGCTGCTGATGGTCACCTTTTGGTCTGTCGGCGTGTTACAGCTTAAAAGGGTGCCGTTGCCCGCTGTCCCTTTCCATACTTCGAATGCCGTGGCATTACCCGCTGCGAAGGAGTCACCGTCAGCATTCGCACCGGAACAGGATTTTTTTTGTACCGTCACGGTGGCCGTTTTCACGCCTGCGCAACCGGAAAACGCGATCTTGAAGGGCTCGCTGCGGCTTTGTGCAACCAGGTCTGATTTGAAAACATCACCAAAGGGCAGCGTGGAAATGGCCTTACTGCTGGCGTCCTGAATCTGTGCGGTACAGGTACCGGCCTCAATCGTAGAGGTAAATGTCGCCTTCACGCTGCTGGTACCGGTAATGGCGCTGGCGGCACCAGAGAACAACCCCGCGGAAACGGCCAGCGCAATCAGGGTGGACGGTTTCATTTTCATCATTGCGTATCCTTCCGCTTATTCGTAAGTAAAGTTAAAAGTAGCGATGGCGCTAAAGTTACCGGTCGTGGCTTTCCCAGCCTGGGTCTCAACCAGACGCGCCACCAGCGGTACTTCTTTGCTGCTGATTTCTGCCGTCGTCCAGACCAGACGTTTGCTGTCATCGGTAGAGTTAACTTCAAACGGCGCATCTGGCGCGGAAACACGCGCAACGGTCACTGCCATGTAATCCGCAGGGGAAGTGGTGGCCGCATTGACAATGCCTGCTTTAACATACCCGGATGCTGAGCCTGTTACCGTGGTTTTCAGCTTCGCCAGGCTGGCCGGGCAATTAACAATCTTCAGCTTGAACGTGGTACTTGCCGCATCCGAGCCGCTGACGATATCTGCCAGACTGGTTTTACCGCCAGTACCAATGGGAATGGTATTATTGTTTCCATCACCGGTGCCGCCCTCGATTTTCATGTCGCAGGTGGTTTCACGCAGCGTTGCCGTAAACGTGACGTCAAGGCTTGCGGCCATCGCCTGTGAGCTCAGCGCCAGCACCAGCAGGGTGCTGAGCGGCGTCAGTAACATCATTTTCTTCATTCAAATTAACTCCCTGTTAAAAAATCATTGCATCTGACATGTCTGGTTGGTGAGCATGGTTGTCAGCCCCACTTTCTGTGCCGATGCCGTAATCCGGTAGGTGACGGTGCAGGCGTTGTTCACCTCGTTGCCCCACACCACGCGTAACGTGCCGCTGTCTTCAACGCCGCGCACGTAGGCCTGGCCCGCCTGTCCGACGGAACCCACCGACTGACCCTGTTCATTAAGCACGTCCGCTCCGAGCGGAATAAAACTGTTGTCGGAACGATGCAGATCGAGCAGCAACGAACGCCCCTGATCGGTTTCGAAATCCACGCGCAGAACCGCGCCGCTGCGCGGCACCGCCACTGTACTGGTGCTTTTCACCTCGACGTCGGACTCAAGCTGCGAGATATCAATCCCGACCGTGTTTTCACGGTAGGCGGAGAGATACGGCATGATGGCGTAGCCGGAGCTACCAATGACGCCGTCACCCACGGTCAGGTGAGCGCCTTTGGCGCCCGGTGCGCTGACCAGCGCCAGCGTGTCGGTATCGCCAATGCTTCCCGGTGCCAGCGTAATACCGCCGGAATGCACCAGCATGCTGCCGCTGTAGCTCAGGGAGTACTGACGGCTGTTGTCGTCAGAGGCGGAGGCCGACAGGCTGAGCGGGCCATACGGGCTGTTATAGTTACCGTAACCGCCGATCTGGTTAAGATCGCCGCTGTTTGCCCGGCTGGTGCTGGTGTTGACGCTGTAGCTGAAGCGGTAATCGTCGGTGTTACCATTCGCGCTGGTGTTAAAAGAAGTACTGTCTTTGAAGTCCGAGTTCATGTTGGCCGACACCGTCGAGAATCCACCCGGACGTTTGTTATGGCCCAGCAGATTTTCCAGCGGGATCGTCAGGCTGAGATAGATGCTGTCATTCTTTTCACCGTACTCATCGTAGGTTCGCTGAAGGGAAACGCTGTAGCTGCCCAGCCAGAAGCTGTTGTTGTAGCCGACGGAGAACTGTGAAGAGGAGCTGGACTCTGTCCAGTAGTCCTGCCAGCTTCCGGTGGCGTACAGCGAGCCGTAATCCTCCTCTCCAACGCGAACCGGCTGGCTGACGTTGAGCTGGACCTGGTTCTTCATACGCTGGAAGTGGTTATACACATCTTCGCCGGTGTCGCCCGGGTTACGTTCGGTATCGCGATACTTCACATCTTCCGCCAGCGATGCGGCGTCGTTCAGCGTCAGGAAGTCTTCCGTTGAGAAGCGGTAGGCCGCGACGTTAAACGAGGTGTTGGTATCTTCCAGCAACTTACTCCAGGAGAGGCGGTAGCTCTGGCCTTTCAGCTTGCCAATGCCATCCACATCCGCATCGGAGTGGGTGACATCCAGCGCAAAGGCACCGATGCGGGTATTCATCGCCAGACCGAGCAAGCCAGACCAGTAGCCGGTGTCCATATATTGCATACCCGCATAGCCGGTAAACAGGCTGCTCAGACCGTAGTAGTCCGTCAGGTAGCCGACGCGCGGTTTATCCCGCATGCCGGTATCGTGCAGTTCGCCCACGCCGATATCCCAGCGGCTATAGCCCGGGCGCAGCATCTGGCTGACGGACGAGTAGGGCACCGAGAAGGTGCGCTTGCTACCATCAGACTCTTCAATGGTAACGATCAGATCGCTGCCGTAGCCGGTGGTGCTGAGATCGTCGATCTCAAACGCGCCCGGTGGCACCGTGCTTTCATAGATTTTGTTTCCGCCCTGGGTGACGGTGACCTTGGCGTTGCTGTTTGCCACGCCGCGTATGGTTGGCGCGTAGGTGGAAATCCCGCCCGGCAGCATACGGTCGTCGTTATACATGCGCAGACCACGCAGGCTGAACGAGTTAAAGGTTTCACCGCGGGTGTAAGAGTCGCCAATCAGCATCTGCGCGCGAAGCGCCGTGATGTCTCGCTGTAGGTAAACTTCCTGGCTGGAATAGTCGGTACCGTCGTCCTGATCCCAGTCGAGCATTCCGCGCGAGCGCAAACGCCAGGGGCCCAGATTCAGACCATACTTCAGCCCCGCGTAGACGGTGTCTTCTGAGCCGCTGGAACCTTCGCTGTGCCAGGCGTTAAGATCGTAAGAGAGCATGCCCGCGGTTATGCCATCATCCCAAAGGGAAGGATCGACATAACCGCCGGGGCGGCGATCGATATAAATTTGCGGCACGCTGAGGCTAAGCTCCTGGGTGCCCGGATCGTAGTCCCAGGACGACCCCGGCAGAGCCTTGTCGAGCGTAAGGCAGCTCTCCTGTGCGCGATCGTCGAAACTCTCCTCGCTTGTCACCTCTTTCAGACGCGCTTCTTTTACGCCTGCTTGTAGCAACAGTTTCGCCGTAAAACACGGGGTAGCGCGCGGCGTACCGTTATCTTTAAAGGTGAAATCGGTCAGCAGCTTTTTCTGTCCGTTAAGGGTGACCTGCGTTTTAAACGTGCCGGGCACCACCGGGTTGCCCCGGGAAAAGCGGCTAACATCAATGCTTGTTCCGGTATTGAACAAAAACTGAACGTTGAATTCGACCTCTTCGCTCTCTGAAGATGGCGCAGCCGGGGCTTCAGCGGCATAAGCTGTAGTCTGTAGGGCCGTGCAGATGGCAAGACAAAGTAATGAGCGGCGAAATAACATACAATCACTAATCCGTTAGCGGCTAAAAGTTGAACGTCAATTTTTGTTGGTATGGCGATCAATTCACGTTTGCGTCGTGGTTTTCAGAGCCACCATAATCATTGATTGAGATGTAGGTGACTTTGGAAATTCGCGCTGATGCAGCTTCTTTTACGCTGTAGCTCTGGGTGGCAAACGGCGAAACGTAGTGCGGCTCAATCTCAATTTTCTTGCCGCCGATCGTGGCGTCCATTCTCGCTATCGAGACATAGAACGGAGAGTCGTTACGCGCCGTCAGGGTGCTGCCTTGCTGGGACCATTTCAGCTGGCCAGCCGCGACTGCCGGTTCGCCTTTCAGGCCGTCCGGGCGATAAAACATTTTGATACGCGTGCGGAATGCCAGTTGCAGCATATTCTGCGCATCAACGTCTTTGCTTTTTGGTGGTACTTCCAGCACGTTAAACCAGTACATTGTTTCTCTGTCTGCGGGCAAAGGCTGACCAAGATAGGTAATACGTACCGTCTGGCCTTTTGCCGCGTCAACGCGGGAAACCGGCGGCGTGACGATAAACGGCAGCTTTATTTCCTGTGGGTTAGCGGTGTCACGGCCATCATCCAGCCATGTCTGAACTAATAAGGGTTTATTACCGCGGTTTTCCATTTTTACCGTCACGTCTTTTGCCGACTGCGGGTAAATAACGCGGGTGCCGGAGATAACAATATCGGCAAAGGCTGAATGGGAAACGCAAAAAGCCGCACTTAACATAAGCGCGGTGAAACACGTTTTAATGGGGCGCATCATATTTATCCTTAAACAAAAAATGCGCCCACCTCATCCGTGAGCGCATGTATTAATCAAACGATTACGGGTAGACCATGGTGAAGGTTGCGTTGCTGCTGACTTTACCGGAAGTGATGTCATTGGTGCCTGACTTCCAGTCTGCGCTCGGTACGTACGCAACGCGGTAAGCCAGGGTGCCTTCGCCTGCGGTAATGTCCACAGTCTGTGTTGCTGTGCCCGGCTGGCCCACTTTGATACGGTCGGTCAGGGCTGCGGTGTTGTTGAACAGCGCCAGGCTGACGTTGTTAGCCGCGCCAGCCACGGTTGGGTCAGTTTTCAGCGTACCGTTTGACAGGTCTGCGAACTGCTGGGAGGTAAATACGGCGGAGGCCTTTTTCACGGTATCCGGGCATTTGCTCAGGTGCAGTTCAAACTCCTTAGAACCCACGCCTGCGTCAACGGTGGTTTTTTCCACGTCAGCTTTTTTAACAACTGGCAGGGTTACGGTGACGTTGTTGGCATCAACGCCGTTGTTGGTGGTGATTACGCAGGTGGTATCGGTGACCGCACCATCAAAAGTAATCACGCCAACGTCAGCAGCCATGACCGAAACAGAACCCATTGCCATAACCGCCACAGCAGTAGCTAAAATCGTTTTGTTAAACATGTTAAACATCCATTTATAAAAAAATATTTGATTTGCCGCTAAATATTTGTTCTGTGAATTCATAGAACAGACTAATGATAATATTATTTTATCGGCGTTTAATATTTAGTTTTTATTAGGTTGTCATTAAGCAAAACTATATCTTTTGAATAATATTATATTTTATGTAAGTGAAATCAGATGGTTAAGACACTGAATAAGATTTGCGTTTAATAATGTTTGAGAATGTATAATTATATTTCAGTTTTGCGGTGAATATATTATGGGCGTGATAAAGGTTTCTCTTTGGGGGGGTGAAATTAAGGGGTGAAAATTGTCAGGGCAATGTCCCTTTATTGCAAGCGAAATTATTTCAATGGTGTAAAATTGATAATGAAATATTTCTGTGAAATATAATTTATATATATGGAATATGAGAGAGAAGGGAAAAGGGCTGTAAGGTTTACAGCCCTGAAAGGTGAGGATCAGGCTACCTGAACCGGAATGGCTTTCGCGGTGCGTTTCATGTCGTTGTCACCTTCGAAGTAGGCGACTTTCGGCTGCCAGCGGCGCGCTTCCTCATCAGACATCATGACAAAGCTGGCAATAATCACGATATCACCTACATCTGCGCAGTGCGCCGCAGCGCCATTAACAGAGATGATTTTCGATCCGCGCTCGGCGGCGATCGCATACGTTGAGAAGCGTTTGCCGTTGTTTACATTCCAGATATCTATGGCTTCGTTTTCAAGAATACCCGCCGCGTCGAGAAAATCCTGATCTATCGCGCAGGAGCCTTCATAGTGCAGGTCGGCCTGGGTGACTTTCACACGGTGAAGCTTACCTTGCAGCATTTTGCGAATCATTACGTTTACCTTCAATTTTCAGGAGTGAAGAACTACACCAGCTCAACGACTTTATTATCAATAAGGCGTGCCTGACCGAGCCATGCCGCCACCAGAATCACCGCGCGTTTGCTGGACTCCGTGAGTTCAAGCAGCGTATCCGCATCACGAATTTGAATATCATCAGCGCGCAAGCCGTTGTCGTTCAGCGACTGTTCCGCCAGAGCGACGATCTCCTCGGAACTTAACGCTTTCGCCAGAAGCTGTTCGGCCATGGTGTTCATCACCTTGCTTAAGCCCGGCGCGATCTTGCGCTGCTCGGCGGTTAGATAGCCGTTACGGGAGCTGAGCGCCAGACCGTCTTTCGCACGCACAATCGGCACGCCGACGATCTCAATGTCGTAGCCCATGTCGGCAACCATTTTGCGGATCAGCGCCAGCTGCTGGAAATCTTTCTCGCCAAAGCAGGCGATGTCCGGTTGCACCAGGTTAAACAGCTTGCTGACGATGGTGGAAACGCCGCGGAAATGGCCTGGACGGCTTGCTCCTTCCAGCATGGTGGAAATGCCCGGAACGTCAACGAAGGTGGCTTCGTCGGTGCCCTGCGGGTAGATATCCGCCGGGGCCGGTGCGAAGACGATATCCGCATGACGTTTTTTGAGCTTCTCACAATCTTCCTGAAGGGTGCGCGGATAGCGTGCCAGATCGTCGGCGCGGTCAAACTGCATTGGGTTAACGAAGATACTCACCACCACGATATCTGCCCGCGCACGCGCCTCATCGACCAGCTTCATATGGCCGTCATGCAGATTGCCCATGGTTGGGACCAGGGCGATACGTTTACCTTCCTGACGCGCGCGACGAATATGCTGGCGGAGCAGCGGCAGGGTTTCAATGATTAGCACAACGAGACTCCTTAATGGAAACTGTGTTCTTCGCCCGGATAGACGCCGGACTCAACCTCGGCAATATACTGCCGCACAGCAGCACGCATGTCGCCTGCTTCTGTCAGGAAATTTTTGGCGAATTTTGGAATGTGTCCGCCGGTGATCCCGAAGGCGTCGTGCATGACCAGGATCTGGCCATCGGTCACGTTGCCCGCGCCGATGCCGATCACCGGAATCGACAGCGCCTCCGTGATACGCCTGGCCAGTTCAACCGGCACGCACTCCAGCACCAGCAGCTGCGCGCCTGCGGCTTCCAGCGCCACGGCATCATCAAACAGGGTCTGCGCCGCATCGCCGCGTCCCTGAACCTTGTAGCCGCCAAAGATGTTGACAGACTGCGGCGTCAGGCCCAAATGGCCACAAACCGGCACGGCGCGCTCGGTGAGCATTTTCACCGTATCGACCAGCCAGGCGCCGCCTTCTATTTTGACCATATTGGCACCGGCGCGCATCACTGTCGCCGCATTTTCGAAGGCCTGTTCCGGGGTGGCGTAGGCCATAAACGGCAGATCGGAAAGCAGCAGGCAGGCGGGGGCACCCCGGCGCACGGCGCGGGTGTGGTAAGCAATATCCTCGACCGTGACCGGCAGAGTGGAATCATGTCCTTGTACCGTCATCCCTAACGAATCTCCGACCAGCATGACGTTGATCCCTTCTTCGGCAAACAGTTTTGCGAAGCTGTAGTCATACGCGGTGATAGTGGCGAAGCGTTTTTTTTCCTGTTTGCATTTCTGCAATAAGGAGATGGTGGTTGGTTTCATACTGTTTCCTGATGACCCAAAAGCGAATCTTTGCGCATTCTAACAGTAACATTCGAGGGAACAATGATTTTAGGCAATCGATTAACCACAAATAATGAATGGCTAATCGATGCGGAGACGGGATTACCAGCGGGCCGGTTTATCCGCGTTGAGATGTTGCAGAACGGCTTGCAGCGAGGTGCCGTCAGGGAAGGTGAGATCGGGCGCGACTTCAAACAGCGGCCAGAGCATAAACCCCCGATTTTTCATGTCGTAGTGCGGAACGGTGAGGCGTTCGGTGTTAATCACCTCGCGACCGAAAAGCATAATATCGAGATCGAGCGTGCGCGGTCCCCAGCGTTCGGCTTTGCGAACGCGACCCTGCTGTAGCTCAATACGCTGGGTATTATCCAGCAGCGTTTCTGCGTCAAGGGTCGTTTCCAGCACCACGGCGGCGTTCAGATAATCAGGCTGATCCTGCGGGCCGAGCGGTGGCGTACGGTAAAATGAGGAGAGCGCAACAATGCGGCTGTGGGGGATCTCCCCCAGGGCCTGCACGGCAGCGTTAACCTGCTCCAGCGGAGAGGCCAGATTGCTGCCGATGGCGATATACGCAAGGGTCATGCCGTGCCTTCACGACGCGGTGCGCGCTTACGCGGGCGACGGTGACGACGGCGCGGTGCCGGCTCATCATCCAGATCCGTAAGCATATCTTTCTGCTCCGGTGGCGCAGAAACCTGAAACTCGCCCCACCACTGCGCCAGACGCTGTAGCTCCTGATTCCTTTCAACTTCAGCACGCAGAGAGAGGAGATCGAACGCGGCGCGGAACTTCGGATGCTCCATCAGCTTCCAGGCGCGTTTACCCTGACGGCGGGACATACGCAGCTGAAGCTGCCAGATATCACGCACCAGCGTGGTGATCCGTTTCGGGATCGCCAGCGTGCGACAGCCTTCGTCCAGCACGTCGTTTGCCGCCAGCGCGAACGCATCATAATAGGCGAGACCGCTCTCCTGGGTGATGCGCTGCGCCGTTTCCAGCAGCGGATACCAGAACATGGCCGCGAACAGGAACGCCGGATTCACACGCATATCGTTATGAATACGGGTATCCGTGTTCTTCAGTACCTGCGCAATTATCCGCTCCATTGCGCTGTCACCGTTTTCGGTGAAGTAGCGGGTAATGGTCGGGAACAGCGGCTGGAACAGGTTGTATTCACGCAGCAGATTGTAGGTTTCAAACCCGTAGCCTGCCTGGAGCAGCTTTAACGACTCCTCAAACAGACGGGCAGGGGGCACGTCGTTAATCAGCGTCGCCAGGCGCGGGATCGGCTCTGCGGTTTCCGGGCTGATGCGCATATTCAGCTTGGCGGCGAAACGCACGGCGCGCAGCATCCGGACCGGATCTTCGCGATAGCGCGTTTCCGGCGTGCCGATCAGGCGAATCAGGCCATCTTTCAGATCCTGCATGCCGCCAACGTAATCGCGTACGGTAAAGTCCGCCACGCTGTAGTAAAGGCTGTTGATGGTGAAATCGCGACGCTGGGCATCTTCTTCAATAGAGCCGAAGATGTTGTCGCGCAGCAGCATGCCGTTTTGGCCGCGCTGGGAAGTCGTGCGATCGTTGACGCCCGCTTCGTGATGACCGCGGAAGGTCGCCACTTCAATAATTTCCGGCCCAAACATCACGTGCGCCAGACGGAAACGGCGGCCAACCAGACGGCAGTTGCGGAATAATTTACGCACCTGTTCAGGCGTGGCGCTGGTCGTCACGTCGAAATCTTTTGGTTTTTTGCCCAGCAGTAAATCGCGAACCCCGCCGCCGACGAGATAGGCCTCGTAGCCTGCTTTATTCAGACGATAGAGCACCTTGAGGGCATTTTCACTGATATCTTTGCGGGAAATATTGTGCTGCTCACGCGGAATGACCGACATGTGTGGCTGTGCAATAGCGTCGTTCGCCATGCTCTCTTCGCGGCTCAGCACTTTACGGCAAAAATTAGCGACTCGGGTAAAAATAGTACACCTCGTAGTGTGTTTTGTTATCAAAAAAGCGGCTAATCATAGCTCAGCGCAACGCATTTGAGAATGCTGGATTTTTGGCACGGTCATAAGCGACCAGTCAGCAATCGCCCTTTTCAGCAATTCATCCAGACTCAGCTCCTGCCATTCCTGCGTTACATTCTGGTTGAGAAATCGCAGCGCGTCGATCAAAACCGGGCGCGGATCGCCGTCAGGCAGCGCCGGGGCATGATTCTGTTTTGACAGCTTATTTCCCTGTTCATTGACCGCCAGCGGCAGATGGATGTAATCCGGCACCGTCCAGCCAAACTGCTGATAAAGCGATATTTGCCGCACGGTAGGCTCAACCAGATCTGCCCCACGCACGATTTCCGTGACGCCCTGGAAATGGTCATCAACCACCACCGCCAGGTTATAGGCAAACAAACCATCACGACGGTGAATAATAAAATCTTCACGCGCCAGGCGTTCATCCGCCTGAATGGTGCCTGAGAGTGCGTCGGTAAACTGCATCACCGGAGAACGCTGTATCAGCCGTACGGCGGCATTTTCAGGGCCGTTGTGCCGCGTACGGCAGTGGCCGTCATAAACGCCACCTACGCTCTGAATACGCGCGCGCGTGCAGGTACAGTTATAGGAAAGGCCCTGTTCAGCAAGCCACGCCAGACGTTCACGGTAGGCATCATGGCGCTGAGACTGCCAGAGTACCTCGCCGTCCCAGTGAAGACCGTAATGTTCCAGCTGACGCAGAATAGTTTCTGCTGCACCGGGAACTTCACGCGGAGGATCGATATCTTCAATGCGGACCAGCCATTTACCCTGACGGGCGCGAGCCTGTAGGTAGCTGCCGAGCGCGGCAATTAATGAGCCGAAGTGTAATTCACCGGAGGGAGATGGCGCAAAGCGCCCAATATAGTGAGATTCAGACATATCAACGGTAACAAGGCGGGAGAGACTCCCGCCTTAGCAGAGTAGTGAGAGGGCAGGCGTTAGCCAGCCATCTGTTTTTCGCGGATTTCTGCCAGCGTTTTACAGTCGATGCACAGATCGGCTGTTGGACGCGCTTCCAGGCGACGAATGCCGATTTCAACACCGCAGGATTCGCAGTAGCCAAAATCTTCGTCCTCGACCTTCTTCAGCGTTTTTTCGATCTTTTTGATCAGTTTGCGCTCGCGGTCACGGTTACGCAGTTCGAGGCTGAACTCTTCTTCCTGAGCGGCACGGTCGACCGGGTCCGGGAAGTTAGCAGCTTCATCCTGCATATGTGTAACGGTGCGATCGACTTCATCCCTGAGTTGATTACGCCATGCTTCAAGAATACGCTTGAAGTGCGACAGCTGGGCTTCGTTCATATACTCTTCGCCCGGCTTCTCTTGATACGGCTCCACCCCAGCGATGGCGAGAATACTCAGGGACGATGTTTTACGGTTTTGCCCTTCTTGCATGTTGCTTCTCCTTAACACGCACTATCGATCCCCGTGTTGGGGGAAAAATCAGGTCGCTATAAATAGCAGATGCTTTTCCGTATGGCAATTATCTAAACGTAACACTTGACAACCCTGTGAGGAAAAGCGTATTTGCGCACGCGGCCAGAACACTTATTAGTCAATCGTCTAATCCCTTATAAGACAATGGGAAGAGACGATCTCAGAGTCATATTATCGGCAGAAAGTTCCGCTTTATAAGCGAAAATCTCTACCCCCTGCTTTTGTGCCTCATTCAACAATTGCGCGTATTTAGGATCAATATGACGGGCCGGGGAAAACCGTTCAATGGCTGAATGCAGAACCGCAAACAGCAACACGGCGCGCTTGCCCGCCGCCGCTACACTCATTAGCTCTCGCAGATGCTTCTGGCCACGTAGCGTTACCGCATCCGGAAAGAAGCCGTTTTCCTGTTCCGCTAACGTCACTGATTTCACTTCAATATAGCACTCAGGCCGGTCTTCCGCCTGTAACAGAAAATCAATTCTGCTGCCTTCATCGCCATATTTCACTTCGCTTTTTTGCGTGCCGTAACCAATCAGTTCAGGAAAAATTCCATTTGTCAGGGCTTCCTTAACCAGCTGATTTGCGCGCAGGGTATTCACGCAAATAAATGCCCCGTTTTGCGTCTCGGTCATTTCCCAGGTATGGGGATATTTGCGTTTAGTATTTTCTGATGTGGAATACCAGACCGTGTCACCCGGCGTGGCGCAACCGGTCATGGCACCGGTGTTGGGGCAGTGCAGGGTGAGCGTTTCGCCCTCAGGCGTGATCACGTCAGCGAGAAAGCGTTTGTAACGCTGGATCAGCGTGGCGGGCTGGAGGGCAGGGCTAAACTTCATCAGAATTCCTTAGCGTGTCGCCCAGCGTCCAGCGCTGGAGCGGCGTATAGCGGGTGCGTCCTTGTACAAAGACAGATTCGTAAAGCGCAAATTCATTCACCTGAAAGGACCAGTGAAAGCCCGGTGGCGGGATAGCCGTGGCCTGACCCGCATCGCGCAGCAGGGTGATGTGGGGATGAAACGGCTGCGGGCTTTGATAACAGCCGCTGCGCGCGGCCTGCGCCCGCAGCATGTTTGCGAGCTGGAGCAGCCCTCGAGGGGGCTGACGCGTCCCCAGCCAGACCACCCGAGAGCGCAGCCATTGCCCGGCATCATCAAGATGCAGCGTAAACCCCGGCTGAGCAATGCGTCCGGCCATTGCGCTTAACGCACGCTGCTTTTCAGCGCTTACATCGCCGAGAAACGCTAACGTCAGGTGCATATTGGCGGCGGCGACGGGGCGGCCCGCGTCCGCGGGGAAGTGGCTGGCGCGCCAGCGAACAATTTGCCGTTGAAGCGTGGTGGGTAATTCAATGGCGAAGAATAGCCGTTTTGATTCAGACATGCGCAAGACTCGGTAATGATATGCGCCGATGCTACAATGTACGCCGATTAATGTTAACCCTCTGGAGCCGTAAGTGTCCTCTTTGCCCGTTGCCGTCGTCCTTCCTGAGCTTCTTGCCGCCTTAGCACATGCACCGCAGGTTTTGCTCAGCGCGCCCACGGGAGCGGGTAAATCCACCTGGCTGCCCCTGCAAATTCTGCGCGCGGGGAACATCAGCGGGAAAATTATCCTGCTGGAGCCGCGCAGGCTGGCGGCACGCAATGTGGCGCAGCGCCTGGCGGAACTGCTGAATGAAAAACCGGGCGAGACGGTAGGGTACCGGATGCGCGCCGAAACCTGCGTTGGCCCGTCCACGCGGCTGGAGGTGGTAACTGAAGGCATTCTCACCCGTATGCTGCAAAACGATCCGGAGCTGACCGGCGTCGGGCTGGTGATCCTTGATGAATTTCACGAGCGCAGCCTCCAGGCCGATCTGGCCCTCGCGCTGCTGCTCGACGTTCAGCAGGGGCTGCGCGACGACCTTCGGCTGCTGATTATGTCGGCGACGCTGGATAACGAGCGGCTCCGGCAGACGCTCCCTGACGCGCCGATGATCTCCTCTGAAGGGCGTGCGTTCCCGGTCGAGCGCCGTTATCAGCCGCTTCCTGCCCATCAGCGCTTTGACGAAGCCGTGGCCACCGCCACCGCCGAATTACTTCGTCAGGAACCCGGCTCGCTGCTGCTGTTTTTACCCGGCGTAGGCGAAATCCAGCGCGTACAGGAGCAACTGGCATCCCGTGTGAACAGTGACGTTATGCTGTGTCCGCTCTACGGTGCGCTGCCGTTGGCCGAACAGCGCCAGGCGATCCTTCCCGCACCGGCGGGGCAGCGCAAAGTGGTGCTGGCGACCAATATCGCGGAAACCAGTTTGACCATCGAAGGTATTCGTCTGGTGGTGGACAGTACCCAGGAGAGGGTGGCCAGTTTTGATCCGCGTACCGGGTTGACCAGGCTGCTGACGCAGCGCATCAGCCAGGCCTCGATGGTGCAGCGCGCAGGGCGAGCAGGGCGTCTTGAGCCGGGTATTTGCCTGCATTTAACCAGCGCCGAGCAGGCGGAGCGTGCGGCATTGCAGAGCACGCCAGAGATTTTACAAAGCGATCTCTCCGGGCTGGTGATGGATCTGATGCAGTGGGGCTGCCCGGATCCTGACCAGCTCACCTGGCTTAATCCTCCGCCTGTCGTGAACCTCGCCGCCGCGCGCACCTTGCTGACCCAGCTTGGCGCGCTGGAAGGCGAACGTCTGACGGCGCGCGGCCAGAAAATGGCGGCACTGGGCAACGATCCGCGTCTGGCGGCGATGCTGGTGGCCGCGCAGGGCGAAGATGAAATTGCCACGGCGGCAAAACTGGCGGCTATTCTTGAGGAGCCGCCGCGCGGTGGCAGCAGCGATCTGGGGCAGGCCTTTTCACGCAACCAGGGAAACTGGCAACAACGGGCGCAGCAGCTGTGTAAACGCCTGAATTGCCGGGGCGGTTCACCTGACAGCGATAACATTCCCCCTCTGCTGGCCCAGGCCTTCCCGGACAGGATCGCACGCCGTCGCGGGCTGGATGGTCGTTATCAGCTGGCAAACGGGATGGGCGCGATGCTGGACAGCGACGATGCGCTGACGCGACATGAGTGGCTGATTGCCCCTCTGCTGTTACAGGGCAGCCACTCCCCGGACGCGCGTATTTTGCAGGCGATAGCCGTGGATATTGACGCCCTGACGCGCGCCTGTCCGCAGCTGCTTCAGCAATCGGACATCGTGGAGTGGGACGATGCCCAGGGCACGCTGAAGGCGTTTCGTCGTCGTCAGATTGGTAAACTGACGCTCGGGACGAAACCGCTGGCGAAGCCGTCGGAAGAAGAGTTACACCAGGCGATGCTGAACGGCATTCGGGAAAAAGGGCTAAGCGTACTGAACTGGACGCCGGAGGCCGAACAGTATCGCATTCGCCTGCACTGTGCCGCGAAGTGGCTGCCGGAACAGGGGTGGCCGACGGTGGATGATGAGACGCTGCTCGCGACGCTGGAACAGTGGCTACTGCCGCAGATGAGCGGCGTACACTCGCTGCGTGCTCTTAAGGCGCTTGATGTTAAGGCAGCGTTACAGAATTTACTGGACTGGTCGTTACGTCAACGTCTGGATAGTGAACTGCCTGGGCATTACACTGTGCCAACCGGAAGCCGGATTGCCATTCGTTATCATGAGGATAATCCGCCCGCGCTGGCGGTTCGGATGCAGGAGATGTTTGGTGAGGCCACCACGCCGTCCATTGCTGAAGGGCGTGTGCCGTTAGTGCTTGAGCTGCTTTCGCCTGCGCATCGTCCATTGCAGATCACCCGCGATCTCGGGGCGTTCTGGGCGGGGAGCTATCGTGAAGTGCAGAAAGAGATGAAAGGGCGCTATCCCAAACACGTCTGGCCGGACGATCCGGCGAATACCGCGCCGACACGGCGCACGAAGAAATATTCGTAATGGGGAAAGTGCGGCCTGATGCCCTCACCCCGGCCCTCTCCCACGGGGAGAGGGAGAAACACACTTTGAGAGATTTCTTCTTTCACTGACCTGTGCAGGATAAGAAAATCTGGCCTTTGCGCCTGAATGTTGCGGAGAAAAAGCATGGCGGGGAATGACCGCGAGCCAATAGGACGTAAGGGAAAGCCAACGCGTCCGGCGAAAGAAAAGGTAAGCCGTCGTCGCCTCAGAGATGAGGAGTATGACGATGACTATGAAGACGATTATGAGGATGAAGAACCGATGCCGCGTAAAGGGAAAGGCAAAGGGCGTAAGCCTCGTGGTAAGCGCGGCTGGTTCTGGCTGTTGCTGAAGCTGTTCATTGTTTTTGTTGTTCTGATCGCGATTTACGGCGTTTATCTGGATCAGAAGATCCGCAGCCGTATCGACGGGAAAGTGTGGCAATTACCTGCGGCAGTGTATGGCCGCATGGTGAACCTTGAGCCGGACATGTCCATCAGCAAGAACGAGATGGTGAAGCTGCTGCAAGCCACGCAGTATCGGCAGGTCACGAAAATGACCCGTCCGGGCGAATTTACCGTCCAGGCGAAAAGCATTGAGATGATCCGCCGTCCGTTCGACTTCCCGGACAGCAAAGAGGGGCAGGTGCGCGCGCGTCTGACCTTTGATGGCGATCGTCTGGAAACCATTGAGAACATGGATAACGATCGCCAGTTCGGTTTCTTCCGTCTCGATCCGCGTCTCATCACCATGCTGTCGTCTGCAAACGGCGAACAGCGCCTGTTCGTGGCGCGTAACGGCTTCCCGGATCTGCTGGTGGATACCCTGCTGGCAACCGAGGATCGCCACTTCTACGAGCACGACGGTATTAGCCTCTACTCCATTGGTCGTGCGGTGCTGGCGAACCTGACCGCCGGACGTACGGTGCAGGGCGCGAGTACGCTCACCCAGCAGCTGGTGAAAAACCTGTTCCTCTCCAGCGAACGCTCTTACTGGCGTAAAGCCAACGAAGCGTACATGGCCGTGCTAATGGATGCGCGCTACAGCAAGGATCGTATCCTTGAGTTGTACATGAACGAGGTGTACCTCGGTCAGAGCGGTGATAACGAGATCCGCGGCTTCCCGCTGGCGAGCCTGTACTACTTTGGCCGTCCGGTGGAAGAGCTGAGTCTCGACCAGCAGGCACTGCTGGTGGGCATGGTGAAAGGCGCGTCGATCTACAACCCGTGGCGTAACCCGAAACTGGCGCTGGAGCGTCGTAACCTGGTGCTGCGTCTGCTGCAACAACAGCAGGTGATTGACCAGGAGCTGTACGACATGCTGAGCGCGCGTCCTCTGGGCGTTCAGCCGCGCGGTGGGGTGATCTCTCCGCAGCCTGCGTTTATGCAGATGGTGCGTCAGGAGTTGCAGTCGAAGCTCGGGGATAAAGTTAAAGATCTCTCCGGCGTGAAGATCTTCACTACCTTTGATTCCGTGGCGCAGGATGCGGCAGAAAAAGCGGCGGTAGAAGGCATTCCGGTTCTGAAGAAGCAGCGTAAGCTGAGCGATCTGGAAACCGCGATGGTGGTGGTTGACCGCAACACCGGCGAAGTTCGCGCGATGGTGGGCGGTGCCGAGCCGCAGTATGCGGGCTACAACCGCGCGATGCAGGCGCGTCGTTCAATTGGTTCTCTGGCAAAACCGGCAACGTATCTGACCGCGCTGAGCCAGCCGAATCTTTACCGCCTGAACACCTGGATTGCCGATGCGCCTATCTCCCTGCGCCAGCCTAATGGTCAGGTATGGTCTCCGCAGAACGATGACAGACAGTTCAGCGGTCAGGTGATGCTGGTGGATGCGTTAACCCGCTCAATGAACGTGCCTACGGTGAACCTCGGGATGGCGCTGGGCCTGCCCGCCATCACCGATACCTGGCAGAAGCTGGGCGTGCCGAAAGATCAGCTGCACCCTGTGCCAGCCATGATCCTGGGGGCGCTTAACCTGACGCCAATCGAAGTGGCCCAGGCGTTCCAGACCATCGCCAGCGGCGGTAACCGTGCGCCGCTTTCCGCCCTGCGTTCGGTGATTGCCGAAGATGGCTCCGTGTTGTATCAAAGCTTCCCGCAGGCTGAACGTGCCGTTCCGGCGCAGGCGGCTTACATGACGCTGTGGACCATGCAGCAGGTTGTCCAGCGTGGTACGGGCCGTCAGCTGGGGGCGAAATATCCTGGCCTGCATCTGGCGGGGAAAACCGGGACCACCAACAACAACGTGGATACCTGGTTTGCCGGTATTGATGGTCGTGAAGTGGTCATTACCTGGGTGGGCCGCGATAACAACCAGCCGACCAGACTGTATGGTGCAAGCGGCGCGATGTCGATTTACCAGCGCTACCTCGCGAATCAGTCTCCGGTGCCGTTGAACCTCGTTGCGCCGGAAGATATCGTCGATATGGGCGTGGACAGCTCGGGTAACTTCATTTGCGGCGGTGGTGTACGTTCGCTGCCGGTCTGGACGACCAATCCGGATGCGCTGTGCCAGCAAAGCCAGCCGGAGCAGCCAACGGGCAATCCGTTTGACCAGTCTTCTCAGCCGCAGCAGCAACAGCAACAGCCGCAGCAGCAGGAAGAGAAGAAAGACAGCGACGGCGTCGCTGGCTGGATCAAGGATATGTTCGGCGGGAACTGACACATACCCCCTTCTGCGGAAGGGGGTATTTTTTTACCTCAGCAACTCATTTTCTTAACCCCGTTTTCAATCCTGATTAACGACCTATTTTCCGTTGATTATTTCTTAAACCCTTAATTCTTGTAGGGCCGCATATCGCTTGCTATGCCGTCAGCGTTTCGCATATTATTCTGCGGTCATAATAATAATTCTCGTTTACGTTATCATTCACCTTTTCCATCAGAGATCCATCATGGCGCTTTCCAATACTGCTCAGCCAATTAACACGTCGCTGCGTAAACTCGCAGCCGTCGTAGCCACAGCGGTTGCCGGCATGTCTGCTTATGCACAGGCCGCTGAAACCCCCAACAAAGAAGAAACTATCACCGTGACTGCCGCACCGGCAGCGCAGGAAAGTGCCTGGGGTCCTGCACCGACCATTGCGGCAAAACGTACCGCAACGGCGACGAAAACCGATACACCGATCGAGAAAACCCCGCAGTCTATTTCCGTGGTCACACGTGAAGAGATGGACATGAAACAACCGGGGACGGTGAAACAGGCGCTGGCCTATACCCCAAGCGTGTTCGCTACGCGCGGCGCATCAACAACGTACGATGTGGTTTCGATTCGTGGTTTCACGACCTCCAGCACCGTGAATACCAACCAGTATCTGGATGGTATGAAGTTGCAGGGTGACAACTACTCTGAAGCGTCCATGGATCCGTACTTCCTTGAGCGCGTAGAGCTGCTGCGTGGCCCGACGTCCGTACTGTATGGCAAAAGCCATCCGGGCGGCGTAGTGAGTATGGTCAGCAAGCGTCCTACCACGGAACCGTTGAAAGAAATTCAGTTCAAAATGGGGACGGATAACCTCTGGCAGACTGGGTTTGATTTCAGCGACGCGATTGACGATGACGGCGTGTGGTCCTACCGTCTGACCGGCCTGGGCCGCAGCGAGAACGCGCAGCAGGAAATGGTGAAGTCTACTCGTTACGCGATTGCACCGTCTTTCAGCTGGCGTCCTGATGATAAAACCGATTTCACCTTCCTGAGCAACTTCCAGAGCGATCCGGATGCAGGCTACTATGGCTGGCTGCCGCGTGAAGGTACCGTTGTGCCTTACTATGATGCAGCCGGAAAGGCGCACAAGCTGCCGACCGATTTTAACGAAGGCGATGAAGACAATAAGATCTCCCGTCGTCAGAAAATGGTGGGTTACAGCTTCGCGCATGAATTTAACGACACCTTCACCGTGCGTCAGAACCTGCGTTACACCAAAATCAACACGCTTTACCGTTCAGTGTACGGTAACGGCTATATCGCCCCGGCCCAGATCAGCCGGGCGTACGTGCGCTCAGATGAAGATCTCAACTCGTTCACCGTTGATACACAGCTCCAGTCGAAATTCGCGACCGGCGCCGTTGACCATACGCTGCTGACGGGCGTGGATTACCTTCGTATGCGCAATGACATCGATGCTGACTACGGTACTGCCGATCCGATCAGTATGAACAATCCGCAGCACGGCAATGCGAACGTCAATGTGAACTTCCCGTATGCCATGCTCAATCGCCAGGAGCAGACCGGGCTTTATGCGCAGGATCAGGCGGAATGGGATAAGTGGGTACTCACCCTGGGTGGCCGCTATGACTTTGCGAAAACGTCTGCCTTTAACCGTAATAACGGCACCACCGCGGAAATTAACGATCAGGCGTTCACCTGGCGCGGGGGCATTAACTACCTGTTCGACAACGGGATTACCCCATACTTCAGCTACAGTGAATCCTTCGAACCGCTCTCTGGTACCACCCAGGGCGGCAAACCGTTCGATCCGGCGCGCGGCAAGCAGTATGAAGCAGGCGTGAAGTATGTTCCGAAAGATCTGCCTGTTGTGGTGACGGCAGCGGTATACCAGCTGACCAAGAACAACAACCTGACTGCCGATCCGGCGAACCCGACCAGCGGCTTTAGCGTGCAGGGCGGTGAAATTCGCTCCCGTGGCTTTGAGCTGGAAGCGAAAGCGGCGGTGTCGGCTAACGTGAACGTGACGGCGGCTTACAGCTATACCGATGCGGAATATACTCACGATACCTGGTATGAAGGCCGTCGTCCGGCGGAAGTACCGCGTAATATGGCATCCCTGTGGGCGGACTACACCTTCCACGAGACGGCGCTGAGTGGCCTGACCGTCGGTGCGGGCGCGCGTTACATCGGAAACACAGTGACGTACTACTCCGCAGCATCGCCTAAAGCCTATGAGTCCTTTAACGTCGCGGGTTATGCCCTGGCGGATGCGACCGTGAAATACGATCTGGCGCGCTTCGGTCTGCCGGGCTCTTCCGTCGGCGTCAACGTGAACAACATCTTTGACCGGGAATACGTCTCCAGCTGCTACAGTGAGTATGCATGCTACTGGGGAGCAGGACGCCAGGTTGTTGCCACGGCGACCTTCCGCTTCTAACCTCTTTATGGGCACGGTTCGCCGTGCCCTTTTTATTTAAGTTGGCTGACATGCAGGATAATAAAACGCAATCCGACTCCACCTTCACGCTCAACAATCTCTCCTTTCGCGTACCCGGGCGCACCTTGCTGCATCCGCTCTCTTTGACGTTTCCCGCAGGTAAAGTGACCGGTTTAATCGGGCACAATGGTTCCGGTAAATCGACGTTATTGAAGATGCTGGGCCGCCATCAGCCGCCGTCCGAGGGTGACATTCTGCTGGATGACCAGCCGCTGGCGAGCTGGAACAGTAAGGCCTTTGCCCGCAAGGTGGCCTATCTGCCGCAGCAGTTACCGCAGGCGGAGGGCATGACGGTGCGCGAGCTGGTAGCGATTGGACGTTATCCGTGGCACGGTGCGCTCGGGCGTTTTGGCGTCGCTGACAGAGAGAAAGTGGAAGAGGCGATCGCGCTGGTTGGGTTAAAACCGCTGGCGCACCGTCTGGTGGATAGCCTGTCCGGTGGCGAGCGTCAGCGCGCGTGGATCGCGATGCTGGTGGCACAGGACAGCCGCTGCCTGCTGCTCGACGAACCCACGTCGGCGCTGGACATTGCGCATCAGGTCGACGTCCTGGCGCTGGTGCATCGCTTAAGCCAACAGCGTGGCCTGACGGTGATTGCCGTTCTGCATGATATCAATATGGCCGCGCGCTATTGCGACTATCTGGTGGCGCTGCGCGGCGGTGAAATGATCGCTCAGGGCACGCCTGCCGAACTGATGCGCAGCGAAACGCTGGAGCATATCTACGGCATTCCTATGGGCATCTTGCCTCACCCGGCCGGGGCTGCACCCGTGAGCTTTGTCTACTGATGCTGGAATCAACATTCATTAGCCGCCGTCGCCTGCTGACGGCCATGGCGCTCTCACCGCTGCTGTTAAAGATGGGCCAGGCCCGCGCTGCCGCTATCGATCCGCACCGCATCGTGGCGCTGGAGTGGTTGCCCGTCGAACTGATGATGGCGCTGGGCGTGACGCCTTACGGCGTGGCCGATATTCCCAACTACACCCTGTGGGTGAATGAGCCCAAACTGCCGGACTCCGTCATCGACATCGGTCTGCGTACGGAGCCGAACCTTGAGCTTCTCACCCAGATGAAACCGTCTTATTTATTCTGGTCTGCGGGGTATGGCCCGTCGGAAGAGACCATGGCAAAGATTGCCCCCGGACGGGGCTTTTCCTTTAGCGACGGTAAAAAGCCGCTGACCATGGCCAAAAATTCCATCCACGAGATGGCGCAGTTCCTCAACCGTGAGGCTGAAGCGAAAAAACACCTCGATGAATTTGATGCGCTGATTAGTTCCCTTAAGCCGCGCTTTGCCCACCGTGGCGATCGGCCTTTGCTGATGGTGACTCTGCTGGATGCCCGCCATATGCTGGTTTTTGGAAAAAACTGTTTGTTCCAGGAAGTGCTCGACAGCTTTGGCATTCGTAATGCCTGGGAAGGCGAGATGACGTTCTGGGGCAGTACCGCCGTAGGTATTGACCGTCTGGCGGCATTTCGTGATGTCGATGTTCTGTGCTTTGACCACGGCAATGAGCGCGAAATGCAAACCCTGATGGCGACCCCGCTCTGGCAGGCAATGCCGTTCGTGCGCGAGCGGCGCTTCCTGCGCGCGCCAGCGGTCTGGTTTTACGGTGCGACGCTGTCGGCCATGCATTTTGCTCGCGTGCTGGACAATGCACTGGGAGGCAAGGCATGAGCACGCGGATGGCCCGTTTCCCGATGTTACTGTTGGCGCTCATTTTTCTGGCGGCCCTGGCGTTAACCGGCTTTAACCTGACCACGGCGTTACCCCGGGATCAGTGGGTAGCCGCGTTTGCCGCGCCGGATATCGATAATATTCAGCAAATGCTGTTCCACTACAGCCTGCTGCCGCGTCTGGCTATCTCTCTGCTGGTCGGGGCGGGGCTGGGGCTGGTGGGCGTACTGTTTCAGCAGGTGCTGCGTAACCCGCTGGCGGAGCCGACCACGCTGGGCGTGGCGACGGGGGCTCAGTTGGGGATCACCATTACCACTCTCTGGACCCTGCCGGGCGCATTAACCGCGCAGTTCGCCGCGCTGGCAGGTGCGTGCGTGGTGGGGGCGCTGGTCTTTGGCGTGGCCTGGGGAAAACGTCTCTCGCCGGTCACGCTGATCCTCGCGGGGCTGGTCGTCAGCCTCTACTGCGGGGCGATCAACCAACTGCTGGTACTGTTTCACCACGACCAGTTGCAAAGCATGTTTATGTGGAGTACCGGCACGCTCACCCAGACCGACTGGAGTATCGTCCAGCGCCTGTGGCCGCAGCTGTTCGGCGGCGTGGTGCTGACGCTGCTGCTGCTGCGTCCGCTCACGCTGATGGGCCTGGATGACGGTGTGGCGCGCAATCTGGGGCTGGCGCTGTCGCTGGCGCGTCTGGCAGCCCTGACCCTGGCGATTGTGCTGAGCGCGTTACTGGTTAACGCCGTCGGCATCATCGGTTTTATCGGCCTGTTTGCGCCATTGCTGGCAAAAATGCTCGGCGCGCGCCGTCTGCTGGCGCGTCTGATGCTGGCCCCGCTGATTGGCGCGCTGATCCTCTGGCTTTCCGATCAACTCATTCTCTGGCTGGCGCGCGTCTGGATGGAAGTCTCCACCGGCTCGGTGACCGCCCTGATCGGCGCGCCGCTGCTGCTGTGGCTGCTGCCGCGCCTGCGCAGCATGAGCGCCCCGGCAATGGATGCCGGAGATAAAGTACATGCCGAGCGCCAGTCGGTGGTGTGGTTCAGCCTTGCCGGGCTTGTGGTGTTGATTATCGCCTCGTTTGCCGCACTTTCACTGGGACGCGACGCCACGGGCTGGCACTGGGCGACGGGGGATTTGCTGCATGAACTCATGCAGTGGCGCTGGCCGCGGATCTTCTCCGCGCTGATTGCGGGCGTCATGCTGGCGGTGGCGGGCTGTATAATCCAGCGTCTCACCGGCAACCCGATGGCAAGCCCGGAAGTATTAGGGATCAGTTCCGGGGCCGCGTTTGGCGTAGTGTTGATGCTGTTCCTCGTGCCGGGGAATGCGTTCGGCTGGCTGATGCCTGCCGGCAGCATCGGTGCGGCTGTCACGCTGATGATTATTCTGATCGCTTCCGGGCGAGGGGGGTTCTCACCTCACCGCATGCTGCTGGCCGGGATGGCGCTCAGCACCGCGTTTACCATGCTGCTGATGATGTTGCAGGCGAGCGGCGATCCGCGCATGGCGCAGATCCTGACATGGATTTCCGGTTCAACATACAACGCTACTGGCAGTCAGGTGGTGCATACCGGGATCGTGATGATCGTGCTGCTGGCGATTGTGCCGCTGTGCCGTCGCTGGATGACCATTTTGCCGCTGGGTGGGGACACTGCACGCGCGGTCGGGGTGGCGCTGACACCAACGCGTATCGCCCTGTTGCTGCTGGCCGCGTGCCTGACGGCGACGGCCACCATGACTATCGGCCCGCTCAGTTTTGTCGGATTAATGGCGCCGCATATCGCCCGTATGATGGGCTTTCGCAGGACTTTGCCGCATATCGTGATCTCAGCACTGACGGGGGGGGTGATCCTGGTCTTTGCTGACTGGTGTGGAAGGATGGTGCTGTTCCCGTATCAGATCCCGGCGGGCCTGCTGTCGACCTTTATTGGCGCGCCGTACTTTATTTATCTGCTGAGAAAGCAGAGTCGGTAATGCCCTCTCCTGTGGGAGAGGGGGAACATCGTAGGCCGGGTAAGCGTTAGCGCCACCCGGCAATGCCCTTAAAGCTTCGCAAACACCTTACGCGCTGCGTCGATGGTGTTATTGATATCTTCTTCGCTGTGCGCCACGGACATAAAGCCCGCTTCAAACGCTGACGGCGCCAGGTACACGCCTTCTTCCAGCATCAGGTGGAAGAAGCGTTTGAAGCGTTCCACGTCGCACTTCACCACGTCCTGATAGCAGGTCACGGTTTTTGCCTCGGTGAAGAAAATCCCGAACATGCCGCCCACGTGGTTTACCACCAGCGGAATACCCGCGTCTTCAGCGGCTTCCAGCAGGCCGTTTGCCAGCTGCGTCGTCCGGTCCGTCAGGGTTTCATGGATACCCGGCTGCGCCACTTCGGTCAGACAGGCGAAGCCCGCCGCCATCGCAATAGGGTTGCCGGAGAGCGTACCCGCCTGGTAAACCGGACCGGTTGGAGCCAGGGCTTCCATCACGTCCTTACGACCACCAAACGCGCCGACAGGCATGCCGCCGCCGATGATTTTACCGAGGCAGGTCAGATCCGGCTCCACGCCGTAGTATGACTGCGCCCCCGCCAGCGCCACGCGGAAACCGGTCATCACTTCGTCGATAATCAGCAGCGCGCCGAACTCATCGCACAGCGCGCGCAGGCCCGGCAGGAAATCCGGCTGCGGTGGAATGCAGTTCATGTTGCCCGCCACCGGTTCAACGATGATGCAGGCAATCTCCTGCGGATACTGCTCGAACGCCGCGCGAACGGTGTTCAGATCGTTGTAGGTGCAGGTCAGGGTGTGCTTCGCGAAATCCGCTGGTACGCCAGGCGAGTTTGGCTGACCGAGGGTCAGCGCGCCGGAACCGGCTTTCACCAGCAGGCAGTCGGCATGGCCGTGATAACAACCTTCGAACTTGATGATCTTGTCACGGCCGGTAAAACCGCGTGCCAGGCGGATAGCGCTCATGGTCGCTTCGGTACCGGAGTTCACCATACGCACCATGTCCATCGTAGGCACCAGCTCGGTGACCAGCTCCGCCATTTTGACTTCCATCTCGGTTGGCGCGCCGAAGCTCAGACCGCGCTGAGCGGCTTCAATCACCGCGTTGCGGATCGCCGGGTGGTTGTGGCCCAGTACCATCGGGCCCCAGGAGCCGACATAATCGACATAGGCTTTGCCATCCACATCATACAGATATGCGCCATCCGCACGTTCGATAAACAGCGGGGTGCCACCCACGCCGGTAAAGGCGCGCACAGGTGAGTTCACGCCGCCTGGGATAAGCTCGCGGGCTGCGCTGTAGAGGTTTTCAGACTTGCTCATGGCGTCGTTCCTGGTTCGTAGAAATAAGTTAAGGCAGCTATTCTAAGTGATTCGGAAGAGGTTATAAAATTTTTGCCCCTCAGAAGGCTTAACAATTGTTAAGTATTTTTCAGAGGACGAGGGGATTGTCTCTGGTAGAATCCCTGCGGCCTTTTGTATGACGAAACAGAACAGGTAATGAACGAGAACACGCCTTCATTTGAACAACAACAATTTACGCGCGCGAAGCACCGGGTCAGTATCCGGCGGCTGCTCAACCGTGACAAAACCCCGTTAGCCATTCTGCTGGCAGCCGCCGTGGTCGGTACGCTGGCCGGGCTGGTGGGTGTCGCGTTCGAGAAAGCGGTCAATGCGGTACTCAACTGGCGCATTGGTACCGTCGCCAGCTTTGCCGATCGGGAATGGCTGGTCTGGGTGCTGGCATTTGGACTTTCAGCGCTGTTTGCCATGGTGGGGTATTTTCTGGTGCGTAAATTCGCGCCCGAAGCCGGCGGCTCGGGGATCCCTGAAATTGAGGGGGCGCTGGAGGAGTTGCGTCCGGTCCGCTGGTGGCGGGTGCTCCCGGTAAAATTTATCGGTGGCATGGGGACGCTCGGGGCGGGCATGGTGCTCGGACGGGAAGGGCCGACGGTACAGCTGGGCGGCAACGTCGGACGCATGGTTGGCGATCTGTTCCGCATGCGCAGCGCTGAAGCGCGCCATACGCTGCTGGCGACGGGGGCCGCGGCGGGGCTGTCGGCGGCGTTTAACGCACCGCTGGCGGGGATACTGTTTATCATCGAAGAGATGCGCGCTCAGTTCCGCTACAACCTTATCTCCATTAAAGCGGTGTTTACCGGCGTGATTATGTCGAGCATCGTCTTTCGCATCGTCAACGGCGAAGGCGCGGTGATTGAGGTAGGCAAGCTGACCAACGCGCCGGTCAATACCCTGTGGCTGTATCTGGTGCTGGGGATGATTTTTGGCATCGTCGGCCCGCTGTTCAATACCCTGATTTTACGTGCGCAGGATATGTTTCAGCGCATCCACGGCGGCAATACCACCAAATGGGTGCTGGTGGGCGGCCTGCTCGGCGGCGTGTGCGGGATCCTCGGTTTTATCGAACCGAATGCGGCGGGCGGCGGTTTCGGTCTGATTCCCATTGCCGCGGCGGGGAATTTCAGCGTTGGCCTGCTGCTGTTTATGTTTATTTCTCGCGTCATCACCACGGTATTATGCTTCTCCTCCGGCGCACCGGGCGGCATTTTTGCCCCAATGCTGGCGCTGGGTACGCTGCTGGGCACGGCGTTCGGGATGGCGGCGGCGGCAGGCTTCCCGGCCTACCATCTGGATGCGGGGACGTTTGCGGTTGCGGGAATGGGGGCGCTGCTGGCGGCCTCCCTGCGCGCGCCGCTGACCGGGATCGTGCTGGTGCTGGAAATGACCGACAATTACCAGCTCATTTTGCCAATGATCATTACCTGTCTCGGCGCGACACTATTAGCCCAATTCCTGGGTGGAAAACCGCTATACTCCACCATTCTTGCCCGTACCCTGGCGAAACAGGAAGCTGAGCAGGCCCTGAAGCAGAATACTTGAATGAATTACCAGGGTATTAGATAATGACAACAAGAATTGGGTGATTTTTGCCCAATAGCAGTCGCAGTATTCATGGGAGCATAAGATGAGTGATGACGTAGCGTTGCCGCTGGAATTTACCGAAGCAGCAGCGAAAAAAGTGAAAACCCTGATTGCCGACGAGGACAATCCGGATCTGAAACTGCGTGTTTATATTACCGGTGGCGGCTGTAGCGGCTTCCAGTATGGTTTTACCTTTGACGATCAGGTCAACGATGGTGATATGACTATCGAGAAACAGGGCGTCGCGCTGGTGGTTGACCCGATGAGCCTGCAATATCTTGTAGGCGGTTCAGTGGACTACACTGAAGGTCTGGAAGGTTCACGCTTTGTGGTGACTAACCCCAATGCGACCAGCACCTGCGGGTGTGGTTCTTCGTTCAGTATTTAAGCCTGAATGCAGATTGTAGGCCCGGTAAGCGAAGCGTCACCGGGCCTATAAACGACACCTATCTTGAATTCTCATCCAGCGCAAACGTCGGCAGCTTCAGGTGCCAGCGTATCGCCGCTAAACGGATCGCCAGCGTCACCACCATCCCCAGCATCGCCGCATTCTCCAGCGGGACAGCAAAGGTGTAATACGCCGTGGCGTGAACAATCCCCCCGATAATACAGGCCGTCGCGTAGATTTCCGTTCGCAGGATCATCGGGACTTCTCGCGCCAGTATGTCGCGAATAATCCCTCCGCCCACGCCGGTTAACACGCCCATGCAGATTGCCACCAGCGGGCCAGTCCCGGCATTAAAGGCTTTATTCACGCCTATCCCCACAAAGACCGCCAGACCGACGGCATCCAGCACCGGCAATATCCATTTTGGCAGTCTGCGAGGCTGACGAACCAGCACGATGGTTAACAGACAGGTGACCATCGCCACCACCAGATCCGTGGGATCTTTTACCCAGAATACCGGGCCGTTTGCCAGCGCCATATCGCGGATCGTTCCGCCTCCCACCGCCGTAACAACGCCGAGCACCAGGACGCCAAACGGATCCATGCGTAGTTTTCCGGCAAGCAAAACGCCGGAGATAGCAAAAACGGCTGTGCCAAGAATATCCAGCCAATACACGAGCATCGTTAAATCCTCGAAGGGGGTATTTATCTGTTTGAGTGACTCTCTGCCAGTTTGGCACAGAGTTGTTTTGCGGCGAGGATAATACGCGGGCTGGCGCGTTCAAACCAGTCGCTGTTGAGTGCGATGACCGGAATTTTAAGCTGCTGATGCCAGAATTGTTCTATTTTAGGAATCTCGCTCGCATTTCCGACCACCACGATGGCCTGCGGTTGTCGCGCCAGAACCTGCTCACGGCTGACCTGCGGCCAGGGGATACGGCTTTCGGCAAAGATGTTCTCACCCCCACAGGTCTCAAGCACCTGATTCTGGATCGAACCTTTCCCGGTAGTGAACAGCGGCTGGCTGCCAAATTGCAGAAAAACGCGTTGTTTCGGTTGCGTACCGTACCGGGTTTTTAGCGCAGCATAGTCGTTGAGCATCTGCTGTGCAGCCTGCACGGCGCGTTGTGGAGTAGGGCTGAAGGGCGCGAGTTCGCGAAGGGCCTGCGCGACCTGTTCGATGCTCACCGCGTCCACCCATTTCACCGTTATTCCCAGCGACGAGAGCTGATTTACCTGCCGTTCGGCATTACCGCCGCGCCAGGCGAGGACCAGATCGGGCTTCAGCGCCACGATGCGTTCCAGATTCATTCCCTGCCAGGTGGCAACCTGTTCGATGTGGGCGGCCTGAGGGGGATAATCGGAAAAGCTGCTCACCGCAACGGGCGTGATCCCGGCGGCAAACGCCAGTTCCGTATTGGCAGGGGAGAGAGTGATCACCCGCGGTGCGGCGATGAGCCAGGCCGGGGCGAGCAGAAGCAGGGCGGACAGCGCCCTGAACGACAACTTACCCACGCGCCAGTTTCTGCACCAGGGTTTCCACCATCACGGTGGACTGTTTGGCCGCCACGGCCAGGAATTCGTCGAAGCTGATGTGGGACTGCTGGTCCGCCACGTCAGAAATCGCACGAACGACCACGAACGGCACGCTGAAGTTATGGCACACGTGTGCAATCGCCGTGGCTTCCATCTCAACGGCGACAGCCTGCGGGAAGTTATGACGGATTTTCGCCAGACCGACAGAGCCGTTGATAAAGGCATCGCCGCTGACGATCAGGCCACGCACCGCATTGAGGTTAAGCTCGTTAATGCAGCTTTCAGCGGCGGCAATCAGCTTATCATCCGCTTTAAACCCGGCCGGGCAGCCCGGAAGCTGACCATATTCGTAGCCGAATGCGGTGACATCTGCATCGTGGTAACGCGCTTCGTCGGAAACCACGATATCACCCACTTTCAGCGTCGGCGCCAGCCCGCCCGCAGAACCCGTATTAATGATAACGTCAGGCTTGCAGCGTTCAAGCAGCAGGGTCGCGCCCAGTGCAGCTGCAACTTTACCGATGCCTGATTTCAGCAGAGCCACGTCAACGCCGTTCAACTGGCCGGTATAGATTTCACAGCCACCGAGGGAGAGGGTCTGACGGTTCTCAATTTTGTCACGCAGCAGCGTAACTTCTTCTTCCATTGCACCAATAATGCCGATTTTCATAGATTTACTCGCGATGTGCCTTGTTAAGATGCATAGTCTATCATGCGGTTAAGGGGAAACGCATTCTCACGCGGGGGAGCACATGTCACCAATCGATTTTCGCACCAAAATTAACTGGCACCGACGTTACCGTTCGCCGCAGGGCGAAAAGAATGAACATGAAATCCTGCGTATTTTCGAGAGCGATCGCGGACGCATCATCAACTCGCCCGCCATCCGCCGGTTACAGCAAAAAACCCAGGTGTTCCCGCTGGAGCGTAACGCCGCGGTGCGTACGCGGTTAACGCACTCCATGGAAGTGCAGCAGGTGGGGCGCTACATTGCAAAAGAGATCCTCAGCCGCCTTAAAGAGCAACGTCTGCTCGACACCTACGGGCTGGATGAACTGACCGGGCCGTTCGAAAGTATCGTTGAGATGGCCTGCCTGATGCACGATATCGGCAATCCTCCCTTTGGTCACTTCGGCGAGGCCGCCATCAACGACTGGTTTAAACAGCGGCTTTTTCCCTCTGACGCCATAAGCCAGCCGCTCAGCGACGACCGCTGTGTGGTACGCGATTTATGCCTGCGTGAAGGTGAAGATAGCCTGAACGATCTGCGCCGTAAGGTGCGTCAGGATCTGTGCCATTTCGAAGGTAACGCGCAGGGGATCCGCCTGGTGCACTCCCTGATGCGCATGAATCTGACCTGGGCGCAGGTGGGCTGTATTCTTAAATATACGCGTCCCGCATGGTGGACCGGAGAAACGCCCGCCACCCATAGCTACCTGATGAAAAAACCGGGCTATTACCTATCAGAAGAAGGGTACATCGCGCGGTTGCGTAAAGAACTTTCCCTGACGCCCAATGGCCGTTTTCCATTGACGTGGATTATGGAGGCCGCTGACGACATTTCTTATTGCGTGGCCGATCTGGAAGACGCAGTGGAAAAAAGAATATTCAGCGTCGAGGAACTGTACCAGCATCTTCATGATGCCTGGGGAGAGCATGAAAAAGGTTCTCTGTTTGCGCAGGTCGTGGAGAATGCCTGGGATAAATCGCGTTCAAATTCGCTAAGTCGTAGTACCGAAGACCAGTTCTTTATGTATTTGCGGGTCAACACGCTGAATAAACTGGTGCCGTATGCGGCCGCCCGTTTCATTGATAATTTGCCGATGATATTTAGCGGGGAATTTAATCATGCCCTGCTGGAAGATGAGAGCAGTTTTAGTCAGCTGCTTGAATTATATAAAAACGTGGCCGTTCGCCACGTTTTCAGTCACCCGGATGTCGAACAGCTGGAGCTGCAAGGATACCGGGTTATCAGCGGGTTGCTGGAAATTTATGGCCCGCTGCTCCAGCTGACGGTCGATGAGTTCAGCGAGCTGGTCGAAAATGAACGTGTTCGCCGCCTGCCGATTGAATCTCGTCTCTATCAGAAGCTTTCAACCCGCCACCGGCTGGCATACATTGAAGCCGTCAGTAAAATAGATCGCCATTCTTCCCAATGGCCAGTTCTGGAATATTATTATCGCTGTCGTCTTATCCAGGACTATATCAGTGGAATGACAGATTTGTATGCCTGGGATGAATACCGCAAGCTTATGGCCGTTGAATAAGCCATGAGTTTTGTAAAGACGGCCAATAAATTTTTACTTTTTCCATAAACTTATTCCCGGAACTAAGCGGTATAAAACGAATCTGAGTTACACAGCAATTTTGCGTTATCTGGTAAATCGAGATTGAGAAACATGAAAAAAACCACATTAGCAATGAGTGCACTGGCTCTGAGTTTAGGTTTAGCGCTGTCCCCTCTGGCGATGGCGGCCGAGACAGCTTCCTCGGCAGCGACTGCGCAGCAGATGCCAAGCCTGGCCCCGATGCTCGAAAAAGTGATGCCATCGGTGGTGAGTATTAACGTTGAGGGCAGCACAACCGTCAATACGCCGCGTATGCCGCGTAATTTCCAGCAGTTCTTCGGCGACAATTCGCCATTCTGCCAGGACGGTTCGCCATTCCAGAGTTCCCCGTTCTGTCAGGGCGGCGGTGCAGGGGATGACGGTCAGGGCGGCGGCCAGCAGCAGAAATTCATGGCACTCGGCTCGGGCGTCATTATTGATGCAGCGAAAGGCTACGTGGTGACCAATAACCACGTGGTAGATAACGCCAGCACCATTAAAGTGCAGATGAGCGATGGTCGTAAATTTGACGCCAAAGTGGTCGGTAAAGACCCGCGCTCCGACATCGCGCTGATCCAAATCCAGGATCCGAAGAACCTGACGGCGATTAAACTTGCCGACTCTGACGCGCTGCGCGTCGGTGACTACACCGTCGCCATCGGTAACCCGTTTGGTCTGGGCGAAACCGTGACTTCGGGTATCGTCTCTGCGCTGGGGCGTAGCGGCCTGAACGCGGAAAACTATGAAAACTTCATCCAGACGGATGCGGCAATTAACCGCGGTAACTCCGGCGGTGCGCTGGTTAACCTGAACGGTGAGCTGATCGGTATCAACACCGCTATCCTGGCACCGGACGGTGGCAACATCGGTATCGGCTTTGCTATCCCGAGCAACATGGTGAAAAACCTGACTGCGCAGATGGTGCAGTATGGACAGGTGAAACGCGGTGAGCTGGGTATCATGGGTACCGAACTGAACTCCGAGCTGGCGAAAGCGATGAAAGTGGACGCTCAGCGCGGCGCATTCGTAAGCCAGGTTATGCCGAACTCCTCGGCGGCGAAAGCTGGCATTAAAGCGGGTGACGTGATCACCTCGCTGAACGGTAAACCGATCAGCAGCTTTGCAGCCCTGCGTGCGGAAGTGGGTTCTATGCCAATCGGCAGTAAAGTGACCCTCGGCCTGCTGCGTGAAGGTAAGCCGGTTAACGTGAGCCTGGAACTGCAACAGAGCAGCCAGAATCAGGTGGATTCCAGCACCATCTTCAGCGGTATTGAAGGTGCTGAGATGAGCAACAAAGGGGCAGATAAAGGCGTGGTGGTGAACAACGTGAAAGCGAACTCACCTGCTGCCCGTATCGGCCTGAAAAAAGGTGATGTGATCATGGGCGCGAACCAGCAGCCGGTGAAAAACATCGCTGAACTGCGCAAAATTCTCGACAGCAAGCCGTCCGTGCTGGCGCTGAATATTCAGCGTGGTGATACCTCTATTTATCTCCTGATGCAGTAATCTTCTTAAGCCCCTGTTCGCAGGGGCTTTCTCTTTTCTGTGACCTTTCCCACAACTCCATACATCTCTCTCTGCCTTTGGGCATCTGCACAATGCAGCCTTAGCTGAACTTCCCTATGCTTGAGCTCTGCTCACGGGAGGGTTATATGGCTGGCTGGCATCTTGATACCAAAATGGCGCAGGATATCGTGGCGCGCACCATGCGCATCATTGATACCAATATCAACGTAATGGACGCCCGAGGGCTCATTATCGGCAGCGGCGATCGTGAGCGTATTGGTGAATTGCACGAAGGAGCGTTGCTGGTGCTCTCTCAGGGGCGCGTGGTCGACATCGATGACGCCGTGGCGAAACATCTGCACGGGGTCCGACAGGGGATCAACCTGCCGCTGCGTCTGGAAGGGGAAATTGTTGGCGTTATCGGTCTGACCGGCGATCCTGAATCGCTGCGTAAATACGGCGAACTGGTCTGCATGACGGCGGAGATGATGCTGGAGCAGTCGCGTCTGATGCACCTGCTTGCCCAGGACAGCCGCCTGCGTGAAGAGCTGGTGATGAACTTGATTCAGGCGGAAGAGCACACGCCTGCCCTGAGCGAGTGGGCGCAGCGTCTGGGTATCGACCTGAATCAGCCGCGCGTGGTCGCCGTTATCGAGGTGGATAGCGGCCAGCTTGGTGTGGACAGCGCCATGGTGGAGCTACAGCAGCTGCAAAATATGCTGGCGACCCCCGAGCGTAACAACCTGGTGGCGATTGTCTCTTTAACCGAGATGGTGGTGCTCAAGCCTGCACTTAATCAGTTTGGCCGTTGGGACGCGGAAGATCATCGTCGTCGCGTTGAGTTACTCATCGAGCGCATGAAGGAGAACGGTCAGCTCCGTTTTCGCGTCGCGCTGGGGAATTACTTTACCGGGCCGGGAAGTATCGCCCGTTCATGGCGAACGGCGCGCACTACTATGATGGTGGGTAAACAGCGCATGCCGGAGAGCCGCAGTTATTTTTATCAGGATCTGATGCTGCCGGTCCTGCTCGACAGCCTGCGCGGTGGCTGGCAGGCCAACGAGCTGGCGCGTCCGCTGGTGCGTCTGAAAGCGATGGACAACAACGGGCTGCTGCGCCGCACGTTGCAGGCGTGGTTCCGGCATAACGTGCAGCCGCTGGCAACGTCAAAAGCGCTGTTTATTCACCGGAATACGCTGGAGTACAGGCTAAACCGGATCTCGGAACTGACGGGGCTGGATTTAGGAAATTTCGACGACCGGCTACTGCTGTATGTGGCGTTGCAGCTGGATGAACAGAGATGACTGAGTGCGGTCTGGTGCCCTCACCCCATCCCTCTCCCACGGGGAGAGGGCGCAAACATTAAAAACGGCAATCAAGGATTGCCGTTTTGCTTTTATTTCCGCGTCAATTTCTCAAGATCCGCTTCAATTTCGCTGATCTTATTGGTGACAACGCTTTCAAGGTGACGCAGGTCGTCAAGGATCTTACGTTTCAGATCGACTTCGCTGCGATCGCGCTGGCAGATTTGATCAAGTTCGTCGATCACGTAGCGCAGGTTAGGGCTGATTTCCTGTACTTCTTTATATCCCTGACCGATACCGTCAGCGACAACGGTCTTACGCTGGCGTGGATATTTAAACTTCACGCTTTTGGCGAAAAACTCTCCTTTGTCCTTGTGAAAATAGATTTTCAAAATATCGTTATTGGCTTCCTGGCGGAGACTATAACGATCAATTTCATCAGGATTGGTAATGCCCAGACTTTTCAGATTATCGTACATAGCGGTACCCTTGATCTCAACATAACCTATGAATAATTAACGAAAAAATCTATTTTCGCCACCTTCGGATATAAAAAAAGCGGGGTTGCCCCCGCTTTTTGTTATACCCGATTAATCGATGGTGCGCAGCAGTTCATTGATGCCCACTTTACCGCGGGTTTTCGCGTCCACTTTTTTCACGATGACCGCGCAGTACAGGCTATATTTGCCATCTTTAGACGGCAGGTTGCCGGAAACCACAACGGAACCGGCTGGAACGCGGCCGTAGTGGATTTCACCGGTTTCGCGATCGTAAATGCGGGTGCTCTGGCCAATGTAGACGCCCATGGAGATCACAGAACCTTCTTCTACGATCACGCCTTCAACCACTTCGGAACGTGCGCCGATGAAGCAGTTGTCCTCAATGATGGTTGGGTTAGCCTGAAGTGGCTCTAGAACGCCACCGATGCCCACGCCGCCGGACAGGTGAACGTTTTTACCGATCTGCGCACAGGAGCCGACGGTAGCCCAGGTGTCCACCATGGTGCCTTCGTCAACGTAGGCGCCAATGTTCACGTAGGATGGCATCAGCACGGTGTTGCGTGCGATGAAGGCACCCTGACGAACCGCCGCCGGTGGTACTACGCGGAAGCCCTCTTTCTGGAAGCGCGCTTCGTCGTACTCCGCAAATTTCATTGGCACTTTATCGAAGTAGCGGCTTTCTGCTCCGTCGATAACCTGGTTATCGTTGATACGGAAAGAGAGCAGCACAGCTTTCTTCAGCCATTGATGAGTGACCCACTGACCGTCGATTTTTTCTGCCACGCGCAGCGCGCCGGAATCCAGCAGGGAAATAACCTGGTTAACCGCTTCACGGGTCACGGTATCCACATTTGCCGGAGTGATGTCGGCGCGACGCTCAAAAGCGGACTCAATAACGTTCTGTAACTGCTGCATTGTTTACTCTTTCCATTTCACTAAAAAACACGTCACCCTTTATCGTTTGGATTGAGGGCTGCTGTCAACCGTTGTTGCACTTCAAGTTGCAGGTCATTATTAAGGGCACGCCGGTCGGCGGTGGCGATTATAAATAAATCTTCTACTCGCTCGCCAATGGTTGTAATTCGGGCGCCGTGAAGCGAAATTCCCAGATCGGCAAAAACCTGGCCGACGCGGGCGAGCAGTCCTGGCTGGTCGAGCGCGATCAGTTCAAGAAACGATTTACGATCCGTATGGGTTGGCAGGAAATTGACCTCGGTATCGACGGTAAAGTGGCGCAGTTTTGCCGGCTGGCGACGCGGCTGCGGTGGCTGCCAGCTGCGCTGGGTGATAGCCTGCTCCAGACCGAAGCGTATTCCTTCGTGACGATCCGACGACAGCGGGCTACCGTCTGGCTCCAGCACAATAAAGGTATCCATCGCCATGCCGTCGCGGGTGGTAAAAATCTGCGCGTCGTGAACGCTCAGGTTACGCCTGTCCAGCTCGGCACAGACCGCTGCAAACAAATAAGGCCGGTCCGGGCTCCAGATAAAGATCTCCGTTCCGCCACGCGTGGCCTGCGGGCTGAGCAGAATCATCGGTTTCGTCAGGTCATGCTTCAGCAGATGCCGGGCGTGCCAGGCAAGCTGGTTTGGGCTGTGGCGCACAAAGTAGTTAGCGCGACAGCGCGCCCAAATTTGATGCAGCGCCTCTTCGTTGATGTTATCCATGCGCAGCAGGGCCAGCGCCTGCAACTGATGGTGGCGCACACGCTCGCGCATGTCCGGGGTGTTTTGCATCCCGCGTCGCAGCTGTTTTTCGGTGGCGAAATACAATTCGCGCAGCAGGCTCTGCTTCCAGCTGTTCCACAGGGTTTCGTTGGTGGCGCAGATATCGGCCACCGTCAGACAAACCAGGTAGCGCAGGCGGTTCTCCGTTTGCACCTCTTCGGCGAACTGCTTGATGACTTCCGGATCCTGAATATCACGACGTTGAGCGGTAACCGACATCAGCAGATGATGGCGAACCAGCCAGGCGATAAGCTGTGTCTCACGCGAGTTCAGGCCGTGCAGCTCGGCAAATTTCAGCACGTCCTGTGCGCCCAGCACCGAGTGGTCGCCGCCGCGTCCTTTGGCGATATCATGGAACAGAGCGGCGATCAGGATCAGTTCCGGGTGAGAAAGACGCGGCCACAGATCAACGCACAGCGGATGGCGGGATCGCGTCTCTTCTTTAGCGAAACTTTCCAGCTTCAGCATGACGCGGATCGTGTGCTCATCTACCGTATAGGCGTGAAACAGGTCGAACTGCATCTGCCCGACAATATGCGACCACTGCGGCATATAGGCCCACAATACGCTGTGGCGGTGCATCGGCAGCAGACCGCGGCTGACGGCGCCCGGATGACGAAGCATGCTCAGAAATAGCGAGCGCGCCTCTGGGATGTAACACAGCGGCTGCTTCAGATGACGCCGTGCATGGCGTAAATGGCGCAGGGTGGTGGAGTAGATCCCGGTGATCGTGCTGTTGCGCACCATGGTGTAGAACATGCGCAGGATCGCTTCCGGTTCGCGAATGAACAGCGTTTCGTCGCGCAGATCGATCAGCGTGCCGCGCAGCTGAAATTCGTCATCAATCGGACGCGGTTTTTCGTCTGCCGTCAGCGCGAGGATCGCCTCATCGAACAGCTGTAACAGCATCTGATTCAGCTCAGAGACGCGGCGGGTGACGCGGAAGAAATCCTTCATCATCTGCTCGACCGGCTCGTTGCCTTCGCCCTGATAATTCAGGCGCTGCGCCACGCTAAGCTGACGATCAAACAGCATGCGGTTATCGTAGCGGGTGACTTCCAGGTGCAGGGCAAAACGGATGCGCCAGAGCAGATGCAGACACTCATTAAGTTCGTTACGTTCGGCTTCGGTCAGAAAACCAAAACCGACCATTTCGTCCAGCGATGTTGCCCCAAAATGGCGGCGGGCGACCCATTGCAGGGTGTGGATATCGCGCAGGCCACCGGGGCTGCTTTTGATATCCGGTTCGAGATTATAGCTGGTGCCGTGATAACGCTGGTGACGCTGGTTTTGTTCGTCGACCTTCGCGGCGAAGAATTTTTCCGAGGGCCAGAAGCCGTCGCTGAATATGTGCTTTTGCAGTTCGAGGAACAGCGCGACGTCGCCAATCAGCAGGCGGGTTTCAATCAGGTTGGTGGCGACGGTCAGGTCAGATAACCCTTCCAGCAGACACTCTTCCAGGGTGCGCACGCTGTGGCCCACTTCCAGTTTGACGTCCCACAGCAGCGTCAGCAATTCACCGATTTTCTGCGCCTGTTCGTCCGGCAGCTTTTTGCGGCTGAGGATCAGCAGGTCGATATCCGAGAGCGGATGCAGTTCACCCCGGCCATAACCGCCGACCGCAACCAGCGCGACGTCGCTCACCTGGCCGAAACCGTAGTCGATCCACAAACGTTGCAGGAGCTGGTCGATAAATTCGGTACGCGCTTCAATAAGCTGTTCGGCAGACACGCCCGCGTCGAACGCGCTCCCAAGCCAGCGATGGAAAACCGCCATGTGGGCTTTGATATGCGCGCAGGTCAGCTCATGCGGCGGCCAGACGCCCGGGTTGTCAGGCTGGTCGGGGAGGGTGGGAAGTGCTGTGTTAGCATACTGTTCGGGTAAGAGATTACTCATCGTGCGCCACCCATAAGAAAAAGCTATCGCCATTAAAAAAGCCGGCATTCGCCGGCTTCTTATTACTCAATGTTCGTCAGTATCGCCGGGATGGTGTCATCCTTGCGCAACGTCATAATTTCGCAGCCGTTGTCTGTTACCACAATAGTATGCTCGTACTGGGCAGACAAGCTTCTGTCTTTGGTTTTTACCGTCCAGCCATCTTTCATGGTACGGATGCGGTAATCACCCGCGTTGACCATCGGTTCGATAGTGAAGGTCATGCCCTTTTGCAGTACCACGCCGCCGTCGTCTGCATCGTAGTGCAGAACCTGCGGTTCTTCATGGAACACACGACCAATGCCGTGACCGCAGTATTCGCGCACCACGGAGAAACCTTCCGCTTCCACAAATTTCTGAATAGCCGCACCGAGGGTACGCAGGCGGATACCCGGCTTAACCATCTTCAGTGCCAGGTACAGGCTCTCCTGGGTGACTTTACACAGGCGCTCGCCAAGGATGGTGGGCTTGCCAACGATGAACATCTTAGAGGTATCACCGTGGTAGTCGTCTTTAATGACGGTCACGTCGATGTTGACGATGTCGCCATCTTTCAGCAGCTTCTCGTCATCCGGAATGCCGTGGCACACCACTTCATTAATAGAGATGCAGACGGATTTCGGGAAGCCGTGATAGCCGAGGCAGGCGGAAACCGCGTGCTGCTCGTTGACGATATAGTCGTTACAGATGCGATCCAGTTCGCCAGTGCTGACGCCCGGTTTCACAAACGGTTCGATCATTTCCAGCACATCCGCGGCCAGACGACCGGCGACGCGCATCTTTTCAATTTCTTCAGGTGTCTTAATAGAGATAGCCATGTAATCTGTCCATCGGTGTCGATTTTTTCGACAATACTAGTGTAAGTGTTGTCAATGGTATCAGTCAGGCGCACCCCGTGCCAAATTGAGAATCATTAACAGCACACTCCGCCAACAATTATTGGTTTCTGACCGTGTTTTGTGGTATAAAGCGCGCCGGACTTCCGATCCATCTCAGATACACAGGCTGGACGGGAGCGACAAATCTCACTTTGTGTAACAACACACACGTATCGGCACATATTCCGGGGTGCCCTTCGGGGTCGGTAATATGGGATACGTGGAGGCATAACCCCAACTTTCAATATAGAGGTTTTAAACATGGCAACTGTTTCCATGCGCGACATGCTCAAGGCTGGTGTTCACTTCGGTCACCAGACCCGTTACTGGAACCCGAAAATGAAGCCTTTCATCTTCGGCGCACGTAACAAAGTTCACATCATCAACCTTGAGAAGACTGTACCAATGTTCAACGAAGCCCTGGCTGAGCTGAACAAGATCTCTTCCCGTAAAGGTAAGATTCTGTTCGTTGGTACTAAGCGCGCTGCAAGCGAAGCTGTGAAAGATGCTGCTAACAGCTGCGACCAGTTCTTCGTGAACCATCGCTGGTTGGGCGGCATGCTGACCAACTGGAAAACTGTTCGTCAGTCCATCAAGCGCCTGAAAGATCTGGAAACCCAGTCTCAGGACGGTACTTTCGATAAGCTGACTAAGAAAGAAGCGCTGATGCGCACTCGTGAACTGGACAAGCTGGAAAACAGCCTGGGCGGTATCAAAGATATGGGCGGCCTGCCAGACGCGCTGTTCGTAATCGATGCAGACCACGAGCACATCGCAATCAAAGAAGCTAACAACCTGGGTATCCCGGTATTCGCTATCGTTGATACCAACTCCGATCCGGACGGTGTTGACTTCGTTATCCCGGGTAACGACGACGCAATCCGTGCTGTTAGCCTGTACCTGAGCGCTGTAGCTGCTACCGTTCGTGAAGGCCGTTCCCAGGATCTGGCTTCTCAGGCGGAAGAAAGCTTCGTAGAAGCTGAATAATAAGGTTTTACCCCTTATTAGTACCGTGTATGAATAGGGGCCCATTATCGGCCCCTTTTTTCAATTTATACTGTTTGGCTCCCGGCCGGGCAGTTCACATCTCCCGAGGATTTAAGAATGGCTGAAATTACCGCATCCCTGGTAAAAGAGCTGCGTGAGCGTACTGGCGCAGGCATGATGGATTGCAAAAAAGCGCTGACCGAAGCGAACGGCGATATCGAGCTGGCAATCGAAAACATGCGTAAATCCGGTGCGATCAAAGCAGCTAAGAAAGCAGGCAACGTTGCTGCTGACGGCGTGATCATCACCAAAATCGACGGCACCTACGGCATCATTCTGGAAGTTAACTGCCAGACTGACTTCGTTGCTAAAGATGCTGGTTTCCAGGCATTTGCTAACAAAGTTCTGGACGCCGCGGTTGCAGGCAAAATCACTGACGTTGAAGTTCTGAAAGCACAGTTCGAAGAAGAGCGTGTTGCGCTGGTTGCTAAAATCGGTGAGAACATCAACATCCGTCGCGTTGCTTCTCTGGAAGGTGACGTTCTGGGCTCTTACCAGCACGGCGCGCGTATCGGTGTTCTGGTTGCGGCTAAAGGCGCTGACGAAGAGCTGGTTAAACAGCTGGCAATGCACATCGCTGCAAGCAAACCAGAATTCGTTAAGCCAGAAGACGTGTCTGCTGAAGTGGTAGAGAAAGAGTACCAGGTTCAGCTGGACATCGCGATGCAGTCTGGTAAGCCAAAAGAAATCGCAGAGAAAATGGTTGAAGGCCGCATGAAGAAATTCACCGGCGAAGTTTCTCTGACTGGCCAGCCTTTCGTAATGGATCCAAGCAAGTCTGTTGCTCAGCTGCTGAAAGAGCACAACGCTGATGTAACTGGCTTCATCCGCTTCGAAGTGGGCGAAGGCATCGAGAAAGTTGAGACTGACTTCGCAGCAGAAGTTGCTGCAATGTCCAAGCAGTCTTAATGATTGAAAAGGAGCCGCCTGAGGGCGGCTTCTTTTTGTCACCCGTCTCACGAAATCAGACAGGCTCCAGTATCGCTGTGCTGATTTGCGACATATCATGTCGCCAGAATTAACCCCATCTTAATCGTTGACAGTCTCAGGAAAGAAACATGGCTACCAATGCAAAACCCGTGTACAAACGCATTCTGCTTAAGCTGAGTGGCGAAGCGCTGCAAGGATCGGAAGGCTTCGGTATTGACGCAAGCATCCTTGATCGCATGGCACAGGAAATCAAAGAACTGGTCGAACTGGGTATTCAGGTTGGCGTGGTCATTGGCGGTGGCAACCTTTTCCGTGGTGCTGGTCTGGCGAAAGCGGGGATGAACCGCGTAGTGGGCGACCACATGGGTATGCTGGCAACCGTGATGAATGGCCTGGCGATGCGTGATGCGCTTCATCGCGCCTATGTGAACGCTCGCCTGATGTCCGCTATTCCTTTGAATGGCGTATGCGATAACTACAGCTGGGCAGAGGCCATCAGCCTGCTGCGCAACAACCGCGTGGTGATCCTCTCCGCCGGTACGGGTAACCCGTTCTTTACCACCGATTCCGCAGCCTGCCTGCGCGGTATCGAAATCGAAGCCGATGTGGTGCTGAAAGCGACCAAAGTGGATGGCGTGTTTACTGCCGATCCGGCAAAAGATCCGTCTGCGACCATGTACGATCAGCTGAGCTACAGCGAAGTGCTGGAAAAAGAGCTGAAAGTGATGGATCTTGCCGCCTTTACGCTGGCTCGTGACCACAAACTGCCGATCCGTGTCTTCAACATGAACAAGCCTGGCGCGCTGCGTCGCGTTGTTATGGGCGAAAAAGAAGGCACTTTGATCACGGAATAATTTCCGTCGGCGATAAATACAGGTAAGATTCCGCTTTATTTCGAAGTGGTATCTTACCCGGGCGCGCCTTTGGCGTTGTCATGAATTAAACGCGACTATACTTAGCACACCTGTAGCGCTGTGCTGGCGGATAGTCTGCCTGAGACAAGTTTTCAAGGATTCGTAACGTGATTAACGACATCAGAAAAGATGCTGAAGTACGCATGGACAAATGCGTAGAAGCGTTCAAAAACCAAATCAGCAAAATCCGTACTGGCCGTGCTTCCCCAAGCCTGCTGGATGGCATCATCGTAGAATATTACGGTACGCCAACGCCTCTGCGTCAGCTGGCGAGCGTGACGGTAGAAGATACCCGTACCCTGAAAATCAACGTGTTCGACCGCTCAATGAGCCCGGCCGTTGAAAAAGCGATCATGGCATCTGACCTGGGTCTGAACCCAAGCTCTGCGGGTGCTGACATCCGCGTTCCACTGCCTCCGCTGACGGAAGAACGCCGTAAAGACCTGATCAAAGTGGTTCGCGGTGAAGCTGAGCAGGGTCGTGTTTCCGTACGTAACGTACGTCGCGACGCGAACGATAAAGTGAAAGCACTGCTGAAAGAAAAAGAGATCAGCGAAGATGACGATCGTCGTTCTCAGGACGACATTCAGAAAATGACTGACGCTGCCATCAAGAAAATTGATGCGGCGCTAGCAGAAAAAGAAGCGGAACTGATGCAGTTCTGATTTTCGCTGTACACTGATAAACGCCGTTCAGAAGGACGTTGAGTCTTGCTGGCGGCGTTTTGCTTTTATCTGGTCTAACTTTTGGGCATCTCATGAAGCATCTCACTCTCCTCGGCTCGACCGGCTCTATCGGTTGCAGCACTCTCGACGTTGTACGTCATAATCCTGACCGTTACACCGTGGCCGCGCTTGTGGCCGGAAAAAACGTGCAGCGAATGGTCGAACAGTGCCTGGAGTTTACCCCCCGTTTTGCGGTGATGGATGATGAAGAGAGCGCCCGGCAGGTGAAAGCGCTGTTGCAGGAGAAGGGCTGCCGTACCGAGGTGCTCAGCGGGCAACAGGCGGCGTGCGATATGGCCGCGCTTGATGAAGTTGATCAGGTCATGGCGGCAATCGTCGGGGCGGCGGGTCTTCTGCCGACGCTTGCCGCTATTGATGCGGGAAAAGATGTCCTGCTTGCGAACAAAGAGTCGTTGGTCACCTGCGGACGCCTCTTTATGGAGGCGGTTAAAAAGCGTGGGGCGCGACTTTTGCCGGTCGATAGCGAGCACAACGCGATTTTTCAGAGTTTGCCTCAACCTTTTCAACAAAACCTGGGGTACGCTGACCTGGAGCAGAATGGCGTTGTGTCGATTCTGCTTACCGGGTCTGGTGGCCCGTTCCGTGAAACGCCACTGTCTGAATTGAGCGCAATGACGCCGGATCAGGCGTGTCGCCATCCGAACTGGTCAATGGGGCGTAAGATCTCCGTCGATTCGGCCACCATGATGAACAAAGGTCTGGAATACATTGAAGCTCGCTGGCTGTTCAATGCGTCGGCGAAACAGATGGAAGTGCTGATCCACCCGCAATCGGTGATTCACTCGATGGTGCGCTATCAGGACGGCAGCGTGCTGGCACAGTTGGGCGAACCGGATATGCGCACGCCTATCGCTCATACGATGGCGTGGCCAAACCGCGTAAAATCAGGCGTTAAGCCACTCGATTTTTGCAAGCTGAGTTCACTGACGTTTAGCGAGCCTGATTACGACCGTTATCCGTGCCTGAAACTGGCGATGACGGCCTTCGATCAGGGGCAGGCGGCAACAACCGCGCTTAATGCAGCCAATGAAGTGACCGTTGACGCATTCCTGAATCAGCAGATCCGCTTTACCGACATCGCTGCGTTGAATTTATCCGTGCTGGAGATGATGGATTTGCGTGAGCCGCAGAGCGTGGAAGAGGTGCTGGCCGTGGATGAACAGGCACGTATTGTTGCGCGTAAACAGGTGACACGTCTCGCAAGCTGGTGATAAAGCAAGCACTAGTCGTCGTGCTATTTGTTAGCGTTGGGCTTCAGTGATATAGTCTGCGCCACCTGATCGCAGGTATTTGGCTTTAAGTGGTCAGGTAAGCCGTGGTTTGACACGGCTTTTTTATGTATAGGCTTCAGTATTCCTGTGTACCGTTAAATCCTTTCAGGGACTAAAAACGCGTTATGTTGTCTGCGAATCAACCAATAAGCGAAAACTTGCCAGCACATGGCTGTCGCCATGTTGCAATCATCATGGATGGCAATGGCCGCTGGGCGAAAAGACAAGGGAAGATACGAGCCTTTGGGCATAAAGCTGGGGCGAAATCTGTTCGCCGCGCCGTTTCTTTTGCCGCCAATAACGGCATTGATGCGTTAACGCTCTATGCTTTTAGCAGTGAAAACTGGAATCGACCTGCGCAGGAAGTGACTGCGTTGATGGAACTGTTTGTGTGGGCGCTCGATAGTGAAGTAAAAAGCCTGCACCGCCACAACGTCCGCTTGCGTATTATTGGCGATACCAGTCGTTTTAACTCACGTCTACAGGAACGGATTCGCAAAGCAGAAGCGCTGACGGAAAATAATACCGGCCTGACGCTCAATATCGCGGCGAATTACGGCGGACGCTGGGATATTATCCAGGGGGTTCGGCATTTGGCTGAGCAGGTTCAGGAAGGGCTGTTAAGTCCCGACCAGATTGATGAAGAGGCGCTGAGTCAGCAAATCTGCATGAATGAACTGGCACCCGTGGATTTGGTTATAAGGACAGGGGGGGAACATCGCATAAGTAACTTTTTGCTGTGGCAAATCGCCTACGCCGAACTTTACTTTACGGATGTTCTTTGGCCAGATTTTGATGAACAAGACTTTGAAGGTGCGCTGCATGCCTTTGCCAATCGAGAGCGTCGTTTCGGCGGCACCGAGCCTGGTGGCGATAACGCCTGATGGGGGTAGCTTTTGCTGAAGTATCGCCTGATTTCCGCTTTTGTATTAATACCCGTCGTCATCGCAGCGCTGTTTTTACTGCCTCCGGTGGGATTCGCCATTGTTACGCTGGTGGTGTGTATGCTCGCCGCGTGGGAATGGGGGCAGCTTAGCGGCTTTACCTCGCGCACTCAGCGGGTATGGCTGGCGGTACTCTGTGGTTTTTTACTGGCCCTGATGCTGTATACCTTGCCTGAATATCATCACGATGTTCACCAGCCGCTGGTTGCCGGATCCTTATGGATATCGCTGGCCTGGTGGATTGCTGCGCTTGTTTTAGTGCTTTTCTATCCGGGCTCTGCGGCAATCTGGCGTAACTCTAAAGTGTTGCGCCTTATTTTTGGCCTGCTCACCATTGTGCCGTTTTTCTGGGGTATGGTTGCGCTGCGCGCCTGGCACTATGATGAAAACCACTATAGCGGTGCGATATGGCTGCTTTATGTGATGATTCTCGTCTGGGGGGCTGACTCCGGGGCCTATATGTTTGGTAAACTGTTCGGCAAACATAAACTGGCGCCAAAGGTGTCTCCGGGCAAAACCTGGCAAGGTTTCATCGGCGGCCTGTTTACGGCAGCGATCATCTCCTGGGGCTACGGCGTCTGGGCGAATCTTGAGGTTGCCCCCTCTACGCTGCTGGTATGTTCGATTTTCGCGGCGCTGGCATCGGTACTGGGTGATTTAACCGAGAGTATGTTTAAGCGTGAAGCAGGGATTAAGGACAGTGGTCACCTGATTCCAGGACATGGCGGAATACTGGATCGCATTGACAGCCTTACTGCGGCTGTTCCAGTGTTTGCTTGCCTGCTTTTACTGGTGTTTGGGACGATATAACGGAAGGTTTTATGCTGAGCATTCTCTGGAATCTGGCGGCGTTCATTGTTGCACTGGGTGTACTGATTACCGTGCATGAATTTGGCCATTTCTGGGTTGCCCGGCGCTGTGGTGTGCGGGTAGAGCGATTCTCGATTGGCTTTGGTAAATCGCTCTGGAAGCGCACCGACAAGCATGGCACCGAGTTTGTCATTGCTCTGATTCCCCTGGGCGGCTACGTCAAAATGCTCGACGAACGCGTTGAGCCTGTCGCCCCTGAACTTCGACATCGCGCGTTTAACAACAAAACCGTTGGACAACGTGCTGCCATCATTGCTGCCGGTCCGGTAGCCAATTTCATCTTCGCTATCTTCGCCTACTGGCTGGTGTTCATCATCGGCGTGCCTGGCGTACGCCCGGTTGTGGGCGAAATCACCACGGGTTCTGTTGCGGCAACGGCGCAAATTACACCGGGAATGGAACTTAAAGCGATTGATGGTATCGAAACCCCTGATTGGGATGCCGTAAGGTTACAACTGGTTGCCAAAATCGGTGATGAGCAGACAACCGTCAGCGTATCTCCTTTTGGTTCCGACCAGCGGCAGGAAAAAGTGCTGGATTTACGCCACTGGCGCTTTGAGCCAGACAAAGAAGATCCTGTCGCCGCATTGGGGATTCGACCGCGCGGCGCGCAGATCGAGCCGGTATTAGCCGAAGTACAGGCCAAGTCGGCGGCAAGTAAAGCAGGTTTACAAGCGGGTGACAGGATCGTTAAAGTCGATGGTCAGCCATTAACACAATGGATGACCTTTGTTACTCTGGTGCGCGATAATCCAGGCACGCCGCTTGCGCTGGAGGTGGAAAGGCAGGGGAGTGCGCTCTCACTGACCCTCACCCCGGATACCAAATCGGGCGGCGGTAAGGCGGAAGGGTTTGCAGGCGTTGTGCCGAAAGTGATCCCACTGCCAGACGAGTACAAAACAATACGCCAGTATGGGCCGTTTAGCGCCATCGTTGAGGCCACGGATAAAACATGGCAGCTGATGAAGCTAACGGTCAACATGTTGGGGAAATTGATAACCGGTGATGTGAAACTGAACAACCTCAGTGGGCCAATTTCGATTGCTCAGGGGGCTGGGATGTCAGCGGAGTTCGGGGTGATTTACTATCTCATGTTCCTTGCGCTGATTAGCGTGAACCTGGGGATAATCAACCTGTTCCCGCTTCCCGTATTAGATGGGGGCCATCTGCTGTTTTTAGCGATTGAAAAGCTAAAAGGCGGACCGGTATCCGAGCGAGTTCAAGACTTTAGTTATCGCATTGGCTCGATTTTGCTGGTGCTGTTAATGGGGCTTGCACTTTTCAATGATTTCTCTCGGTTGTAAGAGAGTTAGTTAGGAAGAACGCATAATAACGATGGCGATGAAAAAGTTGCTCATAGCGTCGCTGCTGTTTAGCAGCGCGACCGTATACGGTGCTGACGGGTTCGTAGTGAAAGATATTCATTTCGAAGGCCTTCAGCGTGTCGCCGTTGGTGCGGCCCTCCTCAGTATGCCTGTGCGCCCCGGCGATACGGTTAATGATGAAGATATCAGTAACACCATCCGTGCTCTGTTTGCCACTGGCAACTTTGAGGACGTCCGCGTCCTGCGCGATGGTGATACGCTGGTGGTTCAGGTAAAAGAACGTCCAACGATTGCCAGCATCACTTTCTCCGGTAACAAATCGGTGAAAGATGACATGCTCAAGCAGAACCTTGAGGCATCGGGTGTTCGTGTGGGGGAATCTCTGGACCGCACAACCCTTGCAGACATTGAAAAAGGTCTGGAAGACTTCTACTACAGCGTCGGTAAATACAGCGCGAGCGTTAAAGCGGTTGTTACACCGCTGCCACGTAACCGTGTTGATCTGAAACTGGTCTTCCAGGAAGGTGTTTCTGCGAAGATCCAGCAAATCAACATCGTGGGTAACCACGCGTTCAGCACCGACGAACTGATCTCCAACTTCCAGCTGCGTGACGAAGTGCCGTGGTGGAACGTGGTGGGCGATCGTAAATACCAGAAACAGAAACTGGCGGGTGACCTTGAAACCCTGCGCAGCTACTATCTGGATCGCGGTTACGCCCGTTTCAACATCGATTCAACTCAGGTGAGTCTGACTCCGGACAAGAAAGGTATCTACATTACCGTTAACATCACAGAAGGCGATAAGTACACGCTTTCGGGTGTTGAAGTCAGCGGCAACCTGGCAGGGCATTCAGCTGAAATTGAATCGCTGACCACAATTCAGCCGGGCGATCTGTATAGCGGATCTAAAGTCACCAAAATGGAAGACAGCATTAAGAAGCTGCTCGGCCGTTATGGTTATGCGTATCCGCGTGTGCAAACGCAGCCGGAAATTAACGACACGGATAAAACCGTTAAGCTTCACATTAACGTTGATGCGGGCAACCGTTTCTACGTGCGTAAGATCCGCTTCGAAGGTAACGACACCTCTAAAGATTCTGTTCTGCGCCGTGAAATGCGCCAGATGGAAGGGGCATGGCTGGGAAGCGATCTGGTAGACCAGGGTAAAGAGCGTCTGAACCGTCTGGGCTACTTCGAAACGGTCGATACCGATACTCAGCGTGTACCGGGTCGTCCGGATCAGGTTGATGTCGTCTATAAAGTTAAAGAACGTAATACCGGTAGCTTCAACTTCGGTATTGGTTACGGTACTGAAAGTGGCGTGAGCTTCCAGGTCGGTGTTCAGCAGGATAACTGGCTGGGTACAGGCTACTCTGTCGGTATCAACGGGACGAAAAACGACTACCAGACCTACTCTGAGTTCTCCGTTACCAACCCATACTTCACCGTAGACGGTGTAAGCCTGGGCGGTCGTATCTTCTATAACGACTTTAAAGCGGACGACGCGGACCTCTCCTCGTATACCAACAAGAGTTACGGTCTGGATGGTACGCTCGGCTTCCCGGTTAACGAATACAACACCCTGCGTGCAGGTTTAGGGTACGTGCACAACGACCTGTCCAACATGCAACCGCAGGTGGCGATGTGGCGTTATCTGGACTCCATCGGTCAGTCGGCGAGTACCTCCAGCGATGACAACGGTTTCGCCGCGGATGACTTCACCTTCAACTACGGTTGGACCTACAACCGTCTTGACCGTGGTTACTTCCCGACGGAAGGTTCACGCGTCAACCTGAACGGTAAAGTGACTATCCCTGGCTCGGATAACGAGTTCTACAAGGTCACGCTGGATACGGCGTCCTACTTCCCAATTGATGAAGATCACAAGTGGGTCGTTCTGGGTCGTACCCGTTGGGGTTATGGTGACGGTATCGGAAGCAAAGAGCTGCCGTTCTATGAGAACTTCTACGCCGGTGGTTCAAGCACCGTGCGTGGCTTCCAGTCCAATAACATTGGTCCGAAAGCGGTTTATTACGGCGGTAATGACGAAGATAACTGCGCAAGCCGTGATCCTAAGCAAGTATGTAGCTCTGATGATGCGGTAGGCGGTAACGCTATGGCCGTGGCGAGCCTCGAGTTCATCACGCCGACGCCGTTTATCAGCGACAAGTATGCGAACTCTGTGCGTACCTCCTTCTTTATGGACGCAGGTACGGTGTGGGACACCAACTGGGAGAACACCGCCCAGATGCGTGCAGCTGGTGTGCCAGACTACAGCGATCCGGGCAACATTCGCATGTCCGCAGGTATCGCATTACAATGGATGTCACCGCTGGGGCCGTTGGTCTTCTCTTACGCCCAGCCGTTTAAGAAATACGATGGAGACAAAGCGGAGCAGTTCCAGTTTAACATTGGTAAAACCTGGTAATAATCCGCTGCAATGGAATGCGTTGGCAGTGTAGCGCTGACAACCGGCGATCGGTAAAACGGTCGCCTTGCCACGCAAAGAACGGCACCCCTCGGGTGCCAATGGGATGGTAAGGAGTTAATTGTGAAAAAGTGGTTATTAGCTGCAGGTCTCGGTTTAGCGATGGCAACTTCTGCTCAGGCAGCGGACAAAATTGCAATCGTCAACATGGGTAATTTGTTCCAGCAAGTTGCACAGAAAACCGGTGTTTCTGCAACGCTGGAAAACGAATTCAAAGGCCGTGCGAGCGAACTGCAACGTATGGAAGGTGATCTTCAGTCCAAGATGCAGCGTCTTCAGCGTGATGGTTCTACCATGAAAGCGAGCGAGCGCAGCAAACTGGAAAAAGATGTCATGTCTCAGCGCCAGACCTTCTCTCAGAAAGCGCAGGCTTTCGAGCAGGATCGTCAGCGTCGTTCTAACGAAGAGCGTGGCAAACTGGTGACGCGTATTCAGTCTGCCGTTAAAGCAGTAGCAGCCGATCAGAGCATCGATCTGGTTGTTGATGCGAACGCCGTTGCATTCAACAGCAGCGATGTTAAAGACATCACCGCTGATGTTCTGAAACAGGTTAAATAAGTAATGCCTTCAATTCGACTGGCTGATTTAGCTCAGCAGTTGGATGCAGAATTACACGGTGATGGCGATATCGTCATCACCGCTGTTGCGTCCATGCAATCTGCTAAAGCAGGCACTATTACCTTCATGGTAAGCCCTAAGTACCGTGAACACCTGGCCCAGTGCCAGGCGTCTGCCGTTGTTCTGACGCAGGACGATCTTCCGTTTGCCTCTGGCGCTGCACTGGTAGTGAAAAATCCCTACCTGACCTATGCGCGCATGGCTCAAATTCTTGATACCACGCCGCAGCCGGCACAGAACATTGCAGCCAGTGCTGCGATTGATCCGACGGCTCAGCTGGGTAACAACGTAGCAATCGGCGCAAACGCCGTTATCGAGTCCGGCGTAGTGCTGGGTGATAACGTGGTGATTGGTCCTGGCTGCTTTGTTGGAAAAAATACGAAAATTGGCGCAGGGACTCGTCTGTGGGCCAATGTTTCTGTCTACCATGAGGTTGAGATTGGCGAGAATTGCCTCGTACAGTCCAGCACGGTGATTGGTTCTGACGGATTCGGTTACGCCAACGATCGGGGTAACTGGGTTAAGATCCCTCAATTGGGTCGCGTGATTATTGGCGATCGTGTTGAGATCGGCGCTTGCACAACCATCGACCGTGGTGCGCTTGACGACACCATTATTGGTAACGGTGTTATCATAGATAATCAGTGCCAGATTGCACATAACGTTGTGATTGGCGACAATACCGCAGTTGCGGGTGGTGTTATCATGGCAGGCAGCCTGAAAATTGGCCGTTACTGCATGATTGGCGGTGCCAGCGTGATCAATGGCCATATGGAAATATGCGACAAAGTCACGGTGACGGGGATGGGCATGGTGATGCGTCCAATCACTGAGCCTGGCGTTTATTCCTCAGGTATTCCGCTGCAACCGAACAAGGTATGGCGTAAAACAGCTGCACTGGTGATGAATATTGATGATATGAGCAAGCGACTCAAAGCGATTGAGCGCAAAATCGATCAACAAGACTAAGCGTTCATCCGTTTAACGCTAAATTTCCCGGCCTGTCGGCTTTGTTTATAAACCGGCAGGCCGTGTTATTATTGCTACTTAGTACATTTGACAGGAAGAGTATTTTGACTACTGACACTCATACTCTGCATATTGAAGAGATTTTAGAACTTCTGCCGCACCGCTATCCGTTTTTACTGGTAGACCGTGTGCTGGATTTTGAAGAAGGTCGTTTTCTGCGCGCAGTGAAAAATGTCTCCGTTAACGAGCCGTTCTTCCAGGGGCACTTCCCTGGTAAGCCTATCTTCCCGGGTGTGTTGATCCTGGAAGCGATGGCACAGGCAACCGGTATTCTGGCGTTTAAAAGCGTAGGTAAACTGGAGCCGGGTGAACTCTATTACTTCGCGGGTATCGATGAAGCGCGCTTCAAGCGTCCGGTCGTGCCTGGTGATCAAATGATCATGGAAGTCACTTTTGAAAAAACGCGTCGCGGCCTGACTCGCTTCAAAGGCGTAGCTATGGTTGACGGCAAAGTTGTTTGCGAAGCGACAATGATGTGTGCGCGTAGCCGGGAGGCCTGATACGTGATTGATAAATCCGCCTTTATTCATCCTACCGCCATTGTGGAAACGGGTGCCATCATTGGCGCTAACGTCCACATTGGCCCGTTTTGTATTGTTGGACCCCATGTCGAAATTGGTGAGGGTACAGTACTGAAATCTCACGTTGTCGTGAATGGTCATACCACCATTGGCTGCAACAATGAGATCTATCAGTTCGCCTCCATCGGCGAAGTTAACCAGGATCTTAAGTATGCTGGCGAACCGACCCGCGTGGAAATCGGCGATCGTAACCGCATTCGCGAAAGCGTCACCATTCATCGTGGTACAACGCAAGGCGGTGGATTGACGAAGGTGGGCAGCGACAACCTGTTTATGGTTAATGCGCATATTGCGCATGACTGTACCGTGGGTAGCCGCTGTATTCTCGCCAACAACGCAACGCTGGCGGGACACGTATCGGTCGATGATTTCGCGATTATTGGCGGCATGACCGCAGTCCATCAGTTCTGCATCATTGGTGCACACGTGATGGTCGGCGGATGCTCCGGTGTGGCGCAGGACGTCCCACCGTTTGTGATTGCGCAGGGCAACCATGCCACGCCGTTTGGCGTGAACATTGAAGGCCTCAAGCGTCGTGGCTTCAGCCGCGAAGCAATTACCGCGATCCGCAACGCGTACAAATTGCTGTACCGTAGCGGTAAAACGCTGGAAGAGGCTAAGCCGGAAATTGCCGAGCTGGCGAATAAGCACCCTGAAGTGAAAACGTTCATGGAATTCTTTGAACGTTCAACCCGTGGTCTGATTCGTTAATGGTCGACAGTCGTCCGCTTACCATCGCCCTGGTCGCCGGAGAAACCTCCGGCGATATTCTTGGTGCAGGTCTTATCCGCGCGCTTAAAGCCCGTGTACCCAATGCCCGCTTTGTGGGCGTGGCTGGGCCGCTGATGCAGGCCGAAGGCTGTGAAGCCTGGTACGAAATGGAAGAGCTGGCCGTGATGGGCATCGTCGAGGTGCTGGGCCGCCTGCGCCGCCTGCTGCATATCCGCGCCGACCTTACCCGCCGTTTTACCGACCTCAAGCCCGATGTGTTTGTCGGCATTGATGCGCCTGATTTCAATATTACCCTTGAAGGGAACCTGAAAAAGCAGGGGATCAAAACGATCCATTACGTCAGTCCGTCCGTGTGGGCGTGGCGACAGAAACGCGTTTTCAAAATCGGACGGTCCACCAATCTGGTGCTGGCTTTTCTGCCTTTCGAAAAAGCGTTTTACGACAGATTTAATGTTCCGTGCCGTTTTATCGGTCATACCATGGCGGATGCCATGCCGCTGGATCCGGATAAAAACGCCGCGCGTGACGCACTGGGCATTCCGCATGATGTGCACTGTCTGGCGCTGCTGCCGGGAAGCCGGGGTGCGGAAGTTGAAATGCTCAGTGCCGATTTCCTGAAAACGGCGCAGATTCTTCGCAAGACGTACCCCGATCTTGAAGTGGTCGTGCCGCTGGTGAATGCCAAACGCCGCGAGCAGTTTGAGCGTATCAAGGCCGATGTCGCCCCGGATCTTCACGTCCGCCTGCTGGACGGGAAAGGGCGGGAAGCGATGTTTGCGAGCGATGCCGCACTGCTGGCCTCTGGTACGGCTGCGCTGGAGTGTATGCTGGCGAAATGCCCGATGGTGGTCGGCTATCGCATGAAGCCCTTTACCTTCTGGCTGGCAAAGCGTCTGGTAAAAACAGATTACGTATCCCTGCCAAACCTGCTTGCGGGTCGCGAGCTGGTGAAAGAGCTTTTGCAAGATGAATGCCAGCCGCAGGCGCTGGCGGAGGCATTACTGCCGCTGCTCGCCAACGGTAAAACCAGTCACCAGATGCACGATACCTTCCGCGAACTGCATCAACTGATCCGCTGTAATGCTGATGAGCAGGCGGCCGATGCGGTGCTGGAGTTAGCACAATGATGGAATTTATTTATCCCCATACCCACCTCGTTGCTGGTGTGGATGAAGTCGGTCGTGGCCCGTTAGTCGGTGCCGTTGTGACCGCGGCGGTGATCCTCGATCCAGCCCGCCCGATCGTTGGCCTGAACGACTCGAAAAAACTGAGCGAAAAGCGTCGCCTGGCGCTGTTCGATGAAATTAAAGAGAAGGCGCTGGCCTGGAGTCTCGGGCGCGCAGAGCCGGAAGAGATCGACGATCTGAATATTCTGCATGCCACCATGCTGGCGATGCAGCGTGCCGTTGCTGGTCTGAAGATTGTGCCTGAATATGTGCTGATCGACGGTAATCGTTGCCCGGCGCTGCCGATGCCTTCAATGGCTGTTGTAAAAGGCGATAGCCGCGTCGCAGAAATCAGTGCGGCGTCAATCATTGCCAAAGTGACGCGCGATGCCGAAATGGCCGCGCTGGACCTCACTTATCCCGCGTATGGTTTCGCCCAGCACAAGGGATATCCAACGGCTTTCCATCTGGAAAAGCTGGCTGAACATGGCGCAACTGAACATCATCGGCGCAGCTTTGGCCCGGTGAAACGCGCGCTGGGACTGGTGTCCTGAATCAAGACGCAAGCAATTAAGTAACGCGGGATCTGAAGATGGCTGAACCACGTTTCGTACACCTGCGGGTGCATAGCGACTACTCCATGATCGATGGGCTGGCTAAGACCGGGCCGCTGGTAAAAAAGGCGGCCTCGCTTGGCATGCCTGCGCTGGCGATCACCGATTTTACCAACCTGTGTGGCCTGGTGAAGTTCTACGGAACGGCGCATGGCGCAGGATTAAAGCCTATCGTCGGCGCGGATTTTCACGTGCAGAGCGATCTCATCGGCGATGAACTGACGCAAATCTCCGTGTTAGCCATGAATAACACGGGTTATCAGAACCTCACTCTGCTGATCTCAAAGGCCTACCAGCGTGGCTACGGCGCACTGGGTCCATGGATTGACCGCGACTGGCTGGCGGAGCTGAACGAAGGTTTGCTGCTGATCTCCGGTGGCCGTATGGGAGATGTCGGCAAATGTCTGCTGCGCGGTAACAACGCGCTGGTGGATCAGTGCGTCTCGTTCTACGAAGAGTATTTCCCGGATCGCTATTACCTGGAGCTGATCCGTACCGGACGTGCGGACGAAGAGAGCTATTTGCATGCGGCAGTCGCCCTCGCGGAAGAGCGTGGTCTGCCTGTGGTGGCCACCAACGATGTGCGCTTCCTTGAGCCGGGCGATTTTGACGCGCACGAAATTCGCGTCGCTATTCACGACGGTTTCACCCTCGACGATCCAAAACGCCCGCGCAACTACTCCTCGCAGCAGTACATGCGCAATGAAGAGGAGATGTGCGAGCTATTCTCCGACATCCCGGAAGCGCTGGAAAACAGCGTAGAGATTGCCAAGCGCTGTAACGTTACCGTGCGTCTCGGCGAATACTTCCTGCCGCAGTTCCCGACGGGCGACATGACCACGGAAGATTTCCTGGTCATGAAATCGAAAGAAGGTCTGGAAGAGCGTCTGGAATTCCTCTTCCCGGATGAAGCGGTTCGTAAAGAGAAGCGCCCTGAATACGACGAGCGCCTGGATATTGAACTCCAGGTGATCAACCAGATGGGGTTCCCGGGCTACTTCCTGATCGTAATGGAGTTTATCCAGTGGTCGAAGGATAACGGCGTACCGGTTGGTCCGGGCCGTGGTTCCGGCGCTGGCTCGCTGGTGGCGTACGCGCTGAAAATCACCGACCTCGATCCGCTGGAATTCGACCTGCTGTTCGAACGTTTCCTTAACCCGGAACGTGTCTCCATGCCCGACTTCGACGTCGACTTCTGCATGGAAAAACGCGACCAGGTGATTGAGCACGTGGCTGATATGTACGGTCGTGATGCGGTTTCGCAGATCATTACCTTTGGTACGATGGCGGCGAAAGCGGTTATCCGCGACGTGGGCCGCGTCCTGGGCCACCCGTACGGTTTTGTCGATCGTATCTCTAAGCTGGTGCCGCCCGATCCGGGCATGACCCTGGCGAAAGCCTTTGAAGCCGAACCTCAGCTGCCGGAAATCTACGAAGCCGACGAAGAGGTGAAAGCGCTGATCGACATGGCGCGCAAGCTGGAAGGCGTCACGCGAAATGCCGGTAAGCATGCGGGGGGCGTGGTTATCGCCCCGACCAAAATTACCGACTTCGCGCCGCTGTACTGCGACGAAGCGGGCCAGCACCCGGTCACCCAGTTTGATAAGAACGACGTAGAATACGCCGGGCTGGTGAAGTTTGACTTCCTCGGCCTGCGTACGCTAACCATCATCAACTGGGCGCTGGAGATGATCAACGCCCGTCGCGAGAAGAACGGCGAACCGCCGCTGGATATCGCGGCCATCCCGCTTGATGACAAGAAAAGTTTCGACATGCTGCAACGCTCGGAGACGACAGCCGTCTTCCAGCTTGAATCCCGTGGCATGAAAGATTTGATTAAGCGTCTGCAACCTGACTGCTTCGAAGATATGATCGCGCTGGTGGCCCTGTTCCGTCCGGGCCCGTTGCAGTCGGGGATGGTGGATAACTTTATCGACCGTAAACACGGGCGCGAAGAGATTTCCTACCCGGACGTGCAGTGGCAGCATGAAAGCCTGAAACCGGTACTGGAGCCGACCTACGGCATCATCCTGTATCAGGAACAGGTCATGCAGATCGCCCAGGTGCTTTCTGGTTATACCCTTGGCGGCGCAGACATGCTGCGTCGTGCGATGGGTAAGAAAAAGCCGGAAGAGATGGCCAAGCAGCGTTCCATCTTTGAGGATGGGGCGAAGAAAAACGGCGTCGATGGCGAACTGGCGATGAAAATCTTCGACCTGGTGGAGAAATTCGCCGGGTACGGATTTAACAAATCTCACTCCGCCGCCTATGCTTTGGTGTCGTATCAGACGCTGTGGCTGAAGGCTCACTATCCCGCTGAGTTTATGGCGGCGGTAATGACCGCCGATATGGACAACACCGAGAAGGTGGTTGGCCTGGTGGACGAGTGCTGGCGCATGGGCCTGAAGATCCTGCCGCCGGATATTAACTCGGGCCTGTATCATTTCCACGTTAACGATGACGGGGAAATCGTCTATGGGATCGGCGCGATCAAGGGCGTGGGTGAGGGGCCGATCGAGGCGATCATCGAAGCGCGTAACAACGGCGGCTATTTCCGCGAGTTATTTGATCTGTGCGCCCGCACCGATACCAAAAAACTGAACCGCCGCGTGCTGGAAAAATTGATTATGTCCGGCGCGTTTGACAGGCTGGGGCCACACCGCGCCGCGCTGATGAACTCGCTTGGCGATGCGCTGAAAGCGGCGGATCAGCACGCGAAAGCGGAAGCCATTGGCCAGGCGGATATGTTCGGCGTGCTGGCGGAAGAGCCAGAGCAGATTGAGCAGTCTTATTCCAACTGCCAGCCCTGGCCAGAACAGGTGGTGCTGGATGGGGAGCGTGAGACGTTAGGCCTGTACCTGACGGGGCACCCGATCAACCAGTACCTCAAAGAAATTGAGCGCTATGTCGGCGGCCACAGGCTTAAAGACATGCATCCGACAGAACGTGGTAAAATCACCACGGCTGCGGGGCTCGTGATTGCTGCAAGGGTAATGGTCACCAAGCGCGGCAATCGTATCGGCATCTGTACCCTGGATGACCGTTCCGGGCGTCTGGAGGTGATGTTGTTCACCGACGCGCTGGATAAATACCAGCAATTGCTGGAAAAAGACCGCATACTTATCGTCAGCGGACAGGTCAGCTTTGATGACTTCAGCGGGGGGCTTAAAATGACCGCCCGCGAAGTGATGGACATTGACGAAGCCCGGGAAAAATATGCTCGCGGGCTTGCTATCTCGCTGACGGACAGGCAAATTGATGACCAGCTTTTAAACCGACTCCGTCAGTCTCTGGAACCCCACCGCTCGGGGACCATTCCAGTACATCTCTACTATCAGAGGGCGGATGCACGTGCGCGGTTGCGCTTTGGTGCAACGTGGCGTGTCTCTCCGAGCGATCGTTTACTGAACGATCTCCGTGGCCTCATTGGTTCGGAGCAGGTGGAACTGGAGTTTGACTAATACAGGAATACTATGAGTCTGAATTTCCTTGATTTCGAACAGCCGATTGCAGAGCTGGAAGCGAAAATCGATTCTCTGACAGCCGTAAGCCGTCAGGATGAAAAACTGGATATTAACATCGACGAAGAAGTGCATCGTCTGCGCGAAAAAAGCGTAGAACTGACGCGCAAAATCTTTGCCGATCTCGGCGCATGGCAGATCGCCCAGCTGGCGCGTCATCCACAGCGTCCGTACACCCTGGATTATGTCCGCCTGGCGTTTGACGAATTTGACGAACTGGCAGGCGACCGCGCATACGCTGACGATAAAGCTATCGTCGGTGGGATCGCGCGTCTGGATGGACGTCCGGTGATGATCATTGGTCACCAGAAAGGCCGTGAAACCAAAGAGAAAATCCGTCGTAACTTCGGTATGCCAGCACCAGAAGGCTACCGTAAGGCCCTGCGTCTGATGGAGATGGCTGAGCGTTTCAATATGCCAATCATCACTTTCATCGACACGCCGGGTGCTTACCCGGGTGTTGGCGCGGAAGAGCGCGGTCAGTCTGAAGCCATCGCACGCAACCTGCGTGAGATGTCTCGCCTGAGCGTGCCGGTCATCTGTACCGTTATCGGTGAAGGTGGTTCCGGCGGTGCGCTGGCCATTGGCGTGGGCGATAAAGTGAATATGCTACAGTACAGCACCTATTCCGTTATCTCTCCGGAAGGCTGTGCCTCCATTCTGTGGAAAAGCGCCGATAAAGCGCCACTGGCTGCGGAAGCGATGGGCATCATTGCCCCGCGTCTGAAAGAGCTGAAGCTGATCGACACCGTTATCCCTGAACCACTGGGTGGCGCACACCGTAAGCCGGAAGTGATGGCGGCTTCCCTGAAAGCACAGCTGCTGGCAGACCTGGCGGACCTGGACGTGCTGAGCAAAGAAGATCTGCTCAACCGTCGTTATCAGCGTCTGATGACCTACGGTTACGCGTAAGCCTCACAATTATCCTAAAAGCCGCACATTGTTGCGGCTTTTTTTATACCTGCCGTTTACCTTAACTATGCTTATCTGATGTTTTTCAAGGAGGTAAACCATGAACATCATTGCCATCATGGGGCCACACGGCGTCTTTTATAAAGACGAACCTATCAAGGAGCTGGAGCAAGCCCTTAAAGCACGCGGATATCAGCTGATATGGCCGCAAAACAGCGCCGACCTGCTGAAATTTATCGAACACAATCCGCGTATCTGTGGCGTGATATTCGACTGGGACGAATACGACATGGAGTTGTGCAGCGATATCAATAAGCTCAACGAATATCTTCCGCTGTACGCCTTTATCAACACTCACTCAACCATGGACGTCAGCGCGCACGATATGCGTATGGCGCTGTGGTTTTTCGAATACTCACTCGGCGTTGCCGAGGACATTGCGACCCGCATTCAACAGTACACCGGTGAATACCTTGATAACATCACACCGCCGTTTACGCGCGCGCTGTTCACCTATGTGAATGAAGGGAAGTACACCTTCTGTACGCCAGGCCATATGGCGGGAACGGCCTATCAAAAAAGTCCGGTGGGATGTCTGTTCTACGATTTCTTCGGCGGCAACACGCTGAAAGCGGATGTGTCGATTTCGGTTACCGAGCTGGGATCTCTGCTGGATCATACCGGTCCGCATCTGGAAGCTGAAGAGTACATCGCCCGTACCTTTGGCGCCGAGCAAAGCTACATGGTGACCAACGGTACCTCAACCTCGAACAAAATCGTCGGGATGTACGCCGCGCCTGCCGGCAGTACGCTGCTGATTGACCGCAACTGCCATAAATCACTGGCGCATTTGCTGATGATGAGCGACGTGGTGCCTCTCTGGCTGTCGCCAACGCGTAATGCACTGGGGATCCTCGGCGGTATTCCTCGCCGTGAGTTCGCGCATGACGCCATTGAAACCAAGATCGCGGCGATCCCCGAGGCAAGCTGGCCCGTCCATGCGGTGATCACCAATTCCACCTATGACGGGCTGCTTTACAACACGAACTGGATCAAGCAGACGCTGGATGTGCCGTCGATCCACTTTGACTCTGCGTGGGTGCCTTATACCAATTTCCACCCGATTTATTCCGGTAAAAGCGGGATGAGCGGCGAGCGGGTGCCGGGCAAAGTGTTCTTCGAAACGCAGTCGACGCACAAAATGCTGGCCGCGTTTTCGCAGGCTTCGTTAATCCATATTAAAGGCGAGTACGACGAGGATACGTTTAACGAAGCCTTTATGATGCACACCACTACGTCGCCGAGCTACCCGCTGGTGGCGTCCATCGAAACGGCGGCGGCGATGCTGCGGGGTAATCCGGGTAAACGCCTGATCAATCGTTCGGTCGAGCGGGCGCTGCATTTCCGTAAAGAGGTTCAGCGGCTTAAAGATGAAGCGGACGGCTGGTTCTTTGATATCTGGCAGCCGGAAGAGATTGATGAAGCAGAATGCTGGCCCGTCGCGCCGGGGGAGAGCTGGCACGGCTTCCGGGATGCGGATGCGGACCATATGTTCCTCGATCCGGTTAAGGTGACGATCCTGACGCCGGGTATGGATGAGCAGGGCGTGATGGGTGAGGAGGGGATCCCGGCTGCGCTGGTGGCGAAGTTCCTCGATGAGCGCGGCGTGGTGGTGGAGAAAACCGGCCCCTATAATTTGCTCTTCCTGTTCAGCATCGGGATCGATAAAACCCGCGCGATGGGGCTGCTGCGCGGACTGATGGAGTTCAAGCGCGCATACGATCTGAACCTGCGGGTGAAGAATATGCTGCCTGATCTCTACGCGGAAGATCCTGACTTTTACCGCAACATGCGTATTCAGGATCTGGCCCAGGGGATCCACAGGCTGATCCGCCAGCATGATCTGCCGCGCCTGATGTTGCAGGCATTTGATGTCCTGCCGGAAATGAAGCTGACGCCGCACAGAGCGTGGCAACGCCAGGTAAAAGGGGAGGTTGAAACCGTTGAGCTGGAGAACCTGGTCGGACGCGTGTCGGCCAACATGATCCTGCCTTATCCGCCGGGCGTGCCGCTGCTGATGCCGGGTGAGATGATCACCGAGGAGAGCCGGGCGGTGCTTGATTTCCTGCTGATGCTCTGTTCGGTGGGGCGCCACTATCCCGGTTTTGAGACGGATATTCATGGTGCGAAACGCGATGATAACGGCGTGTACTGGGTGAGAGTCTTAAAATAAAAGGGGCCGCTTGCCAGGGGCAGGTTGTCGGTTGTAACGTTCTGGGCATCATAAAAAGGAGAAACTATGCTGGGTTTAAAAGCTGTTCATCATATTGCGATCATTGCCAACGATTACGCGAAAAGTAAGGCGTTCTACTGCGACGTTCTCGGCTTTACGCTGTTAAGCGAGGCCTACCGTGAGGAGCGCGACTCCTGGAAAGGCGATCTGGCGTTAAACGGACAATATGTGATTGAACTGTTCTCTTTTCCTTTCCCGCCAGCACGTCCTTCGCGCCCGGAAGCCTGCGGCCTGCGCCACCTGGCCTTCAGCGTCGATGACCTGGACAGTGCGGTAAAGCATCTGGAAGCCCACGGCGTGGCCTGTGAAGCGATTCGCGTCGATCCCTTTACCGATAAACGTTTCACTTTTTTCAACGATCCGGACGGCCTTCCGCTGGAGCTTTACCAGCAGTAATCACCGTCTTGTGTGATAATGCCCGTTCACTTCGGGCATTTTTTATGTGTAATTTTCTATGACCCTACCCGCTATCGCGCACGCCGTTTCGCCCTACCGCCAGCTGCTGGTGGGGTTTAGCGGTGGCCTGGATTCCACCGTATTGCTTCACCGTCTAAAACTCTGGCGTGACCGTGAGCCTGACGTCCAGCTGCGGGCGATGCATATCCATCACGGCTTAAGCCCACATGCCGACGAGTGGGTGGCGCACTGCGAAGCGGTGTGCTCAGGGTGGGCAATCCCGCTGATTGTTGAGCGCGTTACGCTTGAGGATGAAGGGCTGGGTATTGAGGCGCAGGCACGGAAAGCCCGCTACGCCGCGTTTTCCGGCGCATTACAGCCTGGAGAAGCCTTAGTTACCGCGCAGCATCTGGACGATCAGTGCGAGACATTTTTACTGGCGCTTAAGCGGGGCAGCGGACCTGCGGGTTTATCCGCCATGCCTGAGCGCGCTGATTTTGCCGGTACAGAGCTCATCCGTCCGCTGCTGGGCGAGATGCGCGCGTCACTGGAAGCCTGGGCGCAGCAGCATCATCTGCGCTGGATTGAAGACGAAAGCAATCAGGACGACAGTTACGACCGTAACTTCCTGCGTCTGCGCGTTTTACCGCTTTTGAGCGAACGCTGGGCGCATTTTTCCGAAGCGGCGGCCAGAAGCGCCATGCTTTGTGCTGAACAGGAAAGCTTGCTGGATGAGTTGCTGAACGAGGAGCTGAATTCGCTGATTACCGCTGACGGTGCCCTGAACATTGCGCCGTTAAACGTGATGAGCCCCGTGCGTCGGGCTGCTCTGATTCGTCGCTGGCTGGCTACCCATCGTGCAGCAATGCCGTCCCGGGCGATGCTCAACCGTATCTGGGAGGAAGTAGCAGAGGCGCGGGAAGATGCCGCACCGTGTATACATCTGAATGGATTTGACGTCAGGCGTTATAAGGGGCAACTCTGGTGGGTAAAATCTGTGCCGTCGATGGCTGACGTTGTGCTCGACTGGCCATCGCCAGCGAAAGCATTAACGCTACCGTTGAATGCGGGTGTCGTTGCGTTAAGCCCATCGGGTAATGTGCGTCTACCTGAGCCGGACGAGAACGTCACCATACGCTTCAGGGCCAGCGGCATGCTGCATATCGTCGGGCGTAACGGCGGGCGTAAGCTGAAGAAAATCTGGCAGGAACAGAGCGTTCCGCCCTGGCGACGTGATACCACGCCGCTTCTGTTTTACGGCGACACGCTCATCGCGGCGGCAGGGGTGTTTATTACTCAGGCAGGGTGGGCCGAAGCCGGTGTGAAGTTTGAATGGAAAGCGTAACGGGCAGCCTGGCTGCCCGTTTGTTATCAGGATTCGCTCACCACAACGGTGCCGATTTCCGGATGGCTGAAACTGGCAATCTTGTCGAGGCGTAGCTCACGCGTTGCACCTGCATCTTCCACAACCAGGTATTCCACATTTTTACGGGAAACCAGATCGCTGGCCTTAGCCTTTAGCACTTCGCCATCTTTTAGCTCCAGCGTCAGTATTAAATGATGCTGGCAGGCGAGTTCGAGGTTGTCATAGTCATCACAATTGATGGGTTGATAAGTATCATTCATCGACATAATCGCTCACCAGTAAATTCGCCGCAGCATACGCTGCTTTTTCCCTGACCGATTCAGAAAGGCTCTCATCAGAGGCCACTTCATTTAGCACGTTCAATACACAGCCCAACGCATCCGGGATGTACCCCAGATCTCCGCTGGCGATTTCCGCATACCGTTTGCGAATCAACTCACAATAATTATTCACATCACCTCCTGCCAGCGTACTGACTTACTGTGAGATATCATTAAGCCTACGAAGTTAAACTCGGTTTAGCAAGGTGACTATACCATACTCATTTAAGCAATATCAGCGCCTTGATAAGAGGGAAGCACCACCTCGTAACAGCCTTTTGCCGCGGTTTTCGCTACAATGTACGCCTGAATCGAAAGGAGTTCTCTCATGGCGCTGAAAGCGACAATTTATAAAGCTGTGGTCAATGTGGCAGATCTTGACCGTAACCAGTTTCTGGATGCGTCATTGACGCTGGCGCGTCACCCTTCTGAAACCCAGGAGCGCATGATGCTGCGTCTGCTGGCGTGGATTAAGTATGCCGACGACCGTCTGCAATTTACCCGTGGTTTAAGCGCGGAAGATGAACCGGAAGCCTGGCTGCGCAACGATCATCTGGGTATTGATTTATGGATTGAGCTTGGCCTGCCTGATGAACGCCGGATCAAAAAGGCGTGCACCCAGTCTGCTGAAGTGGCGTTGTTTGCCTACAACCAGCGCGCCGCGGAGATCTGGTGGCAACAAATCAAAAATAAATGTGCGCAGTTCAAAAACCTGACCGTCTGGTATCTGGATGATGAACAGCTTTCGCAGCTGAGTGCGTTCGCCAGCCGGACGATGGCGCTACAGGCAACCATTCAGGACGGGGCTATCTGGCTTTCCGATTCTCAGAATAATCTGGAAATACATCTCACGGCCTGGCAGCCCGCATCATGATTGTTTTGTCCCGAAACGTCAGCATCCCTGATAACGAGCTGGAGATCACCGCCATCCGTGCCCAGGGAGCAGGGGGGCAGCACGTTAACAAGGCCTCAACGGCTATCCATTTGCGCTTTGACATTCGGGCCTCCAGCCTGCCAGAGTATTATAAAGAAAGCCTGCTTGCCGCCAGCCATCACCTGATCACCAGCGAGGGTGTAATGGTGATTAAAGCGCAGGAGTATCGCAGCCAGGAACTTAACCGGGAAGCGGCAATAGCCCGGCTGGTCGCGGTCATCAAGGAGCTGACGGCTGTGCAAAAAAGTCGCCGGGCAACCCGTCCAACACGGGCATCGAAAGAACGTCGGTTGTCATCGAAGGCGCAAAAATCCACTGTAAAATCACTGCGTGGCAAAGTCCGTCACCCGTAATGTGACGAAAGGGACACCCTTTTTCATAAGGAAAGTATTGTGAAAAAAGCATTATTATCAGCGCTGGCCGTGACAAGCCTGTTCGCGCTTTTTGGCTGTAACAACCGTTCAGAAACGCAGGTACTACAGCCAACGCAAAACGAAGAATTAAAGCCGATGCAGCAGAGCTGGCGCGGCGTATTGCCATGTGCAGATTGCGAGGGCATCGAAACCTCTCTGTTCCTGCAAAAAGATGGCACCTGGGTAATGAACCAGCGTTACCAGGGGGCGAAAGAGCCGTCTTCTTTCGCAACTTACGGAACATGGGCGCGTACGGCTGAGAAGCTGGTATTGACGGATACCACGGGCGATAAAACGTATTTCCGCGCCAAAGGCGAGGGGATGGAAATGCTCGATCGCGAAGGCAATCCGATTGAATCCCAGTTCAACTACACGTTGGCCCCGGTGAAAGCGACCCTGCCAGCCACCCCAATGGCGATGCGAGGGATGTATTTCTACATGGCGGATGCGGCGATATTCACGGACTGTGCTACCGGGAAGAAAGTCAGCGTGGCGAACAATGCCCAACTGGAGCGTGACTATGCCGTCGCGCGCGGCAATGACAGTAAGCCCGTGTTGCTGACGGTTGAAGGGCATTTTACGCTGGAGCCAAATCCGGATAGCGGCGAGCTGGTGAAGACGCTGGTGGCAGATAAAGACGCGAAGTTTGCTGCGGGTAAAGACTGCGAAAGCAAATAAGATATAGCCATTAAAAAACCCCGCACTGGCGGGGTTTTTTGTTGCTTAACCTTTGATGGCTTTCACCAGGTAATCAAGAATGTCGCCCGTCTTGATCATCTGTTTTTCGCCGTTGCGACGGTACTTGTATTCAATCTCGTCGCTGTCGAGGTTACGGTCGCCGATGACGATGGTGTGTGGAATACCGATCAGTTCCATGTCAGCAAACATCACGCCAGGACGCTCTTTACGGTCATCCATCAGCACGTCGATACCTTTCGCGCTCAGCTCAGCGTAGAGTTTCTCAGCCAGCTCCTGCACGCGGTAAGACTTGTGCATGTTCATTGGCAGGATCGCCACCTGGAACGGCGCGATGTTATCCGGCCAGACGATTCCGCGTTCGTCATAGTTCTGCTCGATAGCGGCAGCAACAACGCGCGTTACGCCAATGCCGTAGCAGCCCATGGTCAGAACCTGGTTACGACCATCTTCGCCCTGAACGGCAGCGTTCATTGCACGCGAGTACTTATCGCCCAGCTGGAAGATGTGGCCTACTTCGATACCGCGTTTGATCATCAGGGTACCCTTGCCGTCCGGGCTTGGATCGCCTGCGACCACATTACGGATATCAGCCACTTCCGGCGTCGCTACGTCACGATCCCAGTTGATGCCGAAATAGTGTTTACCGTCGATGTTTGCGCCAGCAGAGAAGTCGCTCATCGCCGCAACGGTGCGGTCAATGACCACCGGAACAGGCAGGTTCACCGGACCCAGAGAACCAGGACCTGCATTCACCACGGCGCGGATCTCCGCTTCCGTTGCGAAGGTCAGCGGGCTGGCAACCTGCGGCAGTTTCTCGGCTTTCACTTCGTTCAGCTCGTGATCGCCTCGCACCAGCAGGGCAACCAGCGGATAAGCGCTACCTTCAGCCGATTTCACCAGCAGGGTTTTTACGGTTTTTTCGATCGGCAGATTAAACTGCTCAACCAGCTCGGCGATGGTTTTCGCGTTTGGCGTATCAACCAGCGTCATTTCTTGCGTTGCCGCGCCGCGTGGTTCTTTTGGTGCCAGCGCTTCTGCAAATTCGATGTTCGCCGCGTAATCAGAGGAGTCAGAGAAGATCACATCGTCTTCGCCGCTCTGCGCCAGTACCTGGAACTCATGGGAGGCGCTACCGCCGATTGAACCGGTATCAGCCTGGACAGCACGGAAATCCAGACCCATGCGGGAGAAGATTTTGCTGTAGGCCGCGTACATTTTGTCGTAGGTCTCTTGCAGCGATTCCTGAGAAGTATGGAAAGAGTAAGCATCTTTCATCAGGAACTCGCGAGAGCGCATGACGCCAAAGCGTGGACGCACTTCGTCACGGAACTTGGTCTGGATCTGGAAGAAGTTCAGCGGCAGCTGTTTGTAAGAGCTCAGCTCGTTACGAATCAGGTCGGTAATGACTTCTTCATGCGTTGGGCCGAGCACGAATGGACGATCGCCACGATCGGCAATACGCAGCAGTTCAGGACCGTACTGCTCCCAGCGACCGCTCTCCTGCCACAGTTCAGAGGGCTGAACGACCGGCATTAACACCTCGATAGCACCGGCGTTGTTCATCTCTTCACGCACGATGTTTTCGACTTTTTTCAGGACGCGCACGCCGGTCGGCAGCCAGGTGTATAACCCGGAGGCCAGCTTGCGGATCATCCCGGCGCGCAGCATCAGCTGGTGGCTGATCACCTCGGCGTCGGCAGGTGTCTCCTTCAGAGTGGAGAGCAGATATTGGCTAGTACGCATGTTGTTACGGTTCCATTTCGACGATTGGAACAGGCTGAAACACCAGCCTGACACAAAAAAGTGGTTTAGTTTACCAGTGTGGCAAAGATGCCAAAAGAGAGGAGAACAAAATTACCTGGGTTCCAGGGCAAACACTTCAAAACCCGCCGCAGTCACGCGCCAGCGCACGTTAAAGTCCAGCAGCCAGACGGCGTACGTTTTTCCGGCTTCCTCTTCTTTGCGGTAGGCGGGACGGGGGTCCTGCGCCAGCACTTCAACGATAAAGTCACGCAGTCGAGGATAACGCGTTTCCAGCTGGCTGAGTTGCGTGGTTATTTCAGAAGTGAAGTGAACCGGCATATCGGCCTGCGGTGCGTCCTGAGCATAGCTTGCCCGGGCATCCGGCAGCGCTTCGGCAAAGGGCAGGTAAGGCTTAATATCTATGACCGGCGTGCCATCAACCAGGTCAAGGCTACCTAACTCCAGGATCACCTGATCTTTCTGACAGCGTATGCCTTTCAGTTCGACCAGAGACATCCCGATGGGGTTGGGACGAAAGGTTGAGCGGGTGGCAAAGACACCCATTCTGGCATTTCCGCCCAGACGAGGAGGACGCACGGTGGGACGCCAGCCACCTTCCATGGTCTGGTGAAACACAAAGACTACCCATAAATGGCTGAACGCCTCAAGCCCGCGCACCGCATCGGCCTGATTATACGGCGCGACAAGGTGAAGCTCGCCGCCACCATTCATGACCAGACCCGGCTGACGCGGCACGGCGAACTTTTCTTTATAAGGGGAGCGGATAACGCCTATCTGCTCGAACTGAAATGAACTCATTTCGCCGTAATGTTAAGCGCAGAACCGATACATACCGCCTGGCGATAGCAACCTGGCGTACCGCTGGTGACTTCGCAGCTGTGCAGCAGTACCGCGTTGGCTTTCATCTTGGACGCGTTAATCTGCATGCGCTTGCGGGCTGTCGGGATATTGGGTGGGGAGTCCTGATTCGTTGCCTGGCAGGATTCGCCGCTTACTTCGCCCAGTTCACGGAATGGCTTACCGACCAGTTCGTCGGCTTTGGTAATAATACGTACCGGCGCAGCGCGAGGCGCTTTCGGTTTTGCTGGCTCCGCTTTTGGCGGGGTTGCAGTGCTTTGAACAGGTTCAACAGGAGATCTGCTTAGCATAGAACAGCCGCTCAGCATCAGTGCTAAAAGACAGATCGGTAAAGCACGCATAATAATTCCTCAGTGGATAATCAAAACGTCAGATATTGAAGCAGTTGACCGCACAAATGACAAGACGGGCAAATGCCCGTCTTGATGATATTACACTGAGGGGAGATTACCAGCCTTTAACAGCGCCGCCGTTAAACACCTTATTGGCTTCCTGGTACACTTCTTCAGACTGATATGCCTGGAGGAATTTCTTCACATTCTCCGCGTCTTTGTTGTCTTCGCGAGTCACGATCAGGTTGACGTACGGGGAATCTTTGTCTTCAACGAAGATACCGTCTTTCGCTGGGGTCAGGCCGATCTGGCTGGCGTAAGTGGTGTTGATAACGGCCAGCGCGATCTGTGCATCGTCCAGAGAACGTGGCAGCTGAGGGGCTTCCAGTTCAACAATTTTCAGATTTTTCGGGTTTTCGGTTACGTCCAGAACGGTCGGCAACAGGCCAACCCCCTCTTTCAGTTTAATCAGGCCCACTTTCTGAAGCAGAAGCAGGGAACGGCCGAGGTTGGTTGGGTCGTTAGGGACGGCAACCTGTGAACCCGGCTGGAGTTCATCCAGAGATTTAATTTTCTTGGAGTAACCGGCAATCGGGTAAACGAAGGTGTTACCGACAGCAACCAGCTTGTACCCGCGATCTTTGATCTGCTGATCCAGATACGGTTTATGCTGGAAGGCGTTAGCGTCAATGTCGCCTTTGCTCAGCGCTTCGTTCGGCAGAACGTAATCGTTGAAGGTCACCAGTTCAACGTCCAGACCATATTTCTCTTTCGCGATTTTCTGCGCGGCCTCAGCAACCTGCTGCTCTGCACCGACGATAACGCCTACTTTGATGTGGTTTGGATCTTTTTCGTCCTGACCGCAACCCACCAGTGCCAGCGAACCAATCAGTGCGCCTACTGCTGCAAAGGTCTTAAATTTAAACGCCATGTTATGTCCTTAACTCGTCGAGTTTGTGTTGTTTGTAACGTTATTTATGCGTAACAGCCCGGACGATACGATCGCCAGAGAATTGGATTAAGTAAACCAGCACAACCAGCAATACCAGAACGGTATTCATTACGGTAGCGTTATAGCCAATATAGCCGTACTGATATCCAATCTGGCCTAAACCGCCAGCACCCACGGCGCCGCCCATCGCAGAATAACCGACCAGGGTGATAAGCGTGATGGTTGCTGCATTCACCAGCCCAGGCAGCGCCTCAGGCAGCAGAACTTTACGCACGATCTGCATTGGCGTCGCACCCATCGCGCGGGAGGCTTCAATCAGGCCGGTTGGGATTTCCAGCAGGGCGTTTTCCACCATACGGGCGATAAACGGTGCAGCGCCTACGGTCAGCGGGACAATAGCCGCCTGCAAACCAATCGACGTCCCGACGATCACGCGAGTAAACGGAATCATCCACACCAGCAGAATAATGAACGGAATAGAGCGGAAAATGTTCACCAGCGCAGAGAGCGTGCGATACAGCTTCGCGTTTTCAATAATTTGACCCGGGCGCGTGACGTACAGCAGTACGCCGACCGGCAGCCCAATCACAAAACCAAAGAAGCCCGATACGAAGGTCATTGCCAGCGTTTCCCAAACGCCGCGAACCAGTAGCCACATCATCGGCTCAGACATAACCCAGTACCTCTACTTTTACGTGATGTTCTTGCAGCCAGGCGATTGCCGCCTGGGTTTCTTCCTGTGTGCCGTGCATTTCCGTCAGCATAATGCCGAACTTCACGCCACCGGCGTAGTCCATCTGCGCGCTAATAATGTTGTTATTCACGTTAAAGCGACGCGCGGTTTCGGACAGCAGCGGTGCGTCAACGGACTGACCCGTGAACTCCATGCGCAGCATCGGGACACTGTCAGGCGTTGCGTCTGTTTTTAAACGTTCCAGATAATCTTCCGGAATATCCAGATGCAGCGTGGACTGGATGAACTGCTGAGCCAGCGGAGTTTTCGGGTGCGAGAAGACTTCGCTCACCGTGTCCTGCTCAATCAATTCACCGTTGCTGATGACTGCCACACAGTCACAGATGCGTTTCACCACATCCATTTCGTGCGTAATAAGGAGGATAGTCAGGCCCAGACGACGGTTAATGTCTTTTAACAGCTCCAGAATAGAGCGTGTGGTTGCCGGATCTAATGCGCTGGTGGCTTCATCGCACAGCAGCACTTTTGGGTTGCTGGCCAGCGCGCGCGCGATTGCGACACGCTGCTTTTGCCCGCCGGACAGATTTGCCGGGTAGCTGTCATGCTTATCCCCCAGACCGACCAAATCCAGCAGTTCGGTGACACGACGCGTCACTTCTTCTTTCGGTGTGTTATCCAGTTCCAGCGGTAACGCAACGTTACCGAAAACGGTGCGTGAGGCCAGCAGATTAAAGTGCTGGAAAATCATGCCAATCTGGCGACGCGCTTTGGTGAGTTCTTTTTCTGAGAGGGCGGTAAGCTCCTGGCCACCAACTTCTACGCTGCCCTGGGTTGGGCGCTCAAGCAGGTTAACACAACGGATCAGTGTACTTTTACCTGCACCCGATGCGCCAATGACGCCATAAATTTGACCAGCAGGCACATGCAGGCTGACGTTGTTCAGCGCCTGAATGGTTCGGTTCCCCTGCTGGAACACTTTGGTGATATTGGAAAGTTTAATCATTAGATTATTTTTATCGTAAGTAAGTTAGCCGTGGCATTTTCTTCTGCCAGATACGGGGAATGACCGTAAACAAAATGGATGTTAAGGCATCCAGACGTCTAAATCAATCCACCTCTGTGCGATGAGCACTTTATTGCGCTGCGATTCATGAGATACTAGCTGAACAAGCCTTTTTCAGGAGCAAACCGGTGGCAAAATCTGTACCCGCAATTTTTCTCGATCGTGATGGCACGATTAATGTGGATCACGGCTATGTGCATGAGATCGATGAGTTCGAATTTATCGAGGGCGTAATAGATGCCATGCGCCAGTTGAAAGAGATGGGCTATGCGCTGGTGGTGGTAACTAACCAGTCTGGTATTGCGCGTGGTAAGTTCACCGAAGCGCAATTCGAGACGCTGACGGAATGGATGGACTGGTCCCTGGCCGATCGCGGCGTCGATCTTGATGGCATCTATTATTGTCCGCATCACCCGCAGGGAAGCGTAGAAGCGTATCGTCAGACCTGTGATTGCCGTAAACCACACCCGGGCATGTTTATCTCTGCACAGGAATTCCTGCACATTGATATGGCCGCATCTTATATGGTGGGCGATAAACTGGAAGATATGCAGGCAGCGGCGGCGGCAGGTGTAGGTACTAAAGTATTAGTGCGTACCGGTAAGCCGGTCACCCCAGAAGCAGAAAATGCAGCCGACTGGGTGATAAAGAGTCTGGCAGATCTGCCAAAAGAGATTAAAAAGCACCAAAAATAGACGTTTTGGTGAAAAGGTGAGCGGTTAAAACAAAAATGCATTTTTCCGCTTGTCATTCCTCGGCGGCTCCCTATAATGCGCCTCCATCGACACGGCGGATGTGAATCACTTCACAGACAGACCGGTCGGTTGAAGAGAAAAAATCCTGAAAATCAGGGTTGACTCTGAAAGAGGAAAGCGTAATATACGCCACCTCGCGACAGAGCGCTGAAGCGCGTCGCAACTGCTCTTTAACAATTTATCAGACAATCTGTGTGGGCACTCAAAGTGACATGGATTCTTAATGTCCTCGGACACTAAATGAATACCAAGTCTCAACGAGTGAACACGTAATTCATTACGAAGTTTAATTCATTGAGCATCAAACTTTTAAATTGAAGAGTTTGATCATGGCTCAGATTGAACGCTGGCGGCAGGCCTAACACATGCAAGTCGAACGGTAACAGGAAGCAGCTTGCTGCTTCGCTGACGAGTGGCGGACGGGTGAGTAATGTCTGGGAAACTGCCTGATGGAGGGGGATAACTACTGGAAACGGTAGCTAATACCGCATAACGTCGCAAGACCAAAGAGGGGGACCTTCGGGCCTCTTGCCATCGGATGTGCCCAGATGGGATTAGCTAGTAGGTGGGGTAACGGCTCACCTAGGCGACG